>Ga0209577_10001679_pt1 | contig 21846 bp, 19 predicted proteins | sample GraSoiAngelo_109_FD_185874 | JGI IMG/M metagenome (GOLD analysis project Ga0209577, IMG submission 185874) | Grasslands soil microbial communities from the Angelo Coastal Reserve, California, USA - 14_0903_12_20cm (SPAdes) (version 2) | ecosystem: Environmental > Terrestrial > Soil > Grasslands...
TCCGCAGACCGTCCATGTCCCGCTGTACGACGGTGGGGTTGGAGTCGGCGACGAGGTCGGTCGGGGCGACGTCTTCGGCGGCGCGGCGGTCGGTGGCGGAACGACGGTGGCTCCCGCACGCTGCTCCACATGGACCGGCTTGGCTTCAGTCGAGTGGCGTGCCGGGGATAGCGGCGGTGTGACCGCCGGCGACGTGACAGACGGCGCCGGAGCGGCCTGCGTCGGCGGCAAAGGTGCTCGATCGTTATGGATCGCCGCGACGAAGACTGCGGCGGCGTCGAATATGAGGACGATCGCGAGCGCTTCGACCCGCGTCCATCGTCGAGCCCGCGCGTTCATCGCGGCCCGTCATGTGGGGAAGGGATTTTCATGACGACTCTCCACGTCAAATATTCGACATGAGCACAGAACGTTCCTCTGTGTTTGCGCCGGGAGGACGTGCTGCTTTGTCTGGAAAATCGCGGCGAGTCGAACGTTTCTGTTTGGTTAGCTCGCGCTCGCGTTCGCGTACTCGTCGTAGTGCTGCTCGACGGACGGCACGAGGTCGACCACGTACTGTCCGTCCGCGCACCCGCCGCACCAACTCGACGCGTTGATCGCACGCGCGGTGTCCATGGGGTCGGCGTTGCGGTGCAGATCGATCAGGATCTGCTCGTACCCGAGACCAGAACGGGTGAGCGTCCTATTCGTCGCGTCGACCCCCTGCTGCAGCGAAACGTAGTTCCGCACGCACGACGCGTTGTAACAGGTCGAGCCGGGCATCGGGTACGTCGTCGCGAGCGGGTTCCACCGAGCCGCCGTGAACTCCGCCGTCTCCCACGCAACGATCACGACGAGGTTGTTGCGCTGGATCGGCGCGCCGATGTGGCCGAGGAACGCCGTCGCCCACTTTCCGAACGTGACGCCGTGCCTCAACGCCGCTTCCGCGGCCGCGATCTCTTCCGCACGGAGCTGCTTCGCGAGCTGAACCAGCAACACCGATATCTGCGCGCGCGCCTGCGCCATCTGCACGAGTTGCATCTCCAGCTGCGCGAACGCCGACATCAGCGTGTTCTGGTCCGATTGAAGCTGGCCTAACGCAGCCGCGCGATGCATCATCACCGTTGCTTCTTCGGCTGCGCGCGCCTTCAGCTGCGCGCCGAGGGTCTGCGCTTCTTCGGCCAATGTCGCTTTGTGGTCGACGATCGAGCTGAGGTACTGCATCGCATCGGTCGCGTCCGAGATCGACCGCGGGTCGAGCGATTGGAGGCTTCCACTGGTCGGACCACCGATGAACGCTCCGACCGCGAGCTTGTCGATCTCACTGCGGATCGTTTCGTAGCGCGCAGCGATCTGCGCGCGCCGTTGCTGACTGTCGAGCAGCTGCGCCTGGATCGCGTCGTACAACCGGCGGCCGTCGGCGACCTTGACGACGGAGTCGCGTATCGACGACTGCAGTGCGACGAGCGAGGCCTGCTCGGATGCGATCTGCGCTTCGAGCGCGTGCAGACGCTGCTGCGCGTTCGTGATCTGGGTTCGCGTATCGGCGCGCGCCGGCGAAAGGGTTACAAGGATGGCGCTGCACGCGACGAGTGCCGCAACGGAGGTACGGGCGGGCCTTCGGCTGAGCACGACGGAGGGGATTCCTACAACAGTCGTAGCGGCGGTCGCAAGGCGACGCGTTATCGACTGCAGGAAACGACCGGCTGCTCGCCGAATGTCTGTTCGCGTGATGAAGCGCTCAGGTTCACTGTGCGTCGTGGCGGCGTTGGTTGCAGGGCTGCTCGCGCTGAATCCCGCGTCCGCTCGCGTTGTGCGCACGTGGCTGGCCGGGGCTTCCGCCGAAAAGGTCACACCGTTGCCATTCGACGCGAAACGGGACCTGCTTGAGTTCCCGCAAACGGTGTGCCCGCGCCAGATCTTCGGGGGCCCGCGGGCCTTCGATTTCGAGGAGCCGTACGCGGACCTCAATCACGACGGGACGTTTTCCTATGGGAGCGACCTGCCCTGTGACGCAAACCATAACGGCCGCTGGGACGGGCTGTACTCGTCCGGCGGCGTCGATCATCTGACGGAGTGGGTGCACGACGACATCTGGGCGCGCGCGGTCGCGATCTCGGACGGCGCGCACACGATCGTGATCGAGTCGGTGACGTCGCAGGGGTTGTTCATCGAAGACGATCAGCGGATCCGCGACGGTGTGCGGTCTGCTCGGCCCGGCGTGACGCAGGTGTTCGTGTCATCGACGCACAACGAGTCGTCGCCGGATCCGATCGGGATCTACGGCGCGCCGGACGACGGGACGGGAGCGGCCGGCGTTTTCTCGGGCGTCGACGATTACTACATCCACTATTTGGTGACGCAGGCCGTTCGCGCCGGCATCGAGGCCGTCGATGCGATGGTGCCGGCCGTCATGCGTGTGGCGGAGTTCACCCCGTCGGTGCGCGCGCGGCTCTCCTCGACCTTCCCGACGACGGACGCTGTTAAGGGCGGGACGCCGGCGTTCGGCACGCCGGAGGCGACCGACACGAAGGGCCGCGTGCTGCAGCTCGTGCGTCGATCGGACGGCGCGAACATCGAATCGATCTTCAACTTCGCGGCGCACAACCAAGAGCTTGGTCACGCGCCCGATGCGTCGGTTGCACCCGGGCCCGGGGGCCGCATGCTGCGCGTGAATCGCGCGGTGTCGGACGACTGGCCCGGCGTATTCGCGCGCACGGTGGAATCGCGGCTGGGCGGGCACGCGATGTTCATGGTCGGGGACAACGGCTCGATCGAAGACCCGGCGTGGCCGGGTGCGTGCCCGCAGATCCACTCCGACGAAGGATGCTTCGAGCTACCGGCACATACTGGGGCTGCGCTTGCATCATCAGTGGTGTCGGCGCTTTCATCGGCCGAGACGATCTCACCGCACGTTCTGACGGCGAAGATCGACCGCTTCGTCGTCCCGCTGCAGAACCAGCTGTTCATCGCGGCGTTCGCGACCGGGTTGTTCGCCCACCGCACGGCCGCGACGACGTCGGTGTGCCTGGACGCGTCTCATCTGCCGCGGCCGTGCTTCCTCACCGAGGTCGGGATGGTGGACTTCGGGCCACAGCTGCAGATGCTCGTGAATCCGGGCGAGGGCTACCCGGCGTTGATCGAAGGCTCGCCGTTCGGGGTCGAGCAGATGTCGTGCCCGGGGCGAGCGCAGCCGCCGGTGCCCGCGTGGCATGCGCGCGCGGCGCACAAGCTGGAGATGGGGCTCGGCGACGACATGATCGGGTACGAGATCCCAGGTCCGGCGTGGTTCGCTGATCCTTTGGTAGTGGTCGATCCGTCGTGCCCGCTTTCAGCGCAGTTCCAGAGTGATCCGACGGCCGACTACGACCGGCGCAACGAGTACCACAAGCTCGAGTCGGAATCGACCGGTCCGGACGGCGGCTCGCTCGTGGCGACCCACTTGGGTGCGTTGGCTGCTTCCTTTGGCGGCGCGCCTCGCACGATCATGCCGGGGCGGTTCTTGATGTCGAGCGGCGTGTTGACGCGCCGCGGCGCAGATGGACCGGTGGGAATGTGGCTGACGTCTGGGGTGATCGTGGCGCTGCAAGGGGTGTCTTCGTTCGGCGGTCGGCCGGTGACGTATCACGGCGTGTTCATGGACTTCGATGGGCGCGCGCAATCTGGGCCGGACATCAACACGCGAGGGATGTTGGTGTACGGACGTCACGGCGCGGTGATGCGATTCTTCATGGATCCGTACCCGATGGTGAACCAAGGGGCGTTCGGGGCGGCGAGGTAGCGCTGCGCGCTGGTGTGCGGCGCAACGTCGGCGTTGCGAACGCGACACATCTGCGGCGCGCGGCTCGCGCGCATTGCGACCAACTTCCCGAAAATATCTCTGATGCAGCGCGTTTCGAGCGCCGTTGTTGTCACACCGTGCTGATAGTTTTCGCTTCATGCTTGTTTCTCGAACTCGCACCAGCATCCAAGATGCGTGCGATGCGTTACTCGAAGCCGACCGTCTGACTGCCGAAGCGATCGCGATCATCGGCCGCGTGGATGCCGACGCTTCGACCGGGTTGCCGACGGAGATGATGCTTGCGTTGGGCGCGCGACGTACCGGTGCGGACGCGCGCATGCTGGTGCGCGCCGCCGCGACGTTGCGCGGGATGCCGGCGACCACGTCGGCCTTCGCGCGCGGTGATCTTTCTTGGAGCCAGGTGCGTCAGATCGTGGGGTCGGTCCGTAGCGTGGACGCCCCGGGACGGGCGCGCATCGACGGGCTGATCTCTTCGGAAGCCGAGCGCCTTCAGCGCATGGACCCCGACGAGCTGCTCGGGCGTGTCGACGAGGCGGTTGCGACGGTGCGCGCTGATCTGGCGCGCGCGCGCGAGTCCCGTCAGATCGACAAAGGCTTCTTGTCCATCCAAGGTCGCGTGGACGGATCGGCCACCTTCTACGGGGAAGCCGACGCCGAATCCACCGCCACGGTGCTGGCGGCTCTGGACGCCGTCGCCGACCGGCCGGTCGCCCCCGACCAGGAAGGACCCTCACGCCCCCAGCAGCGCTTGGCTGCGCTGGTGGGGATCTGCGAGCAAGTCCTTGCCGGCACCACAGCCCCCACCGCCCGGCCCCGCCCCCGCCTGATTGCCACGATCGATATCGCGTCGTTGCGCCGGGACGGCGACCGGGCCGGCGCGCGCCTTCTGTGGTCCCTGGCCGGTCGCCCGGCACACCTGACGCCGCTTTCCACCGAGGTGCTGGCGTGTGACGCCAGCGTGGTGCCTGTGGTCTTCGACGGCGCGCGCCCGGTTGCCGTCGGCGACGCGGCCGCACCGATCTCATCCAAGCTGCGGGCGGCCCTTGTCGCCCGGGACGGCGGGTGCCGGTTCCCCGGATGCGGTGCGCCGGTCGCCTGGTGCGACGCCCATCACATCCGCGCGCGCATCCACGACGGCCCGACGGTGATCGACAATCTGGTGCTGCTGTGCCGCAGGTGCCATCGCAGCGTCCACCGACACCGATGGCGGATCAGCGTGCGAGATGACGGGGTGATGGAGTTCACCCGAAGATCAGAAACCTACGCGAGCAGCCGGCGCGCGATGCGCAGGGAATGACGCGCGGGCCCGCTTGCCTTACATATGTCGCGCCCTTCGCCGGCGGGCGGCAACCCACAGAGCCGCCGCAACCAGCGCGATGAAGCCGGCTGCGACTTCCTCCGTGAGCTCGCGGGGCGCGCGCGCGCGCACCACGGCGGCAACCACATCTGCGCGCGCCGCTCCCGCCGGAGCAACAGCCGCCACCGCGGGAACCGCAGGAGCGCTCGACGATGCAATGCGCGCCGCCGACGTCGCTGTGTGGCACGCGCCGAGCAACACGTCTTGGCCGCGCGATGCCCCAGCCGTGCTCGGCGCGCTCGCAGAGTCGACGGTCAGTGCAAGGTACACAGCCGCCGGGATCGGACCGGCGCCGGGCGCGCCCACGTTGAGCTGCGCCAAGGCCATCGGGTACATGAGGCGCGCGCCTGCCGGCGGCTTGCCGACTTCAGAGAGCGGCACGACGATCCGGATGACGTGGTTGGCGAACGTTCCGGTCGCGTGTCCGTTCGCGTTGGTCGTGTATTGCCCCGAGTCGGTGTTCCCCGACCAGTACGTCACCTCGCCGACCGAGTCGACGGCTGCGTTCGCGAACCACTCGTGACCCTTATACGACCAGAGCACGAAGTAGTTCGCGCCGGACGTCCCGCCGAGCGCCGGCGTGGTGTCCAAGCCGGGACCGCTCAGCGTCGCGATCACGCTCTTGCGGTCGGACGACTGGGACAGCGTCGCACGCGTGATGTCGAGCGTCGACAGATTGCCCAGTTGCCCGTCGATCGGGTTCGTCGCGTTGCCTGCCGGGCTCCTCATCGTTGCGACACAAACATCGGTTGCGGGCTTCTCTTGCGCCGGCGCCGCGCGCACCGCGGCACGGCGGTGATCGACGTCGTCGAGCCAGTGCGCAACGTCCGGCACACCGAAGCCGCTGGTGTAGTCCCAGCCCGGGCCGGGCTGGTACACCCCGTTGGCGAGCGGCGTCTCCCCGCTCGTCACGTCGTAGAAATCCTTCGCGTAGTGAGTCGTTCCGAGGCGGTAGATCGTGGGGTTCGCGAAGCCCACGCCGCGCGCGGCCGTGGACGCGGCCTGGATGCGCGCCCAGATCCCCATCATCAGAGGGCTCGACAAGCTGGTGCCGCCCTCCGACGACGGCTGTCCGTCGATGTAGATGAAGTAGCCGTTGCCGAGGACGTTGCCCGACAGCGTCGCGACGTCCGGGATACCGCGGCAGGTGACCATCCCCGCGTACGGCGTCCCGTCCGGCTGCGACAGACACGGCATGCTCACGTTCTTGACGGGCTTCTGGTAGGCGGGCTCTTGGATGAAGAAGCTCGAGCCGCCGCCGGTGAACGTCCACGACGTTTCCGACTGGCGCACGCCGTGCTTGTTGGGGTCGGTCGTGATCACGGTTCCACCGACGCCGACGGCGTACTTGCTCGCGGCGGGGTAATCGACCATCGGCACCGGCTGGATCGCGACGCCGTTGCCGGCGCCGAGCACCGGCACGACGACCTCGGGACAGCCGCTTCCGGTGTCGCCGGTGGACGAGAACAGCGTGCGGCCTTCGAGCGTCGCTTGGCGAAGGATCGGCTCGCCGACCGGCTCCAGCTCATCGCCGAGCTCCGTGCCGTAGGGCATCTGCGCAAGCGGTCCGGTCACGGAGTTGGTCGGGTTCGTTTCGCACTCGCCGAAGCTTGCGTTCATCTGCCGCGGGCCTTGCGGGTCATCGACCCATTTCTTGAAGCTCGCGAAGACGTCCGCGTCGAAGAGCGACTTCGAGAAGTAGAGGTCGAGGCGCGACACGTCCGGCGCCATCCCCGTTGACGCCTGTGTGTCGAGGTACCACTCGATCGCGCCGGAGTTATCGCCGTACGCGGCGTCGCCGCCCGGCTCCGTGCGCACCAAGCGCACGGGAACCTTCGGCAGGTGCTCCCGCATCTCGAACAGACGGAGGTTCGCGATCGTCGAGTCCGACTCGCCGACGCCGAAGACCCCTACGGTCTGGCCTTGGCCGAGGTCGCTCGACGGCATGTCGTACAGGCTCCACAAGTCGCGCGGCTGAAGCACGCCGCTGAACCCGCTCGCCGCAGTCCGGCTCGGGTGCGCTGCCGGATTGGTCTTCGCGGGGAGATGGAACTCGTGCACCGTGTCCAAGCCGACGACGGCCGTGATCGGCAATGACGTCGGGACCGAGGGCGCGCGGTTGTTCGCGATAAACGTGACGTTGCCGATCTGGTACCGGCCGATCGTGGTCGCGAACACGCGATCGAGCTGCGCGATCGTGCCCGACGCGGTGACGTAGGTTCCGCTTCCCGTCACGGTCTCGATCCGCAAGCCGCCGGCGCGCAGCCAGCTCGTGACGCGCGCGACCGTCGCAGGGGCGACGCCGAAGCGCGCGGCGTACTCGGCCGGCGAGATGAACTGGTGGTAGAGCGGGCTGCTCGGGTCGTAGAGCGCGTTGTAGAGCGCTTGCTCTCCCGCTGGGTCGGGCGTCGCGATCGATACTCCGATCGTGCGGCGCTGGTTGCCGGACGCGCGCCCGAGCGACCGCGCCAAACGAAGGCCGGGCAGCAGCACGGGAACGAGGTGCGTCGCTTGCGGAGTGGTGCCGGCGACGGCCGAACCGACGCCGGCGAGAAGGATCGACGCGAAGACCGCGGCGCTCAGTTGGATGGCGTTCCGTTTGTTAGTCATGCCGAACATCGTTCGACGGGACGCTTGCCATCCCTGCAGGTGGGAGGCCTCGTTACCGCCTTCTTACGTTGGAGTACGTTCGGTTGCTTTCGGGGGATTTGCGAAAGCCTCCGGGCGCGCGGCAGGAGACGTGCAATCGGGGGCGAATCTGACCTGACGAGGACGTCAGGAGGGTTGGGATGATGAAGTGGGCGCTCATCGGCCTGGTCGCGGTCGCGACCTTCGCCGTTACGGGAAGTTCATTCGCGGTCAGCGACGGACACTACCGTCCCAGCCGGAACCACTGCACCAACTTCGACGACAACTCCGATAACCCCAAGTACGTGAACCCCGACTGCAAGAGCCTGATCATGACCCTCTCGGACGGCACCGGACACGAGTACTTCGGGGCCGGGACTCGCCAGACGCCGGACGGAACCTTCGCCAACACGATCGACTTCTGGGTCGACCCCGGGCAGGGACAGATGGCGACGTGGTACGTCGACTCGACCGGCTTGCACGGCCCGACGATGAAGCCGTCCGCCGGGCCGGGCGACCCGAGCACCGGCCTCTTCATCTATTTCGGGGCCGACGACAACCTCGACAGTGGCGAGCACGACTCCTCGAACCTGATCAACAACGGGCCCAGCGACGGCGGCGGGATGGAGTACAACCTCGACCCCGCGACCGCAACGGCATGGGTCGCCGCGCTGCAGGCAGGGGATGTCGCGACGCTGCTCTCGAATCCGACGCCGCTCTTCAACGGCGGCTTCGGCGCGTGCGCGGACGGCTTCTGCATGTCTGCGGATACGACGCGCCGGATCGCGTACGCGGGGAACAACACGGCGACGCACCGCGACGTTGCGAACTACACGTGGACGTACAACGACGGCAAGACGGCACCGACCGCCGTCGAGTGGGACCCGTACAACTGCGCGGGCCCGAGCGACAACGTGAAGGACTGCTCGTCGACGGCACACCCCGACTGGACGATCGCGAACTGGGAAGACCAGAACGGGACGACCTACATCGAGCCCGGGTTCCAGATCTACGAGGACCCGGATCCGCAGGGTTCGCCCGGCGTGCTCTCGCTGATCGGCCTTCCGCAGAATGACCCGTACCCGTTGCCGTCGCTCTACATCGGCACGTGCGGCGCGGTCTTGGGCGGCGGCCCGATGCAGTTCCCACCCGGTCCGAACGTGAACGCCGCGGGACAGCTCGTGATCGCAACCGGCTGCAATTAGGCTTCACGGATCCGCCGCCGTTTCGACGTTCGAGCAGCCCTCGGCCTGATCACCGCGATCGGCGCCGCGCTGCGCGGCGTGTACCTGTCGCAACCGATGCGCGTCGACGAAGCCGCGACGTACCTGTTCTATGTGCGCAAGCCGCCGCTGTATGGGCTCGTGAGCTACACGCTGCCGAACAATCACGTCTTCCACACGCTGCTCGTCAGTGTCAGCACGTTCCTCTTCGGCGATCACCCGTGGGCGATCCGCCTGCCGGCCTTCCTGGCCGGGGTGGCGATGATCCCGCTCGCATTCGCCGCCGCGCGCCGTATCCACGGTGACGCGGCGGGGCTGATCACTGCGGCGTTCGTCGCGTCGTCGTCCGTCCTGATCGAGTACTCCACCAACGCGCGCGGCTACACGATCGTGGCGGCGATCTTCCTCGGGCTGCTGGCGTTGCAGCCGGCGCTCCTGAGGGGCGAGGCGCGCGCGTGGCGCTGGTTCGCGATCCTGTCCGCGATCGGCTTCTTCACGATACCGACGATGCTGTTCCCGTTCGGGGTGGTCGTCGCGTGGCTCGCCGTGTCGATCGCGCGCGCGCGCGTGAAGGTGTGGAAACAGCTGGCGCGCGGTGTGGGGCTGACGATCGCGTTGGCCGCCGTTGCGTACCTGCCGGCGATCTTGTGGACGGGGCCGCACGCCGTGTTCGCGAACCGGTTCGTCGTGTCGCGCCCGTGGAGCGTGTGGCTCACGCTGATACGGCCGTCGATCCATCAGACGTGGCTCGGCTGGAACCGCGACCTCGGTGTGGCCGGGATGGTGCTGTTCGGCGTGTTCTTCGCCGCGGGGCTCGCGCGCGACAAGACGAGGCTTGCGATCATCGCGGTGGCATGGTGCGCGCTGCTTGTGGTCGTGGAGCGGTGGATCGTGTTCCCACGGGTGTGGACGTTCTTGATCCCCGTGTATTGGATGACGGTGAGCGTCGGGATCGTGTTCGCTTTTCGACGTCGCTGGGTTGTTCCGGTGGCCTTGGCAGCCTGCGTTGCGATCGGTGGGAGTGTGGTTGCGTCCGGTAGCGTGTTGGCTTCACGCGACGGGTACTTCCCCGATGCCGAGCGGGTCGCAATCGCGCTGGATCATGTCGGGCCGGACGCGAGCGTGCTCGCGTTCAACCCGGCCACCGTCCCGCTGCAGTACTACGTCGTGCTGCGACACGAAGCGATGCGGATCAACGCGCCGCGCGCGAGCGACCGCCGTCTGTTCATCGTCGTGGACAATGCCGTCGGCCAGACGCTTCCCGACGTCGTGCGCGGGTACGACGTCCCGAGTGACGTGGTCGCGCGCGCAACCGTGTTCAAGCGCTTCGCCGGCGCGACCGTGTACGTGTACGCGCGCCGATGACCTACGTAACCACGATCGTGCCGTGCATCGACTTGCCGTGGATCGTGCAGTAGTAGTTGTAGGTCCCGGGATTTTGGAACATGCGACTTACATTGCTGCCGTCGTTCAGGGCTTGGTTGAAGCTGGGACCGTTCTCGAAGGTGACGGTGTGATTGGTGCCGCTGCTGTTGTTCCACGTCACCGTGTTCCCTGCTTTGATCGAAACTTGCACAGGACTGAACGAGAGCTGCGCAGTCGCTTGCACGGTCGTGCCGGTCGACCCGCTCGAACCGCTCGCTTTCGGCGCCGGCGTCTTGCTGCTTCTGCACGCGCCGACGATCAGGCCCAGCGCCGCGATGAGCGCGCAGGTCGAATAGAGACGTCGAGACATCCTTCCCTCCTCGCGTTGGTCAAAAAGGATACGAACGGCGGCTCGAAGAGGATTGCCCTCGCGTCCACAAACCCGGACGCTTGACACCCCCTTCTGTGGCAGCCACGCTAGCCGTCGATGGCGTTCTGTGAGCACTGCGGCCGTGAGCTGTCCGATCAGGCGATCGCGTGCCCGAACTGCGGGCATCCTCGCGTTCCGGCCGTCGCCATCACGACACGACAGGGCGTCCAGTACGCGGAGTGGTGGCAGCGCGCGGTCGCACTGATCATCGACGCGGTTATCACCGGTATCCCGGCAGGGATCATCATCGCCCTCGCCGGCCTCAGCACGGTCGGCCAGCTCACGAGGACCGACGAGTTCGGGAACAGGACCCTCAACGCGCCGGCCTTCAGGCACCTCATACTCGGCGTATTGATCGCGTTCGCGATCGGCATCCTGTATCGCACTCTCCTCGAAGGAAGCGCGCGCGGGCAGACCGTCGGCAAGATGGCGATGAGGATCGCCGTGCGCGACGTGGACGACGGGGGATCGATCGGCTATGGGCGCGCGTTCGGTCGCTGGCTGGTCGGGTACATCCTGTGGATCGTCATCTACATCCCCGGGATCATCGACCTGCTGTTCCCGCTGTGGGACTCGCAGAGGCAGACGCTGCACGACAAGGCCGTGCGGAGCGTCGTCATTCAGGTGTGATCGCTTACGGCCTCACGAGACGGCCGGCGAAGCCGCGCACGCCGTACTGCGCGTGCGTGTGTCCGTCGCCGCACGGCGGCGCGACATCGGTCGCCGCGCAGTCTTGGATGAAGCTCCCCCACGCCGTCCCGTCGGGCCCGATGTCGGAGCCGTTGAAGTCGAGGAAGCCGACGTCGCCCGGCGGCGGGCGCGACGAGCCGTCGTTGAGCATCGGCGTTCGCGGATCGTTGACCATCGCGCTCCAGACCACCGGCGCGCGCGCGAGGGCGTTGCGAGTGGCGGAGAGGTAGCCGTCGGTGTTCGCTTGGCCGGGACGCTTCCCGTAGTAGCTCACCGCCGCGGTGCCGGGCGCGCGCACGGCCGGGTTCCACGCGTCGACCTCCGTGACGCCGGGCGCCGTCATGAGGATCGGCGCGCTCCACGACACGCCGGTGCGCGAGACGCGCATCAGCACGCGGCCGCCGCTCGCCTTGAAGCCGTACAGGTTGCCGGCCGTGTCGGTGCGAAGCTCATCCAAGGCGGGGATCTCGAGCGGCTTGCCGCTTACGTGGACGACCGGCCACGTGGCGCCTTCGTCGGTGCTGCGCGCCAGGTACGTGTGACCGCCGCACACCACCATCACCACTAACGTGCCGTCCGGCAACGCTTGCGGGTACGTGCCGTCGTCGGCGCCGAACTCCTCGCCGTGTGAGCCGCACTCGGCGTGCTGCGGGATCGGGTTCGAGAAGAGGAGCGACGGCGTGGACCACGTCGAGCCGCCGTCGAGCGAGCGTGAGCAGACGCGGATCAGGCCCGGCAATGTAAGGACGATGTTCGAGTTCGCGCAGAAGTAGACGACGTTCGGGTATCCGTGCGGCTGCGCGGCACCACGCGACGCGCGCGCGGCGACGAAGCGAGGGTTTTCACTGAGGAGCGGACAGCACGCCGTTGCGTGGTGCCACGTGGTGCCGTCGTCGGCCGTCCACATCAGGTGGGCTTCCATCCCCGGGAACAACACGGTGTCGGGTGCCGTCGTCGCGGCGGCGGTTTGGGGGAACGGGTTGCCGCCGAAGTTGTAGAAGAAGAAGCGGCCGCTCGTGCGATCGACGTACTCCTGCTCGTCGGAGGGCTGCCACGTCATGCCCATCGGCAGCACGGCTTTCCACGATGCGCCGTTGTTGCGCGTGACGGCGAGCCCACCCGGGCTCGTCAGCAGCTGGAAGCGCGGGCCGGGCAGCTGGGCGCCGTACCCGAGCCCCGCCGGGCCCGGCGTGAAGACGGCCGGTGCGTAGATCACGGCGTCCTTCGTCGCGAAGATGCGCGTCTCCCCCGCCCCGAAACCCGTCGTCGTCCCGCACGGGATCGGCGCACCGCGCGGCTGCGGCCGCAGGACGTGTCCGGCGGCGTCGGCGGCGACGGCGGGTCTCGACGGCGAGCAGCCCGCGCGCGACGTGGGGACCGCGGGCGCGACCGAGACGGCGGCGACCGAGGCGGTCGCGGTCGCGAGGATCAGGAGACGTCGTATCCGCATGCCCTGGTGGTTCGACGTGTGCCCCGGTGGGCCCTCCAGTCCTCCTCGCCCGGTTTAGACAAATCGGTACTCGGCTATCTAGGTTTGGGGGGCACCGTTCTTCCCCGCACATCGCCTCGCGCCCGCAGTTGGAGGTCGGCCACGGTGAATGGGGAGCGCGCACGTCGTTCGCGCCGGCTGCTCCCCTCGCTCCTCTTCGTCGCCCTGACTGCCTGTGCGACCAAGAGCCCGTCGATCCTCAGCCCCAAGGGACCGGCCGCGCGCACGGCGAGCAGCATTTGGTGGCCGATGGTATGGGTTGCGACCGCCGTCACCATCTTCGTCGTCGCGATGGGTGCGTACGGCGTCGTGCGCGGGCGACGGATCCGAGAGGAAGACATCTCGCGCGAGGTGTCGTGGGGCGATCGCTTCATCTTGATCGCCGGGCTCGGCGTGACCGGCGCGATCTTGATCGGCTTCTTCGTCTTCTCGGTCGCGCGGAGCGTTTCGCTCGCGCGCACGGAGCCGGGCACAGAGATCACCGTGATCGGGCACGACTGGTGGTGGGAGGTGCGCTACCCGAACGGCGCCGTCACGGCGAACGAGATCCACATCCCCGCGGGCGAGCGCGTCAATATCACGCTGCAGTCGGCCGACGTGATCCACAGTCTCTGGGTGCCGGAGCTCGCTCCGAAGATCGACCTCATCCCCGGACGAACGACGCACGTCTGGTTTAAGGCCGACCACCCGGGTGAGTACCGCGGGCAGTGCGCCGAGTACTGCGGTCTGCAGCACGCGCACATGGCGTTCTTCGTGATCGCCGACGCGCCGGAGGCGTTCGCGCAGTGGATGAGCGATATGGCGCGGCCGGCGACTCAGCCGGCGTCGTCGCTCGCGCAGCAAGGCCAGCAGCTCTTCCTGAGCAACACGTGCATCGGGTGTCACGCGATCAGAGGTACGGCGGCGAACGGGCTGCTCGGTCCGGATCTGACGCACATGGCGACGCGCCAGACGATAGGCGCAGGCACGGTGCCGCTGAGCGCGAACGACCTCGCGATGTGGATCGCCGATCCCGAGCAGATCAAGCCGGGTGTGACGATGCCGCCGACGACGCTCACGAAGGATCAGCTGAACGCGCTCGTGACATATCTGCTCGGCCTGGGGTTCCCGTCCCCATGACGACGCTGGCTGATCGTCCGGGCGAGCGGCTGGAGCGGCTGTGGGCGGAAGAGCCGGGGCTGGGGACGTGGCTGAGCACCGTCGACCACAAGCGGCTCGCGAAGAAGTACCTCTACACGGCGCTCGTGTTCTTGGTCTTGGGCGGCATCGAAGCGTCGGTGATGCGGCTGCAGCTCGCGCACTCGAACCTCAAGCTGCTCGACCCGGAGACGTACAACCAGCTGTTCACGATGCACGGCGTCACGATGATCTTCTTGTTCGCCGTGCCGATCTTCAGCGGGTTCGGCGTCTACATGGTGCCGCTGATGATCGGGAGCCGGGAGATGGCGTTCCCGCGCCTGAACGCGTTCACGTACTGGGGCTTCGTTGCGGCCGGCGTCTTCATGTACTCGTCGTTCCTGATCGGCAGATCGCCGGACGGTGGGTGGTTCGGCTACACGCCGCTCACGGACAAAGCGTTCTCGCCCGGCCCGAACATCGACTTCTACGCGCTCGGGCTCATCTTCTTAGGCCTCGCGTCGACGGGCGCGGCGATCAACTTCATCACGACGATCCTCAAGATGCGCGCGCCCGGCATGACGCTGAACCGGATGCCGATCTTCGTCTGGGGCGAGCTCGCGATGCAGGTCTCGATCTTGTTCGCGCAACCGGCGCTGACGCTCGCGACCGTGATGCTGATGCTGCAGCGACACTGGCACTACCACTTCTTCGATCCCGGAGCCGGCGGCGACAACCTGCTGTGGCAGCACTTGTTCTGGATCTTCGGCCATCCGCTCGTGTACATCATCCTGCTGCCGCGACACTGGCACTACCACTTCTTCGATCCCGGAGCCGGCGGCGACACCTGCTGTGGCAGCACTTGTTCTGGATCTTCGGCCATCCGCTCGTGTACATCATCCTGCTGCCGGGCCTCGGCATCGTCGCGACGATCTTGCCGACGTTCGCGCGCCGGCCGATGGTCGGCTACACGTGGGTCGTCCTCGCCGAGATGGCGACCGCGTTCATCGGGTTCGGCGTGTGGGTGCACCACATGTTCTCGACGGGTCTGCCGTCCTTGGCGCTCAGCTTCGTTTCGTTGACGAGCTTCCTCGTCGCGATCCCATCGGGGATCCAGGTCTTCGCGTACCTGGCGACCTTGGTGACGGGGAAACCGAAGCTGACGACGCCGATGTGGTACGTGCTGGGTTTCATCTTGATCTTCGTGATCGGCGGCGTGAGTGGGGTGATGACCGCCTCGGTGCCGCTCGACCAAGCCGTCACCGACTCCTACTTCGTCGTCGCGCACTTCCACTACATCATGGGCGGCGTCGCGCTGTTCCCGACGCTCGCCGCGCTCTACTACTGGGGCCCGAAGATATGGGGCCGGAAACTGGACGAGCATTGGGGCAAGATCTCGTTCTGGCTGACGTTCGTCGGCTTCAACCTCGCCTTCTTCCCGATGCACATCCTCGGCGCGATCGGGATGCCGCGCCGAACGTACACGTACGCGTCGCACCTCGGGTGGGATAACTGGAACCTGGGGGAAACGATCGGCACGTTCATCATGGGTGTCGGCATCCTGATCACGATCGTCAACGTGGTGCGAAGCGCGCGCCACGGCGAGCCGGCGGGCAACGACCCGTGGGACGCCGACACGCTGGAGTGGGCGACGAGCTCTCCCCCACCCGACTACGACTTCGAGACGATCCCCGAGGTGCGCTCGCTACACCCGATGTGGGACCAGCCGGAGCTGAAGACCGGCGCGCAACCGCCGGAGATGGGAGGACGGCCGCTCGCAGAAGGGCACCGCGTGCTGGCGACGTCGCTGCTCGACGCGAAGCCGGAAGCGGTGGTCGACATGCCGCACGAGTCGATGTGGCCGTTTGTCCTGACGGTGGGGCTGATGGGGTTCTTCTACGGCGCGCTCACACGCATCGCGGTCGTGGCGGTGCTGGGCGGCTTCTTGTCGCTGGTATCGGTCGTGGGGTGGATATGGCCGCGCGGACAGACGCAGGAGATGTGATGGACCTCGTCGAGACCGGCAAGCCGGGCGAGCTTCTGCCCAACGTTGCGTCGGGCGCGCGCGCGCTCAGCTGGTGGGGCATGGCGCTCCTGATCGCGACCGAAGCCACGCTGTTCGCGCTGTTGATCGCGTCGTACTGGTACCTGCGGTTCCGCGCGGGCCCCGTGTGGCCGCCGCACGGGATCGAGAAACCGGCGCTTGGGCTGCCGCTGATCATGTCGGTGATCTTGTGGTCGTCGAGCATCCCTGCGCACATCGCCGACCGCGGGATCCAGAAAGGTTCGCAGGCGCGGTTGCGGTTTGGGCTGGCCGCGTCGTGGCTGCTCGGCCTGACGTTCCTCTTGCTGCAGATAATCGCGGAGTATCCGCACTCGCTGAAGGTCGCGCCGCCGTCGCAAGGGTCGTACGGCACGCTCTTCTTCAGCCTCACCGGATTGCACGGGATCCACGTGTTCATCGGGCTGATGATCAGCCTGTGGGTGCAGGCGCGCGCGTGGCAAGGCGCATTCGACGAGCATCGTCACGTCACCGTGCAGAACTTCGTCATGTACTGGCACTTCGTCGACACCGTGTGGGTGTTCGTCCTCGCGACGATCTACCTTTCGCCGCACTTCATATGAGGTTCCCTTGGAAAAGATGAAGGAGATCACCCGGGACGAGACGCGGGGCTCGTATCTGTTGTGGTACGGCGTCTTGGCGGGGCCGATCGTGTGGTCGATGCAATTGCTTTTGGACTACGGGCTCGACGAGGCCGTGGTGTGCGCGCCGGGGAACCGCACGCGGGGGGTGTTCTTCAACACATCGATCGGTGTGGTGATCCAGATCGTGAACGCGGTCGCGACCGTGCTGACCGTGCTGGCGTTTGCCGTGTCGTACCGGTGCTACCGGCGGCTGCGCGGCGGCGACTCCACGAACGCGAACCGCGCGCGCTGGATGGCCATCGCAGGCATGTTCGACAGCGCGCTGTTCCTGATGCTCGTCGTGATGAAATTCGTGCCCGCTTTGTTCTTCCACTCATGCGAAGGCTTCTGATGCTCGCCCATGTGTTCAACCCCAACGCGATCTGGTCGCAGTGGAACTTCGACCCGTGGGAGACGTTCCCCGCGCTGATCGCGCTGGGGCTGTACGGCGTCGGGTTGTACGCGACGGGGATCCGGGCGATCAGCCGCGCGCGCGCGGCTTCGTTCGTGACCGGCGTGTTCTTGGCGCTCGGGGTGAACGTCTCCCCGATACACAGCGCGGCCGAAGGGATGTTCAGCGTGCACATGATCCAGCACCAGGTGCTGATGCTGGTTGCGGCGCCGCTGATCGTTGCCGGCCGGCCGGCATTGGTGATGGCGTTGGCATTGCCGCATCGGTGGCGGCAGTGGGGCTGGGGCTTTGCGCGCGCGAAGCCGGTCGCGACCGCCCTGCGCGTTTTGAAGAATCCACTCGCGATCTTGCTCGTGTTCGCCGGCGTGCTCTGGCTGTGGCACTTGCCCGGACCCTACGAAGAAGCCGTCCGGAACAACGGCGTGCACGCGCTGGAGCACATCGCGTTCCTCGGGATATCGCTCGGGTTCTGGGCGGGCGTCATGCGCGCGGGCCCACGCCGGCGCATCGGGTACCTGCCGGCGATCCTGCTGGTGATCGGGACGCTGATGCTGACCGGCTGGCTCGCCGCCGTGCTGACGTTCGGCGGGCTCGTGTATCCGCTGTACTCGGCGCGCGCAGCGCTGCTGGGGATGAACGCCTCGCGCGACGCGGCGCTCGCCGGAACGCTCATGTGGGTGCCGTCGACGCTGATCTACTTCGGCGCGTTCGCGGGGTTGTTCACGCGCTGGTTCCGCGAGCTCGACGCGCGCTACGCGCCGACGCCTCCCATCGTGGTGCGAGAGCCGTGAGACGTCTCGCCCCACTCGGTCTAATCGCTCTCGTCGCGTGCGGCTTCTTCACCGGCCACACGCGCCGGTACCTGCCGCCGGGGATCCAGGCGGTCGGCCGGCCGGTGTCCGGGCAGGAGTGGTTCCAGCGCGACTGCGCGTTCTGCCACGGGAACCAAGGACAGGGAACGCCCAACGGCCCCGCCCTTGCCGGTGTCGACCAGCTCCCAGCGCTGACCGACTTCATGCTCCGGACCGGCCGCATGCCGATCGCGGACCCCAAGGACGTCGTGCGCCGGGGTCCGCCGGCGTACTCGTCGGACGTGATCTCGAAGATCGTCGCGTACGTGGGGACGTTCAACGAGGGCGGCACCGCGCTGCCGGAGCCCGACGTCGCGGCGGGGAACCTCGCGAACGGCCAGGAGCTGTTCCAGGCGAACTGCGCGGCGTGTCACTCGGCTACCGGCATCGGAGGGACGCTCGCAGAAGGAAAGGCGGTATCGGCGTCGGAGAACCGCACCGGGTTCCAGATCCCCGGCCTGTTGAAGTCGACGCCGCAGGAGATCGCCGAAGCGATGCGCGGGGGTCCGGGCACGATGCCGGTGTTCCCGAAGACGACGTTCAGCGACGCAGACGTGAACTCGATCATCCGCTACGTGCTGTACATGCGCACGCAGAACCGCGGCGGGGCGACAGACCTCGGGCGCGTTGGGCCGGTCGCCGAAGGCGCGGTCGCGTGGATCGTCGGCTTGGGCCTGCTGATGTTCCTCGCGCGCTGGATCGGCCGGACAATGCACGAGAAGAAGGCGCACTGATGGGCCGCGCGCGCAAGCTGCTCGTCGGGATCGGCACCGGGGTCGCCGTCGCGTTGGCGATGCTGACGCGGCGCCACATGCCCGAGGAACACGCGCGGCGCGGCAGCGTCGCCGCGATCGGCTGGGCCTTCTTGCTGAGCTTCGGAGCGTCGGTCTCGCTGACGGTGATCTACGCGCTCGGCGGCCAGCCGCAAGCCGAAGGCGCGATGCTCTTCGTCGCGCTGGGGGGCCTCAGCGTTGGGTTGGTGCTGTGGTCGCACCTCCTGATGCCGCAAGGCATCTACGTCGAAGAGCGCAAGCTGACCTTCGACGAGCCCGAGGAGATGGAAGAAGCCGAAGAGGCATTCGTCGAAGGCGCCGAGCAGATCGGGCGGCGGAGCTTCCTCGGCAAGATGCTCGCGGCAGCGGTGGGCGCGCTGGGGATCGCGTTCCTGTTCCCGATCCGCTCGCTGGGCAAAGCCCCTGGGCGGGCGCTGTTCCAAACGGCGTGGAAGGCCGGCGCGCGCGCGGTGACCGAGGACGGGCTGCCGGTGCGCGCGGCGTCGTTGCTCGAAAACTCGGTGCTGACGGTGTTCCCCGAAGGCCACACCGACGCGGCCGATTCGCAGACGTTGCTGATCAAGACGCCGCCGGGGGTGTTCCACCCTCGCAGCGGCCGCGAAGATTGGAGCCCCGACGACATCGTCGGTTTCTCGAAGATCTGCACGCACGCGGGGTGTCCCGTCGGGCTGTATCAAGCGGCGACGTCGCAGCTGTTCTGTCCGTGCCACCAGTCGGTGTTCTCGGTCCCCGAGGGATGCAAGCCGATCAACGGGCCGGCGACGCGCGCGCTGCCGCAACTACCGCTGGCGATCGATGGCGACGGCTTCGTGATCGCGCAGAGCGACTTCCCCGAGCCGGTCGGGCCCGAGTTCTGGAACTTCGGACGGCACTGATGGTGATCAAGCGAAGTGTCGAGTGGGTCGACGAGCGCGTCGGCGTGTCGGGCTTCACGCACGACACGCTGAACAAAGTGTTCCCCGACCACTGGTCGTTCCTGTTCGGCGAGATCGCGCTGTACGCGTTCGTCGTGCTGGTGGCGACGGGCATCTTCCTGGCGATGTTCTTCAATCCCAGCTTGGCGACGAAGATCTACCACGGCGCCTACGCGCCGATGCGCGGCGTGCGCGTATCCGCTGCGTACGGCTCGGCGCTCGACCTTTCGTTCTCCGTCCGAGCCGGCCTGGTGATGCGGCAGACGCACCACTGGGCCGCGCTGGTGTTCATCGCGGCGATCGTCGTGCACCTGTGCCGGATCTTCTTCACCGGCGCGTTCCGCAAGCCGCGCGAGATCAACTGGTGGGTCGGCCTGACGTTGCTGATCCTGGCGCTGTTCAACGGGTTCACCGGCTACTCGCTGCTCGACGACCTGTTGTCGGGGACGGGGCTCCGCATCGCGTACTCGATCGCGTTGTCGATCCCGTTCCTCGGGACGTGGATGGCGTTCTTGTTGTTCGGGGGCGAGTTCCCGTCTGATCAGATCATCAGCCGGCTGTTCTTCACGCACGTGTTCATCGTGCCGCTGTTGATCATCGGGCTGATCAGCGTGCACCTGGCGTTGATCTGGCGGCAGAAACACACGCAGTTCCCCGGCGGCGGCCGCACCGACCGCAACGTGCACGGGATCCGCTTCTGGCCGTCGTACGCGACCGAGTCGGTCGGGCTGTTCTTCGGCGTCGCGTCGGTGCTGACGCTGCTGGGCGGGCTGGCGCAGATCAACCCGATCTGGTTGTACGGGCCGTTCCGCGTCGCGAACGTCACCGGACCGGCGCAGCCGGACTGGTACCTGGGATGGTTGGAAGGAGCGCTGCGGATGTTCCCCGCGTGGGAGGTACGCATCGGCGGTGTCGTGATCCCCAACCCGTTCTTCCCCGCCGTGCTGCTGCCTGGCATAACGTTCATGATGCTGTACGCGTGGCCTCTGTTGGAACGGCGGTTCACCGGCGACTACGCCGCGCACCATCTTCTCGAGCGGCCGCACGACCGGCCGGTACGGACCGCGCTGGGCGTCGCGGCGTTGGCCTTCTACGTGGTGCTCTTCCTCGCCGGCTCGAACGATCTGATCGCGAAGTGGTTCGGCATGCCGGTCGAGACCGTCACCTGGGTGCTGCGGATCGGGGTGATCGTGGTGCCGGTGGTGGCGGGATACGTGATGTACTGGCTGATGAGCGCGTACCGGCGGAGCGGGGCGTCGCAATTCACGAAGGTGCCGTTGGCGTACTTCCGGCATCCGCGACGAGGGCCGCTGCCCCGCGCGCGCATCTAGCAGTCAAGCAGATCCCTTCGCCGTGCGTATGATTTCTTGACATGTACGAGCAGATCGCCGCCAACAAGCGCAAGGCCGTGTTCTACGTCTTCCTCTTCTTCGTCATCTGGGTCGGGATCGGCGCCGTTATCGGCTTGATCTTCTATCCCTCGCGCACGAACCCGGACGGATCGGTGACCGGCACCCATCCCCAGGCGATCGTCGCCGGCATGGTGATCGCCGGGCTGTTCGCGCTGCTCGCAACGGTGTTCGCGCTGTCGTCGGGCGCGCGCTTGGTGCTTGCGGTTTCGGGCGCGCGCCCAGCCGATCCACAGCAGTACGCACAGCTGCACAACATCGTCGAGGGGCTGGCGATCGGCGACGGCCTGCCGAAGCCGGCCGTGTACGTCATCGACGACCCATCGCCGAACGCGTTCGCGACCGGTGTTAGCCCGAACAAGGCCGCGATCACGGCGACCACGGGGCTGCTCGCGATGATGAACCGGGAAGAGGTCGAGGGCGTGATCGGGCACGAGATGAGCCACATCAAGAACTACGACGTGCGATTGATCTTGATCGTGAGCACGCTGATCGGGCTGGCGGGGTTGATCGCGAGCGTGATCTGGCGCTCCATGTTCTACATGCGATGGGGCGGCGGCGGGCGCGACCGTAACGGCGGGAACGCGTTCATCGTGGTGATCGCGGCGGCGGTTCTGCTGAGCATCGTCGGGTTCATCGTTGGGCCGCTGATCCGGCTGGCGATCTCGCGGCGGCGCGAGGAGCTGGCCGACGTGAGCGGCG
>Ga0209577_10001681_pt1 | contig 21844 bp, 23 predicted proteins | sample GraSoiAngelo_109_FD_185874 | JGI IMG/M metagenome (GOLD analysis project Ga0209577, IMG submission 185874) | Grasslands soil microbial communities from the Angelo Coastal Reserve, California, USA - 14_0903_12_20cm (SPAdes) (version 2) | ecosystem: Environmental > Terrestrial > Soil > Grasslands...
CGCCGTCATCGGACCGCGAGCTCCGCCGGAGCCGGCTCGAGACAATGCAGAGGCCCACAGGGGTAGACCGCGACTCGCAGCTGCTCTGCCGGCTGCTCGGATCGGACCCGGTCGATCACGTCCTCCCAGGAGGCGGCGCGCTGAAAGCCCGGAATCCGCTCGGGAAGCGAGCCGCGCGGCGCCAGGGGGGTCCAAAGGTGGACCGGCCGGTGTCCGTCGGAGGTGATCTGACCGGCGAAAGCCTGCCGCGGGGCGGCTCGCTCGGCCTGCATGGTGGAGACCCTTGCCGTCAGCCGGCCGATGGTCTTCCGCCCCTTGCTCGCGAGCCTGGTTGGAATGGAAGCGGCGCGAACCGTCGACAGCCTGCGAAGCCGGTGCCGGTAGGCTTCGAAGCGAGGCCCGTTCAGGAAGGGGAACAGCCGGTGCAGCCCGAGGCCCTCGGGGCACGCGGCAATCAGCACCTTCGACGCGCCGGGCCCTGCATGAGCCAAGGGCGCGAGTCCCTTGCTACGGCTGAAGGTCAAGGAGACGTCCATCGGGTAGGCGTTGGACACGACCAGGTCGTAGCCCTCGGGAGTCGGGGCCGAGTACGCGGTCCGGGAAAACTCGACGGAGGCGTCGAAGGTCAGCTCCGGGTCTCCCGCAACGACGCGAACGGGGCGCCGGCGAGCGTCGACGTGGACGGTGACCACGGTCCGGAGCCCGGCGATCCGGGCCATCTCGTCGAGGTTTCGCCGGAAGTCGTTGCGCACGTCGTAGGTGCCGGCGACGCTGCCGTGCGAGTAGTGGAGGCTGACTATCGAGCGGCGCTCGAGTACGCCGAGGATGAGCTTGGACCCTCCTCCGAATCCGACGCTGTGCTGCGGATAGACGCCGCCGACTCCGATCAAGAGGTCGCTGGCGGCCACCTCCGGATCGACGATCACGGGTGAGCCGAAGCTCGTCGTGCCCAGCCGCCTGCCCCAGGTCCAGGCATCGTGGATCAGGAAGCGGCAGCCGTCTGCCGCCGCACCCGCCTTGCGCCGGGTGGCATCCATCGATGCCACCTCATGGGCGCCGCTGGCCAGCATGATCCCAACCGCCGAGCGTTGGATGCCTGCCTCGTCCAGGTGTCGAAGGAGGTGGGGCAACACCCTGTCGGTCGGCGTCGGACGGGTCAGGTCATCGAGGATGATCAGGGGCCGCTTTCGGCCTTCCGCCAGCTCTCGAAGCGGACGCTGGCCGGCCGGTTTGTCAAGCGCCACGCGAATCTCCTCGTCTCCGATCGGCTGGGGGGTTCGCGGCTCGAAGACGTCGATCTCCCACCCGCCCGGGAAGTGGAGCGCGCATTCGCCGTCGCCGTACCAGGCGCCGATCACCAACCGTGCCTCGGAGGGTCTCGCCACGATAGGTCAGACCTTCCTTTGCGCCAGCACCAGGTACTGCGCACCGGTCGACCTCAGGATGGGGACCCCCTCGTCGGCAAGCGCCTGCAGCCGCGCGTTGAGCTCGACGCCGCGTTCCTCGTCCAGCACCGGTCGCCCGCGAAAGGTGAAGGGTCCGAACCCGAAGGTGAAGCCGCGAAGCTTGTTGAAGCCGGCCTGCCGTAACTGGGCGTCGAACCGCCGGTTCCAGGTCGTGACCGTCTTGACCGTCTCCCGAGGCAGTCTCCTGAGGAGCCGGCGGATAGGCGCCAGAGCCGGGTTGTGGTACGGGTCGAGGAGGTGGTTGAGGCGTGCGCGGTTGTCGGTGTTCAGGACCAGGTAGCCGCCGGGCCGGGTTACCCGGGCCATCTCCTGCAGAGCTCGAAAGGGATCGTGCAGCCAGGGGATCACGCCCAGCGCGACGACGAGGTCGAAGGCGGCCGGTTGGTACCCGAGATCGTGGACGTCGGCCAGGTGTGCGGCAAGCCGGTCGGCCACGCCAGCCGATCGCGCGGTCTCCCGGGTGAGCTCGATCATGGCCGGGGTGGAGTCCGTCGCCTCGACCAAGAAGCCCCGGCGCGCGAGCTCGACGGCGTTCAACCCAGCCCCGCACCCGACCTCGAGCACCCTTGCACCCGGGCCGAGGAGAAGCCCATCCACGACTCCGGATGCGCGCTTCGCGCGTTCCCGGTGGATGTCGCTGAACACGCCCTCCGCCTCGTAGACGGTCCGCCAGAAGGGCGCGTCGTCTTCGAAGTAGGCCGTGACCGGCGCCTGGTGGTCGGCAGGCTCGATCATGCCGACGTACCTTCCGAGCGGGCGGCCGGCCAGGCGCCGCCGGTAGCCCCCGGCAACCGACGACGGAATCGCCGAAACTTGCCACCGAGGGTCTCCCGCAGCAGGGCGAACATGGACTGAAAGAAGGGAGACGGATCGTCCCAGGCCCAGGTCGCGCCCTCTCTGACGCCTCTCAGGGAGCGCAGCCAGGCGCGGAAGCCGAGACCGTCCAGGCGGTGGTAGTGACTCGAGCTGATGAGGTCGGCGTCCTCTTTGATCCAGCGCCGGCCGTCGCGAGCTCTGACCGAGGGCACCGGGCGGCCGGTCAGGTCCAAGTACATCGCTTGCGCCACGTCCAGGCCGTTCTCGTCGACGAAGATCCTGAAGGCGCCTCCCAGGCGCGGGTTTATGTCAAGCACGTAATGGCGGCCGTCGCGCTTGTCGTACCGGTATCCGATGTCGACGATGCCCTGGTAGCCGAGGTCGCCAAGGAAGCGACACGTCTGCTCGATCAGGGGCTGGTTTTGGCGCAGCTCGCCGAGGCTCGCGATCCCCATCTTGGCCGGGTGCTGCCGGATCTTGACGCCGGTGAAGGCGGCCAGGCAGCGGCTTTGGCCATCGAAGTAGCCGTTGAAGATCCACACGTCCTCATCGGAGCCGGGGATGTACTCCTGGAACATCACATTCGGCGCCGACGGAGACTCGGCCAGGTCGTGAAATGCCCGCAGCAGCTGAGCGGGGCTGTCAGCCACCGACTTGCCCTGGACATCCGGGCGGCTCTGGACCGGCTTGAGCATGACCGGGTAGGAGAGCGATCCGGACAAAGCCGCCGCCTCGTCTGCGTCTGCCGGGAAAACGATCTTGGGCGTGGGCAGGCCGTGCTTGGTTGCCAGCCGGAAGAGGCCGTCCTTTGCCGCCAGCTCCTCGATCAGTCGGAGCGATGTCCGGGGGAATCGGAAATGCCGGGCGAGCTCCGATGCGTGGCGGGCCACGAAGACCGCCCACTCGTCCGAGCCCGCGACCAGGATGGTGCCTTCACCCAGGCTCCGGCCGGCGGCGTCCAGCTGCTCCAGCAAGGCCACCTCATCCCCCCCGGGCCGGCCGTCGCTGCCCGCGGCGACCTGCCCGGCGCAGTAGCGCGAGGAGTTGGGTGCCGAGCGCGAGCGGTGCTGGAGTGCGTACACGGCCACGCCCAGGCGGCCCAGGGAGCGCATGACGCCGAGCGGTCCGACGTACTTCGGCGGTCCCAGAACCAGTACCGCCGGCCGAGGTCCAGGGCTTAGGGTCATGCTTCGGCGGCAAACAGGCTCTGAGGGATGGGTAGGAGCAGGCTGACCTGCTGTCCGTTGAACACCGCCGCCGCGTCCACGTCGTCCACGCGCGAGAGGACATACTCGAGGTCCTCGGTCTGCTCGCTGTTTCTGAGGAAGTCCGCGCTTGGACTTTCCCGCAACTCCTCCACGGCGACGCCTTTCCACCTCGCGAGCTCCCCCTCGGTCCTCTGGTCCTCGGGCGAGTAGCCTGCCGCGAGGAGCGTTTCCCCGATGCGGGCGCAGGCGTACTGGTCCTCCGGCCGCGGCGACCCGTTGGTGCCGGCCCCGATCAGGGCGATCCTGAGGTGTGATGCGGCGAGCTGACGGGCTGTGGCAGTGAGGTTGCGCAGGCAGGCCACGTAGATCGAGCTCGCGCCCCGGGCCTGGATCAGCAGCTGCGTACCAGCCGAGCTCAGGTGGACTATCGCGCGGCAGTCACCGAGGCGCTCGACGGCGGCCGGCGAGTTGTTGAGGTCGAACCCCTGCGGCTTGACTCCCGCCAGCTCGCCCGCCAGCAGCGGGTCGTGGAGCCGGGCCGCGGTGTCCAACGCCTCGACCACGGTCGCCACGGGGTAGATCGGGTGGCCGCAGGCGAGCGCGGTGACGATCAGGGTGGTCGCCCTGAACACATCGACGGCGACGATGGCGTGGCTCTGCCGGTAGCTGGCCGCGCTCTGGGGAAGGGAGTCGATGACGAACGATCGGTCGCTCATGGGACCACCAACTCCGGAACCGGCAAGGGCTGGAGCAGCGAGCCGTACGCATCGGAGTGGAGGCCCCGCCGGTAGATCTCGACCCGGAGGAGCTCCTCAAGTCGGACGTTGCTCAGGTGGACCTCGTTTCCAAAGTGGTTCAGGAAGTCGAATTGGCTGCGCTTGTTCGGGGCTTCGAACACCGTCCTACCCATACCGAACGCCTGGGCGAAGGCCTCCGCCGCGTCGAAGTTCAGGTGCCCGGAGTCGTCGAAGAGGCCGACCTGCTGGGCACTTTCGCGCGCCTCGACGACGATGCACTCGGCACCGGCGTCCAGCCAGTCGAGACCCATCGAGATCAGCTCGGCAACGACACGATCGGTGAAGGCTCCGCCGTGCTTTTCGCCCAGCTCCATCTGCACCGACAGCCCGAAGCTCTCGGCCAGCCTGACGATCTGGCCCGGCGTATGCCGCATCTCGGTGAAGCCGTGGCCCGCCTCGATCCGGTCGATCCCCAGCCCGGCACAGAGCTCGAAGTAATCCTCGAGGCGACCGCGGTCCTTCGCGATCTCGAACGGTCCACCGCCAGTGACCAGGGGCACGTGGTGATGCTTGGCAGCCGCGATCTTGGCCCTGGTGGCCGCCTCATCGGCGATTAGCCAGCAGCACATCGAGAGCTTCAGGCGGCTGATCAGACCTCCACTCTGCTCGATGTGGCTGACGACGGTAGCCACGTCGTAGCCCGGGTCGAAGGGGCTTGTGAGCGGCGGCAGGTCGGGCACCCCCAGCGACTTCACGAAGTCACGCGTGGTCGCCCTCTGCTTCAACGTCTCGGTCATCGCCCGCCCTCCTCCCGGTTCCCTGATCGCATGGACTGATGAGGCCTCAGCGCAGCCAAGCCAGCAATGAGCGGTCTAGGACAGGGATGGGCGGATGTAGCAGACGGGCTGGGCGGGAGTCTTGGTGCGGGCACTGGCGTCCCGCAGCCGATGTGTTATCTTCGAGCCGCTCCCAGGCAGCCTGGCGCTGGCGCTGATGGCCCAGCGGCCAGCGTCGCGACCGGGCAGCTGGCGCCAGTCCCGATTCCGGATGAGACGATACGCTGATCGACTTTGACCACGTGTACGTCACCCACTACCAGAGCGCCTATCGGGTCGCTTTCGGGATCCTTCTCGACTCAGCGCTTGCCGAAGATGTAACCCAGGAGGCCTTCACCAAGGCCTACCTGAAGCGCGACGCCTACCGGCCCATCGGAACCGTTCGAGCCTGGATTCACGCAATCGTGGCCCGGGAGGCCGTGTCCAGGCTGCGCTGGCGCCGGCTTCAGCAGCGTGTGTTGGACACCCTCGGGCGTCAGCCCAAGGCGCCCGAGATCGATTTCGACGCCCACGAGACGGTCGTACGGCTACTCGGGCGGCTGAGCGCGAAGACGCGCGCGGTGGTGGTGCTGCACCACCTCCACGGTTATCGATACCGGGAGATCGCCGGGATCCTCGGGGTTCCCGAGGGGACCGTGGCCACCCGGATCTCCAGCGGCCTGCGGCAGATGCGAGCGGCCCTTGAAACCTCGCTGGACGGCGCCGACTTGCAGCCCATAGAAGAAACGGCGGTCGGCATGCGTTGAGTCTTCGAACCCTTGCGGGACGAAGACCTAGTCGACCTGCTTCGAGACGTTTCTCAGACCTGGTCGGGGCCGAGCGGCGCGGCCAGTCGGGCCAAGTACGAATCTGCCGGTAGAGAAGGCTCGCAGCGGGGCGAGCGGAACCGGCGGCGGACGGTTGGCGTGGTCGCGGCGGCGCTGGCGACGGTGGCGACGATTGGCATAGCCGCCAACGCGGCGCCATTCAACGATCTCCTCAGCGGTAACGCGTCGCTCACGCCGGCCCCAACCGAGACCCCGGCTCAGACCTCGCCCGAACCTACGCCGACGCTGGATCGGAAGGCCGCGCCGATCCCGATCCTGGCAACTTCATCGTCGCCTGAAGTGCATCCGAGCCTGCCCGCGGAGTCGCATCCGTCCGGGACGGAGATTCACGCCTCACCAACACCTGAGGAGCATCCGAGTCAAACGCCCGAACCGAACGCCACTCCGACGGCTGAACCGTCCGAATCACCTACCCCGAGGCCTTGACACAGCACTGCAGCCGACAGCCCCGAGACCTGAGCTGGACGACTCTAACCGGCGAATTGATGAACGGTCGGCGCTCAGTGTGTCTGTCTGCACTTGGCAAGGTTTTTCCAGATGACCGCGTTATGTCCTCTGTCGTTCCCTGCGACAAAAACGCAACGGGAGGTTTGACATGAAGATCTACATCGCGCCGGAGGAGGCGCCCGTGGCGGTCCCCAAAACCGCCGTCAGCAAACCCCGGAAACTGTCGCCATTCGTCAAGGTCGCAGGCCTACTGGCGGCTGTTCTTGTCCTCACCCTGGGTTTTCCGGTCTCCTCGTCCGCAGGTTTCACCTTCAACTGGCTCGGTACTCCAAGCTCGCCCCAGGCGTTCCGCTCCGACGGCACCTGGGACGTATCGGTCCACAAGCGCGCATCCGGATCGGCGAGCGATCCCAGCGCCGCCGGCCATGCCGCTGACTGCACCAACGCAGGGCCTGCGGCCACCCACACGGTGACGCAGCTGGTGGACACCGTCTACATCTGCAACAACCACCTGATGACGGCCCTCTCCGACAAGGGTTACGGCCAGATCGACCTCGCACCCAATCAGTTGGTCGACTTCTCGAACGGTACGGCAACGATCAAGGTCAACATCTCCACGCTGCACCTGCAGCCGCGCAGCTGGTTGGCCTTCTGGATCACCCCCTGGGGCGAGGTCGAGCAGCACCCGTTCAACGACACCAGCCCTGACTTGCAGGGGCCCCCCAAGGACGCCGTGGAGGTCCGGATGTGCTTCTGCTTCGCCGATCAGACCCGCTTTGACGGCTTCGTCTACAACAACTATCAGAGCAGCGCGCTCCCTGGCCAGGGTGTCCCCGTCGCTCAGGTTGTGCCGACCTCGGTCATCACCCGCACGCCTTTCGAGCTGGACATATCCAAGAACCACCTTCGGTTCGGGATGCCGGATCAGCAAAACTGGTTCGTCGACACCGCCGTCAACCTGCCCTTCAGCACTGGGGTGCTCCAGCTGCAGCAACACAACTACGACAGCTGCAAGGACCAGCCGATCTCATTTGCAAGTCCCTGCCGGACGATGGATACGTGGCACTGGTCGTCGTTCTCGATGAGCCCGGCCACACCCTTCCTGCAGATTCCAGGAGACAACGACTACGCGGCCGAAGGCAACTCGACAGTCCACTTCGGCAAGCCGGCTCCGGACCATGCATTTCTCCGCTTCGAGGAGCTGGGCCCGGGTCTCACCGCCAGCTTTAATGGCGCGGCACCGGTGGCGCTGAGCCCGATGGCGAACCTCTCGAGTCAACAGGACCACTTCGCGCCCTATTGGGTGGCAGTGCCGGCGGGTACCACGCAGGTCAGCTTCAACGCCCAGAACTGCTACTGCGGGCATTGGGAGGTGCGAGATGCTTCGATTTGGAGCCTGAACGGCGCCAACCCGGGGCCGACTCCGACGCCGACCCCGACGCCCACCCCGACCCCGACGCCAGTACCTACGCCCGTCACCATCACCAACGCTCCTTGCACCGTCACCTACCCGGACGGCAGCCAGCACACGGGCACCTGCACGGGGACGTTCACCCCTCACTAGGGGACTGAAGAAGCTCAGTGTTCGGGCGGTTGCGGCTCCCCTCCGCAGCCGCCCTCTTTCAGGCTGGGGCGGCCGCGAGCGCCGGCCCGGTCGACGCGAGGCGCGCCATCAACTCGAAGATGCGCCGGTTGTTGGTGATCGCGCTGTGCTCCTGCTCGGCCAGCACCCGGCTCCAATGACCCATTTCGTGCCGCTTGGCGGAGGAGGAGACCAACGCCTCCAGCGCGGCGGCCAGCGCGCGCGGCTCTCCCGGTGGGACGAGGTGCCCGTTGACTCCCTCTCGGACCATCTCCGGGATCGCCCCGACGGTCGTCGCCACCACCGGCAGGCCGCAGGCAAGACCCTCCGCGACGGCTTGTGGGAAACAGTCGCCGCGAGACGGAAGGGCGAAGATGTCGGCGCTCCGGTAGAGACTCACCAACTCTGGCGACTGCGGGCCGAGGCCCGTGTGAACTGAGCACGAGATGCCAGCCGGCACCGCCACAGGCCGAGCGGTGACCACGTGGAGGTGGGTGTCGGGCCCTAGCCTGAGCATCGCTTGCAGCAAGTCCGAGCCGCCCTTGCGCTCGAAATCACCGCCTACGAACAGGATGCGGATCGGCTTCTCGTTCAGTGCGGCGCGCTCCTGTGGCCGAAAGAGGTCGGTGTCGACCCCCGGGTGAACCACCTCGATCTTCTCCGCTCGGACCCCGTAGTCCGAGACCAGTGACTCGGCCGCCCAGCGGCACCAGGTGACCAGGACTGCGGCCCGCCCGAAGACGTGCTGGTTGATCCGCCGCTTGACGGATTCGGATAGAACCCCGTTTCGGCGATGTCCATAAGGCCCACCCTGGGCATCGAAGTTGCTGGGCGTCGCATCCAGCGAGAGCACGGTGGGCACCCGCTTCATGATCCCGCCGGCGAGAAGCGCGGCGACCTGGGTGTGGATGAAGATCGCCTGGTAGGCCCCCTGCCCCAGGTGCCGATTGAGCTCGGACCTCGCCTGCCGGCTGGCTTCGTAGGACCAGGTCCGCAAACCTGGCAAGCGGCCCCGGATGCCGGCCGGACGCCGGTAGTCTACCGGTATCAGGGTGGCTGCGATCTCATCGGCGTGCTGGTCCAGCGCTCGCCGGATGTTGCGTGCGTGGGCCACGTGGCCGAGGGTTTGCTCGAGCACGAATGCGAACCTATACAAGCGAGCGCCTCGGTTTCGGCTCGACGACCTTGGTGATCGTGGGCAGCACGTTGAGGATCCCAAAGAGCGCGCCGACGAAGATGATGTTTCGGTAGCTCTCCAATTGAAGGTCGCCATAGGCGACGAGCAGCTCTGAGACGAGGGCCGCGCCGGCGACTGAGACCAGTGCCATCAAGAACGGATCGAGCCTTCCCCGGAGCAGGTAGCAGATCTCCAGGAACGCCGCCGTGAAGAGGCCCCAGAACGTCACCAGGCCGACGAACCCCATGCGAACCCCGACCCAAAGCAGGGTGTTGTGGGGGATGTAGTTCCAGAGCGGGTAGTTGTTCGAGATGTCGGCCTGCGTGTAGACGGTCAGGAAGGGCATCCCGAAGCCCATACCGAGCAGCCGGTCGGTGTCGAAGCTCAGCTTGAGGTTGGCGTTCTCGGCCTGGCGGTAAAGGTCGGACAGGTAGTCGCGATAACTGGGGTCGAACTGGGATCGGACAGGGCGGACGAGCTGGCCGACGATCCCGGATTGCTGGTTCCAGAAGATGGCGAGGAATCCAACCGTCAGGAGGGCGGCGATGACCGCAAAGACCGCGATCCGGCGCTGGAGATGAGGGTGAAACCTGATCGCGAGCACGGTAAGGGTGACCAGCCCGCCCGCCAGTGCCAGGATCCCGGCTCGGCGCTGATTGACGAGCAGCGCCGCGAGTACCAGTGGCGAAGCAAAGAGGAGCAGCTTGAAGCCGGCCGCCCGTCGCGTCCAGATCAGCGCCGCCAGCAGGCCGATGAGTGCGAGGCCGAGGAAGTAAGAGTCCTCGTGGCCGAGGACGCCATCGTGCGCGCCGAGCTGACGTCCCATCACCAGGAAGTACCTGACGTCTCCGATGACGGCCTTCAGTACCACACAGACCAGGACCACCAAGGTCAACATCTCCAGGTCACGCCGCGATCGCACGAGCAGGGAGGCGACGACGAAGGCGAGAAACCCGTACACCTGGGGCCGGATCTCCCACAGCGACTTGTTGAAGTCGCCCGACGCCAGCAATCCGTGCACCTCGCCGAAGAGCACCGTCGACAGGAAGAGCAGGTAGGGGACGAACAGCTTTCCCGTGACCAACCGCTTCCGGATCTGCGGCGTAGCCGAGCTGACCGCGCGCACGAGCACCAGCGCGATCAGGATCTCGACCGGGTTCATTGAAATGCCACCGAGATTGAGAGAGTTGTTCAGGCCCTCGAAGAGGGGGACCCGGTCCGTCAGGGAGTCCGGGAAACCGAGGGTGCCGCTCTCGATCGTCACTGCGGCGCCGAGCAGGATGTAGAGCCCCATGACCGGGGCTCGCCAGATCAGTGGAACGGCGATCGCCAGCGCCAGCAGCACTCCGAGGGCGCGTGGGCTGGACACATTGATGGCTGCGACCGCGGCGCAGACCAGGAGGGCGATCCCGGCGGCGCGCCTGAGGCCGTACTCCGCCGGAGCCGCCCGCGGGGAGACCACCCGTCCTCGGGCCAGGCTGACCGCAAGTTCACTGCTCACCGGGTGAAGGCGTACCAGCCGACGCCCAGGGTCAGGACCGTCATGGCCAGGTACGTCTCCTTGCTGGAGCGCAGTCCCGCCAGCCCCAGAGCCAAGGCGACCACGGGGATCAGGAGCAGCGCCACCGGCGATGCCTCTTACAACAGCCGGCGCAGCCAGGCGGGCGTCCGCGGCTGGTAGCTGTTCATGACCACGCCCGCGACGCGCTCCTGGCCGAGCAGGAACATCGCCTTTTCGAGGTCCTCCATCATCGTCACGCCGTAGCGCGCGACCAGGAGGATCCGGTCGGCGAGCCTGCAGGCGAGTGAGCTGTAGGCGATGTTGATCATCGGTGGCAGGTCGATGATGATGTTCTTGAAGCTGGGCTTCAGGCGCGGGATGAGATGGCTCTCGGTGAGCCGGAAAACGAGCCTGGCGGGGTCGATCCCCGGGTCGCCCGCCGGAAGCACGAAGGCGTTTTCCAGCGGTGCGGCCTGGACCAGCCGCAGCCGCTCCATCCCGTCCAGCCACTCGCACAAGCCGGGTCCCCGATTGAGCCCGAACAGGTCCTGGAAGCCGACCCGACTCGCGAAATCGCATTCGACCAGGATCGTTGGCTCGGAAGTGTCGGCGGCGATGGCCGTTGCGATGCCAACCGCGATCGAAGTCTTGCCCTCGCCGTGGACCGCGCTGGAGATCCCTATCACGCGGTTCTCACGAGGCGCCCCGTGCTCGGCGAGCTGGACGGCCAGGTATGCCTGCCGGCAGCGATCGATGAACCAGGGCGGAAAGTTGACCGGCCGCGTCCGCTCCCGTGCCAGGGGTGCGAAGCCGAGGTTCGGCGGCGCCGGGTTGAGCGCGCTGTTGACCGCCTCCTCGACGTCCTGCCGCTGGGCCAGCTCGCTCAAGGCGCCTTCTCCGAGAGAAGGTTGCCGATGGTCGAGACCACCCGCACGCCGAGTCTTGTTTCCAGCTCGCGTGGGTTGCGGGCCGTGCGATCGAGCCAGCCGAGGACGAAGAGGTAGAGCAGGCCGGGAACCACGGCGCCGCCGCCGATCATCAGCGCCAACTTCTTGGTCGTCGACGTGAACCGGCCGCTCTTCACCCGCGGAGGATCGATCACGCGCAGCGCCGTCTGATCGATCTCACCGGCGGCTTCCATCGAGAACTGGATGTTCTGCATCTTGTCCTGGATCGTGTTCACCTGTGCTTGCGACACGTTGACATCGCTCTGGAGCCGATCCTGTGCGGGGTCCGGCGGCCGGACCTGGAGCTGGGGTGTGGGATGTGCCGCGGTGTACGAGTTGAGGGCGTCCACGGCCTGTGTCAGGCGTTGCTGTGCGAGCTGCAGCTGCCCGGTGTAGAACTGGCTCGCGACCGTCGCCTGGTTCTTCTCGGTCTCGATGAGCCAATCGCGGTGAACCGCGATCGTCGTCGTCAGAACGTCGATGCAGATGCTCGCGCGCGGGCACTCGACGCTGAGGTTGATGAGGTGCGACCCGTTGGAGGAGATCTTCAACTGGGTCTGAACCTCGGCCAGGACGCTGTCCCGCTCGCTGGCGTTGGCCACGGTGTGGTCAGCCAGCAGGCGAGCGCCGAGCTTGTCGTAGTAGCTCTGCGTGGCGACCAGCTGCGTAAGCGAGTCCACGGTGTTTTGGGCCGGGGTCAGGTACTGGTTCCAGCCGCTGGCTGTCGACACCGTCCCGAAGTAGCTGGGGTTGTCGACCCAGACCTGCGCTGATCCTGTCTTTCCCTGGAACACAAGCAGGCTCGCGCCGCCGGCAATCGCCGGGAGCACGACGATCAGCAGGGCAAACCTGATCCAGTGCTGGAAAAGCATCTCGACGTACTTGAACATGGGGTGTGAGCGCCGGCTGCGGGCTCGCTTGAATCGTAAGCAGCGCGCCGCGAGTTCGGAATGAGTCGGCAGTCCCGGTCGGCGTAGGACAAATCGACGCACGGCGAGCCGCGCGGAAGCGAGCTTTCGGCCCCATAGGACAAGCTGGACGGGAGGAAGGACAACTCGGGTCGCGGTTGCCGTAATGCGACTATCGCTGAACGGCTACATGCCGCTTAATGCATTCGTGGACGTCGGTACCGTTGATCTTGCTCATGCATTGGATCAACTCCTTGAACTTGGCGGCTCCGACCTCCTGATCAGCTGTGGCAGTGCGCCGCGCATTCGCCGGGACGGAGTTCTCCGCCCCATGGACGAGACGATGGCGCCTCTGACCGTGGCCGACACGCACCGGCTGATCCACGAGGCTTTGAGCGAGTCCCAGTTTGCCGAGCTGGCCACCAATCGATCGGTTGACTTCGCGTTCACCTGGCGCGAGACGGTGCGCGTGCGCGGCAACGCTTATTACCAGCGCGGCTCACTGGCGGCGGCATTCAGGCTGCTTCCGATGCGGATTCCCAGCTTCCACGAACTTGGGATTCCGCAGTCGGTGATCGACCTCATCGGCAGGCGCCAGGGACTGGTGTTGGTCACCGGGCCGACCGGCTCTGGCAAGTCGACCACCCTGGCGGCGCTTGTCGATCACATCAACCACAGCCGGGAGTGCCACGTGGTGACCATCGAGGACCCGATCGAATATGTGCACCGGCACATCACCGCGGTGGTCGATCAAAGACAGGTTGGCACCGACACCGGTTCCTTTGCCGATGCACTCCGCTCGGTCTTCCGGGAGGACCCGGACGTGATCCTGATCGGGGAGATGCGCGACCTCGAGACGATCAGCTCGGCGCTGACCCTTGCCGAGACGGGCCACCTGGTCCTGGCGACCCTGCACACGAATGACGCCTCGCAGGCCATCGATCGTGTGCTGGACGGCTTCGAGGCCTCTCAGCAGCAGCAGGTCCGGATCCAGCTGGGCGCATGCCTGACCGGCATCGTCTACCAGCAGTTGCTCCCGGCCGTCGGCGGGGGGCGGATCGCCGCCTTCGAGGTGCTGGTCGCCAACTCGGCGATTCGCGCCCTGATCAAGGAAGGAAAGACCAACCAGATCCGTAATGCGCTGCAGACCAGCCTTCGCGACGGCTCGCAGACGTTGGAGAGGTCGCTGACCCAGCTGATCAAGAGCGGCCTCGTCACCGACCACGAGGCGCGCGGCCGGTCCCTCCACGCGCAGGAGATCGGCTAGCCCGACCCGGTTCTCGGCCCGTGGTCGAGTTCGACGTCACCAAAAGAGAGAGGAGGCCGGGGCACTGCGCCCCGACCTCCCCCCGTCGGAAAGGGAGAAGGCGATTCCCCTACGGCGTGTAGTTCGTCTGAGTGACGATGCCGTTTCCCGAGCATGAATAGTCGCCATGCGTCTTCTGATCTCGCAGGTACTGCGGATAGAGGGCCACCGGCTGGTGCCCGCCCAAGGGACCGGTGCCGCCGGCCTGGACGTACTTGGAATTCGACGGGAAGGCGTCCATCTGGTTGGTGCTCCCCGTCAAACTGGCGCACGCGACCGAGGGATCCACGCCCTGGTCCGCGAGCATGGTGTCCATCGCGGTCTGGACCGTCCCGACCTCGGTATCGGCGGCTCGTTGGGTGGCCACCTTCGTGATGCCGACCATGCTCATCGTGACCACCGCGGCGAGAATGCCGAGAATCGAGATTACGACCAGCAGCTCGATCAGGGTGAATCCCTTCTGATTGTTCTTCTTTGCGGCCTGCCGCAGCAGGTGCAGCGCCCTTCGTCTAACAGTTCTCATGATTTCGCTTCCGTTACCTCCGCCTTTGAATTTTTCTGACTCGTTTGTCGCCTTCTACTAGTGGTTCTCTTGCCCTTCAAACCCTCACCTCATACCCCCTCAAACCCAGGTGGGCAGCTTGATCCACCCCACCAAGACGCCCACCGACACGATCGCCGCCAGCCAGCTCAAAAGGGCGACGGCGCTGAAGATCACGGTCCTGACCGGCAGGGCGCGCCACGACGTTGCCCGGTCGGTCTTGCCGGCTGCCGAAAGCAGGTTCAATCTCGGGAATGGCAGCGGGCTTGGTGTGATTTCCATTCTCAATTCACCTCATTGCAAGTCCGAAGTTGGCCAGGAAGCCGGCTGCGGGCAGGTCTGGAGGCCGAGCCGGCGAAGTGCCGTTCAGAAGTGAGGTGCCTCGTCGGGCGCGCACCCGTACCTGGTCGAGCTCACTCTCGAGGTCGCCGACCAGCAGCACTGGAGATGACGCCGCTGCAGGGAAATGGCGGTGTCCGCGACTGATCAGAGCCTCGATGTCAACCGCCTGACCGTTTGACTCCGAGTTGCGCGGGATCGAGTCCGAATAGACCGGGTGGCCGGCTGCCAGGACGGTCATCTCGAGCATCCCAGCGGAGCCATCGACGATGATTGCGTTCTCGCTGTTCAGGGCGCGACCGAGCGCGATCGAGCGCGGCTCGATGACGGTCGGAACCAGCCCGGCCTGCACCACCACGGCGGCGGCCCGATCCACCACATCCTTCCAGGCCGCAGCCACCGAAATGGTCAGCGAGCCTTCCGTCGACACCACGTCCCACGCATAGACCGCTCGCTGGGGCGGGAACGGCATCTCCCGTTCGGCGGCGAACCGCATGGCACCCGCGAGATCCTTTTTCGCCATGACCGGCATCCGGACGCGCCGGACGACTGCGGCCTCGTCACATAGGGTGAGACGAACCTGCCTGCTGCGCATCCCGGCTGCTTGTACGCCCCCGCGCAGAACCTGCGCCAAAGCTGACACCGCGACGGGGTCGCCCTGCTTCATCCACTCCGGGCGAATCGGCTCGCGGAACCATCTGACGACCGCGCCCGAGCGCACCTCGATCGCGGCCATCTGGCCGAGGTGGATGTCGACGCAGAGATAGGGCTCGGTTCCGCGGATGCTCACAGCGCTTCCTCCCAGCGGAGAACCGCGCCGGGTCCCGACCCTGCGGCCGAGGTCTGCCAGAGATCGACCTCCTCCAGTGCATTCGGCCCGACCGGGATGGCCAAGTTCAGGACGCGCTGGCTGGGAGATGGGTTGTCGCTGTCGTCGTATCGGACCGCCTGCGGCAGCTGCGTGTCAGCCATGAGACAAACGGGCTGCGACTGCGAGACGTCGAACTTGAAGACGACCTGCGTGATCACCGACCCGTCCAAGAGCGAGCTCGGAAACCACTGCTGGCCGCCCTTGCACTTCGAGTTCGGACCCTTGCCCTCCTGCCATGCGACGGCGTGCCCGCGCACGGTAAACCACAGCCACGCGGTGTTTTGGCCCTGGTCGAGGGCCAGGCTCGAGGCCGGCAGGGTTGCGCATTGAGCTTGGTCGCATTGGCCGGCCTTGCTCGAGGGCGTGACCGCGATCACCTTGGGTGGATTGGTCCCCAGGGGCGTGACGACCACACAGGCGGGCTGCCCGAAAGGCAGCAGCGCCTTTGGCAGCGTTCGTAGGACGCAATCGGTCCCGGCTGCCCCATCCCCGACAGCGGCCGCGACGATGTTCCGCACCGACAGGTCGTTCAGGTACGGCCTGAAGGCCGACTCCTGGTCGGTCATCAGCGACGAAGCGGTCACGGCCAGCCCGCCCGCAAACGCGAAGACGAGCGTCATGACGATCAAGACGCCGACAAGGGCCTGGCCCCCCTCCGCGCGCTTGCCGCCCATCCTCAACAGTCCCACTTAGACGTCACCGGCGCCACCACGAACACGTTGAGCTGCCGTCCGGTCGGGGTCGTCGGGTACTGGATCCCACTGATCGCGATGACGGCTCCGGAGGTCGCGCCACTGGAGCAGGAATGCAGCGTGAAGGTCGGGCTGGCGGACAGGTTTCGCAGCATCGTCTGCTGGCTGGTCGGTACGCAGACCGCAGGCGACCAGGTCGAGCGGAGGAGCTCAAAGCCGGACCCGCCGGCGGAGGACGAATACCTGACCAGGGGGCAAGGGCTGGACTGCAGGTTGGGAAAGCAGAGATCGAGCGTGGAGCTCGGGTTCCCTGAAGGCTGGCACGGCACTAACCGGTGGACGTCACCCTGGAGCGCAGCCGCCAGCACGCCGAGGGGCGGGCCGGTCTGCGCATATTGGATCGGTGCGGCCCAGGCCTGGTAGGCGTTGCTGCCCACGAAGACGACACTGGAAAGTCCGAGCAGGACCAGTGACGTGACAGCCATCGCGATCAGCAGCTCCACCATCACCGCGCCGCTCTGAAGACGGAAGCGCATCAGCAGCCGGCCCCCACCTGTCCCACGCCCGCGGATCCACCCGAAAGCGCCTGAGACTTCACCATCAGCACTGGCTGGACCACCGGGGAATTGGTCGCGCTGTCGAAGTAATTGATGGTCACCGATTCGACGCCGGGCAGAGGAGTGCCGGATGCGTCGACCGCTGCCGACGGGACAGCCGTGAGGTATCCGTGCCGATCCTGGGCCGGCGCGGCATACCTTCCGGCCCCGGGCTGGACGTATGGCGCCAGCGCGACGTACTGCGACTCACTCCTGACCATGCACTGCGCACGACCGCGGTTGACCATCTCTTTTGCTCCCGCGCTCGCGGTCTCGATGCCCGTCAGGCCGACTGTGACCCCGATCGCGAGCAGAGCCAGGGCGACCACGGCCTCGACCAGGGCGATTCCGCGCTGCGCCGCGCGTCGGTCAGTGGACCGCATGGACCAGCGAGTACATGGGTGCGATCACCGAGACCGCGATGAAGCCGACCATCGCCCCGACCACGATGACCAGCGCCGGCTCCATCATCGCGATCATCTGCTTCAGTCGGTAGTCGACCTCTTCGGCGTAGTGGTCGGCCGCCTCTTCCAGGTTGGCGTCGAGGCTTCCGGACTCCTCGCCCACCTTGATCATCTGTATGACCAGGCGTGGAAACAGGCGAGTGCGCTCCAGCGGCACGGCAAACCCCTCACCGCTGAGCATGTCGTCGCGTACCGAGGCCAGCCTCTTGCTGAAGACGGTGTTCCCGATCGAGCGGTTTGCAGTGTCCAGCATCTGCGCGATCGGGACGCCGGCCTTGGCGAGGGTGCCCAGAGTCCGGAGGTAGCGTTCTACGACGGAGAAACGGATGATTACGCCGAGAACGGGAGCGCGCAGGAGCAGTGAGTCGAAGGTGTCGCGCCCACGGTTGGTCTGAGCGAAAAGGATGGTCCCGACGATGACCACCGCACCGATCGCGAAGATGGCGAACATGTGGTCCCGGCAGAAGAGACCGACCGCCAGGAGGATTCGCGTAGGCAGCGGCATCGTCGCTCGGAAGTCGGAGAACAGCCTCGCGAAGGCGGGCAGGACGAAGCCGACCAGCACGCTGATAACGCCCAGCGCCAGGGAAAGCACGATGGCGGGGTAGATCATCGCGTTGCGAACTTTGCGCAGCGCGCTCTCGTCGCGGCTCATGTAGCTCGCAAGCTGGCGCAGCACGTCGTCGAGGTTGCCGCTGACCTCGGCCGACCGCACCATGTCGACGTAAAGGCGCGAGAAGATGCGCGGAAACCTGGCCATGCCGGCCGACAGGGATGCGCCCGTCGAGAGGTCGGCGATCATGTCGCCAAGAGCCCTCTTCATCAGCTTGGAGCTGGCCTGGTCGCGCAGGACCGCGAGCCCTTCCAGCATCGGCATGCCGACGCGGACGAAGGTGGCGAGCTGGCGGGTGAAGATGATGACCTCGGTGCGCTTGACCCGGACGACCGAGGGGAACATGGCCTCCAGGGTCAGCAGGGGGATGATCGGCTTGGTGATCTGGACCGGGTACAGGCCCTGCTCCCAGAGCGCGGCTTTCACCTGCTCGACCGACCCTGCCGCGATGACCTGCGCGAGCCTCTGCCCGGATCGGTCGTAGGCGACGTAGCGATACTGCGCCATTCCCGTCAGTTCATCCACACGCAGCGAATGACTTCGGACAGCGTGGTCATGTCATGCTCGACCTTGGCGATCCCATCGGTCCGCATATCGACCATCCCCTCTTCCTGGGCCAGGGCGCGGATGTCCGATCCAGATGCCTTCTGGCTGATCAGACGCTTGATCCCATCCGAAAGTTGGAGCACCTCGAACACTCCCACCCTTCCCCGATAGCCGGTTCCAGCGCAGTGGTTGCAGCCGCGTCCACGGAAGAACACCGGCTTCAACTCATTGCGGTGGACCGCCCACAACTGCCGCTCCTCGATCGACGGTTGGTAGGGCTCCTGGCAGTAGGTGCAGTTGCGGCGCACGAGGCGCTGCGCAACCACGCCGATCAGAGATGACGAGAGCAGGAAGCCCTCCACTCCCATCTCGATGAAGCGCTGGATGACGCCGGCGGCGTCCGTCGCGTGGAGTGAGGAAAGGACGAGGTGGCCCGTGAGCGCGGATTGGACCGCGATCTCGGCGGTCTCCAGGTCCCTTATCTCGCCGACCAGGATCACGTCTGGATCCTGGCGAAGGATTGCCTTCAGGCCGTTGGCGAAAGTGAGGTTGGCCATGCGGCGGATCTGGATTTGGTTGATGTTGGGAAACGTGTATTCGACCGGATCCTCGATCGTCATGATGTTCTGCGCGACCGGGTCGAGCTCCTTGATCGCGGCGTAGAGGCTGGTCGTCTTCCCACTACCCGTGGGTCCGCTGACGATGATCATGCCGTAGGGGGAACGGAGGAGCTTGGCCAGACTGCGATAGCCGTGGTCGGCCAGCCCCAGCTCATCGAGGCTGAGTACGGTTCGGCCTTGATCGAGCAGCCGCAGCACGACCTTTTCGCCCCAGATGGTCTCGGTCGTCGCCACCCGGACGTCGACATTGCGGCCGTCCTGCTCGACTCGCAGCTGGCCGTCCTGTGCGCGGTGCCGGTCGACGATGTCCATGTTCGCCATGACCTTTATGCGGGAGGCCAGGGAGGGAGCCATGGTCTTGGGAAGGGTCAATGCGTCCACCAGGAGCCCGTCGATGCGGAACCGAATCCGGAGGCGATCCTCTTGGGGCTCGATGTGGATGTCCGAGGCTCGGTCCCTCAGTCCCTGCTTCAGGACCAGGTTGACGATCTGGACGACGGGCGACGCCGCGCTGATGGTCTCGAGCGCGGAAAGCTGGCCTTCGATCGGGTTCGGCGCTCGCTCGCTGAAGGCTTGCACGTGCCGGTCCACGTTGGCGAGCACCTTGTAGCGCTGGCGGATCGCCTCATTGATGGAAGCCGGGTCCGCCGCCAGAGCCTCGACAGGCCGACGGGTCAGAACCTGGATATCCCTCACCGTGACCATGTCGCCGGGGTCCGCACAGGCGACGGTGATCAGGTCATCGCGTACTGTCAGCGGCAGGACTACGTGCTGGATCGCGTACTCCTCCGGGACCAGTTCCAGCGCTTCGCTCTGGCTGCCGATGGCGCTCAGGTCGACGCGCTCGACAGGGGAGGGAACGGGGTCTGCGGCCATGCTTGAAATCTTGGCCCGGGGTCCTCTTCTGTTTAATGGGCGAATCCGGTGTGGCAGTTTGGGCTATTTGTCCTAGTCGCCCCGGATCGCCCTGGTCAGGGCGCGATCGCGGCTGGTTCGACCAGACCCTTGCGCGCAGCCCAAAGCACGGCCTCGATCCGGTTGGTCACATGCAGCTTGCGATAGATGCTGGCCAGGTGATTGCGGATCGTCTTCTTGCTCGAGCCACGTGCGCAGGCGATGTCCTCCACCGAGTGGGCATTGCCGATCATGGTCAGGATCTCGAGCTCGCTCGGCGAGAGCTGCCGGACCAGGTCGAGCTGGTCTCCGTCACGCTTCGCGAATTGCGCCAGTGACTCCAAGGCGAGCGCGCTGGACATGACCATATGTCCATCCAGCACTGCCCGCACGGCGTCCAGCAGCTCCTCCATGGTCACGTCCTTCGTCAAGAAGCCCATGGCTCCCGACTGGGCTGCCGCGAGCAGCGATTGCCTTTCCTCTGATTCGGCCATCAGCATGACCCTGAGCCGGCGGCTGCTCAGCTCCGCGGTCACCTCGATGCCCGACAACGGGCGCGCGTGCAGCTCGCAGATGACCAGGTCGACGTCGGAGTAGGTCGCCTCCTCGACCGCGAGCTTCGACTCAGTGAATCGGAGCACCCTCGCGTTGAGCGGCGCGGACTCCAGGAGGCCCGCCAGCACGTGCAAGAACAGGGATTGCCTGTCGATGACCACGATCGTCGGCGGTGAGGCGACGGACCGCTCGCCGGCGCCGCCCGTCCCTGGTACCAAGAGCACCGGTCGAGCGTATGGCTAGACCCCGTCCAGAGTAATGGGATAGGCGTCCCGGGGGCTGGAGGACATTGCCATACCTCCAGCCCCCGTGGTTCACACCTCGATCAGGCCCTTGCGCACTGCGTAGAGGACAGCCTGAGCCCGGTCGAAGATGCCCAGCTTTTCGTAGATGTTGCTCACATGGTTGCGGACGGTCTTCTCGCTGATCTTCAGGTGGTAGGCGATCTGCTTGTTAGCCATGCCGCTTGCCAGCAGCTTGAGAATCTCGACCTCGCGTCCGGTCAATCCGTCGTAGAACTCCTTCGGTGTGCTCTTGCCCGTGATGAGCTCGAGGACCCGGGTCGCCACCGCGCTCGCCATCACTTGTTCGCCGGCCATCACAGCCAGCAGGCTCGAGATGATCGATTCGTGGCTCGAGTCTTTCAGCACGTACCCGGACGCCCCGGACTTGAGCGCCTGGATGACGTAGCTGTCCGTCTCGAACGTAGTCAGGATGAGGACCTTGGTACCGGGATGATTTGCAATGATCTGCCGGGTCGCCTCGACGCCGTCCATCTCGGGCATCTTCATGTCCATCAGAACGACGTCGGGCTTGTGCGCCGCGACGAGCTTGATGGCCTCGGCCCCGTTGGACGCCAGTGCCACGATCTCTACCCGTGAGTCTTCGCTCAGCAGCCGCGCCAAGCCGGTCCTGAAAAGAGTCTGGTCGTCTACGACCAGGAGCCGAACACGAGCAGTTGCGGTGATTGACACCTTAAAATCTCCCCCCTTATTACCGACAGCCGAAGAACGCCTCAGGACCTTCAAGGGGACCCCGCCTGCGGGTTAGCCCCGTCCCCGAGCCTGGTGCCCCTGACCTACCTAGGCCCACCTGGCCGGTCGCGCTCCCGTTTCTTCCCCAGTCCCAGTTGCGAAAATACAGCATGGGAGTCCTGAGTCAATGGTCTCCGTCACCACTGACCGCACCCGAATGTCCCAGGCTGCCTAGGACGGTGGTCCCAGAACCCCAGCCGGCGTCAACCGGTCGTGACCGCGTCCAGGTACAGGCGGCCGCCCCAAGCTCCGTTGTTGTTGATCTGGAACCCGACCCCGTTCACGCCTGTCATCGAGGGCACGGTCCAGGTGACGGTATTC
>Ga0209577_10001683_pt1 | contig 21818 bp, 23 predicted proteins | sample GraSoiAngelo_109_FD_185874 | JGI IMG/M metagenome (GOLD analysis project Ga0209577, IMG submission 185874) | Grasslands soil microbial communities from the Angelo Coastal Reserve, California, USA - 14_0903_12_20cm (SPAdes) (version 2) | ecosystem: Environmental > Terrestrial > Soil > Grasslands...
CTGGCTCGTTGCCTCGCTCGCCGTCGCCGCCGACCGCTCGGCCGTCCTCGTCAGCCGCTCGCGCGACGGCGTGCACTGGGACGCGCCGGTGTCGGCCACCGTCGCGCCGACGCTGGGGCCGCTCCTCGTCGACAAGGAATGGATCGTCTGCGACAACGGCTCCGCGAGCCCGTTCCGCGGGCACTGCTACGTCAGCTACAGCGACTTCCGGACGAACGAGATCTCGACGCAGGCCTCGTCGGACGGCGGCGTGACGTGGGGGCTGCCGACCGCCTCGCCCGACGCCGCAGGCCGCGCGTCGATCCTCGGAGACTTCGCGCCGGGCGTGCAGCCCGTCGTCCGACCGAACGGGATCGTCGTGATCCCGTACTACGACGAGAACCGGGTCGCGGCGATTCGCTCGACCGACGGCGGTGTGACGTACTCGGCGGCGACGCCGATCGCACCGGCCCGCTACCGCGGGGTGCCACGGCTGCGGGTCTCGCCGCTTCCGGTCGCCGAGGCCGGCCCCGACGGCACGGTCTACGTCGCGTGGGCGGACTGCGCGCCGGGGTCGGGATGCTCGCGGAACTCGATCGTCGTCTCCTCGTCCCGGGACGGGACGACGTGGAGCGCGCCGGCCCGGGTGCCGACGGGGAGCGCCGATGCGGAGCTTCCGGGCCTCGCGACCGATCCGGCCGCCGCGGGGCGGCTCGCACTCGCCTACTACACGGTGAGCGGGACGCGCCTCGACGTCTGGCTCGTGTCGTCGCGGGACGGCGGCGCGACCTGGACGAAGCCACAGCGGTTGAGCGCGCAGTCGGTCTCGTCCAGCTGGATCGCCGCGACCAGCGGCGGGCTCATGGTCGGCGACTACATCTCGACCTCGTTCGCGGGCGGCCGCGCGGTGCCGATCTTCGTCCTCGCCCGCCGCCCGACCGGCGGCCGCCTTCACGAGTCGGCCTTCGCCGCCTCGCTCGCCGTGCCGCGTTAGCGCGTGTTCCGTCACGGTGGCTGCCACCGGACGTGGCCGGACCGACCCGCCGACCGATCGGTCTTCGAGAGCCATACGTGCGACTTCCGTGACGTTTGCGCCACAGTTTCGCGACGGTGGCTGCCACCGGGACTAGGCTCGGCCGGCCTTGTGCAATTGGGCGTAGATCGAGCGCGCCGTCCTGGCCGGCACGCCGGGCACGCCCTCGAGCTCCTCCTGCGTCGCGGCCAGGAAGCGCTCGGAGGAGCCGAAGTGCTGGAGGATGGCGCGGCGCCGCGCGGGGCCCACGCCCTCCAGGTCGTCGAAGATGGAGCCGAACGAGCGCGTGTCGCGGCGCTGGCGGTGGAAGCCGATCGCGAACCGGTGCGCCTCGTCGCGAATGCGCTGAAGGAGCTGGAGCCCCGGCGAGTGCGGGTCGAGCACCACCGGCTCCGATCGCCCCGGCAGGAACACCTCCTCCACACGCTTCGCCAGCGCGATCACCGCCACGCGCGGCAGGTCGAAGGCCTGCATCGCCGCGAGCGCGGCCGAGAGCTGCCCCTTCCCGCCGTCGACGACGACGAGGTTGGGCGTGGCCGCGAAGGACTCGTCCCAGTCGTCGCCGGTCCCGTCGTCGGAGAGCCGTGCGAAACGCCTCGAGACGACCTCCGCCATGGCCGCGAAGTCGTCCTGGCCGTCGAGGCTCCGCACGCCGAACTTCCGGTAGTGCGCCTTCTTCGGCACGGCGTCCTGGAACACGACCAACGAGCCGACCGGCGACTCGCCCAGGATCGTCGAGACGTCGAAGCACTCGATGCGGATCGGCAGGCTCTCGAGGTTCAGCGCCTCCCGAAGCTCCTCGAGGGCCTCCACCCGCCGGAGCCGCGTCCGCTCGGCCTGCACCGCCTCCGACTCGAGCGCGAGCCGCGCGTTCTGCTCCGCGAGCTCCTGGAGCCGCCGCTTCTCCCCTCGCTCGGCCGCACGCACCTCGACCCGCGAGCCGCGCCGCTCCGAGAGGAACTCCTCCAGCGCGGACGTGTCCCCCGCGTCCCGCGGCACGACGATCTGCGGCGGCACGCTCGGGGAGGAGCCGTAGTACTCGAGACAGAAGGTCTCGAGCAGCGAGGCCCTGTCCTGTCCGGCCACGTTCTCGAGGTGGAAGGAGTAGCGGTCGATGAGCTTGCCGTCGCGAAGCGGGAAGACCTGCACCGTCGCGCGGTCCTCCTCGACCGCGAGCCCGAGCACGTCGATCGTCCCCACGGCGCGCTTGTCCGCCGCCTGCCGCTCCGCGAGGTGCTGCACCGAGAAGAGGCGGTTCCGGTATCGCGCCGCCTCCTCGAATCGCTCCGCCGCCGCCGCCTCGCGCATCTTCTCCTCCAGCCTGCGCAGGATCGGCGTCGTCTCCCCCGACAGGAACTCGATCACCTGGTCGATGATCGCCCGATAGTCCTCCTCGGACACGTACCCGACGCACGGAGCGAGGCAGCGGTCGATGTGGAAGTCGAGGCACGGGATCCCCGAGTGGCGGCCCGGCTTCGGCCCCTCGCACGGCCGGTACGGGAAGACGCGGTTCAGGACGTCGAGCGTCTCGCGCACCTTCTTCGCGTTCGCGTACGGGCCGAAGTAGACGACCCCGCGCCGGTGTCGCTCCCGCGTGAACATGACCCGCGGGTACTCGTCCTCGACCGTGACGGCGATGTACGGAAAGGACTTGTCGTCGCGAAGGCGGACGTTGAACGGCGGCCGGTGCCGCTTCACGAGGTTCTGCTCCAGGTGGAGCGCCTCGACCTCGCTCCCGGTGACGATCACCTCGACGTCGGCGACGCGCTCCGGCAGCTGCCGGATGGTGGCTCGCCCCGGCCCGGCCTGCTGGAAGTAGCTGCGAACGCGGGGGCGGAGCGACTTGGCCTTCCCGATGTAGAGGACTTCGCCGCGCTCGTCCCGAAGGAGGTAGACGCCCGGCTTCGCAGGCAGCGTCCGGAGCCGATTTTCCAGCGTTTCGTTCACAGTTTCCTAGCCTAGCCGCGGTACTCTCAGCCGATGTCGAAACGGGTCCTGGCCGCAACGATCGTGGCTCTCGCAGCCGTTCCGACGGCGTTCGCGGGCGGCCCGACGATGACGATCGGGGCGACGGAGGACATCGTCAAGCAGCCCGATCTCGTCGCGGCCAAGGCCCAGATGGACCGGCTCAAGCTGGCCGGCCTGCGCGGCGTCCGCATCACGCAGGAGTGGGCTCCGGGCCAGACCGAGCCGGGCGGAGCCGACTTCGACGCGCTGAAGAATGCCGTCACCGCGGCGCAGCTCGACGGGGTGCAGGTGATCCTCTCGGTGACGAACCACGGCAGCCGGACGACCCCGCTCTCCGACCAGGACCAGTCGGACTTCGCCACGTACGCGGCGAACGTCGCGCGGGCGCTCCCGTACGTGCGCGACTACGTGGTCGGCAACGAGCCGAACCTGAACCGTTACTGGCTGCCCCAGTTCGGCCTGGACGGAAGCGACCTGGCCGCGCCCGCGTACGAGTCGCTCCTCGCGAAGACGTACGACGCGCTGAAGGCCGTGTCCCCGAAGATCATCGTCCTCGGGGGCGCCGTCTCGCCGCGGGGGATCGACCGGCCGAACACCGGGCGCGACACGCACTCCCCCACCGCATTCATCACCGACATGGGCGCGGCGTACAAGGCGAGCGCGCGGACGATCCCGATCATGGACGAGTTCGCCTTCCACCCGTACGGCGACAACTCCAGCCAGCCGCCGGACTTCCAGCACCCCGGCTCGACCTCGATCGGGCTCGGCGACTACGACAAGCTCGTCGCGCTGCTCGGGAGCGCCTTCGACGGAACGGCCCAGGCCGGCTCGACTCTCCCCATCGTCTACGACGAGTACGGCGTCGAGACGCAGATCCCGGAGGCGAAGGCGACGTTCTACAACGGCCGCGAGCCGACCACCACGAAGCCGGTCGACCCGGCGACGCAGGGCGCGTACTACGCGCAGGCGATCGCGCTCACCTTCTGCCAGCCGAACATCCGCGGTCTCTTCCTCTTCCACAGCGTCGACGAGACCGACCTCGACCGCTGGCAGTCGGGCCTCTACTACGCCGACGGGACGCCGAAGGCGAGCCTCGCGCCCACGCGCACGGCGGTGCTGGCGGCGAAGCGCGGCATCGTCGCCCGCTGCGCCGGCCTCCGGCTCCCCGTCAAGGCGAAGCTCGACCGCGCCTCCGCCCGAAACCCCCGCTTCAGCTTCCGTCTGAGCTGCGACATCGACTGCACGTACCGCGCGCGGCTCGAGAAGCTGCCGCAGCACTCGACGGTCATGGTCACGAGAGGCGTGGCCGTCGGCGGCAAGCCGCTTCGCGTCTTGTTCGCACCGCGCACGCTCGCTCCCGGCCGCTACCGCTTCACGGTACGCGTCGTCGCGTCGGTCAACGTGGGGCCGTCGCGCTCGCTCTTCGGCGCGGCCTTCCGCATCCTCTGACGTCCTAAGCTACGAGGGTGGCCGGCGCCGACGTCATCCGCCACCGCCTCGCCGACATCTCGCCGAAGGCGTACCAGCACCCGGCCGACGGCGCGGCGACGGCGGCGCTCGAGCGGATCCCGAAGCTCGACCTCGTCGTCCGCAAGCTGATCGAGTTCCAGTACGAGCGGGCCCTGCGGCAGAGCTTCCTCGCGAGCTCCGTCAAGCTCGGGCCGCGGCAGCTGCCGAAGGTCTGGAAGCGCTACGAGAACGTGCTCGCGACCCTCGACATGCCCGAGACGTACGACCTCTACGTCACGCAGTACCCGCTCACGAACGCCGCCACGATCGGCTCCAAGCAGCCGATGATCGTCCTCGCCTCCTCGGCGGTGTCGCTCCTGGACGAGGCCGAGGTGGAGACGGTGCTCGCGCACGAGGCGGGCCACATCCTGTCCGACCACGTCATGTACACGACGGCGCTCCTCCTCCTGCTCCGGCTGAGCGTGCCTCGGGTGGGCATCGCGACGTTCCCGCTGCTCGCGCTCCAGACGGCTCTGCTCGAGTGGTTCCGCGCCACCGAGCTGAGCTGCGACCGCGCGGCGACGCTCGTGAACCGCGACCCGCTCGTCACGAGCCGGACGCTGATGGTGATGGCCGGCGGCGCCAGCTCGCGGAAGCTGAACCTCGACGCCTTCCTGGCCCAGGCCGCGGAGTACGAGGAGTGGGACTCGGGCTGGGACCGCCTCTCGCGCTTCTTCGTCGAGCTCCGGCTGACCCACGACTTCCCGGTGCGGCGCGTCCACGAGCTGACGAAGTGGGTGCACTCGGGCGAGTACGACCGGATCATCGGCGGCGACTACCCGAAACGCGGCGAGGACGTCGACCCGCGCGCGGCGGCGAGCGACGCCGTCGACCACTACGCGCGCCGGTTCAAGCGGATCGCGGAGGCGGCTCAGGAGGAGGTCGAGAAGGCGAGCGGACGCCTCTCCGACTGGCTCCGCTACGGTAGTTAGCTTGGAGCAGGGACAGTACGTCGCGTACACGTTCTACAAGGCCGACCCAGCCTGGCGGCGGCTTCCGGTCGAGGAGCGGCAGGCCGGAAAGGACGCGTTCGCCGAGGTGGTCGAGGACTGGGCCGCCCGAATGGCGGCGCTTCGCGCCTACTCCACGGCCGGGGTGCGCCCGGACTGCGACTTCTTCCTGTGGAAGATCACCGAGCGCTACGCCGACCTCGGCGAGCTCGGCGCGGCGCTCAACGCCACCCCGCTCGCGGGCTGGCTCTCGACGCCGTACTCGTACCTCGCGACGACGAAGGCCTCGCAGTACACGAAGGCGCGCCGGCCGCGCCGGGTCGTCCCGCGGGGCGCGCCGTACCTCGTCGTCTACCCGTTCGTGAAGGTCAGGCCGTGGTACGCGCTGTCCCCCGAGGAGCGCCAGCAGGCGATGGACGAGCACATGCGCATCGGCGCCGAGTTCGAGACGATCCAGAACCACACCACGTACTCGTTCGGCATCGACGACCAGGAGTTCATGACCGCGTTCGAGTGCGAGGAGCCCGCCGACTTCATGCACCTGATGCTTACCCTGCGCGAGTCGGAGGCGAGCCGCTACACCGAGCGCGACACGCCCATCTTCGTGGGCCAGGCGATGGAGATCCGCGAGGCGCTCGACGCCCTCGACGGCTTCTCGTCCCGCGTCGAGGCCTGACGCCTACGCGTACGTGTGCTCGTCGCGCCAGATGCGCCACATCGCGAGCCCGCTGAGGCCGAGCACGAGGACGAACGCGAGCGCGTCCGGCCCGGTCGAGAGCCCGTGCAGGATCCAGGCCGACACGTCGGCCACGATCAGCAGCGCCGCGCCGTAGAAGACGGTCTTCGAGCGGCGCGACCACGTGTCGATGTCGCTCCGCCGCTCGCGCCACATGAGGAAGACGAAGAACGCGATCGCGAGGAAGAACGCGATCCGCAGGATCATCGACAGCGCCACCAGCGTCACCTGGAGCTTGAGCACGACCACGATGAGCGCGATCACCCCGATGAGGAGGAAGCCTCGGAGCGTCGGGTTGATGCGGGAGAAGACGTCTCTCACGACGAGGTCAGGTAGGCGCGGACGGCGAGGGCCGCCGCGACAAGGGTAGCTCCGCCGAACCATGCGAGCCGCCGGCGAGGCTCCTCCGGGGCGTAGAGCCACGGCGCCAGGACGGCGGCGAGCGCGAGCGTCCCGTAGGCGTAGTGGAGCTTGTGCGCGGCCCGACGGTGGTCGGAGAGGAGGAGCAGGCCGAGCCCGACCTGCGCGACGAGCACGATCTGCGCCAGCGCGAGCAGGTGCGCGAGCAGGCGCGACGCGGGCCGGCGACGCAGGTAGACGAGCCAGGCCCAGGCCGCCGAGATCGCCGTGACCGCGAGCACGGCGACGGCCACTACGCGGTGCGCGACTAGCATGCCGGGGCACCCTATCCAGGAGGCTCCAGTGGTCGAAGAAGGCGCGCCCGCCCCCGATTTCGAGCTCAGAAGCGACGAGGGCGAGACCGTGACGCTCTCCGCCCTGCGCGGGAAGCCCGTCGTCCTCTACTTCTACCCGCGGGACGACACGCCGGGCTGCACGACCGAGGCGTGCGAGTTCCGCGACGCCTACGACCGCTTCCGCGACCAGGGCGTCGAGATCCTCGGCGTGAGCCCCGACACCGAGGCCTCCCACCGGAAGTTCAAGTCGAAGTACGAGCTGCCGTTCACGCTCCTTGCCGACCCGAACCACCAGGCCGCCGAGGCCTACGGCGTCTGGAAGGAGAAGAAGAGCTACGGCCGCACGTACGAGGGCGTCGAGCGCTCGACGTTCGTCATCGACGCCGAGGGCAAGGTCGCCAAGGCGATGCGTGGCATCAGGCCGGCGGGCCACGCGGCCCAGGTGCTCGAGACGCTGGGCTGAGAAAATGCTAGGGTGCGAACGTGCGTTCGTATCCGAGTCTGGGCCGCTGGCTGCGAGGCGAGGAGATCGAGCTCGTCGTGCTCGAGGCGGTCGAGCGGCTGGACGGAGCCGCGTCCGTCGACATCGAACGCGAGACGCGCGAGACGATGCTCGGGCTCGGACTGCCCGCCGAGGGAGCGCCGCCGATCGTCTTCAGCCTGCTCCGGTCGTACGCCGCCTCCGACCCGCCGCTCGTCCACTCGCCCGGGTGGAATCCGGACGTCGTACGGCTGCACCGCCTGACGGAAGAGGGCCGGCGTCACCTCGAGCGCCTGCGGCGGGAGGCGCGGCCGGCTCAGCGCGCGCGAGCTGACGCCACAGGGAATCCGCGTTCCGGCTGATCTCTTGGGCCAGGGAAGATTTCGCTCTTCGCCATCGCGATACCACATTTAGTATCATCAAGTTGGGAATCGAAGAAGCCCTCGCCTCCATCAAGACGCGGCGGCCGCAGCGTCCATCCAGACGTCATGCACGCGCTCCTGAGCAAGGCGGGGTTCAAGCGGCGATACGGGAAGGGCGACCACTGGATCTACACACACGAGCGACGGCGGTTCCCGCTCACGATCGACCCCCGCAACCCATTGTTGCCAGCGTATGTGTCCAAGGCGATTCGCGCGATCGAGGAGGTGCTGGCAGATGACGCAGAGAACGCTTGACGAGTACCTCGACTTGCCGTACGGGATCGTCGTCACGCACGATCGCGACGACGAGGGCGCCGAGGGTTACGTGGCCGAGGTGCGCGAGCTTCCAGGCTGTATCAGCCAGGGAGAGACGCCTGAGGATGCAGTTCGCAACGTCTACGACGCTATGGCCGGCTGGATCAGCGTCGCGCTCGAGGACAGCAAGGAGATTCCCGTGCCGCGCGACGATGGATCTTTCAGCGGTCGGTTCCTGCTGCGCTTGCCACGCGGCCTTCATGCCGAGCTCGCGCGTCAGGCCGACGCCGAAGGCGTCAGCTTGAACCAGTACGTGACGACGATGCTCGCCGGCGCCGCTGGATGGCACGCACGCGAGCTCGCGTAGCGCCGTACAAACGCTGCGGCGGCCGCGAGCCGACGGCACCGCAGCCGCGTTTTATTCGGCTATGCGGATGAGAGGACTTGAACCTCCACGGGGTCTCCCCCACACGGACCTGAACCGTGCGCGTCTACCAATTCCGCCACATCCGCCGGCGCGCGCATTGTAGCCCCGGCGCTGAGCACGGCCTACGTACGATGACGGGCCTTGCAGCGCGTCGCCTCTCTGCTCGTCGCGGCCCTCGTCGCCGTGCTCGCGGCGTCCCCGGCCGTGGCTCGGACCCGTACCGACCCGCCTCGCATGACCGAGGTCGTCGTCACGCTGAAGGCTCCGCCGCTCGCTTCCCTGATCGGGGCGGATCGGCGCCTCTACACGACTGCCACGCGCCGGAACCGGCTCGACCTGCGAGCGCCCGCGAGCGTCTCCTACCTCGCGCGCCTCGCGGCGGCGCAGCGACGCGTGGAGGCGCGGATCACGCGCGCGGTGCCCGAGAGCTTCGTCCGCTGGCGCTACGGCGTCGTCGTCGACGGCTTCGCGCTCGTCGTACCCGCCGACGAGACCGCGCGCGTCGCGAAGCTGCCGGGCGTCGCTGCGGTGTACCCGAGCCTCCGGTACCGCCCGACCCTCGACCGCAGCCCGAACCAGATCGGCGCGCCGGCCCTCTGGGGCCCCGGCCTCGCGACGGCGGGCCGCGGCGTCAAGATCGGCATCCTCGACCAGGGGATCGACCAGACGCACCCGTTCTTCAGCCCGGCGGGATTCACGATGCCGGCCGGGTTCCCGAAGGGCCAGCGCAGCTACACCACGGCGAAGGTCATCGTCGCGCGCGCCTTCGCTCCGCCCTTTGTCGCGTACCGGTACGCGCAGCTGCCCTTCGATCCGACGCAGTCTCACGGCACACATGTCGCCGGGATCGCGGCCGGCGATCCGCAGACCACGGCACGCGTCGGGGGGCGCAACGTGAGCGTGAACGGGATCGCGCCGGAGGCGTATCTCGGCAACTACAAGGTGCTCAGCGTGCCGACGCCCCAGTTCGGCACGGACGGGAACTCGCCGGAGATCGTGGCCGGGATCGAGGCGGCGGTTCGGGACGGCATGGACGTGCTGAACATGTCCTTCGGCGAGCCGGAGATCGAGCCGACCCGCGACATCGTCGTGCGCGCCGTCGAGGCGGCGGCGGCTGCAGGCGTCGTCTCGGCGATCGCGGCGGGGAACGACTTCGACGAGTTCGGCCGCGGCACCGTCGCGTCGCCCGGGAATGCGCCGGCTGCGATCACCGCCTCGGCGGTCACGACCTCGCGAAGCGGAACACCCGACGTGATCGGCGACTTCTCCTCCGCGGGGCCGACCCCGGTGTCGCTGCGCCTCAAGCCCGACGTCGCGTCGCCCGGCGTAAGCATCCTCTCGGCCGAGCCGCGCGACGGCTGGGCGATCCTCAGCGGGACGAGCATGGCGGCGCCGCACGTCGCCGGCGCGGCTGCGCTCCTCCGCGAGCGGCATCCGACGTGGACCGTGGCGCAGATCAAGTCCGCGCTCGTCCTCACGGGCGATCCTGCGTTCACCGACGAGAAGCGGACGACCGAGGCGTCGACGATGCGCGAGGGCGGGGGCGTGATCGACCTGCCGAAGGCGGACGACCCGAAGCTCTTCGCGACTCCGGCCGACCTGTCGTTCGGCCTCCTCGGCCGCGGCCGGAGCGCTTCGCGGAAGGTCACGCTCGCCGACGCCGGCGGCGGGGCGGGCGCTTGGGCCGCCGCGGTGGCCCAGCAGTCACAGGACCCGGGAGTGACTGTCACCGTGCCGGCACCGGTGACCGTTCCGGGCACGTTCACGATCCGTGCCGCTGTCGGGTCGAGAGCCGCCGGGCGCGAGCTGACCGGCTTCGTCGTCCTCACCCGCGGGTCGGTCCGGCGCCGCCTCCCGTACTGGTTCCGCGTCGAGGCGCCGCGCCTCGCCGGCGAGGCGCACCGGGTCCTGCGTCGCCCCGGCACCTACCGCGACGACGCGCGCCGCGGCGTGTCCAGGATCGTCTCCTACCGCTACCCCGACGACCCCTCCGCGCTCGGGCTGCCGACGCAGCTTCGCGGACCCGAGGTCGTCTACCGCGTGCGGATCACGAGGCCGGTCGCGAACTTCGGCGTCGCCGTCGTCGGCCAGTCGAGCGGCTCGAGGGTCACGCCGCGGATCGTCGTCGCCGGGGACGAGAACCGCCTCGTCGGGGAGACCGCGCTGCCCCTCGACCTGAACCCGTACCTCGACTCGTTCCAGCACGTCGACCCGGTGGCCGGGGTCGTCCTGCCCGCCGTGGGGGCGTACGACGTCGTCTTCGACACGCCGAGCCGCGCCCGCGCCGGTCGCTTTCGCTTCCGCTTCTGGGTCTCCGACACGACGCCTCCGACGGTGCGACTGCTGCGCCGCAGCGCCTCCGGGCCGCTCGTGCTCGCAGTGTCCGACAGCGGGTCCGGCCTCGATCCGCGGCTCCTGAGCGTCAAGGTCGACGGACGCGGGCGCCGGTTCGCGTACGACCGCGCGCACGGGCGCCTCGTCGTCCCACGGGCAGGGCTCGGCGCCGGCCGCCACCGGCTCGTCGTCAGCGTCTCCGACTACCAGGAGGCGAAGAACATGGAGGACGTGCGCCGCATCCTCCCGAACACGCGCATCCTGCGGACGACCTTCACGGGCTAGTTTTCACCGGCTGCCAGTCCGGCGCGCCGTCGTCGTAGCGGTCGTTCGTCAACCGGCGGAGGCCCGTGGCGTCCACGTGCATCGAGAAGAGCTGCCCCCGCCCACCACGCAGCGACGTGAAGGCGATCCTCGTGCCGTCCGGCGACCACGCGGGCTCGAACGCGTGGCCCGAGTGGGTGATCGTCGCCAGGCTCGAGCCGTCGGCGTTCATCACCGCGAGATCGGCCCTCGTGCCGGAGGTGGTGACGAAGGCGATGCGCGTGCCGTCCGGCGACCAGGAGGGCTCGCCGTCGTCGCCGGGCGTGTGTGTCAGCCGCACCTGGTTCGAGCCGTCGGCGTCCATGACGTAGATCTCGTACGCCACACCCTTCGGGTCGTCACGGTTGCTGGCGAAGGCGATCCGCGTCCCGTCGGGCGACCAGGCCGGGTCGAGGTCGCTCGCCGGGTTGTTCGTCAGGTCGACCGCGCCCTGCCCGTCGACGCCGACCGAGCCGATCTCGTCGTCCTGACCGAAGCTCGCGTAGGCGAGCCGGAGCCCGTCCGGGGACCAGGTCGGGTCGCTCTCGTCCTGGGGCGCCCGCGTCACGCGTCGGAGCCCCTTCCCGTCCACGCTCATGACGTAGACGTCCTCGTTGCCCCCGCGCTTGCGGCCGAACGCGATGCGCTTGCCGTCGGCCGAGAACGACGCGTACTCGTCGAGGCCCTTCCAGCGCGTCAGCCGGACGATCTTGCCGCTCGCGGCGCGCAGGTAGAGGTCGACGTTCCCGTTGTGGTCCCGGTTGAAGACGATCGCGCCGTTGCGGCCCGGGAACGCGCCGCCGAGAGCGTTGGCGCTCGTCAGGACGAGCAGCGCGATGCCCACCGCGGCGAAGGCGCCGACTCGGCGGCGCCGACATTCAGGACGCACCGGCTCTTGCCTGTGCGTCCGTCTGAAACGACCGGTCGACCGTCTGGATGGTTCTTCCGAGACCAGGTCGAAGGCGGCTCAGGAGCGGTTCTCGTGCTCTTCGATCGTGGGCAGGGAGCGGAGGTCGCGCTCGACGCTCGCCGCGAACTCCTCGCTCTCCGTCTTCGGCGGCAGGAGGCGGAAGCTCGCCTTCCGCCGGGCGCGCTGGCGGCGCCGCCTCGCGTCCATCCCCAACCGTCCCGTGAGCCGCGGCCATTCGGCGCCAACGAGGACCGCGACGGCGCAGGCGAGCAGCACCACGAAGAGCCAGCTCACGGGCACTGATTCTAGCGACCGCCTCTAAACCGCACGGATGTGGCAGCCGAAGAAGGAGGCATGCCCGCGCTCTCTACGTCGCTGCTCCTCCCGTACCTCGTCCTCTGGGCGGCCTTGCTCCGGGCGCTCTTCGTGAAGGCGAACATCGCGCCCCGGACCTGCGGGCGCTGCGGGCTCCTCTTCGAGCGGCGGACGCTCGGCGAGCCGGTCTGCTCCTGCGGGCGCTAAGCCGCCTTACCAGCTCGGCTGCCCAGGCACGGCCGGCGGCGGCAGCGGCACCGAGGCCGGGTGGACCACGTAGACGATCCCGCCGGTCGCGTGCAGCCAGGCCTTCTCGAACTGGGCGCGGTCGTAGACGTGGCGGACGGTCGCGTCGCTCGCCGAGGCCGGGTCGTTCGAGATCACGTTCCCGGCCTGGTCGAAGCCGACGATCGTCAGCAGGTGGCCGTCGGTGCCGCGGAAGAGGAAGCCGTCGAGCTTGTTGGGCTCGAACGCGATCGACGCGACGAGCGGGATGCCCGCCTTGACGAACTGCTCCGCCTCGTTCAGCGACCGGAGCTGCGTCACCTCGGCCTCGAGGCCGTACGACGCGGCGTAGGCCGTGTTGAAAGGCCAGTTGCCGGCGCCCTGGTAGTGGTAGTCGAACGTGTGTGTGGCTGCGAAGTCGACCCAGGGGTCGACGACGCTCGGGTAGTCGCTCTGCACGAACGCGTAGTCGGCCGACGAGGGCCCGCGGTTCCAGTAGGCGAGGATCATCGACGTCGAGGTCGGGCTGCACCACGCCTCGCCGCCGCCGTCGAACTGCGGATACTCGCCGGAGTGGATCTCCTGCGAGAAGCGCGGAACGGCGAGCTCGATCCCCTCCGCGCCGCCGAGCGGGCTCGGGACGAGCGGGTTCGCGTTCGGCATGTCCGAGGCGACGGCGCCCACCGAGGACACCGTCGGCGGGGTCGAGCCCGGCAGCTCGAGGAGGGACACGCGGAGCCGGTAGCCGGTAAACGGGTGGTCCTTGGCGAAGAAGGTGTCGATCGCGACGTAGCCGTCGGCGTCGCCCTGCCCGCCCACGGAGTTGCGGTGGATGTCGCCGTCGCCGGAGGCCCAGCGACCCATGACGTACCACTTCGTCGCCGTCGCGCCGCCGTCGCGGGTCGGCTGCATCTCGACCTGGATCCACGTGCCGGCGGGCGTGGTCGCGTTCCACGACGACACGAGCTCGCTGAAGCCGAAGCCGGTCTGGAACCACGGCGAGGTCCACCGTGCGTAGGTGTACGTCCGTGCTGGCGAGCCGTAGGCGTCCGAGTAGGCGAGCGTTCCGGCCGCCGATCCGAAGGTGATCGCCCCGCCGCTCTTCGTCACGCGGGCGCCCTCGAAGCTCGAGCCCGGCGCTGTGAAGTCGGCCGAGGTCGTGGAGGCGTGGAAGCTGACCGGGAGCGGCTGCGCCGCGTGCGCGGGCGCCGCGGCGAGGAGCAGGAGCGCGACGGCTGCGGCGAGCGTGCTGCGGATCACCGCCCCGATGGTAGAGCCTAGGATGGAATCGTGAAAGAGGTCGTCCCGGATATCGAGCGCTGGCGCGGCCGCGGCGAGCGGTTCGCGCTCGCGACGGTCGTCGCGACGAGGCGCTCGGCGCCGCGCCCGGTCGGCTCGAAGCTCGCGGTCTCGGAGGGCGGCGAGCTGGCCGGCTCGGTCTCCGGCGGCTGCGTCGAGAACGAGGTCTACGGCGCCGCGCGGGAGGTGCTCGACGGGGCTCCGCCCCAGCTCCTCTCGTACGGGATCTCCGACGACCAGGCGCTGAGCGTCGGCCTTCCCTGCGGCGGCGAGATCGACGTCTACGTGCAGGTGCCCGACCCCGAAGTGGTCGAGCGTGTGCTCGGCCTCGCGGCGAGCGAGGAGCGCGCGGTCGTGCTGACGGATCTCGAGACGGGCGAGCAGCGGCTCGTGCGGGACACGGAGCTCGAGCGCGGCCGGAGCCGGCTCGTCGAGCTCGATGGCCGGCGGGTCTTCGCGGACGTCTACGGGCCGCCGCCGCGCTTGCTCGTCTTCGGCGCGGTCGACACGGCGGAGGCGCTCTGCCGCGCCGCGAAGGAGATCGGCTGGCGGACGATCGTGGCCGATGCGCGCGGCAAGTTCGCGACGCCGGAGCGGATCCCGAGCGCGGACGAGCTCGTCGTCGCCTGGCCCGACGAGGTGCTGGCGCGTGTGGAGCCCGACCACGCGACCGCCGTCGTCATCCTGACGCACGACGACCGCTTCGACATCCCCGCGCTCCAGGGCGCGCTCGCCGGCGAGTCGTTCTACGTCGGCGCCCTCGGCTCGCGCCGCAACCAGGCGCGCCGGCGCGAGCGGCTCCTGGAGGCAGGCGTACCCGAAGAGACGGTCGATCGAATCTCGGGCCCGGCAGGCCTCGACATCGGCGCCGACAGCCCGGCCGAGACGGCGCTCTCGATCCTCGCCGAGATCCTGGCGGTGCGGGCCGCCCGCGCGGGGGGGCCGCTCAAGGAGGCGCCGGGGCGCATCCACGCCGCGGTCTAGGCGATGTAGATCGGAGTGTGCAGCGGGACGAGGTCGAAGAGCTCCTCGACGTCCGGGATCGACATGCGGATGCAGCCGTGCGAGGCCGCGGTTCCCAGTGAGCCGATGTCGTCGGTGCCGTGGATCCCGGCGCCGTTGTAGAAGCCGAGCCACCGCGCCTTGATCGGGTCGGCCGGCCCCGGCGGGATGATCTGGCCGGCGAGCGAGCCCGCCCACGGCGAGTTCGGCACGTGCCAGGACGGGTTGATCTGCTTGTCGTCGACCTCGTACTGGCCGGCCGGCGTCTCCAGGCCCTGCCGGCCGACGGCGATCCGGTAGGCCTTGTAGAAGCGAAGGTTCCGGAACAGTCGGAGTGTGAATGTCGCCCGGTCGATCGTGATGAAGGCCGGATACCGCTTCGCCAGCCCGGCCGTCGACACCTCCGGACGGACGACGCGGGTGGGCAACGGCACGACCCGGCGCGAGCGAGTGCGGGCGAGGCGGTCCTCGAGGACGCGGACGAGGCCGCGACGGTAGACCGCGAGGCCGTTCCGGGAGCGGACGGCGACGAGCGACGTGGTCGACGGGATCACCTTCGCCGAGGTTGCGGACCGGTCGACGGAGCGGGCGATCCGCGCGACGAAGGCGCGGACGGCGGCGGGCGAGTAGCCGACGCGGAGCCGGACTCGCGTCTCGACGCGCGCGCCGGTCGCCTCGCGATAGACGCGCGAGACGAAGCTCCCGCTGCGGCTCTGGTCGAGGGCGGCGCTCACCATCCCGGCGACGTCCACGCGGAGACGGGCCGCCGCAGGCGTGAGCGTGTAGCGATGCCGTCCGTAGACGACGACGACCGGCCTGGCGAGCCGCCGCACGATCCGCCGGTGTAGGACTGCGTGCGCCTCCCCCACGCTCAGGCCGCCGACGTCGACGCCTGCGATGCGCGTTCCGTGCGCCAGCGTGTCCGAGCGCGCGCGGTCGAGCGCGTAGCCGGCCGCTCCCCCGCCGACCACGAGGACGACGAGGACGGCCACCACGACGGTGACCCACCGCCTTTTCTTCACCCTGAACACGTACCCCTCGGACGAAGAATACGCCGCTAAGCGGCAGTTTGGTCCGAGTAGATCCTCATCGGGAGGCCCGCGAGCGGCTCGCCGCCGGACGAGGTCACGAGCCACGTGTCCTGCATGTACAGGCACGAGCGCCCGTCGCGGCCGATCGCATGCGGGTGCATCGAGAAGACCATGTTCTCCCGGAGCTCGGTCTCGACGCCCTCTCCGATCTTCGGATGCTCGATCATCGTCATGCCGATCGAGTGGCCGGTGACGTGACCGAGGTCGTAGCCGCGGGCGCGGAAGCCGCGCGAGACGGCCGCGTGGACGTCGTGCGCGCTCGCCCCGGGGCGCATGGCCTCGCGCGCGGCCTCGAAGTACTCGACGTAGGCCTCGAGCATCTGCCGTTCCTCGGCGCCGGGCACGCCGATGGCGCGCGAGACCTCGACCCAGTGGCCGCCCGGCCCGGCGATCTCCAGTGAGGGGACGCAGAAGTCGCCGAGGACGGTGTCCGCCCGGGCGATCGCGAACTCGGGCCCGACGAGGACCATGTTCATCGTGAGCCGCCCGCAGCCGCGCTCGACGAAGAGCTCCTCCGCCGGCGCGAACGTCTGCGCGGCGGTGCGGCCGGGGGCGTAGGCGGCGAGGAAGGCGTGGAAGCCGTCGACGTTGATGCGCACGCTCTCGCGCACCGACTCGAGCTCCTCGTCGCTCTTGACCGCGCGGGCGAGGTCGAACTCGAGGTCGAACGGCTCGAGGGCGACCCGGCCCGCGAGCGCCTGGTGGTCGCGGACGGTCAGCACGTAGTCGAGGCCGTAGACGCCGACGCGCTGCCCCGCGAGGCGGTCGGCCAGCCACGCGCCGGGAAGGTCGGCGAACACCTGCTCCTCGATCCACGTCGTGCCGTGCTCGCCGACATACCGCGCCTCCGTGGGGAAGACGATCGCCGGGTCGCCCTCGCGCGGGAGGAGCACATACGCGTACCGATGGACGATGACGAACCCGGACATGTACGTGACCGCGCCCTCGAAGCCGGTGTACTCGCTTCCGCAGACGATCACGGCGTCGAGGCCGGCCTCGTCCAGCGCCGCGCGGACGTTCGCGTAGCGGCGCTCTCGCTCCTCCGGGGTCACGCCCACGAGCGCTCCAGTCCCTTCACGAGCGCGAGTATCGCCTCGTTGAGCGGGGTCGCGACCCCGTGCTCTCGTCCGAAGCGGACGATGCCGCCGTTCAGGTAGTCGACCTCGGTCGCCCGGCGGGCCTCGACGTCCTGGAGCATGCTCGCCTTGTGGTCGTACGCGACGTCGGGCCGGGCCGCGTGGTCGATCAGCTCCTCCGGGTCGGCGTCGAGCTCGATCTGCTGCGCCGCGGCGACCGCCTTGCCCTCGTGGACGAGGCCGGTGACGAGGCGGCGGAGCGCGGAGTCCTCGCAGACGCGGCCGTGCGTGAGGCCGGTGAGGGCGCCGACCGGGTTCGTGGCGGCGTTGAAGATCACCTTCCGCCACTGTGGGCCGCGTGCGTCGGGGACGGCGGTCGCCGGCAGGCCCGCGCGGGTGCACGCGTCCGCAAGAATCGCGATGGCTTCGGGAGGCGCGGGGCTCGGCTCGAACGGGCCGAGGGTCGTGTCGCCCTTGACCTCCCAGCGGACGTGTCCGGGCTCGACGAGCCGGCCGGCGGGGAACGTCGTGCCGCGGATGACGCGCTCGGCGTGGCGGGCGATCGTCTCCTCGTTCCCGACGCCGTTCTGGACCGAGGCCACCGCGCCCTCGGTGAAGGCGGCGGCCGTCGCCTCGATCGCCGCCTCGGTGTGCATCGCCTTCGTCGCCACGATCCCGAAGTCGCAGGAGGGGAGGTCCGCGAAGTCGCTCGTGGCGCGGACGGATCCGACGACGTCCTCGGCGCCCGAGAGCCGAAGGCCGTGGCGGTTGACGGCGTCGACGTGGGCGCGCGCGAGGTCGTAGGCCCAGACCTCGACGTCGTCGAGCCGCGCGAGGTTGGCCGCGAAGAGCGACCCGACCGCGCCACACCCGACGACACAAACCCTCACGACGCGTCCCTTCGGGCCACCTCAGGGGTCTGACCCCGGACCTGGCGCGCGCAGACACGTCCGGAGCGGACGGCATTTGGCGTTGACAGCGGCAATGCGCCGTCGGACCGGACGCTCTCGACACAGATTCGCCCGCCCCTTCGGCCGTGTCCGGGGTCAGACCCCTGCCGTGCGGAGCGGACCTGGCTCACGAGTACGTGGCCTCACGGGCCTTGACGAGGCGGTACAAGGCTCGGTGGAGGGGCGCGTCCACGCCGACCCGCTCCGCTTCGCGGACGAGCGCGCCGGTGATCAGGTCGACCTCGGTCGGCCGCCGGGCCACGACGTCCTCCAGCATCGACGGGTAGTGCGCGCTCCCGCGCTGCGTGGCCAGGACGTTCATCTCCCACGGATCGTCGTGCAACGCCACGCCCGCCGCGGCCGCGACCGCCTTCCCCTCGGCGACGAGGTCGTGGACGAGATGCCCGAGATCCCACGGCCGCTCCCGCGCCGCGAAGTGCGTGTCGTGGGGAAGCCCCGTCAGGGCCGCGACCGAGTTCACGGTCGCGTTGAAGATCAGCTTCGACCACTGCGCCGGCAGCAGGTCCGGGAAGGCGACCGCCCGCAGCCCGCCGGCGACGACGAGGTCGGCCACCTCGCGCGCGAGCTCGAAGGGCGTGGCGCCGTACGGCCCGAGCCACGTCTCGGTGTCGAGGACGTACTCCACGTGCGTGTCCGAATGGCGCGTGCCGCTCATGAACGTGACGGCCGAGATCAGGGGCCAGTCGCCGTAGCCCCGGACGATCTCCTCCACCCCGAGCCCGTTCTGTACGGTCATGACCGCCGCGCTCTCGAACCGGCCCTCGAGGCGCGCCGTGGCCGCGTCCACCTCGGGCCCCTTCGTCGCGAGGATGACGAGGTCGACGTCGCCGATCTCGCCCGGATCGGACGCGCCGCTGACACGGGCGACGAAGTCGCCGCGCCCCGAGACGCGGAGCCCCTCCTCGCGCAGCGCCCGCGCGTGCTCCTCGCGGCGCGTCAGCACGGCCACCTCGGCGACCCGGGCCAGGTACGCGGCGAAGAGGCTCCCGATCGCGCCGGCGCCGACGACGCAGACGCGCCGGATCACGAGACGGCGACCCCGGCGACCTCGCCGAGCTTCCCCTTCAGGTAGCGGACGTACGGCTCCGGGTCGATCTCGGAGCCGGCCGCGCGGAGGAGCGTCTCGCGGGGCGTGAACTTGCGCCCGTGCCGGTGGAGGTGCTCGCGCAGCCATTCCCGCAGGTCGCCGAAGTCGCCGCGCTCGATCCGGGTGTCGAGGTCGCCGAGATCCGAGCACGCCTTCTCCCAGATCTGCACGGACATGACGTTCCCGAGCGAGTACGTCGGGAAGTAGCCGAAGCCCGCGTCGGCCCAGTGGATGTCCTGGAGGACGCCGCTCCGGGCGTCCGGCACCTCCAGGCCGAGATAGCCGAGCATCCGCTCGTCGAAGGCTTCCGGGAGGTCGCGCACCTCGAGCCGCCCCGCGAGGAGCTCCCGCTCGAGCTCGAAGCGGAGGACGATGTGCAGGTTGTACGTGATCTCGTCCGCGTCGACCCGCGTGAGCGAGGGCCGGATGCGGTTGACCGCCCGGAAGAAGCGCTCGAGGTCGACCTCGCGGAGCTCCGGCAGCGCCTCGCGCAGGTCGTCGTAGGCGAACCTCCAGAACGCGCGGCCGCGGCCGACGAGGTTCTCCCACATGCGGCTCTGCGACTCGTGCAGCGCGGCCGAGGCGCCGCCCGCGAGCGGCGTCCGCGCGAGCGAGGATGCGATCTGCCGCTCGTAGAGGCCGTGGCCGAACTCGTGGATGCACGCGAAGATCCCGCTCAGGTGCGCCTCGTCGAAACGCGCCGTCAGCCGGATGTCCGTGATGGCCAGGTTCGCGGCGAACGGGTGCTCGCTGCGGTCGAGCCGCCACGAGCGGGGATCGAAGCCGAGCCGCCCGAGCAGGTCGAGCGCGAAGGCACGCTGCCGCTCGACCGGGAACGGCCCCTCGAGCACGGGCGCGTCGGCGTCCGCCTCGCGCGCCGCCTCGACGAGCGGGACGAGCTCGCGTTTCAGGTGCTCGAGGACGTGCTCCGTCTCGGCGGTCGTGAAGCCGCGCTCGTAGTCGTCGAGGAGGACGTCGTAGGGATCGCCGGCCGGCTCGAAGCAGTCGACGTAGCGCCGCCGGAGCTCGAGCAGCCGCTCGAGGTGCGGACGCAGCACCTCGAAGTCGCGGCGCTCGCGGGCCTCGAGCCACGCGCCGAGGCCGAGCGCTCCCTCCCGGAGGAGCTGCGCCCGCAGCTCGGCCGGTACTCGGCAGGCCTTCTCGTGCTCGCGACGCGCGAGGCGGATCAGGCTGGCCTCGTCGGACTCGTACGGCAGCGACTCCTCCTCGGCCCGGAGCTCCTCGAGCAGCTTCCCGAGCTCGTCCGAGACGAGCCGCTCGTGCGCCGCGCGGCCGACGGTCGCCCGCTGGTCGGCGCGGGCGGCGGCGCCGTCCGCCGGCATCGTCGTCTCCTGATCCCACGCGAGGAGGAAGCCGACCCGCTCCAGGTCGTAGATCTCTCCGAGGAGGACCCTCAGCCGCTCGTATGCCCGGCTCACGCGCCCACCATGCCGAATCCTCCGTCGCAGAGGACGAAGTTGCCCGTCATGTGGGCGGAGTCGTCGCTCGCGAGGAAGACGACGACGCCCACGAGCTCCTCCGGCTTCGGGATGCGGCCGAGCGGCGTCTGCGCGAGGATCGCCTCGCGGCGCCCCGAGCGCCAGTCCTCGCGATTGACGGTCGATTCGGTCTCCATGAACCCCGGTCCGAGCGCGTTCACCCGTACGTGCGGCGCAAAGGCGTGCGCGTACGACTTCGTCAGGCCGAGGACACCGTACTTGGAGGCGGCGTACTGCGGCGCGCGTGGGCTGCCCGTGACGACGACGTTCGAGCACACGTTCACGATCGCGCCGCCGCCTTCGTGCTCCAGCATGCGGCTCCCGACCTCGTGCGTCACGAGCAGCGTCCCCTTCACGTCCACGGCGAGCACGCGGTCGATCAGCTCCTCGGACACGTCCCGCCAGGACATTTGCTCCGAGGCCACGTCGCCGACGTTGTTCACGAGCACGTCCAGGCGGCCGAAGCGCTCGAAGACCTCCTCCGCGAGCCGGCGGATGTCGTCCCAGCTCCGCAGGTCGGCCTGCACCGCGAAGGCGTCGCGGCCGAGGTCGCGGACCTCCGCCACCGCCTCGAGGGCGCCGTCCCGAGAGGTTCCGTAGTGGACGGCGACGTTCGCGCCCTCCCGCGCGAGGCCGGGCGCGATCGCGCGCCCGAAGCCCCGGCCCGCGCCGGTGACGAGCGCGTTCCGGCCCTCGAGCCGGCTCACGTCGCCCTCCCGCGCACGAAGCGGAGGATCGTCTCGTCCGGCTCCTCGCGGCCGACGATCCCCTCGGGGCGGGCGTACATGACGAGGAGGATCATGAGCACGAGCACGAGCTGCGTCAGCCCCGTCAGCCGGTGGATCGTGAGCTCGCCGAGGTGGACGCTCGAGTCCTCGTACTGGCGCACCTGCTCCTGGACGAGCGTCACGAGGGCGGCGCCGACGACCGCGCCCGCCACCGTGCGCTTGCCCCCGACGATGAACATGACGATCAGCGCGAAGGTGGGCGCGAGGAAGAAGTCGGTCGGCGAGATCGTGCCGATCCACCAGCCGAAGAGCGCGCCGGCCGCTCCGGCGATCACTCCCGAGAGCACCCACGCGCGTACGCGGTAGGCACGCACCGCCACGCCGACCGAGGCCGCAGAGAAGGCGTCCTCCCGGCTCGCGCGCAGGAGGAGGCCCGTCTTCGAGTCCTTGAATACGCGCGCGACGACGACCGCGGCGAGCGCGAACACGAGCGCGCGGCTCATCGTCGCCTCCGGCGGCAGGC
>Ga0209577_10001684_pt1 | contig 21818 bp, 20 predicted proteins | sample GraSoiAngelo_109_FD_185874 | JGI IMG/M metagenome (GOLD analysis project Ga0209577, IMG submission 185874) | Grasslands soil microbial communities from the Angelo Coastal Reserve, California, USA - 14_0903_12_20cm (SPAdes) (version 2) | ecosystem: Environmental > Terrestrial > Soil > Grasslands...
GCGCAGGGCCGGCTCCAGCCGGTGGCCCGGCTCAAGCCCGCGCTGGGCCTGGGCGCCGGCAGGTGCGCCCTCAGGCTCCGTCCCCGCCCGCGACGGGGACCCGCTCGGTGGCGTGCCCCAGATGGAGGGTGCGGGCTCGACCGCCACCGGGCTGGGCGGGGCAGGCGTCGCCGCCAGGTCGTAGAGGCTGATCCGCTCCCGCTCCCGGACCACCAGGGTGCCCGCGGCCAGGTCGCCCAGCCGCTTGCCCCGTCCGTTGACGAAGAGCGTGACCAGCCCCAGTCCGTAGAAGAAGGGGAGGAAGTCGACGATCCGGACCAGGTTGCGGACGGCCGCCTGGCTGAAGAGGATGGGCTCGCCGTGGTCGCCTACCACCCGCAGCCGGAGCGCCCGCTTCCCCACCGTGACGCCGCCGAAGACGGCTTCGCAGACCAGGAAGTAGCCGAAGAGGACGAGGAACGAGAGCAGGAGCCAGATCAGGATGGCGAGCTGCGCCGTGTGGAAGACGGCGCCGAAGGCCGCGCCGCCGATCCCTACCACCGTGAGCAGGACCAGCAGGACCAGCAGGTCGAGCGTCTGGGCCAGAAAGCGGCTGCCGATGCCGGCGATCGGATACTGGAAGGCGACCCGCTCCGGCGTCGGGATGACGAGGTCCTCGAAGCCGTCCTGCGGCTGCACGCGGCCAGTCTACGCGCCCGCGGGGCGCATGGCACTTTCGGGCGGATGCAGTCGGAGGATCTGCGCTCCGGCCTGCGTCATCATGAGCAGATGCGCGCCGACGACTTCGTCAGGCGGCGGCGGCCCGAATGGGAGCGGCTGGAGTCGCTGCTGTCACGCAGCACGGGGAGCCGGCTGGGGGGCCTGCGGCCGGCCGAGGTGCTGACCCTCGCCGCCCTTTACCGGCGCGCCACCGCCGACCTGGCCCGGGCCCAGCGTGACTGGCCGACGGAGCCGGTGGCCTCCTACCTCAACGGCCTGGTGGCCCGCGGCCATGCCGCCGTCTACCGTCAGGGCGGCGACGTTCGGCGCCGCCTGGCGACCTTCTACAGGCAGACGCTGCCCCGGACCTACCGCGGGGCGGCGCCCTTCCTGCTGGCATCGGCGGCGCTCCTCTTCGTCCCGGCCGCCATCAGCTTCCTGCTGGTCTTCACCGATCCCCAGAAGGCCTACGCCATCGTCCCCGGGGAGATCGTGGTGCGAGTCCGCAATCACCAGCTGTGGACCCAGATCCCGCCTTCCGATCGGACCCTGATGTCAGGCGTGCTGATGACCAACAACATCTTCGTTTCCATCCTGGCCTTCGGCTTCGGGGTGCTGCTCGCGCTGCCGACCGTGTTCGTCCTGGTCACCAACGGCATCTCCCTGGGCGGCCTGCTGGGACTGACCTTCGCCTATGGCATCGGCACCGGCCTGCTCGACTTCGTGGCCGGGCACGGCGTGCTGGAGCTCTCGGTGGTGGTGGCGGCGGGGGCGGGCGGGCTGATGATGGGCTGGGCCATCCTCCAGCCGGGCCGCCTGCGGCGGCGGGACGCGCTGGTGCTGGCCGGGCGGCGGGCCTTCACACTGCTGGCAGGACTGGCGCCGCTGCTGGTGGTGGCCGGGATCATCGAGGGCAACCTCAGCCCCTCCGACGCGCCGACCGCGCTCAAGGCGGCGGTCGGGATCGCCACCGGGATCATCCTCTATACGTATCTGCTCACAGCAGGGCGCGGTCCTTCACCTGGAGAAAGCGCTCCACCAGGGCCGGGCTGAGCTGTCCGGCCGGGACGTCGAGGCCGAGGACGCCTCCCCGGCGGAGCGACTCGAAGCTTTCCCGGCGGGCCGCCAGCAGCTCCTCGGCCGCCGCCCACTCGTAGGCTCGCGAAACCCGATCGACCGGCGCCCGACGGGCCGCGATCAGCTCGGGATCGGCCATGGCCACCACCAGCACCAGGTGACGGGCGGACATCCGGACCGCGTGCTGGACCAGCTCGAGCGAGGCCTGCGGGTCGAGGACGTCGGTCAGGACCACGATCAGGGATCGCCTGGGTACGCGCATCACCAACGAGGAGAAGGCCTCCGCGAAATCCGGCTCGGCATACTCCGGGCGCACCGCATACAGCATCTCGTTCAAGCGGCCGATCTGGGCGGGGCCCGGTTCCGGGGGCAGGAACCCCAGGACGCGGTCACTGAAGGTCAGCATCCCCACCCTGTCACCCAGCCGGTGGGCCACGAAGGCCAGCAGCAGCGCCGCGTTGACGGCGTGGTCGAGCTTGGAAAGCGCTCCCGCGGGCGCCGTCATGAGGCGGCCGCAGTCGATGGCGATGACCGCCTGTTGAGCGCGCTCCGCCTCCACCTCCATCGTGACCGGCGCGTCGCGGCGGGCGCTCGCCTTCCAGCTGATCCGGCGGACGTCGTCCCCCGGCAGGTAATCGCGGAGGCCGGCGAAGGCCGTGGCCGCTCCGGGCCGCCGGAAGCGGCGAAGCCCGATCTCGGTCCTCATCCCCCGGCGCAGGGTCAGGTCGTACTGGCGGACCGCGAGCACGTTGGGATAGACGGCAGCCGCCTGCTCGGCCGGGATCCGGTAAAGGCGCAGCAGCCATCCGCCCCGGCTGTGGACCCGGAGGTCGACGCGCCGGAACCTGAAGGCGCCCCGATGGCGTGGATGCACCTGGTAGCTGACGCTGAGCGTCCCGCTACCGTCGAAACGTCCGGCGACCGCCGCCGGCGTGGGGTTCAGGTCCTCCGGCGGATGGTCGGCCACCTCCACGTCGAAGCCCGCCGCCCCCGGGTGGGCGATCGCGATCACCACCGTCTGCAGCGCGCCGAGAGAGAGTGGACGGGGCAGGTCCCGCAGGACTGTGAAGCCGCTGCGCCGGGGGAGGCCGCGGGCGTCGCGTATCAGCAGCGCGAACAACGCGCCGTGGTATAGGACTGCGATCGCCAGGAAGACCGGACTCAGCGTGGCCAGCGCGATCAGCCCGGCGCCGGCGAGGAGGGCCGCGAGCAGCCGGGGTTGAGGGATCAAGGCCGTCCCAGCGAGCTCAGCGGGGAGGTGTCACCCGGGCTATCACCGCGTCCAGCACGCTGTCCGGGCTCTGGCCCGCAACCTCCGCTTCCGGGCGCAGCAGCAGGCGATGGCGGAAGGCGGGCCGGAGCAGGCCCTTGACGTCGTCCGGCGTGACGTAGTCCCGGCCTTCGAAGGCGGCGGCCGCCTTGGCGGCGAGGAGCAGCACGACCTCGGCCCTGGTGCTGGCTCCAAGAAGGAGCTCGGGGGACTGGCGCGTGGCGACCGCCAGCTCGATGATGTAGCGCCGGATCTTCTCGTCGACGGTGATCGCCCGGACCTCCTGCTGGCATTCGGCGATGGCCGCGGCGTCCAGCACCGGCTGCAGCCCGGCGGCGACCGGATCCTTGAGCTCGATGCCCCGGTTCCACCGGTCGACGACCTCCAGCTCCTGCTCCGGGGTGGGGTAATCGAGCACCACCTTGAAGAGGAAGCGGTCCTGCTGCGCCTCCGGCAGCGGATAGGTGCCCTCGTACTCGACCGGGTTCTGGGTCGCCAGCACCAGAAAGGGATCGGGCAGCCTGATCTGCTGGCCTTCGAGGCTCACCCCGCCTTCCTCCATCGCCTCGAGCAGCGCCGCCTGGACCTTGGCGGGTGCGCGGTTGATCTCGTCGGCGAGGAGGACGTTGGTGAAGACCGGTCCCTGACGGACGCGGAAGGACCGTGATTGCAGGTCGTAGACGGCGGTGCCCACGATGTCGGCGGGCATCAGGTCGGGTGTGAACTGGACCCGCCCGTACTTCAGGGAGAGGACGCGGGCCACGCACTTGGCGAGCAGGGTCTTGCCCGTCCCCGGCACGCCCTCGAGGAGCACGTGACCGCGGGTCAGGACGGCGAGCGCGCAGAGGCGGATGGCCTCGTCCTGGCCCACGATGGCCTTTTCGACCTCGCCTCGAAACCGGGCGTACAGCTCCGGGGCCTTCACGCTGCCCTCCGCGGGTGGGACTCGAACCCTGGAAAGGCCAGCAGGTGCAGCCGGTGCGCCACCTCCAGCAGGGCGGTGTCAGAGCTCGACGCGGCCCCGAGTCCGGCCTCCACCTCGGCCAGCTCACCGGCCAGTGCCGGAGCCCGGCGCCGCATGGTGTCGAGGAAGGTCGCGGTTCCCGTCTCGCCGCTCAGCCCAAGGCGCTCACCGCAGAGCCGGCGACTCGCGCTGTCCAGCGTTTGCAGGGTCACGCTTCGGGCTCCGGCCCGGCGCAGCAGCGCTCCCACCGCGGTGGCGTACTCGGCCGAGGAACGGTCGGTCGCGCGCGTCAGGGAAAGGCGCGGGCCGAAGGCCCGGCCGCGGATGGCGAGGCCGGCCGTGAGGACCAGCACCGCCCAGAGCAGGCCGGCGCCCCAGGCGGTCGTGGTCCAGGCCCCGGACGGCCCTGAAGAAGCCATCGCGCCGTGATGGTACTCGTCGAAGAGAACCGCGCCCGAAGCCGGCGAGAGCGCCAGCAGGTCGGCCGCCAGGCGGCCGTTGTCGGCCTGGCCGAGGTAGGCGTTGCACAGGACCAGGGGATCCGACAGGGCCACGACCCGACCCCGACCGATGGCCATGGTCAGGCCCAGGACAGCGCCCCTGGCGCCGCGCAGGAGCGGGACCTGCTGGGTCTGACCCTGGAAGGGCAGGGCCTGGGCGCCACCCTGGACCCGGCGCAGCCCGCCCAGGATGGGAGCGGGAACGCCGGCCGCGGCATCGACGCGGTCCGGGCGCCGGCGGAGCGAGAGCGCCTGGTCCAGCTGGGGATCGCCGGACTCCGCCGCGTAGACCAGGACGCCGCCGCCCTGGACCCAGCTTCGCAGCTGGGCGGCCTGCCCGGCGCTGTAGCCGCTGCTGGGCAGCGGGGTGAAGACGAACAGGAGCGCGGACGACGCCGGGAGCTGGAACTCGCCTTCCACGGCGCCGGTGCGGTAGCCGAGGCGTTCAGCGTAGAGGCGTAAGGCCGAGGTCCCGTCCCCCGCGTCGCTCGTCGACTCGTGGCCGGGCGAGGTGCCGGCCGGGCGGACGCTGGTCACCGCGGCCACCACCCCCAGCAGCGCGATGAGCGCCAGGAGCAGGACCCAGGGGCGGCGACCGCTCACCCCGCCACCTGGCGGAAGGGCCCGGCCACCGCCGCGGCCCGGGCGTAGGCCTGCGCATCCGTTGCGTGGTGACCGTAGACCGTGGCTTCGAACGCCTGGAGCAGCGGGCTCAGTGTCGATGGAGCCGGCGCTCCCCGGAAGATCTCGCGGACGGTCAGGGGGCTGCTGCTCCACACCCGCTCACCGCTCAGCGCCGCCGCCACACCCGCGGTCAGCGCCCGCAGCGCGGCGGCATGGTCTCCGGCCGCCGCCAGCCGGTCGGCGAGCGCGAAGTAGTCGGCGGGAGCCTGCCTGCGCTCCGGCGGAGGGCGCCCCGTGCGGTCCGCGACCACCCGGCTTCGCAGGGCACGGGCCAGCCAGGCCAGGATGACGACGACAACGCTCCCGGCGGCGACCAGAAAGGCCAGTGGCGGAATCACCAGGTGGCCGGCTCCGATCAGGTTCAGGAGCCGCGCCAGCTGCTGAACCGCCCACAGGAGCGCACGCTGCCACCAGGCTGGCGGAGTGTTCAACCCCGCATATCGGGGCATGGCGAGGATCCGGTTGAGCTCCGCCTGCGACCGCGCGGGGTCGGACACGTCGGCGCGGCCACGGAGGGCGTCGAGGAGGCTCAAGAGACGGGCGTCGGCGTCGACCAAGTTGGGCGGCGATGCCGTGAGGTCCCGCTGGATCTCGGGCTGGCCGGCGGCGACCGGCTGCAGGGCGTCCACGGCTCTCGACAGGGACGGCTCGTCGCCCTTCTCGGCCAGACGGACGTAGGCCAGGGTGCGCAGGACGGCGTTGGTGTAGTCGTCGGCTGCGGTGGAGCCCGCGCCGGCGGCACCGGTCACACCGGCGGCCAGCGAGAAGGTGGCGAGGAGCGCCGCGAGGACCGCTCTCAGCCCGGGGCGGCCCTCGAGCCGAACGATCGGCGCCGTCAGGCCCCCCTCAGGCAGGAGCGGTCCCCTGGGCTGCCTGCAGCGCCAGCTCCTCCAGGTCGTAGCCCTCCTTCCGCACCCTCATATCGAAGTAGAGGAGGGTCAAGGTGATCGGCAGAAGCGGTCCCGCCAGGGCCGCGACGACTCCGGCCAGCGTGGTACTCACCGCCGCGCGCACGGTCGCATCCACTCCGGGAAGGAAAGCCGCGACCCCGCCAACGAAGAAGCCGAGCACGATCTGAATCAGGTCGACCATGATCACCACGAGCAAGAGGATGCCAAGCGTCCGCCACCATTCGCCCTTAACCAGCTGCCAGCTGCGTGCGAGCGCCCGGACCGGACCGACGCCCTCGGCGAACAGCACGGGAGTGGACAGGATCCAGCGGACCACGACCCAGATCACGAGCGGGAGAGTGACGACCAGCAAGCCGGTGAGGAGGAAGAGGACGACCAGGAGCATGAGGCCGAGGAGACCGAGATAGCGGCGCAGCGTGCCGACCAGCACCGAGCCGATCGAGGCCGGCCGGTGGGCCGCGAGCTCAACCGCTGCCTGATAGAGGGCGCCCGCGCTGAAGGGAATCAGGAGGAGCTGCAGAAGGGAGGCGAACAGGTAAAAGGGACTGTTGGGTACGTTCCCGGCCCCCATAAGCCCCTGAAGGGCCGCCGGATCGTTCACGCTGCTGATGGCGCGCTGCAGCAGATTAAAGGATGCCAGGTACGCGCCAGAGGCCAGGCTGAGGATCAGGCGTGGAAGCGCGACCAGGACGGCGACGCAGGCGACGACCTGAAAGTTGCGCCGATAGAGATAGAAGGTGTCGTCGAGAAGCTCGGACACGGCGCGCGGCCGAATCGGCCCCGAGACCGCCGGAGATGCCACGGCGCAATCATGCCCGACCGAATACCCACATGTCCACCGGCACGCCCCGGGTCAGGCAGAGGCCGGCCCCTGGGCTGCCTGCCGCGCCAGCTCCTCCAGGTCGTAGCCCTCCTTGCGCACCCGAAAGTCGAAGTAAAGGAGCGTGATGGTCAGAGCCGGGATCGGCTCAAGTACCGCGCCGACCAGGCTCGACGTCACCTGTGAGAGCGCTTGCCTGGCCGGCAGGCTCAGGTCGGGAATAACGGCGAAGAGCAGACTGAAGACGCCGCCCAGGGCGACGCTCAGGATGCCGATCAGAAGCTCGAGCAGGATCAGGATGCCGAGGGTACGCCACCACTCGCCGCGCACAAGCTGAAAGCTGCGGCCCAGGGCGCGGACGGGACCGGCCTCCTCCGCGAACATCGCCACCAGGACCAGCGCCCACCGGATCCCTAGCCAGACCGCCAACCCGATCAGTGCCACGATCGCGACCACGGCGATGACCGCCTGGTTCAGGGCGCCCGCGAGCACGATGGCCAGGACCGCGGCGATCGAAAGCGCGATCAGGAAGAGGACGTAGAGGCCGATCAGGCCCAACAGGGGAAAGTAGCGCCCGAGCGTGCCGCGCAGTACTGAGCCGATGGTAGCGTTACGGCCTGCGATCACCTCCACCGCCGCCTTCATGGGCGCACCGTAGATCAGGGGCGCGGCCGCCAGCGTCAGGAGACCGCCCACGACGAAGATCGGCAGCAGTTGGCCGGCGACCTGCTGGAAGAAAGCCTGGAGCTCGGCCGAGCTCGCTCCGGGCTGAAGACCGGTGGCGAATTGCTGGACGTTGGCAGCCGCCAGGGCGACAGCAACCCCCAACACCAGACCCGGGATGGAGACCAGGAGGGAGACCGTCGCCAGGAGCGTGAAGTGGCGCCGGTACTGGCGGAAGGTATCGTCGAGGAGCTCGGAGATGGCCCGTGGCCGCATTCCCCCCGACGCGGCGGCGCCTGACACGCTGCCATGATGGCGCAGGACCGCCCCGCGTGTCCAGCGCGGCGGCGCTCAGACTCGAGGCACGATCAGTTGGCGCAGGAGCAGCCGCCGGAGCAGCCGCCGCAGCCGCCGCCTCCGCTCTGGACCGAAGCCTCCCCTACCGACGCGGAGCCGGTGATGGCGAAGGTCGAGAAGAGCGCCCGGGTGCGCGTCCCCTCGCAGGAGGGACATACCTGGGCGGCGTCGCGGCTGGCGAAACCGCCGAAGACGTCGAATCGGTGCGCGCAGTCGGCGCAGGCGAACTCGTAGATCGGCACCCCCCTATTGTATGGCCGTGGACCGGGAAGCGCGATACGCGGCGCTGCTCCTGGAATGGAACCGGCGCCTCAACCTGACCGGGGCCAGGACGGCTGAGGACCTGGCGCCGCATCTGCGCGACGCGCGCGGACTGCTGGAGGTGTCCTGGGAGAGGATCGCACGGGTGCTCGACGTCGGCAGCGGCGGCGGCCTGCCCGCGATCCCGCTGGCGCTGGCCCTCCCAGGGGTCAGCTTCACGCTACTCGATGCCAACCGGCGCAAGGCCGCCTTCCTGGAGCACGTGGCCGGTGAGCTGGCGATGGACAACGTCACGGTCCTGAGCGGCCGCGCCGAGGAGCTGGCCCGGCAACCGGCTCACCGCGAGGCATTCGACCGGGTGATCTCGCGGGCGGCCGCCAGGCCGGCGGTCCTGCTGGAGCTGGCCCTTCCCTTCGTCAGAGTCGGCGGCGACCTGCTGGCGGTGGTCGGGGAGGTCGAGGCCGGGCCGCTGGAGCCGGCCGCCCGGCTGCTGGGAGCGGAGCCGCCCTGGATCGAGCGGACCCGCGATGGGAGGCCGCTGCTGCGGACCCGCAAGAAGCAGGCTACGCCGCCGGATCTTCCCCGCCGCGCCGGCGCCATGAAGCGGCCGCTTGCGTAACCTGTGGGCAGACCGCCGCGTTGCCCATCGCAGAGGCTGGCTTTTCGCCCCAGATCCCCCTGATGGCTTTGAATGCGGCGGCGGCTCTCCTGCTGGTGGGGCCGCGCCTTCCGCTCTCGAAGTTGCCCGCGGTGAGGAGCCGGCCTCGCTCCCCACTCCCCGGCCGTGGCGTCGGGGCGGCCCTCGGCCTGCGTTGTAGTCCCGGATGAGCCCGACGCCCGCCGGCCGGCTGCCCGGCGCCCTGAAGACGGCCGCGGCCGTGGTGCTCCTGATCGGGATCGGAGGGGGCGCGGCCTATGTCCTGGCCGGCAAGCTGGCCCACAGCACGCCGCCGGCCGCTACCGCCCCCGGCGGCTCAGCCGCGTCAGCCACGCCATCGCCAACGCCCTGCGGCGCCAGGCCGCCGTCGCCGCGGCCTCTGACGCAACCAACCCCAAGCTCGCCGCCGGCAAACGGGCCGGCCTGGGTCAACACGCCGCTGGGCGTCAATCTGCGCAGCGCGCCCTCGGCAGGAGCATCGAAGGTCTCCACCCTCACCCAGGGAACCGCGCTCACGGTCACGGGACGCGCCGTCGATTCCTCCGGCAACCGCTGGGACAGCGTTTCAGTCGGCTCCCAGAGCGGCTGGGTCCGCGACGACTTCCTGGTCTTCAGCGCGATCAAGCCGGTCAGCGGCGAGGGCTTCAGCCTGATGATCCCGCAGGCCGACACCTGGATGACGCAGAACGGCATGACCGGCGTCAGCAGGCCGGACGACCCGACGCTCCCGTTCCTGCGGATCCAGACCTCGACCACCGACACCCTCGGCGTGCAGTTCCCGGCGCAGTTCCGCTCGGACGTCCCTGCGATCTCCGACCACACGGCGCTGATCCAGGTCTGGAGCTACACCGTCCTGGAGCGCGTGACGCGGGTGCCGCTGGACGCCTGCACCCTGGCCAGCGCCTACAGCCGGGCCGACGGGGGATGGCCCTACGTCACCTCGGTCCTGGTCCACGCCCCCGGGCGCAGCTACAGCTTCACCTTCTTCACCAGCACTCCCGCGGACCCCGCCGTGCAGCAGGTCCTGGACAGCGTGGCCACCGCTTAGCCGGGCGGCGGGCGATCAGCCCTGGATCGGATCGCGTCCAGGGCGGCTTCGCGCTCGTCCCACGGCTGCTTGACCCGGCCCACGATGATGCTGCGCTCGTGGCCCTTGCCGGCCAGCAGCACCGTATCGCCGTCCCCGGCCATCCCGATCGCGCGCGCGATCCCTTCCTGCCGATCCACGACGCACTCGTACTGCTGACCTCGCTGCCAGCCGACCGCGGCGGCCCCGGCGGCGATCTCCTGGATGATGGCAGACGGATCCTCCTGCCGCGGGTCCTCGTTGGTGAAGACCGCGCCGTCGCCGAGGCGGGCCGCGATCTCACCCATCCAGCGGCGCTTCTCCCGGTCCCGCTCGCCGGCGCTGCCGAAGACCGAGATCAGCCGTCCTCTGGTCAAGGGGCGCAGCTCACGCAGCACCTTCTCCAGGCTCTGCGGCGTGTGCGCGTAATCGATGACGACCGTGAACGGCTGCCCGGCGTCGACCCTCTCCATGCGCCCGGGCACCCCGGTGAAGGCTTCGAGCCCACCGGCTATCGCTGGCAGCGGGATGTCGAGGGCGATCGCTGCGGACGCGGCGGCCAGGGCGTTGAGCGCGTTCCAGCGCCCGAACAGGGGCAGGTTCAGGCTCAGCGCTCCGAGTGGGGTCGAGGCCTCCAGCTCGAGCCCGGACACGGTCGAAGCCACGCGCCACCCGAAGACGTCGGCGGGCAGCTCCAGCCCGTAGGTCAGCCGGCGCGAGATCGGGCGTTGCGCCAGCAGGGCGTAGCTCGGGTCGTCCCGGTTGAGGACGGCAGTCTTGGCGATGCCCTTGGGGGCGCCGGCCGCCGTGAGGTCGATCAGCGAGGCCTTGGCCTCACGGTAGGCCTCGAAGGTGCCGTGGAAATCGAGGTGCTCGTGGGTGATGTTGGTGTAGACCGCCAGGTCGTAGTCGCAGGCATCGACCCGGTGGAGGGCCAGGCCGTGGGAGCTGGTCTCCAGGACCGCCGCCCGCAGCCGGGCGTCCCTGGCGCGGGCCAGGAAGGCCTGGATCTCGGGCGCCTCCAGCGTCGTCTGCCGGCTGTCGTTGGGCAGCACCTGCGCGTCGACCCGCAGGTCGACCGTCGACATCGCCGCCGCGCCCCATCCGGCCGCCTGGAGGATGGCGTGGATCATGCTGGTGGTGGTCGTCTTGCCGTCCGTCCCGGTGACCCCGATCAGGGCCAGGTCCCGGCTGGGATGGTGATAGAACGCCGCCGAGACCAGGGCGAGCGCCCGCCTGGTGTCGGGGACCACCACCTGGGGCCAGGCCGTCCCCACGCGCCGCTCCACCAGAGCCGCGACCGCGCCGTCGCGCAGGGCGGTCTCGACATAGCGATGTCCGTCGGTGTGGGAGCCGCTGACGGCTACGAAGCAGTCCCCCGGCTCGAGCCGGCGCGAGTCGTAGCGGATACCCAAGATCTCGGGGTCGGCCGCGACCGCCTCGACCACAGGCACTCCCTGCAGCAGCTGGCTCAGTTTCACCGTGGTGATGATGCTACGCTCGCTTCGGTGGTGGCTTCGCTCGGATCGACGCGAATCGGCAGCACCGAGTTCGCCTGGGGGTCGAGGACCTTCGTGATGGGCGTCCTCAACCTGACCCCCGACTCCTTCTCCGGGGACGGCCTGCTCGACAACGCGGAGGCGGTCGACCGCGCGCGGAGGATGGAGGAGGAGGGGGCGGACCTGATCGACGTCGGCGCCGAATCCACCCGTCCCCAGACCTGGAGCCTGCCTGGGCTGCCGCTGGCGGACGAGCTCGACCGGCTCCTGCCAGTGCTCGAGGCGCTGATCCCGGCGGTGCATGTCCCCGTTTCCGTCGACACCTACAAGGCGGCGGTCGCCGAGGCCGCGCTCGGGCTGGGCGCGGCCATGATCAACGACGTCTTCGCCCTCCAGCGCGATCCGGGCATGGCCAGGGTCGTGGCCCGCGCCGGCGTCCCCCTGGTCCTGATGCACAACGGGGTGGGGCGGGAGAGCTCGGCGGTCATGCCCGAGGTGGAGCAGGGGCTGCGCCTTTCGATGGGGCTGGCGCTCGAGGCGGGCGTCGCCCTCGATCAGCTCGTGCTCGACCCAGGGATCGGCTTCGGCAAGACGCGCGAGCAGAACCTGGAGATCATCCGCCGGCTTCACGAGCTGCGCCGGCTCGGCCGGCCGCTGCTGGTCGGCCCGTCGCGGAAGTCGTTCATCGGCAGGACTCTCGACCTCGAGGTGGGCGAGCGGCTGGAGGGTACGGCGGCCTCCGTCGCCCTGGCAATCGCGGCCGGCGCCGACCTGGTTCGCGTCCACGACGTCAAGGCCATGGTGCGCGTGGCGCGCATGGCCGATGCCATCGTCCGCGGGCAGGGATGACGCGCGCCTGGCTGGCGCTGGGCAGCAACCTGGGCGATCGCGCCGGATACCTTGCGAGCGCGCGGGCCGCCCTCGAACGCGAAGGCATCCAGATCCTGACCGCGTCCACCGTGCTCGAGACCGAGCCGGTCGGCGTGACTGAGCAGCCGGCTTTCCTCAACCAGGTGCTCGAGGTTGAGACGCAGCTGCAGCCCCGCTCGCTGCTCGACACCGTCAAGCGGCTGGAGCGCGAGCTGGGCCGCTCGCCCGGCCCCCGCTGGGGCCCGCGTGAGATCGACATCGACATCCTCCGCTACCAGGGCCTGCAGGTGGACGAGCCAGGCCTGACCATTCCCCATCCGGAGATCGGTCACCGGCCATTCCTGCGGCGCCTGCTGGCCGAGATCGGGGCCCCCTGAAGCCGCCGCTCCGGGTGGCCTGGCTCGGGCACCACAGCGCCGGAGGAGGCGACGGCCTCCTCACTTACTCACGCGAATCGGTGAACGGGCTGCGCGCGCGGGGCGCCAAGGTCTTCTTCCTCCACCACGCCAGAGCGGCCGAGGAGGCCGAAGACCAGATCGCGCTCAAGTCCATCGCCAGCGGGCACCGGTACATCATCTCCTCGCCCCGGACCAAGCGCCGCATCGCGGAGCTGATCAAGCGGGAGCGCGTCGACGTGGTGCACGCCTCCCTCAGCTTCAGCCCCTCCATCGACTTCGGTCTTCCCGACCTCTGTCACGAGCTCGGTGTCCCGGTGGTCGCCACCTTCCACGTACCCTTCGACTCCCGTCCGTCGGTCTGGAGCGCGACCAGCGGCGCCATCTACCGGGTGTACTCGCAGTCCCTCGCCGCCTACGACCGGGTGGTCATCTTCTCCCAGGCGCAGCGTGACCTCCTGGTCCACCATGGGGTCCCGGCGGAAAGCGTGGCGGTGGTGCCCAATGGGGTCGACGTGGACAGGTATTCGCCCGGGCCGACGCCCTTCAAGGCCTCGACCGGGGCCCGGCTGCTGGTCGGCTACCTGGGCCGGCTCGACGCCGAGAAGAACGTCGACGCTCTGGCCCGCGCCTTCCTCGATCTGGGTCCACCCGAGGACGCCCAGCTGGTGGTGGCCGGCAGCGGGTCGGACAGGCGGCGACTGGAGCGTCGATACGCGGGGCCCTACGTCCGGTTCCTGGGCCAGGTCACCGACGAGGCCCTGCGGATCGCGGTGCTGCGCGCTCTGGACGTGTTCGTCCTGCCCTCGACCGTGGAGGGACTGTCCCTCTCGCTGCTCGAGGCCATGGCCTGCGGGGTCGCCACCGTGGCGACCGACGTGGGCAGCGACGGCGAGGCGCTCCAGGGCGCGGGCCTGGTTCTGGACCCGCGCGAGCTCGACGGCCAGCTGCGCCTCGCCCTGCGCACGCTGGTGGACTTCCCCGCCTTCCGGGAGGAGCTGGGGCGCCGCGCTCGAGAGCGGGCCCGGGAGCGGTTCAGCCTGGCGCGCAACCTGGATCGCCTGCTGACGATCTACGAAGAGCTGCGGGCCGGCCGGCCCACGCGAGCCGCGCTTCAGTGCGATGCGAGCGTTTGAGGCGTCCTTACGCCACCCGGCCGGCGCTGGTGAACCGGTAGCCGATCCCGGGCACCGCCAGGATGAAGAAGGGGTGGGAGGGATCCTGCTCGATCTTGCGCCGCAGGTTGCGGATGTGGACGTCGATGACCCTGGTCTCGATCGGATACTCATAGCCCCACACGTGGTTCAGGATCTTCTCCCGGGAGAGCACCTTGCCCGCGTTGGAAGCCAGGAAGGCGAGCAGGTCGAACTCGGTATGGGTCAGCATGATCTCGGCCGAGTCGTGGAAGACACGCCGCTCGTTGAGGTCGATCACCAGGTCCTTGAACTCCAGCCGGCCGTGGTTGACGGCTTCCTCCTCCTGGCGGGCCTTGCGCAGATGGGCGGCGATCCGGGCCAGCAGCTCCCGCGTGCGAAAGGGCTTGGTGATGTAGTCGTCGGCACCGATCTCCAGGCCCACGACGACGTCGATCTCCTCCGTTTTGGCGCTCAGGATGATGATCGGGATGCGCAGCCCGGCCTTGCGGATGTCACGACACACATCGAATCCGGAGACATCCGGGAGCATGATGTCCAGCAGGATCAGGTCCGGCTTGCTGACGTCGATCCGTCGCAACGCCTCCTGGCCGGTCTCGGCTTCGATGATCTCGTAGCCTTCCTTCTCGCAGGCCAGGCGGATCGCTTTGCGGATCATCGCCTCGTCGTCCACGACCAGGATCTTCTTGGCGCTCGCCATCAGCGCGATCCCACCGCCACCCTGGCCGGGGTGGCCTCCGCCCGAGGCAGGGTCACCGTAAAGACTGTCCCCTTGCCCGCCCGGCTGCGCACCTGGATCTGGCCGCCGAGCATGGTGACCAGCTGGCGGACGATGTATAGGCCGAGCCCGGTCCCGGCGGTGCGGCGGACCACCGGGTCGTCCGCCCGGTAGAACTTCTCGAAGAGGCGAGGCATGTGCTCCTTGCGGATGCCGACCCCGTGGTCGGCGATCTCGAACCGCACCGACGAGCCGTCGCCCCGTGCGGTGACTGTGATCACCGTCCGCGGCGGCGAGTATTTGACGGCGTTGGTCACCAGGTTGACCAGTATCTGGTGGAGCTTGCGGGTGTCGCCCCAGACCGCCGGGACGCCGGCTTCGATTCGCGGCCGCAGTTGGTGGCCCTTGAGCATCCCGCGCACCTCCTCACAGACCCGCAACACGACCGGCTCCACCTCGACTCTGGTCAGCTCCACCGATACGCGGCCGGAATCGATGCGGCTCACGTCGAGGATGTCGCCGACCAGGCGCTCCATCCGATCCGCCTGGCCGTGCAGGTCCTGCAGGAGCTCGCGACGCTGGCCCTCGGTGAGGTCGAAGTCGAGGAGGAGCTCGCTCAGCCCGCGCAGGGTGGTCAGAGGGGTCTTCAGCTCGTGCGACGTGGCCAGCATCAGTGCGTCCCGCGCCTCGATCGTCTCCAGCTCGGGAGTGACGTCGTGGATGGTGATCAGGGCTCCGCTGGGCCGGCCCAGGGAGCGCAGCGGCGACACGGAGTAGGAGACGCGGACGGGATCGTCGCTGGTACGCAACCGGAAGAGGTAGGCGAAGTGAGTGTTGACCGAGGTTCCCAGGCGAAGGGCGCGCCGCAGCGCGCCGTTGGGAGCACACAGGTTCACCCCGGTCTCGGTGCGCACCTCCAGCAGGTCCGCCGCCGGGCGGCCGACGGCGGCGCTGCGAGACCAACCGGTGATCCGCTCCGCCTGGGGGTTGAGGGCAAGCACGGTCGCCTCCCGATCGACGATGACGATTGCCTGCGGGAATTGCTCAAACGCCTGCTCCCAGAGCGTTCGATCCCGAGCCACTCACCGGAGTATAGGCCCGCGCAGGCGCTGCTTCAATTTTCTTAACCGGCCCTCCCAGACCCAGCGCCCGGGCCGCCGGACCTGCTCGTAGAGACCCGCATAAGGCACCCTCTCGCCGCCGAAACCGGTCTTGAACCGGTAGAGGCCAAACCAGGGGTGGTCGGGCGCCGGGTCCGACGGGATGCCCCACCAGTCGTATTTCCGGCACCCCAGCCGGCGGAAGTCGACCATCGCGGTCCAGTGGAGCAGGTAGTTGGGCATCAATTCCCGACCGCGCTCGGTCGAGCCGCCGAACAGGTAATAAGCCGTGTCTCCGAATCGAAAGACCATGATCCCGGCCAGCGGCCGCTGCTCGTGCTCGGCAAGGTAGAGGCGGACGCCATCGTCGGCCTCGAAGGTCTCGAGCGCGGCCTGATAGTAAGGAGCGCCGGGCAGGCTGATGCCCTGCCGCCGCGCCGTCTGCGCGCTGAGCGCGGCAAAGGTGCGCACGTCGCGGCTGGTCCGGACGGCCACGCCGCGCCGTTCCGCCAGCGAGAGGTTGTAGCGGGTCTTGGGCTTGAATCCCTCGCGCAGCGACTCGAGCTCGGGGGTGAGGTCGAGCTGGAGAGTCGCCTCCGGCTGGACGGCGGGCCCCGGCCGGAAGGCCCGCCCTTCGAGCAGCGCCACCCAGGGATCCTCCGGCGGCGCCGGGGGCTCGATGCGCAGCACGGTGTCGGCCCGGGTCTTCGATTCGATGGCCTCCAGGGCAGCCTGGCCGGCGCCGGCTGCGACCACCGGCCCGCGGGGCACGTAGGCGATCGTGGTGCCGGGCAGGACGCCGGAGCTGAGCTGCAGGGAGCAGACCCCGCCCTCCCCGTCGTCGAAGGCCAGTCGCTCGATCCGCCAGCCGAAGCGGGCCTGCAGCTCACCCCAGTGCCAGCTCTGCAGCAGGCCGGCGGACGGCTGGCGCAGCAGCGCCCGGTCCCACTCCTGCGGGCCGAGCGCGGAGCCGGGTGAGACCCTCAAACAAACTCCGGCTGGCCGGCGCGCGCGAAGCGCTCGGCGAACCGGAGGGTGAAAGCCGCGGCGCGATGGACGGGCAGATCGAAGAGCCCGATGAAGCGCACCTGCTCGCCGTTGAAGCGGGACTTGAAGGTGTAATAGCCGAAGCCGGGGTGCGAGGGCTGGGGGTCGAGGGGGACGCCCCACATGTCATAGCGGCTGCAGCCCCGCGTCTGCGCGTCCTGGATGGCGCGCCAGTGGAGCAGGTACCCGGGCTTGTGCTCCTCGGCCTCGTCCGCGGTCGCGCCGAAAAGGTAGGCCAGCGTCCTCCCCAGGAAGATCATCACCGCGCCCGCCAGCAGGCGGCCGTCGAGCCGGGCGAGATAGACGCAGGCCTGGCCCCGCTCCCGAAACAGGCTGAGCAGGTCCTGGTAATAGGAGTGAGGGCGGATGGGAAAGGAGCGGCGGACCCCGGTCTGGCGGAGCAGGCCGTAGAAGTGCTCCATCGCGGCGGAGGCGTCCGAGGCCTCGACGCTGATTCCCCGGCGTTCACCGGCCCGGACGTTGCGCCGGGTCGACTCCTTGAAGCGTCCCAGGGCGGCGTCGCCTCCCCGGATGTCGACGACCATGGTGGCCTGGTGCTGGATCGGGTGCCGGCTCTCACGTCCGCCGCTGGCGAGCAAGACGTCGCGCTCCGGGTCGGTGCTCCACTGCGGATCGAGCTTGAGCACCGTGCCCCCGTCCCTCGAAAGCCGAGCACGCAGCGCCTCCCAGAGCGGCGGCCAGAGGTCGAGCCTTCCGTCGAGCACGGGACCGCGGGGCGCGTAATGGAGGGCGAGGCCGCCCGGCAGTGAACGGCGCAGCACGCTGACGCCAGCGGCCATCGTCCCGCCCTCGCGCAAGGCATAGCGCCGCACCGTCCAGCCGTAACGACTCTTGAGCGAACCCCAGGCCCAGGCCTGGAGAGGCGATCCGTCCGACGCCTGCGCCACGAAGGCGTCCCAGGCGGACGCGTCCTCGCAGACCTCGAGGTCGGGCATCGGTCACAGCTTAGCGCTCGCCACGCTGAGTGCCGCCGCGCCGGGTGAGCGTACAGGCGTGTGCTAGCATTGGAGGACTTACTCGGCAGGTGGGAGGCTTGTGGAGAACAAGAGCTCTATCGAGCAGGCGCCGAGGCTTCTCGACACCAGGGGCAGGTTGGCGGAGACGCCGCTGCTCGCGCTGCTCCAGTCGATGCAAGCCCAGCGCGCGACGGGGACCCTTCAGGTGCGAAATGGTGGAGAGGCGTTCTCCCTCTTCTTCCTCTTCGGACACCTGTTCCACGCCTTCGGCGACGGCAGCCAGGGCGAGGATGCGGTATTCACTCCCCTCGCCTGGCGCGAGGGCGATTACAGCTTCGATCCCAAGTCCAAGCTTCCGACCGAGGAGACGATCACCGCGCCCACCGCGGACATCCTGGCCGAAGCCCGCCGCCGCGGCCTGCCCGGCTCGGACCTGAGCCCGGCGAGCCCACCGGCCAACTCGGCGCCCGTGGCCGAACGACAGATCTCGAGCCAGGCGGCCGTGCCCGCCTCCGGGATCACGCCCCCGAGCCCCACGCCCGGCGTCCCACAGCCCGAGGCCGAAACCCCCACCACCGAGCTCTACCCGCTGCCCGTGGGCAAGCTGGTCTACGAGTCGCTCAAAACCGCCTTCGTGGATTTTCCCAAGCTGCTGCGCTCGCTCAGCTCCGACCGTCTGACCGGCTACCTCCGCCTCAGCGGGCAGGCTTCACGGGGCATGATCCTCTTCTACCAGGGCAACCTGATCGAGAGCTTCTACGACGGCGGTGCGGTGGTCAGCACCGGTCGTACGGCCTTCACCCTCTTCAAGAACGACGTCGATCGCGGCGAGGGCAGCATGGACGTCATCGAGCTCTCGCCCGAGGTGGTGACCGCCATCTATCAGCTCCTGACGGCGCCCACGATCCTGCAGGGCCTGCTGGCGCGCTTCGTCGACGTCCGCGCTCTCCTGGAATACCTGCAGGAGGAGCAGATCCACGGCAGCCTCCTGGCCCGCTCCCCGGACGAGATGGGCATCGTGCTGCTCCGCGGCGGCACGCTCCTGGGCGCCTTCACCAGGGGCCAGCCCCAACTGGTCCAGAATGCCGATCTGGTGACGCGGCTCTGCGAGGATCCCAAGACGCGGATCGAGGTCAAGGCGGTGGCTGACCTGGAAGAGCCGGCCTCGGTCAGCCTGGAGGAGATGCTCTCGGCCACCAGCCCGTCGGCGCCGGCCTTCAGTGCCCGGGCCCATGCCGCCACCGCCGCGGCCAGTCCCGCCTCGAGCCAGCCGTCCCGTACCTACGAGCCCGCGCCTGCGGCGCCCGCCGCCCAGCCGAACTCAGAGGAATCGCTCATCGACTGGGAAGGCCTGGTCAACCAGCTGATGCAGATGGCGGACAACGCGCTCCAGAACCGCTCCAAGAAGATCAAGGAGATGCTGGCCTCGACCGAGCACAATCTCGATGCGCTCGACCGGACGATCGACCGTGTCTCTCAGACCTCGATCATGTTCGTCGATCCCGTGAAGCTGACCAACCTGGCCAACGACATGCGCCAGGTGCTGGAATCCGAGCGCTAGCGCCGTAGCGCGCGCGGGCGTTTCATCCCCGGGGCCATCCCCGGGACGACTCTCGCAACCGCTGAGTAAGCTGACGGTGATGCGTGTTGCGCTGGTGTCGTGCGCGCTTGTCGGTCTGGGACTGCTTTGCGCGGGCTGCTCGGTGGACGCGCCCAGCATCGTGGCCATCACGCCCGGGCGGGATGCCCGGGACGTGCCCGCCAACCAGGAGATCCGCATCGCCTTCGACCGGCCGATGGACCACCGGTCGGTGGAGACACGCTTCGAGCTGCGCCCGGCGCTCGGCGGCTGCGGCAGCGCCGCGCCCTGCACCCTGGTCTGGCGTGGCAACGCCGTCGTCTTCACCCACCCGCAGGTCAACTTCCACCTCAGCACCGCTTACGAGGTCCTGCTTCACGGCGGCTATCGGGACGCCGGCGGGAAACAGAACTCGCTCGAGCACTCATGGAGCTTCACCACCGAGGGATTGCCCGCGCTGACCGCCGTCGATCCCTCGGACGGGTCGGTGGGCGTCCCGGCGGACAGGAACATCGTCCTGACCTTCAACCGCCCGATGGACCTGGGCAGCCTGAAGACGGCGATCAGCCTCTCTCCCCAGACGCCCTACCTGATCCGGCCGCGACCGGGAGGCGACGGGAGCCAGGTGGAGGTCGTGCCCACCGAACTGCTCCGCAGCGGCCTCGTCTACACCGTCGCCGTCCAGGGCGCGAGCGACTCCCACGGAAATCTGCTGCCGGGCCGCCTCGCGCGTTCCTTCACGGCCGCTGGCGCCAGCTTCGCCCGCCGGATCGCCTTCCTGATCTCCGACCTCGACCAGGGCGCCTTCGGCGTGGCGACCATCGATCCGCACCCCGACCCCTTCCTGGGCCGGGCAACGCCCAAGATCGCGTACGCGATTCCCAGCGCCGAGCGCGCCACGCGCGTGATCCTGGCCTTCGACTGGGCGCCGGACGGCACCCGGCTGGTGATGGCGGTCGGGCCGCGCGACGCCGCCGAGGGGCGGCTTCGGATCGTCGACCTGGCAACCGGCGCCGCCCAGGACCTCAACGCCGGCGGCAGCGCCGTCGCCTGGTCGCCCGGAGGAACGTCCATCGCCTACCTGAATGGGCAGAGCCTGCACCTGTACCGGCCGGCGACGGGGGAGGACATGGTCCTGACGCGGGATGAGACGGTGCTGCAGCCGCTGGCCTTCGCGCCGGACGGCAAGTCGATGACCTTCGCAGTTCGCGACGCCGACGGTCTCCCCCACCTGGAGATCATGAACCTGGAGCTGCGCAGCGTCTATCGCCCCATCGGACTGACCGACCCGGCGGACCATCCGGCCTGGTCACTGGACGGGACCAAGCTCGCCTTCCGCCGGTTCACGGGACACGGCGCCCAGCTCTGGGTCTACGACCTCTCGGGAGGGTCCACCGCCCTGCGCCAGGAAGCGACGCTCGACATGCAGAGCGCTGCCTGGCTGAACGACAACAGCACGCTCGTGGCCGCGGCCGGCAGCGGAGCCCTGAGCGTCCTGTACCGGGTCAACGTCTTCGCGCCCACCGAGGCCGGCGGTCTGCTCCAGCTCACCGGCTCCGCGCAGGCGCCCAATGGAGGCGCTCCGACGACGCCGGATTATGACCGGCGGATCGCCTTCACAGCGAGTGTCGACGGCCTGCCCCAGGTATTCGTCATGAACGGCGACGGTTCCGGGGCGGCGCAGCTTACCCACTACGAGGCCGATTTCCCCTACACGGCGCAGGCGCCCAGCTGGAGCCCGCTCGGCTGACCTCGGCCGGCTAGGCTGCCTCGGGCAGGACCTGCTCGGGCGTGGTTTCGGGCCGGGTGACCGGGGACTGCGCGCTCCCGAAATTGCCGCGCCAGAGGATGGTGAGCACCACCCCGCTGCCCATCATTGCCGCCGAGGCCCAGAAGGGGATCAGAGGGCCACGCCCGTACATCCAGCCGCCGAGGGGATAGGCGATCGCCGCCGCCGTCCCGGTCACGAGCGCGAACAGGCCGTACCCCTTGGCCAGCGCTGCCGGAGGCAGCACCTCGCCGATCACCGCGGTCATGACCTGGCGGAAGGACCAGAATCCGCCCCTCAGAAAGCAGGCGACCACCAGCGCGGGGAAGGCGCGAGCGGCGAACAGCGCCACCCCCGAGAGGATGAACAGACCCTCGAATGTGAGGACCACGGCCAGGCTGCCCACCCGCCGCCGCAGGCTGGCCAGGGCCGTGCCCGCCAGCACCGAACCGCAGAACAGGATCGCGATCAGAGCCCCCACTCCGACGCTATCCACGTGCCCGACCTCCTTGGCATAAAGCGGCAGGAAGGTCCAGGGAATGAAGATGATCACCGTCATCAGCGAGAAAAGAGCCATCAGGGGCAGGAAGGCGCGGTGGCTGAAGAGGCTCCGATATGGGATCCGCAGCTGGACCTCCGCCGGCAGCGTCTTGCGGGGGAGGAAGGCCACGCATACCGTGGCCAGGCCGTACAGCAGGAGCGAGCTGGCGAACAGCCAGCGCATGCCCATCCACTGGGCCAGCGCGCCGGCGCTGAGGGTGGACACGATCAGGCCCAGGCT
>Ga0209577_10001685_pt1 | contig 21814 bp, 18 predicted proteins | sample GraSoiAngelo_109_FD_185874 | JGI IMG/M metagenome (GOLD analysis project Ga0209577, IMG submission 185874) | Grasslands soil microbial communities from the Angelo Coastal Reserve, California, USA - 14_0903_12_20cm (SPAdes) (version 2) | ecosystem: Environmental > Terrestrial > Soil > Grasslands...
GGGCTCAAGACGGCGAGCAGCAGCGTCGCGCCGACGAGGTCGAACGTTCGCTTGAGCGCGAAGTCGACGCCCTCGAAGACCGGCGGGCCGAGCTCGAACAGGGGGACGGACTCGCCCGGGACGAACTCCGCACGGGTGATGAGGATCTCCATCGTCGACGGCGCCAGGCGGACGCGCACGCCGCGCTGATGGCACTGATCGACGAGCTCGACGGCATCCACCTGGGGGAAGTCCGGGTCGGCGATGATGACCTCGTCGACGTGCTCCGCGCCAAGCACCCGGTCGAGGTCGGAGAGCGATCCGAGGGCGCGCAGGCCGTTGCCGGGCAGCTCGTTCGGCGAGAGGAACCCGACGACCTCGACCGACGCGTGAGCGGCATCCGAAAGCGCGTGCGCGACGTCGCGGATGTGGTCGCCGGTGCCGACGAGGACCGCGCGCCGGCGATAGCCGGCGGCGCGCAGAACCCTCCCGGTCACCCACTGGTACGCGGCGCGCAGGGAGGAGACGTACAGCAGCGCGAATGCGAGCGAGCCGTAGAAGAGGTAGTAGCTGCGGAAGTGTTCGCCGTTGACGACCGCGAACACGAGCGCGACGGCCGCGACCTGGAAGAGCGAGCCGACGATCCGCGAAAGGCCGGGTCGCTGGCCGCGACCGGCGTACAGGCCGCTGCGCGCGAAGAGCAGCGCCGTGAGGAGGTACGCGAACGCGAGGATGCGTTCGGTTTCGTGCACCGCGGCGCTCACGTTGACGTGGTCGAAAACGACGGCCTTGAGCATCAGCGCGCTGAAGATCGCGAGCGAGACGCCGGCGAAGTCGAGCACGAGCAGCGTCGCGACGCGCGCGACGCGGCGCGCGGTTGCCATGCGCAGCACGAACGACAGCGCGGGCGGGCGCTTGCGGCGCATGTCGTGGTCGCTGTGCCCGCGCCGCGCCGCGGCCTCCGAGAGAACCGACCAAGCCGACGGCGATCCGAGCGAATGCCGAAGCCTCGCGGGCCCCGAGATCCGGGGGCGGCCCGACGCGGCTGTCGTCGAAGGTGGTGGAGCGGGTGGAGCGTACGTTCTCGGCGAACGTGGATCCATCTCAGTGCTCACAAACCCTCAGACCTCCTGATGTATCGGTCGCGCGCTCAAATCCGATCGAGCTCCGGCCACTCGTGCGGCTACGCATCGTTCCTTGCGCTCAGCTCGAGCCCCCGACGAGCATCGCGGCGCCGGCTTGCTCGATCGTTCGCCGCAAGCCCTCGCGCAGCGACACCTCCGGCGACCAGCCGAGGAGCTCCTGCGCGAGCGTTATGTCCGGCTTTCGCTGCTTGGGGTCATCGACGGGCAGCGCCTCGTAGACGATCTCGGAGCTCGATTCGGTGAGCTCTTTCACCGTCTCCGCGAGTTCGAGCAGCGTGAACTCGTCGGGATTGCCGATATTGACGGGGTCGTGGTGCGGGGACTCCCCGAGCGCGATCAGCCCGCGGATGAGGTCGCTGACGTAGCAGAACGAGCGCGTCTGACTGCCGTCGCCGAAAACGGTCATCGGACGGTTCGCGAGCGCTTGGCGCAGGAAGGTCGGAATCGCACGCCCGTCGTGCGGCCGCATCCTCGCACCGAACGTATTGAAGATCCGCGCGATCGCCGTGTCGACTCCCTGCTGGCGGTGGTAGGCCATCGTGAGGGCCTCCGCGTAGCGCTTTGCCTCGTCGTAGACGCCGCGCGGTCCGATCGGGTTGACGTGTCCCCAGTAGGTCTCCGGCTGCGGGTGCACCTGCGGGTCGCCGTAGACCTCGCTCGTGGACGCGAGCAGAAACCGCGCGCGCTTGGCCTTCGCGAGGCCGAGAGTGTGATGCGTGCCGTACGAGCCGACCTTGAGCGTGTGCAGCGGCAGCCGCAGGTAGTCGATCGGCGACGCGGGCGAGGCGAGGTGGTAGACGTAGTCGACCGACTCGTCGACGAAGTAGGGCTCGATGATGTCCACATTGAGGTGCATGAAGCGCTCGCGGTCGCGAATGTGCTCGATGTTCGCGAGCGAGCCGGTCTCGAGGTTGTCGACGCAGATCACGCGGTTGGAGCGCGCGAGCAGCTCATCGCACAGGTGCGAGCCGAGAAAGCCCGCGCCTCCTGTCACCAGGCAGGTTGCCACGCGCGCAGAGGATACCCGAGCGCGCAGGCGGCCCAGCGCCGGGTGGACGCTTGCACGGCCGCTGCCGCGCGCGCTCCTCCGTGCTCGGGCGCGCGCGATCCATATCATCGTCTGAAAGGAATGGCGATCGCGGACAGGACAGGCGAGGACGCTGAGGAGCTGACGGTCGCGCCGATCGTCGGGCCAGACGACGAGCGCCGATTCACCGACTCGGGGATCGAGATCGCAAAGCTCTACACCGGCGCGGATCTGCCCGGCGACCTCGACCTCGGCACGCCGGGCGAGTTCCCCTACACGCGCGGCGTGCACCGCGAGATGTACCGCAAGCAGCCGTGGACGATGCGCCAGTACGCGGGCTACGCGTCCGCGACGGAGTCCAACGAACGCTACCGCTACCTGCTCTCGAAGGGCTCGACGGGGTTGTCGATGGCATTCGACCTGCCGACACAGCTGGGGCTCGACTCCGACGACCCGCTCTGCCGCGGCGAGGTCGGCCGCACGGGCGTGGCGATCGACACGATCGACGACATGCGCACCGCGTTCGACGAGATACCCCTCGACAGGGTCTCGACGTCGATGACGATCAACGCGCCGGCGGCCTGCCTGCTGCTGCTCTACGAGCTGGTCGCGGAGGAGCAGGGCGTACCGAGCGAGAAGCTCCGCGGAACGACCCAGAACGACGTGCTCAAGGAGTACATCGCGCGCGGCAACTACATCTATCCGCCCGCGCCGACGATGCGCCTGACGACGGACATCTTCCAGTACTGCCACGAGCGCGTCCCGCTGTGGAACACGATCTCGATCTCCGGCTATCACTTCCGCGAGAAGGGCTGCTCGGCGGTGCAGGAGGTCGCGTTCACGCTCTGCTCGGGGATCGCGTACGTGGGCGCGGCGATCGACGCGGGCCTCTCGGTGGACGAGTTCGGGCCGCGGCTCGCGTTCTTCTTCAACGGCCACAACAACGTCTTCCAGGAGGTCGCGAAGTTCCGCGCCGCGCGCCGCATGTGGGCGCACATCATGCGCGAGCGCTTCGGCGCGACGAACCCGAAGGCGATGATGCTGCGCTTCCACACGCAGACCGGCGGCGTGACGCTGACGGCGCAGCAACCCGAGAACAACATCGTGCGCGTCGCGCTGCAGGGCTTCGCGGCGGTGTGCGGGGGGACGCAGTCGCTGCACACGAACGGGTTCGACGAGGCTCTCGCCCTGCCCACCGAGCGCGCGGCGAAAATCGCGCTGCGTACGCAGCAGATCCTCGCGCACGAGTCCGGCGCCGCGGACAGCGTCGATCCGTTCGCGGGCTCGTACTTCGTCGAGGCGCTGACCGACGAGGTCGAACGGCGCGCGGGCGAGCTGATCGCGAAGGTCGATGAGCTCGGCGGCTCGGTCAACGCGATCGAGTTCATCACGCACGAGATCGACGAGTCGGCGTGGGGCTACGAGGAGCGCTACCGCATCGGCCAGGACATCGTCGTCGGGGTGAACAAGTACGAGGAGGAGGACGCCGAGGTTCCCGAGCTCCTGCGCGTCGACCCCGAGTCCGAGCGACTGCAGGTCGAGCGCCTGCGCGCGTTCAAGGCGCAGCGCGACCAGGGGCTCGTCGAGCGGCGCTTGGAGGAGCTGCGCGAGGCCGCTCGCGGCAGCGGCAACCTGCTGCCGCCGATCCGCGCCGCGCTTGCGGACCGCTGCTCCCTCGGCGAGGTATGCGCGGCGATGGGCGACGTGTTCGGCAAGTACGCCCCGACGTTCTGATCTTCGCCGCGCGCTCGTTCTTGTAGGGTGCCGCGCGTGTCGGCACTGCCCGCGACCTCCGCGTACGACGTCGTGCTCGGCGTGCACATCCTCGCGGTCGTGATCGCGTTCGGCGTGACGTTTGCCTACCCGATCATCTTCGCCGTCGGAGCGCGCCAGGATCCCCGCAGCCTGCCGCTGCTGCACCGCGTCGAGCTCACGACCGAACGGATACTCGTCAATGGCGGACTCGTGCTCGTCCTTGGCGCGGGGATCTTCCTCGCGAGCGACGGCCACCACTGGAGCGAGTTCTTCGTCCAGTGGGGAATCGCGGCCGTGGTCGTTGTCGGCGCGATCGTCGGAGCGGTGATGATCCCCGCGACCAAGCGCGCGATCGAGATCGCAGAACGCGACATCGCCGCGGCGGGCGACGGCGAGGTGGTGATGAGCGCGGACTATCAGGCGCTCGTGCGCCGGCTCAACGTCGTCGGCACCGCGCTGAGCGCACTCGTGATCGCGACCGTCTTCATCATGGCGATCAAGCCGTAGCCGAGAGAGCGCCCCAGCCGACGAACACGTCGGCCCGCGGCAGTTTCTCGACTGATTTAGTGAGCTAGTGGCCGAGCGCGTCCCCGCCGAGCGGCCGCGCTAGCCCGATCAACTACGCTGACGCAATGGCAAGCGCGCCCTACAGAGTCGCCGTGGTCGGCGCCACCGGACAGGTCGGAGCGCTGATGCGAGAGGTGCTGCGCGAGCGCGCGTTCCCCGCGAGCGAGGTGGTGCCGTTCGCGTCCGAGCGCTCGGTCGGGCGTGAGCTCGAGGACGGCTCAATCGTGCGGGGGCTCAGCGAGGAGTCGATCGCCGGCTTCGACATCGCGCTCTTCTCGGCCGGCGGCTCGACCTCGGGGGAGTGGGCGCCGCGCTTCGCCGAAGCGGGCGCGGTCGTGATCGACAACTCGTCGCGCTGGCGAATGAGCGACGACGTACCGCTCGTCGTCACGGAGGTCAACCCCGGTGACCTCGATTGGCACCGCGGCATCGTCGCGAACCCGAACTGCTCGACGATGCAGATGGTCGTCGCGCTCAAGCCGCTGCACGACGCCGCGGGAATCGAGCGGGTGGTCATCAGCACCTACCAGGCCGTCTCAGGCACCGGAGCGCGCGCGGTCACCGAGCTGCTCGACCAGTCGCACGCGCTGCTGCACGAGCGTGACATCGAGCCGCCAGACGTGTACGCGCACCAGATCGCCTTCAACGCGCTCCCGCACGCCGGCTCGTTCGCCGCGGGCGACGACCACACCGACGAGGAGCGCAAGCTGATGAACGAGACGCGCAAGATCCTCGCCGACCCCGACGTCGCTATCTCCGCGACTTGCGTGCGCGTCCCCGTGCTCGTCGGGCACTCGGAGTCTGTCAACGTGCAGACGCGCTCGCCGCTCGAGCCCGAGCGGGCGCGCGAGCTGCTCGCCGCGGCCCCCGGCGTGATCGTCATCGACGACCCCCGCCGCGCAGAGTATCCGCAGGCCATCGACGCCGCCGGAAGGGACGAGGTGTTCGTCGGACGCGTTCGCCGCGATCCCTCGCACCCGCGCGCGCTCAACCTCTGGGTCGTCTCCGACAACCTTCGCAAGGGCGCCGCTACGAACGCCGTGCAGATCGCCGAGCTGCTGCACGAGCGCGAGCTCGTGAGCGTCGACCCCGCACGCGCGCCCGCGCCTGCGGCACGTTCGGCTGCGTAGACGAATCCGCTGAAGGAGTAGCGCGCAGACGCGCGAAGTAGTGAGGGCGATGATCTCGTCGGAGGTCCAGCGCACCCTGGTCAAGTCCCCGCCCGAGCTGTGGTCCGAGCTGAGCGACGAGGCCGCCCTCGCGCGACATCTCAGCGGGTTCGAGCGCGTCCGCATCACGAACCGCAGCGCCGAGGAGCGCATCGACTGGACGGCCGACGGCGCGCGCGGAAGCATCCTCATCAATCCCTCCGGCTGGGGGACGCGCGTGACGCTCACGCTCGAGCGCGACGGCGCCGCGACCGCGGCCCCCGCCCCGAAGCCCGAGCCCGTCTTGCCCGCCAATGCGCCGCAAACCGTCCCGCCCGAGGCGGCCCCGCAGCCGGGTACCGCCGCAGCCGCGAGCGTCACCCCCACCGACGCGAAGTCCGCCCCGGCGCCTGCCGCTGCGCCTGCGACAACGGCGCCGGAGCCCGCCGCACCTGCCGACGCGCAGCCGGCGCGCGACCGCGCGCCTGAGCTCCTCGCCCCGTCGGAGGCGCCCGCCGCGACCGCCGGCGCCGTCGAGCCCGAACGCGCGAGCGCCGCACCCGAGACTCCCGAGTCCCCGCCGCCGGCCGCCGACGACGCGGCGGCCGAGCCGCGCGATGTCCGCCCCCGCCGCGGGATCTTCGCGCGGCTCGTCTCCGGGTGGCAGCGCGCGCTCGAGTGGGCCGAACGGCCGAGCGACGCGCCGCAGCCGACGCAGGATCCGTCTCGAGGGGACGCCGTCGGCACAGCCGGCGGCGACGCTTCGGGCGAGGTCGCATCCGGCACTTCGAACGCCGCGCCCGAGACTCCCCCACCGGCGCGCGGTGCGAACGCACGCGGCACCGCCGAGCTGCCAGATGCATCGCCGACGCCTCCACCCGCGGCCGTGCCCCCGCCCCGGGGCTCCGCCGACGAGCCAAGCGGTCCGCTAACCGACTCGCCTCCGCCGCAGCCGCGACAGTGCGATGAGAAGGACCTCTCCGCCGAGCTGAGAGCGGCCGAGGAGGCCGCGAGCGAGGGCGACGCGGCGGTCTTGACGGCGGTGCTCGACAGCCTCGGCTCGGCTCACCACCGTCCGTTCTCGCGCTCCTGATCTCCGACACGCGAGGAGCGGTACGTTCGCGCGGGCTGCGCTCGAGCGCGCGCACCCGGCTTGCGCCGACGGAGCGCCGGATGCTGGGTCAAGCCATTTCGCGCGGATAACATCCGCGCCAATGGCCGCTTCGCCCCACGACCGTCACGCGGACGCGGCGCTGCTCGCGGCGTCGCGCAGCGGTCATCGCAAAGCTCCGCGGCAGAAGGCGCCGGAGACGTACGAGGAAAAGCTCGCGCAGCTGCAGGAGCTGCGCGAGGCGGCTCTTCACTCGGCGCCGGAGGCCGAGGAGAAGCAGCACGCGCGGGGCAAGTACACGGCGCGGGAGCGCGTCGAGAAGCTGCTCGACCCGGGGTCGTTCCAGGAGCTCGACACGTTCGTTCGACACCGCACGTACGACTTCGACATGCAGAAAAACAGGCCGTGGGGCGACGCCGTGGTGACGGGCCACGGCACGATCGACGGCCGGCGCATGTGCGTGTTCAGCCAGGACTTCACCGTCTTCGGAGGCTCTCTCGGCGAGGTGATGGGCGAAAAGATGGTCAAGCTGATGGACCTCGCCGCGAAGATCGGCTGCCCGGTCATCGGCATCAACGACTCGGGCGGCGCGCGCATTCAGGAGGGAGTCGTCTCGCTCGGCGCGTACGGCGACGTGTTCGTGCGCAACGTCAAGTGCTCAGGCGTGATCCCGCAGATCAGCCTGATCATGGGGCCGTGCGCCGGGGGGGCCGTGTACTCGCCCGCGATCACCGACTTCATCTTCATGGTCAAGGAGACCTCGCACATGTTCATCACTGGCCCCGACGTGATCAAGACGGTGACCGGCGAGGAGGTCGGCTTCGAGGAGCTCGGCGGGGCGATGACGCACAACACCAAGTCGGGCGTCGCCCACTTCGCCTCGGATGACGAGGACGCGTGTCTCGAAGACTGCCGCTACCTGATGTCGTTCCTGCCGCAGAACAACCTGCAGACCGCGCCGCGGGTGACGCCGAGCGACGACCCCCGGCGGATGGACCCCGAGCTCGACCACGTCGTGCCGGACAACCCCAACAAACCGTACGACATGCGCGACGCCGTGCGGAAGATCGTCGACGACGAAGAGTTCTTCGAGGTCCACGAACACCACGCGAAGAACATCATCTGCGGCTTCGCGCGCCTCGACGGCTTCTCGATCGGCGTCGTCGGCAACCAGCCGTCGCAGCTCGCGGGCGTGCTCGACATCGACGCCTCGGCAAAGGCCGCACGCTTCGTGCGCACCTGCGACGCCTTCAACATCCCCCTGCTGACGTTCGTCGACGTCCCCGGCTTCCTGCCGGGAACGAGCCAGGAGTGGGGCGGCATCATCCGCCACGGTGCGAAGCTCCTGTACGCGTTCACCGAGGCGACCGTGCCGAAGCTGACCGTGATCACGCGCAAGGCGTACGGCGGCGCGTACGACGTGATGGCCTCGAAGCACATGCTCGCGGACTTCAACTTCGCGTGGCCGACCGCCGAGGTCGCCGTGATGGGCCCGGAGGGCGCCGTGAACATCATCTACAGGCGCGACATCGGTCAGAGCCCCACGCCGCAGGAGCGCCGATCGAAGCTCATGCAGGACTACAAGGCGCGCTTCGCCAACCCGTACACCGCGGCGGAGCGCGGCTATATCGATGACGTGATCGTCCCGCACGAGACGCGCCCCAAGCTGATCGTCGCGCTGCACACGCTGCAGAGCAAGCGCGAAGCCGGCCCGAAGCGCAAGCACGGCAACATCCCGCTGTAGGGCTCACGGCGTGAGCGCCAGCAACGGCAGACTTCTCGCACCGGCCGCGACGCGCGAGGAGGCCGCCGCGATCATCGCTGCGCTCGAGCGCTTCATGCGTGCTACCGCGCCGTCGCCCGCCGCAACTGCCCCCGGCGTCCCCGATCCGTGGACGCGCGTGGCGATCCGCGAGGGCGTCGAACGCGGCGCGCAGGAGGAGCTGCGCGACCCGTGGACGAGCGGCTGACCGCCGCGTGACGGCCGCGTAGGACGTCCGTCGAGCGCGTGCGTGAAAGGCGCAACTCGCGCGCTGCGAGAGTGTCGCACCGCACGATGAGGCACCAGGCCGTACGCATCGCGCGCGTGTCCGCCGCGCTCGCGCTTCTCGCCGCCGGCGTCGCTGCCGGGGCCTCGCTTCCCTACGACCAGAGTGACGGCCTGCGCGGCACCGCGCCAAACGATCGCGGACTCCAGGTTTCGTTCTGTCCGTACCTGCCCCGCCGCGCACGCCCGAGCGCGTCGGCCGCGAACACGAGCGAGCGCGGCTGGCCGAAGAAGGAATGCCTGAAGATGGACAAGGCTCCGCCGGGACGGACGCACACGCTCGTAGGGCTCGACGGGGTGCACAACTGGCTGCTCGGCGGCTACGGCAACGACACGATCATCGGAGGCAACCACGGCGATGTGATCTGGGGCGACTATCACCCAGATCCGAGTCCGCCGGTGCAGACCGCGACGATCCACGCCGGCAACGGACGCAACGTCATCTACGCGAACGACACCCACAACTACGTCTGGACGGGCACCAATCCGTACACCGTCGTCCACGCGTACGTGCGAGGGATCGGCGGCGTGATCCACTGCGAATCGCCATACATCGTCGTCTACCTGAGCTCCGCCTCACGACCGCACTTCAAGCTCGACGGCTGCCGCCGCATCAGCCACTACAGCGTCGGCTATTGATGCCGCGCCTGCGCGCGTAGCCCCCGCACCCACACGCGCGCAGCCCCCCTCGAACGCGGCCCCGCCCTCCGCACGGGCGTGGCGCACGCGCGCAGCACCCCCGTCGGGAACGCGACCCGGCTCTCCGCACGGAGGCACCGCGCGCGCACGCGCACGCGCGCGCAGCACCCCCGTCGGGAACACCACACGACGCCCCGCACGAGGCTCCGCAGACGCCCCCGCGCGCGCCGCACACAGCGTGTCAAGGCTCGGGCCTACACGACGATTACACGGTCGCTTCACAATCAGTCGGATGAGCGCGCCCCGCGACAGCCGGCCGGTGGCGACCAGAGTGCTTGCGTGCATCGCGCTCAGCTCGTGCGCGGCGATCGCGCCGGCTTTCGAGGCTCGGGCGGCGGCGGCGGCAGCCGGAGCTTCGGCGCCGGCATGCGCGCCTGCGGCGCTCGAACAGTCGGCGGCGATAGGCGGTGTCACGGTGAGCCCGGCGCCGGGGAGCGTTGACGCGTCGTATCGGACGCAGATCAGCTTCCTGGGCGCGCGGCCGGCGAGTATCACGAACGTGTCGATCGCGGGCTCGCGCAGCGGCGCGCACGCGGGCAGTCTGGTCGCGTATTCGCAAGGCGACGGGGCGAGCTTCATACCCTCTGCCCCATTCGCGGAAGGCGAGCGCGTGACGGTCCGCGCGCTGCTGCAGAGCGAAACGCCGGTCGAATGGCACTTCACGACGGCGGAGCGCGATACGGCGAGCCGTTCGCTCGAGACCCCGCCCCCGCCGCCGCCGCCTCCCAAAGCGAGCGACTTCCAGCACTTCGTGTCGCTTCCGGACCTGCAGCCGCCGGCGGTGAGGGTGACGGCGAACTCGGGCGGGCAGGCGCCCGGCGAGCTGTTCCTGGCGCCGTACGCGGGACCGGGTCAGTACGGGCCGATGATCCTGGACGCGGGCGGCGGCCTGATCTGGTTCAGGTCGCTGCCGCACGGCGCGCGAGCGGCGGACCTGCGCGTGCAGGAATACGAAGGCCGGCCGGTGTTGACGTGGTGGCAGGATCCGCTGGTGGCGGGTGGCCATGCGGGCTCGGGCGTGGTGATCGCAGAAGGCTCCTACCGCGACATCGCGTTCGTCCGCGCGGGCAACGGCTACGAGCCGGACCTGCACGCGTTCCAGATCACCACGCAGGGGACGGCGCTGTTCACGGTCTACGACGCGATCCGATGCAACCTCAGCGCGTACGGCGGCCCGGCGGACGGCGCGGTCGCAGACACGCTGCTGCAGGAGATCGATCTGAGGACGGGGCTGGTGCGCTTCGAGTGGCACAGCCTCGACCACGTGGCGCTGTGGGAGTCATACATGCCGGTGCGGCGGGGCGGAACGCAGCGCCAGCCCTGGGACTACTTCCACATCAACGTCGTCCACGAGGATGCCGACGGAGAACTGCTGGTCGGCGCGCGCAACACGTGGGCGGCGTACGAGGTCAACGCGCATAACGGACAGATCGCATGGCGCCTGGGCGGCAAGCGCTCGAGTTTCGCGCTCGCGCACGGCGCGACGCCGGCGTGGCAGCACGACGCGGTGCTGCAGTCGAACGGCACGATGACGTTCTTCGACAACGGCGACTCACCGCGCATCCACGCGCAGTCGCGCGGCGTCGTGCTGGCGCTGAACGCGCAGCAGTTGACGGCGGCGGTGGTGTCGAGCTTCGTCCACCCCACGCCGCTGCTCGCGGCGAGCCAGGGCAACTTCCAAGCGCTGGCGAATGGCGACTGGTTCGTCGGCTGGGGCCAGGAACCCTACTTCTCGGAGTTCGCGCCGAGCGGCCGCCTGCTCTTCGACGCGCACCTGCCGCCGGAATACCAGTCCTACACCGTGCTCAAGTACGCCTGGTCGGGCCAGCCGCCGCAGCGGCCGCGGATCGCGCTGCGGGGAAAGCGCGGCGGGGGCGAGCGGCTGTACGTGAGCTGGAACGGCGCGACGGGCGTGGCGGCCTGGCAGGTGCTGGCGGGGCGCAGCGCGCGCGGCCTGTTCCCGATCGCGCGCTCGCCGCGGCGGGGATTTGAGACGGTGATCACGCTGCACACGGCCCATCGCTATGTGGCGGTGCGCGCACTCGGCGGCAACGGGCAGGTGCTCGCGACCTCGGCCGTCGCGAGAAGCTGAGCGCTCGGCGCTGCCCGGGCGGCCCGTCCGGTGCAGGCTCCGGGCCCATCCGGCACCGCGCGGAAACTTTGCTCGGATAAACACCTAAAAGCCGCTAGGCTTTAGGACAATCTGCTATCCCGGTAGGCGCTAGTCGATGCGTCCCGCGAGCTTTGAGCGGGACTAGGAGGACTTGAAGTGGAGCCAGTTTCCATCCCCGCGGCGCGCGGGACGCTAGAGGACCCGGAGGTGCTCCAGAACGTGCCGGGGCACGTCATCCCGATCCTCCAGCGCGAGTTCGACGACTTCAAGTCGGAAGCGACGAAATTCCTCGAGGGCGAGACGCGCGAAGACGAGTTCATCAAGTTCCGCCTCAAGCAGGGCGTCTACGGGCAGCGCCAGCCGGACGTGCAGATGGTGCGCGTGAAGCTGCCGTTCGGCGGGATCACGCCGGAGCAGATGGAGAAGTTCGCGGACGTGATCGAGAAGTACGTGCCGCTGCGCAAGGGCCACATCACGACGCGGCAGAACGTGCAGATGCACCACGTCCCGCTGGTCGACGCGGAGAAGCTGATCCGCGAGATCGCGGAGGTGGGGCTGTCGAGCCGCGAGGGCTGCGGCAACACGATGCGCAACGTGACGGGCGACCCGTGGGCGGGCGTGGCGAAGGACGAGCTGTTCGACCTGACGCGGTACGCGGGCGCGTATGTGCGCTACTTCGTGCGCCACCCGACGACGCAGGCGATGCCGCGCAAGGTGAAGACTGCGTTCGACGCGAGCGCGAGCGGCCGCGCGATCGCGGAGATCCACGACATCGCGTTCCGCGCGCGGATCCGTGAGATCGAGGGCCGCGGCGAGGTGCGCGGCGCGCAGATGCTGGTCGGCGGCGGGACGTCGATCATGCCGCGGACGGCGCCGGTGCTGTACGAGTTCGTGGAGCTCGACAACGGCGACTACCTGAAGATCACGGAGGCGGTGATGCGCGTGTTCGACCGCCAGGAGTGGCTGCGCGCGAACCGCGCGCGCGCGCGGATCAAGGTGTTCGTCGACAAGTACGGGATCGACGAGCTGCGCCGCCAGGTCGAGGAGGAGCTGGAAGGCGAGTGGGTGAACGAACGCGACTTCTCGACCGAGCACCGCGTGTTCGTCGACGACGAGCGCGAGTCGGCGCCGGCGCCGCGCGAGCGCTACGACTCGCCGAACGGCGACGCGTCGGAGTTCGAGCGCTTCCTCGCGGCGAATGTCGCGGCGCAGAAGCAGGAGGGCTTCGTGGCGGTCGAGGTGAAGGTCACGCGCGGCGACCTGACGCCGGAGCAGCTGCGTGAGCTCGCGCGGATCACGCGCGAGTACGCGGGCGGCTACGCGCGCACGACGGTGCAGCAGAACTTGGTCCTGCGCTGGGTGCGCGAGGAGAGCGTGTACGAGGTCTGGCGCGCGCTGTCAGAGCTGGGGCTCGGCGGCGTGGGTGCGCGCGAGGTCGCGGACGTCGTCTCGTGCCCGGGGACGGACTCGTGCAAGCTCGGCATCACGAGCTCGATGGGCCTCAACGAGGCGGTGCAGGAGCGGATCGAGTCGATGCAGATCAGCGACGAGCTGACGCGCAGGATCCACATCAAGATGAGCGGCTGCCCGAATGGCTGCGCGCAGCACCACGTGGCAAGCATCGGTTTCTACGGCGCGTCGATCAAAGCCGGCGAGCACACGATCCCGGCGTACATCCCGCACGTCGGCGGCCGCTACGAAGGCGGTCCTGTCGAGTTCGGCGCGCGACTGAAGCTGCGCCTGCCCGCGAAGCGCGTGCCCGACGCGATCGAGCGCTGGATCCGCCATTACGAGGCGAACCGCAACGAGGGCGAGGAGTGGGACGCGTTCGCGAGCCGCGTCGGCACGGGCGAGCTCGAGGAGCTCGTAAAGGATCTATCTATGCCTGTCGAGTTCAACCTTGAGTCGATGAACGAGTTCATCGACTGGAAACGCAATGCGCCGTTCGTCGTCGAACGGGGCGAGGGGGAGTGCGCCGTGTAGGCGTGGGGTGATGCGAGGATGAACGAAGGAGACGACCAGACGAGATGCCACCGCTAGACACCCACACGCCGATGACGACCTCAGCGCTCGACCCCGCTCTCAGCCTCACGCACACGCTGCGCGAGGCGGCGCGCCATGGCGCGCGCGCGGTGCTGCTGTGCTCGTTCCAAAAGGAGGAGTCGGTGCTCCTGGACGAGCTCTTGCGGCTCGACCAGGGCACGGGCACGGCGGTGCGCGTCGTGACGATCGACACGGGCGTTCTGTTCAAGGAGACGCTCGAGACGTGGCGCGCGTTCGAGGAGCGCTTCGACGTGAAGATCGAGGTGCAGGACGCGAACAACCCGACGCGCCCGTGGAGCGGGCCGGAGCACTGCTGCTCGGCGGCGAAGGTCGCGGCGCTCGACGCGGCGCTCGACGGCGCGGAGGGGTGGATAACGGGCATCCGCCGCGAGCAAGGGCCGACGCGCGCGAAGGTGCAGCCGATCGAACGCGACCCCGCGCGCGGCCTGTGGAAGTACAACCCGCTGGCGCGCTGGACGGACAAGGACCTCTGGCGCCGGATCTCCGAGCGCGACCTCCCCTACAACCCGCTCCACGACCAGGGCTACGAGTCGATCGGGTGCGCCACGTGCACGCTCCCGGGAGCGGGCCGTGAGGGGCGCTGGGCGGGCACCGACAAGACCGAGTGCGGCCTGCACGTGGAGCCGCGCGGCTGAAAGCGCGAGCGATGAGCACGAGAGCCCGCCCACAGCTCAGTCACCTGCGCGCGCTCGAGTCGGAGGCGATCCACGTGATGCGCGAGGTCGCCGCGGAATTCGAGCGGCCGGTGCTGTTGTTCAGCGGCGGGAAGGACTCGATCGTGCTGCTGCGCCTCGCGGAGAAGGCGTTCCGGCCGGGGCGCTTCCCGTTCCCGATCATGCACGTGGACACCGGGCACAACTTCCCCGAGGTGATCGACTTCCGCGACCGACTCGTGGCAGAGCTCGGCGAGCGCCTGATCGTGGCGAGCGTGCAGGACTCGATCGACAAAGGCAGGGTCGTCGAGGAGACGGGGCCGCGCGCGTCGCGCAACCAGCTCCAGACGGTGACGCTGCTGGACGCGATCGCGGAGCACAAATTCGACGCGGCCTTCGGAGGCGCGCGCCGCGACGAGGAGCGCGCGCGCGCGAAGGAGCGCGTGCTCTCGTTCCGCGACGCTTTCGGGCAGTGGGACCCGAAGAGCCAGCGGCCCGAGCTGTGGAACCTCTACAACGGGCGCATCCACAAGGGCGAGCACGTGCGCGTGTTTCCGATCTCGAACTGGACGGAGCTCGACGTGTGGGAGTACATCGACGCCGAGCACCTCGAGGTGCCGTCGATCTACTTCGCGCACGAGCGCAGCGTCTTCAGCCGCGACGGCATGCTCTACGCGTGGCACGAGAGCGCGCAGCTGATGGAGGGCGAGGAGGTTCTCACGGAGATGGTCCGCTACCGCACGGTCGGCGACATGAGCTGCACGGGCGGCGTGCGCTCGCAGGCGCGCACGCTCGAAGAGGTCGTGCTCGAGATCGCGGGCACGCGCGTCACCGAGCGCGGCGAAACGCGCGCCGACGACAAGGTGTCGGAGGCCGCGATGGAGGACCGCAAGAAGGCGGGATACTTCTAAGAGGGCCGGCGAAGCCGGCCGACAGGACGGCCGCGCGACAAGCGGGGTATGCGCTTCGACCGCCGAACGCGAGCCCGGGGTAAGCCCGAGGAAACGGGCTCGCCTACCGTTCGAGGATGCCGGTTTCGGGGTTGACCCTGCCCTCGTGATGCGCGCGTAGGAGCGCGTCGATCTGCGAGAGCACCCGCTCCGCTTCGTTGGATTCGGCCAGACGCGCGTTGCGCGGCCATTCCGACACGCGCCAGCGTCCGCTGACGCGCCGCGCTCGATCGGGTGCGCCGCCGTCGTAGACGACAGCTTCGGCTCCGTCGACGGCGATGCGCGTCTTGCGCGTGATGCTCGAGAGGTGCACGCCTTCGCGCCACTCGCGCGCGAGGTCCTTCGCGCAGCTTCCGCCGACGAGGCGCTCGAGCTGGCGCAGGACACCGCTCAGGTAGTCGTGGCAGATGACCGCGAAGTGGCCCTCGCGGCCGGCTTGTGCGACCGCGGCGAACAGCGCGCGGACTTCCGCCTGGCTCGCGCCCGAACCGCCGCCGCCGCCGCACGCGGCGAGCGCGAGGACGCCCGTCGCGAGCGCGAGTGCATACGCGGTGCGGAGCACTTCGCGCGCGATCGTACTGGCCCGAGCGCCGCCTCGATCGCTGCCGTCGCCGCGGCGCGCGTATCCTAGGGCGCCCAATGTTCGAGAAGGTCCTGATCGCAAACCGCGGCGAGATCGCCGTGCGCATCGTGCGCGCGCTCGAGGAGCTCGCGATCGCGAGCGTGGCCGTGTACTCCGAGCTTGACCGCGACGCCCCGCACGTGCACCGCGCGGGCGAGGCGTACAACCTCGGCGAGGGCCCGGCGAGCGAGAACTACCTCTCGATCGACAAGATCCTCGACGCGGCGGCGCGCTCGGGCGCGCAGGCGATCCACCCCGGGTACGGGTTCCTCGCCGAGAACGCGCGCTTCGCGCAGGCGTGCGAGGACGCGGGGCTCGTCTTCATCGGTCCCCCGGCGAGCGCGATCGAGGCGATGGGCTCGAAGACGCGCGCGCGCGAGCTGATGCGCGCGGCGGGCGTGCCGATCGTGCCCGGCACGACCAAGGCGGTGGCGAGCGTCGAGGACGCGCTCGAGATCGCGCACGCGGAGATCGGCTTCCCGCTCGCGGTCAAGGCGGCGGGCGGCGGCGGCGGCAAGGGCTTTCGCGTCGCGCTCGGCGAGGAGCAGTTGAAGGACGCGTTCGAGGGCGCGAGCCGCGAGGGCGAGAAGTTCTTCTCCGACGCGACGGTCTACCTCGAGCGCTACCTGCCCGACCCGCGCCACGTCGAGGTCCAGATCCTCGCCGACCGCCACGGCAACGTCGTTCACCTCGGCGAGCGCGACTGCTCGATCCAGCGCCGCCACCAGAAGCTGATCGAGGAGTCGCCGGCGCCCGAGTGGATCGTCTCGCCGGAGATGCGCGCGCGCATCGGTGCGATCGGCGTCGAGGCGGCGAAGGCGGTCGGGTACGTGGGCGCGGGCACGATCGAGGGGCTGCTCGGCGACGGCGAGTACTACTTCCTCGAGATGAACACGCGCGTGCAGGTCGAGCACTGCGTGACAGAGATGACGACCGGCGTGGACATCGTCAAGGAGGGAATCCGCGCGGCGGCGGGCGAGCAGCTGTCGATATCGCAGGACGACGTCGTGCTGCGCGGTCACGCGATCGAGTGCCGCATCAACGCGGAGGACGCGTCGAAGAACTTCGCGCCGGCGCCCGGCGGGATCGGTTCCTACACCGAGCCCAGCGGGCCGGGCGTGCGGGTCGACTCGGGCGTGCGCGCGGGTAGCGAGGTCTCGCCGATGTACGACCCGATGGTCGCGAAGCTGATCGTCTGGGATGTCGACCGCGGGCAGGCGACGGCGCGCATGCTGCGCGCACTCGCCGAATACGAGATCGGGGGCCTGAAGACGCTGATCCCGTTCCACGAGGCGCTGCTCGCGACCGAGCAGTGGGCGCGCGGCGAGACGTGCCGCGACCTGCTCGAAGACCGCGACTGGCTGAGGACGCTCGCCTTCGAGAAGCCCGCTCCCGAGGCGCCGGCGAGCGCGAACCGATCTTCGATCGGTGGCGACAGCGCTGCGACGGTCGAGCAGACCTACACGGTCGAGGTCTCGGGCAGGCGCTTCGACGTGCGCGTCGTCGGCCCGCCGTTCGCCGGCGGAGACGTCAACGGCAGCGCTCCCGAGGGGCTCGCGCCCGCGCCGCGCCGCGCAGGTGCGCGGTCCGCGCGCGGCGGCGGCGCCGCGACGGCGACCGGCTCCGACACACTGCTCTCGCCGCTGCAGGGAAACATGTGGAAGGTGCTCGTCAAGCAGGGCGACACCGTCGAGGAGGGGCAGCTGCTGTGCATCATCGAGGCGATGAAGATGGAGAACGAGATCACGGCGCACAAGTCGGGCACGATCTCCGACCTGCCGATCGCGGAGGGCGAGCCGATCCAGGCGGGCGCGCCGATCGCGACGATCACGAGCGCGGCCTAGGCGCGCGCGGCAGCTCTCACGACTCCGCGTGTGGGGCGGTGCTCTCGTCGACGACGATCGCCACGAGCGCCGCGTCGGCGACGCCGATCAGCCGCGCGCTCGCGGTTCCGTAGGCGACGCTGCCGCCGGGTCTTTCGACGCTCACGCTCAGCTGCTCCATTGAGCCCTCCTGCACGAGGCGTTTGACGAGGCTGGGATGGCTCTCGCCGGCGAACGACAGGCCGGCGTCGACGAGCGGCGAGCCGAGGATGCGCAGGCGCTCGCGACCGACGAACGTGCAGAAGACGGTGTTCGCCTCTTCGATGCAGGTCGTGTCGGCATCGCAGAAGACGACTCCAGTCGAGCACGCGGAGACGATGAACTCGAGTAGCCGTTCGGCGGTCGTGAGGCGGGCTTCGGGCTTCTGCGCGGCGCGGGTCGCGGTCGACGTGTGCCCGAGCAGCTCGCGCAGTCGCGCCGAGCGCTCGCTCTCGTTGCGGATCTCGGCGAGGACCTCGAGCAGGATTTCGCGCTGATGGAAGATCGGCGGCGTCGCGGCGACGAGCTGCGCGCCGGCGTGCGTGAGCGTCACGCCGCTGCCCGCGCGGCGCAGCAGCTCGCGTCCGGCGAGCGCTTCGAGGTTGGCGATCCGCTTGGCGACCGCGGGGCGGCTGATCGAGAGGCTGGTCGCGGCCGACGCGAAGCTCCCCTCGGCGGCGCAGGTGACGAGCGTCTCGAGCTCGTCGAGGCTCGGAGCGCGAAGCGGCACGCCCCCGAGCTTCGCCTGGGCCGCGCGCACTGGTGGATCGTGAGATGTCGACATCCGCGCTCGTCGAGGACTCATCTCGAGGCCGGGCCTCGCCTGTCCAACGAGTGGATTTCAATGGCTCCACTGGTGAATGGAGCACCCCCGAGACGACAGGCTCGACCGCCTCAGAAAGTCGGCCGCGTCAGCGCGGCAGCTTAGCTGTTTTGCCAGATATTCGACGACTTGCGGGGCGCTGCCAGAGGTTCGCTCAGGCGCGTTCTCTGAAAGCAGCCGGAGCGCGTACGAAACCGCAGGTTGCTGAAGCTGTCACCAACTGGGACTAACGCTCGCCGTACGGGCGCCCGATGTCAGGAGTGCAAAGGAAGTCGCGAGTCGGCAACGGCCCCGTGAGGTCACTGATAACCACCGAGATGGGCGCAACCAGCGCAGCGGATCCGCTCGTCCTCGTCGCCGAGGACAACGAGATCAACTGGGCGGTGGCGAAGGCGCTGCTCGCGCGGCACGGCATTCGCTGCGCGCTCGCACGCGACGGCGCGCAGGCGGTGCGAATGGTTGAAGAGCACGAGTACGCGGCGGTGCTGATGGACTGCCAGATGCCGGCGCTCGACGGCTACGAGGCGACGGCGCGCATACGCGCGGCCGAGCGCGACCGGCGCGTGCCGATCGTGGCGATGACCGCGCGCGCCGCGCCGGGAGACCGCGAGCGCTGCCTCGCAGCGGGCATGGATGACTATCTCTGCAAGCCCATTGGCGTCGAGGACCTCGCGGCGGTGATCGCGCGCTGGATCTCGCGATCCGACCCCCCGCGCGCGGCGCGCGCGCGCGGCGCGCTCGGCGGGAGGCTCGCGTGAGCGAGGCGACGTACGCGAGCGCGGCATTCCCGGCCGGCGGCGGCGGGTTCGAGAAACTGCGCTTCAGCCGGCTCGAGGCGTTGATCGTCGCGATCGTGCTCGCGGCGTGCGGCGCGCTCGGGTCGCTGCTCGGAGCGCGCGCGCTGGCGAGCTCGGAAGCGGAACACAGCCGGCTCGCGTTCCACCTCGCATCTGCGGGCGTGGCGTCGTCGCTGAAGCTCGCGATCCTGCACGAGGAAGACCTGATCGTCAGCGCGAGCGCGTTCATGCAGGCCAACCCATCGGCCTCGCCCGCGCAGTTCGACCGCTGGGCCGACTCCGTCGGCGCGATGGCGCGCTACCCCGAGCTGCAGAACATCGGCTTCGTCGAGCTCGTGCCCGCGTCGCGCCTGCATGCCTTCGCAGCGCGCGTCGCCGCGAACCCCCTGCGCCCGTTCGGCCCCACCTCGTCGGCGCCGCGGGGACCGTTTGAAGTCTTCCCGCCGGGCAGCCGCCCCGCGTACTGCTTCGCCATCGCCGGGCTCGCGCGCGGCCGCGCGACGTTCCTGCCGCAGTCGCTCGACTACTGCGCGCTCGCGCCGACGCTGCACAGCGCGCGGGACACCGCCGAAGCGTCATACGCCCCCTTCCTGCTCGGCCGCTCGCGCATGCTCGGCGTGGAGACGCCGTTGTATCGCGGCGGCATCGTGCCGGCGACTGTCGCGGCGCGCCGTCGCGCGTTCCTCGGCTGGCTCGGCGTGCTGGTCTCGCCGGAAGAGGTGATCGCGCGCGCTCTCGAGGGGCACCCGAACCTCGCGCTGCGCCTGACCTACGACCGCGGCGGGCTCGCGGCGTCGTTCGAGAACGGCAGCATCCCCAGTCACCCCGAAACGGCGACCATCGACCTGCACAACGGCTGGACCGTGCAGAGCCTCACCGCCCCGCCGCCGGGCGGCGTGATCGGCAACTGGCACGCGCGCCTGCTGCTCGCGGGCGGAACGCTCGTGAGCGCGCTGATCGGCCTGCTCGTGTTCACCCTCTCGAGCGGCCGCAGGCGCGCGCTCGACCTCGTGCGCGAGAAGACGCGCGAGCTCCAGCACCAGGCCCTGCACGACCCGCTGACCGGGCTCGCGAACCGCGCGCTGCTGCTCGACAACGCCGAGCGGCTGCTCGCGCGCGCGCGCCGCACGCCGGGCCTCGCGGCGGCGGCGCTGTTCGTCGACGTGGACGGCTTCAAGGAGATCAACGACACGCTCGGCCACGCCGCGGGCGACGAGCTGCTGCAGATCTACGCGGCGCGGCTGCGAGCGACGATCCGCGGCGCGGACACGGCGGGCCGGCTCGGCGGCGACGAGTTCGTCGTGCTCGCGGAAACGGATGCGGGATCGCCGCCCGATGCGCTCGCCGAACGCCTCGTCGCGATGCTGCGGCTGCCGATCGAGCTCGACGAAGGGCGCAAACTCGTATACGTGACGGCGAGCGTGGGCGTCGCGGTCGGCCAGTTCGAGCGCCCGTCGGAACTCCTGCGCCTCGCCGACCTCGCGCTGTACGAGGCGAAGGCCGAGGGCAAGGACGGGTTCGTCGTCTTCGACGCAGCGGTCCAGCGCGACCTGCGGGCGCTGGCCGAGAAAGCCGCGCGCAAGGAGCAGCGCTCTCCCGAGCGGCCCGCGACGAGTGCGAAGCCGGTCGCGGAGATGAGCTGAAAGCGCGCTACGTCGCGCCCAGCAGCTTCGCGGCCTCTTTCAGGTTCGGCACCTCGGCTGTCGGCTTTTTCTGCGAAGCGTCGAGCGTCTCTTTGGTGCGGTTGACCCAGATCACGGGCACGCGCTGCTTCAGGCAGGGGACGACGTCGTGGTAGTAGCTCGAGCTCACGTGCACCCAGCCGCGCTTGCCGCCGATGCGCCGCGCGCACTCGGTGAAGTGAGCCGGCTCGGGCTTGTACGAGCGGACCTGCTGTGCGGTGACGACGAGGTCGAAGTCGGTCGGGATGTGCCGCCGCGTTTGCCCGAGGAGCTTGTCGTCGATGTTCGAGAGCAGCCCGAGGCGATACTTCTTCGCGAGCTTCACGAGCTGCGCGTTCGACTCCCGAAACGGCGTCCAGCGCTGCACGGAGTCGGGAAGAAAGCCCGAGCGCGACGGCTCGAGCGCCCAGTCGAGGCGTTTCGCGATCTCGATCGCGGTCCGGCGCAGGACCTCCGCGTAGAGCTCGTATGAGCCGCCCTCGATTTCGCGCGAGATTTCGTGGAACAACGGCATCAGCGTCGCGCGATCGATCTCGAAGTCGTCGCGCGCGGCCTCGGCGGCGAAGGCGTCGTAGATGCCGGTTTCCCAGTCGATCAGCGTTCCGTACACGTCGAAGGTGACGAATGACACGTGCTTCGGGATCGGCATCGGCGGGCATTATGACCTCCGCGCTCGCGCAGCGCCGCGCTGACCGCAGCCGAGTGGGCGCGCGGGAGTCCGCTAGAGTCACGCGCCGCGATGGACCTGTTGGAGTACCAGGGCAAGCAGC
>Ga0209577_10001686_pt1 | contig 21809 bp, 18 predicted proteins | sample GraSoiAngelo_109_FD_185874 | JGI IMG/M metagenome (GOLD analysis project Ga0209577, IMG submission 185874) | Grasslands soil microbial communities from the Angelo Coastal Reserve, California, USA - 14_0903_12_20cm (SPAdes) (version 2) | ecosystem: Environmental > Terrestrial > Soil > Grasslands...
CAACCATCATCAGGTCGGCCAGCTCGTCGATCACCACCACGATGTAGGGCAGCGGATTCAACCCCATCTCCGGAGCGCGGCCGTTGAAGTCCCCGATGTTCCGGACCGTGTGGCTGGCGAACAGCTTGTAGCGGTTCTCCATCTCGGCCACCGCCCAGCGCAGGGCCGAGACCGCGTGGTCGGACTCGGTCACCACAGGGACCAGCAGGTGGGGCATGTCCTGGTAGAGGGCGAACTCGACCCGCTTGGGATCGATCAGGATCATCTTCATCTCGTCAGGAGTCGCCTGGAACATGAGGCCGGCCATCAGCGCGTTGATGCACACGCTCTTGCCGGAACCGGTCGCACCCGCGATCAGCAGGTGGGGCATCCGGGTGAGGTCTCCCACCACCGAGTTGCCCGAGACGTCGGTCCCGATGGCCAGCGAGAGGAGCGTCTTGTCGTCCTGGAACCTGGCCGTCTGGATGATCTCGCGCAGGGTGACCAGGCTGGTGGCCTTGTTCGGCACCTCGATCCCGATCGCAGGCTTGCCCGGGATCGGAGCCTGGATGCGGATGGACGCGGACAGGGCCAGCGCCAGGTCATTCTGGAGGGCGGTCACCTTGCGCACCGGGACCCCGCGCGCCGGCTGCAGCTCGTACTGGGTCACCGAGGGTCCGGAGTTGACCCCGATCACGGTGGCCTCGACGTCGAAGCTGAGCAGCGTCTGCTCGATCAGCCGGATGGTGTTCTTGATCTCGTCCTGCAGGCGCTCCTTGCGCACGGTCACGGTGTCGAGCAGGCCCAGGTCGGGCTTGATCCAGGGCCGCTGCACCTCGTCCTCGGCCAGGACCGGCGGCGCCAGTCCGACCTCGGCCCGCTCCGGGTCCGCGCCCGAGGCTGGGAGGTGGGTCCCAGTCGAGCCTGCCGGCTCAGCCCGCTGACGCCTGGCCCTCGGTTTCACCGGCTCGCTCTCCCCTGCCGCCTCGACCGCCGGAACAGGCGATGCGACCAGGGCCATCGGCGCCTCCGCCGTGGCCGCGGCCACGCCCTGGATCGGAACCAGCAGGGGCTCGTCGGCGTCGCCGCGCAGCACCTGGTTGCGCGCCGCCCAGGGTTCGCGAGCCCGCTTCTCCCTCGGCGCGGATGGCGTGGGCGGCGCGGGCTCAGGCTTCGGGTAGCGCGCCTGTACGGCGGCCAGCAGCTCGCGCAGCGAAAGGTCGAAGGCCAGCACCATGCCGCCGACGAGGGCGGCGATCAGGAGCAGCAGGCTGCCCGCGGTCCCCACCAGCCCAAAGAGGCCCCGGGCCTCCAGGCCCCCCACGGTGCCGCCGCTGCCATAGAGGCCGAGCAGGCCGAGCACGGCGGCCAGGATCAGGCCCAGGCCGAGCAGCCGGCCCAGCGTCATGACCTCGATCCAGGGCGCCAGGAATTCGATGCCCGCGGCGATCGCGATCACGATCACGAAGGCGACCCCCAGCCCGAAGCCGCCCTGCAGAGCGGTGCGCAGGAAGGCCATGGCGGAGCCGCTCGTGGGAAGGATCACAGCCAGCGTGATCAGGGCGGCCAGGGCCAGACAGGCGATCCCGGCCAGCTCGCGCCGCTGCCGACCGGAAACCTGGAGATCGGGAAGGCGAGGCGCCTTGATCCGAAAACGCTGGCGCGACGCCGCCCGCTTGACGCGGCCGAGGCGCTTGCGGCGCGACCTCATGACAGGGGTAGGGCTACGACGATGGCTGCGACGAATGCCTGCCATTGTAACCCGGCCGTCGGCACAAGACCAGCCGGGTGGGTTACTGGTTGCCCTTGATGCTGGCCAGCGGCCGCAGCTCGTGCTCGATCGCGGCCAGGCCCGCCCTCTCCACCGCGGCCACCACCTCCCGCACAGGCTTGTAGGCGTCCTTCGACTCGTCGATCGGGACCACTCCGTCGAGGTTGACGACCACGCCTTCGCGGCGATAGGCGGCGTCGACCTCGGCCTGGGCGAACGCCTTGCGGGCCGCCGCCCGGGACATCCGCCGGCCCGCGCCGTGGTTCACGGAGTAGCCGCTGGCCGACGCCCCGGGCAGGGCACGCAGGATGAAGCTGCTGTCCCGATTGGAGCCCGGGATCAGGATCGGGTGCCCGGCCTTCTCCCAGGGAGTGCCTTTGAGCGCCTCATGCCCGCCGGGAAAGGCGCGGGTCGCGCCCTTGCGGTGGACGTGCACCCAGCCGAAATCGGGGTGCGCCTCGAGCTGGACCAGGTTGTGACTGATCTCGTAGACGAGGCGGAGCGGACCCTTGAAGACCTCCTGGAAGGCCAGCGCGATCTGCTCGAACATGGCCAGGCGGTTGACGATGGCGAAGTTCGCGCCGGCGGCGACGGCATTGAGGTAGTCGCGGTAATGCCGGGAGTCGGGCGTGAAATAGCCGAGATCGAGTGCCTTGATGGCAGGGTTCTCGATTCGGGCGAGGTGGAAGTAATTGGTCGCCAGCCCGTGGCCGAAGCCCCGGCTGCCGGAGTGCATCTGGACGTAAAGCGTGTGTCGGGCGAGGTTCTCCTGCAGCTCGATGAAGTGGTTGCCGCCGCCGAGGGTGCCCAGCTGAGGCATGCCCCGTTCGGGACGGCCAGGACCTCCCCAGGGCGGCAGCCAGTCGTCGGAGACCGGGACCACGTCGCGCTCGGTGTTGGTGCGGTCCACCGTGGATCCGTAGCGCTCGATGTAGTAGGCGGCCCCGCCGCGGATGATGGCCTCGAATTCTCGCCGGTCGAGGGCCTTCAGGCGGCCGCGGCTGACCTTGCCCGGCCCCAGCGCGATCCGGCGCGTGACCTCCTGGTTGAAGCGGCGCCGGTTCTCAGGCGTGGCCGCCTCGGCCGGCACCTCGCTCGCCGCGCTTAGCATCCCGCAACCAATATCGAATCCTACGGGCCCGAGCGCGACCGCCCCCGTGTCCGCGTCGCTCAGGATCACCGCGCCGATGGGGACGCCGTAGCCGTGGTGGACGTCGGGGGTGATCACCACCAGGCGCACGCCGGGGAAACAGGTGGCGTTCACGATCTGGGGATAGATCGAATCCTCGGTCTCCGCCAGAAGGGCCTCGGTCAGAAAGAGGCGCACCGGGACCTCGCCGGTCTCGTCCGTCCGCAGCGAGAAGTAGCCCCTGCCCGAGTCCGTGAGGCCGCGGCGCCAGCGCGCCGGCTCGGCCACGGTGAATCAGACCTCGACGACTATGGGGATGATCATCGGCCGGCGCCGGGTCTGGTCGTAAAGGAATCTGCTCATCGAATCCCGGACCGCGTTCTTGATCACCTGCCACTCCGGAGGTCCGGTCAAGCTCTTGGCGAAGGTCTCGGTGAGCCGGTCGCGGGCCGCATCCAGCAGGGTGTCCGAGGTCTGCTGGTGGACGAAGCCGCGCGAGATCAGGTCGGGCTTGCCCACGATCTGGCCGGTGTCCTTGTCCACGGTCAGTATCACCAGGAAGAGCCCGTCCTGGGAGAGCACGCGCCGGTCGCGCAGCACCACCGAGCCGACGTCGCCCACCCCCAGCCCGTCGACGAAGACGTAGCCCGCCGGGACCTTGTTCCCCCGCTGGGGAAGGCCGTCTCCGACGTCGACCGCATTGCCGTCGTCGACCACGATCACGTGATCGCGCGAGATGCCGACGTCCTCGGCGATCTCTCCGTGCAGCGAGAGGTGGCGGTACTCGCCGTGGATGGGCATGAAGAAGCGGGGACGCACCAGGTTGAGCATCAGCTTCAGCTCCTCCCGGCTGGCGTGACCCGAGGCGTGCACCCGGTTGCGGGCGGAGTAGAAGACGCGGGCACCGTGCTTGTAGCAGTTGTTGATGGTGCGCGAGACCAGCTCCTCGTTGCCCGGGATCGGAGTGGCGGAGAGGATCACCGTGTCGCCCGCCTTCAGCTTCACCTGCGGGTGTTCCTGGGCGGCGATCCGGGTCAGGGCCGAGAGCGGCTCACCCTGGCTGCCGCTGGAGAGGATGACCAGGTTCTCGTCCGCCTGCTTGCCTATGTCCTGGATCTTGAGCAGGGTGTCGTCCGGCACCTGCAGGTAGCCGAGCTCCTGGGCGATGGTCAGGTTGTTGATCATCGACCGCCCCACCACCGCTACTTTTCGCCGGTGGCGGGCCGCGGTATGGATCGCCTGCTGGATTCGATAGATGTTGGAGGCGAAGGTGGAGACGATGATGCGTCCGGCGCACTGGCCGAAGATGTCCTCGAAGGCTTCGCCGATGGTCCGCTCCGAAGGTGTGAAGCCCTCGCGTTCCGCGTTGGTGCTGTCGGACATCAGCAGCATCACGCCACGGTTCCCGTAGTGGCTCAGGCGCGCCATGTCGGTGGGCTGGCCGTCTACCGGGGTCTGGTCCATCTTGAAATCGCCCGAGTGCACGATCATCCCGGCCGGCGTCTCGATGGCGAGCGCGGTGGTGTCGGGAATGCTGTGCGCCACGTGGATGAACTCGACGCGGAAAGGTGGAAGGTCGATCACGTCGCCGGCCTTCACCTCGTGCATCTCGACCGCGGAGGCGAGCTTGTGCTCCTTGAGCTTGTTCTTGACGAAGCCCAGCGTGAGGCGGCTTCCGTACAGAGGCGCCGAGACCCGCGGCAGGACGTAGGGCAGCGCCCCCACGTGGTCCTCGTGGCCGTGGGTCAAAAGGAAGGCGCGCACCTTTTCCTTGCGCTCGATCAGGTAGGTGACGTCGGGCAGGACCAGGTCCACGCCGAGCATCTCCTCCTCGGGGAACATCAGCCCCGCGTCGACGACCACGATCTGCTCGTCGTACTCGATGGCCATCATGTTGCGGCCGATCTCGCCCAGCCCGCCCAGGGGGATGACACGGACTCGAGGACGCTTGACCATCAGCTCTCCGGGCCCGGACGACTAGCCAAAGAGGGTGAGCTGTTCCTCGGGTCGAGCCGCGGCCACGGGCTGGGCAGTGGCCTCGACCGCCCTGCGGGCAGCCATCCGGTCGAGGTGGGCGCGTACCGCCTGGAAGTCCTGCTCCAGCGGTTTCATCAGGAAGCTGTTGTAGAGCGCGGCGGCAGGGTGGTAGACGGGAATGTAGCTGACGCCGTCCCTGGAGATGACCCGTCCGTGGACGCGGGTGATCGAGTCCTGCCCGGGAAGGAGCCGGGCCAGCGCGTGCCTCCCCAGGACCAGCACCACCTCGGGGCGGATCAGGCGCAGCTGGTCCTCGAGGAAGGGCGAGCAGGCCTCGACCTCGTCGGGCTGGGGGTCACGGTTGCCCGGAGGGCGGCACTTCAGGATGTTGGTGATGAAGACGTCGGCCCGCGAGAGCCCGATGCCGCGCAGCAGCTGGTCCAGCAGCTTGCCGGCGGCGCCCACGAAGGGCTCGCCCTGCAGGTCCTCGTTCTGGCCCGGCGCCTCACCCACGATCAGGATCCGGGCATCGGCAGGCCCGACCCCGGGTACGGCGTGCGTACGCGAGGCGCCGAGCGGGCAGCGCCGGCAGTCGTGTACGGCCCTGCTCAAGCTCGGCAGGTCGGCGAACGTCACCAAGTCGGCGAAAGTATAAACCCGCAGGTCGGGCCGGGAACGTTCAGCTCCGCTGGTCACCCCGGCCGGCGCGGTCGTATTCACGAGGCCGGCCGCGGTCGCGATCTCCGCGGTAGCCGCCTCCGCCTCCGCCACCGTCGCGCCGAGGACCGCCGCGGTCCCGGTCGCTCACGATGTAGTTGCCGCCTGTGATCCCCTTGGCCTCCTCGAGCACGGCCTTGCGGGAGAGGTTGACCCGGCCCTGCTTGTCGACCTCGGTCACCTTGACGTCGATCTCATCGCCCAGGTTGACCGCGTCCTCGACCCGGCCCACCCGCTCCTCGGACAGCTGGCTGATGTGGACCAGCCCGTCGGTGTTGGGCATGATCTGGACGAAGGCGCCGAAGGGCATGATCCGGACCACCTTGCCGCGGTAGGTCTTGCCCACCTCGACCTCACCGGTGATCTCCTGGATGATCTGCTCCGCCTTGGCCGCGGAGTCGGCATCGAGCGAGCCGATGACGACCCGGCCGTCGTCCTCGATGTCGATGCTGCTCACCCCCGAGTCCTCGATGATCTTGCGGATCATCTTGCCTCCGGGGCCGATCACCTCCCGGATCTTGTCCGGATGGATCTGGATGGTCAGCATGCGCGGCGCGTAGCGCGACATGGCCGAACGCGGCCCCGCGATGGTCGCGTCCATCCTGTCCATGATGAACATCCGGCCCTGACGGGCCTGCTCGACGGCGCGGCGCAGGACCTCGACGCCGATGCCCTTGATCTTCATGTCCATCTGCATGGCCGTGACCCCCTGGCGGGTGCCCGCGACCTTGAAGTCCATGTCACCCAGCGCGTCCTCGACGCCCTGGATGTCGCTCAGGATCGCCACCCGGCCGCTGCCGGGCTCGGTGATCAGCCCCATGGCGATTCCCGAGACCTGGCCCCTGATCGGGACGCCGGCGTCCATCATCGCCAGGCTCGAGCCGCAGACGCTGGCCATGGAGGTGGACCCGTTGGACGAGAGGATCTCGGTCACCAGCCGGATGGTGTAAGGGAATTCCTCCTCGGGCGGGACCACCGCCGACAGAGCCCGCTCGGCCAGGGCTCCGTGGCCGATCTCGCGACGGCCGGGAGAGCGCAGGGGGCGCGCCTCACCGACCGAGAAGGGCGGGAAGTTGTAGTGGTGCATGAAGCGCTTGAACTCCGCGAGGCCGAGCCCGTCCAGCTTCTGCTTGTCGCCGATCGAGCCCAGAGTGACGATGCTGAGCGCCTGGGTCTGACCCCGGGTGAAGAGCGCCGAGCCGTGGGTACGAGGCAGCAGGCCCACCTCACAGGTGATCTGCCGGATATCCGTCGTCTGGCGCCCGTCGGGACGCCTCCCCTCGTCGAGGATCTTCTGCCGGACCCGCTGCTTGACCTTGGCCTCGAAGCTGCGCGCCAGCAGCGGAAGTCGATCGGCGAACTGGGGACCCAGCTCGGCCACGGTCTCCTTCTTCAGGTCGTCGAGCGCGGATTCCCGCAGCTGCTTGCTGGGATTGAAGAGGGCCTGGTCCAGCCGATCGGCGAGGAACCGGTCGACCGCGGCCTCCACCTCGGGATCGCCGGGAGGCGGAACGACCTGCACCTTGGGTACGCCGACCTCACGGGCGAAGGCATCGATGGCGTCGCAGATGCGCATGATCTCCTGCTGCGCGAGCTCGAGCGCCTGGACCACGCTCTCCTCCGGGACCTCCCTGGCGCCCGCCTCGACCATGATGATCGCGTCCCGAGTGCCTGCAACCACCAGGTCCAGGCTGCTCTCCTCCATCTTCGAAACGGAGGGGTTGACCACCAGCTGCCCGTCGAAGCGACCCACCCGGACCGCCCCGATTGGGCCCTGAAAGGGAATCTGAGAGATGCTCAGCGCGGCGGAGGCGCCCACGATCGCCAGCACGGCCGGGTCGGCGTCCTGGTCCACCGAGAGCACGGTGGCGACCACCTGCACGTCTTTGCGGAACTCCTTGGGGAAGAGGGGACGGATGGGGCGGTCGATCAGGCGGCTGTTGAGCACCGCCTGCTCGCTGGGCCGGCCCTCACGGCGGATGAAGCCGCCCGGGATCTTGCCCGCCGCGTAGAGCTTCTCCTCGTAGTCGCAGGTGAGGGGAAAGAAGTCGATGCCCTCACGAGGCTCAGCCGACATCACGGCGGTCACGAGCAGCATGGTGTCGCCCATGCGGACGATCACCGCTCCCGAGGCCTGTCCGGCGACCCGGCCGGTCTCCATGGTCAGCGTCCGATCGCCGATTTCGATCTGTGTCTTGTTCACTGTTCCTCCTGGGCCGCGCGCTGGCGCGGCGACGGTATACGGACGGCGAGCGCCCAGGGGCTGCGACTCGAGTCCGGTTAGGGGTTGGGGCTCGAAGAAAGGAATCCTTTCTCCGTACACCAATCTCTAACCTGGCAGGCCGCTTGGCCGGGCGCGGCGATTCGCGTGGGCTAGACGATCACCTCCTGAGCCCGAGCTTGGCGATCAGGGCTCGGTAGCGCTCGACGTCGGTGCGCTGCAGATAGTTGAGGAGGCGGCGTCGCTTACCGACCAGCTGCAGCAGGCCGCGCTGCGAGTTGTGGTCCTGGGCGTGCTGCTTCATGTGCTCTGTGAGATGGTTGATCCGCTCGCTGAAGAGCGCGATCTGCACCTCCGGCGAGCCGGTGTCGGCGTCGTGCCGACGGTTGGCGTCGATTACGGTCGCTTTCTCAACGATTGCCAGTCGGGATACCTCCTTCGATACTGCCGAGCCCGGATGCCGTTGGCAAGTCGCGCACCCGCGCCAGGTCAGGGGGCAGTATACCCGATCCTCTCCGAATCGAAGTCCCGGCCAGCCGCTCAGCAGGGTCAGGGCCCGGCCAGAATCTCCAGTGCGCCGGGAATTATCTCGAAGGTCGCGGGAGTCTCCCCCGCCAGCTCGCCGTCGGCCTCGATCCCAACCGGCGGATCGGCCTCGATCAGCAGCCGCCGCGCGCTGACGAAGCGGACCTGGGCCAGCCGGCCGTGCGTCCCCCGATAGAGGAGCGGGAGGCTGCGCAGGCCCAGCCAGCGGGAGACGTCTCCGATCACCACCACCTCGAAGGCTCCGTCGTCGGGGCGGGCCTGGGGTGCGATCCGCATCCCGCCTCCGAAGTAGACGCCGTTGGCGACGGCGATGGTCCGGATCCGCATCGTGGCCGGTGGACCGCCGTCCAGCGCCATCCGCACCCAGGTGTTGCGATAGCGCAGCAGGCTGACCACGGCCGCAGCGAGGAAGTTGACGGTGCCTCCGAGAGCCGGCACGCCGCGCTCCGCCCGTCGCACCACGGCGGCGCCGATCCCCACGTCGGCGGCGTTGAGGAAGTGGCGGCGCCCCGCCGTGCTCTCCAGCCGGCCCACGTCGATCGGACGCCAGTGGTCGCCGGCGAGCCAGGCGGCCGTCTCGTCCGGCCGGCGGGGACCGGGAACTGTGCGCTGCCAGTCGCTGCCGGTGCCGCACTGGAGCACCGCCAGGCGCGGCCGGGCCACGGCCGCCGTGTCGAGCAGTCCGTTGACCACCTCGTTCGCCGTCCCGTCGCCACCCACCGCCACCACCAGCCGCGAACCGGCCCCGGCGGCGAAACGGCGGGCGTCGCCCCGAGCGCTGGTGTAGACGACCTCGGCCTGGATCGCGCCCGCCGCCGCGCAGCGCCGCCAGTAGCGGCGGGCCCGACCGCCCCCTGCCACCGGGTTGACGATGACCAGCGGCGGCGGCGCGCTCAGCTGCCCAGGACTCTCTTCGCCTTGTCGACGTCCCTGCGCATCTGCTGCTGCAGGGCGGCGACGGTCGCGAAGCGGCGCTCGCCTCGCAGCCGCTGCACGAAGGAGACGGCCAGCTCACGCTCGTAGAGGTCGCCCTCGAAATCGAACAGATAGGCCTCCACCATCAGCTGGTGCTCTCCGAAAGTGGGACGGATCCCGACGTAGGCCGCTCCCGGGTGGTTGCGCCCCTCCACCTGCACGCGGACAGCATAGACGCCGTGGGGCGGGATCAGCTTGTTCTTCGCGATGGCCAGGTTTGCCGTGGGAAAGCCCAGGCTGTGACCGCGCTGGCTGCCGTGCTCCACCCTGGAGCGGAGCAGGTAATCGCGGCCCAGCAGCTGGGCAGCCGCCCGCAGCTGGCCGAGCAGGATCAGCCGCCGGATGCGCGAGCTGCCGATCGGCTCCCCTGTGCGGACCACCGCGGGCACGGTCTCGAGCACGAATCCGCGGCGCTCCGCGAACTGGCGGAGGAAGGCGTGGTCGCCGTGGCGCCCCCGGCCGAAGGCGAAGTCGTAGCCCACCACCAGGCGGCGCAGCTCGATGCCGCGCAGAAGCCGCTGCAGGAAGCCGGAGGCACGCAGCTGGGCAAGCTGCTGGGTGAACGGGATCACGACCAGACAGTCGAGTCCCAGCCCCTCCAGCAGCCAGGCCTTCTCCTCCAGGGTGGTCAGGTTCGGCGGACAGTCCTTCGGGCTCAGCACGCAGCGTGGATGCGGCTCGAAGGTCGCCATCACGCTGAGCAGGCCCTCACGGCGCGCGGTTTCGATCACCGGTCCCAGCAGCGCCATGTGTCCCCGATGCAGGCCGTCATAGGCGCCGATGGTGAGGACGCTCGGCCCCAGCGTCCTCGGTTCGGGAAAGCCCTCCACCCGCTGCAGGCTCATGGCAAAAAGACCGCCTTGGGCTGAAGGCGGCGAGCCGCGTCGACGTCGCCCCAGCCCAGCAGGCGTCCCTCGCCGTCGACCACGCGGTGGCGGCCCAAGGCGGCCGCCTCCGGCACCGGGACGGCCTGCCCCTGCTGCACCGCCCGAGCTCGGGGTCCGGTGAGGGCCAGCGAGGGCCACCCTCGCAGGGGCAGGTCCAGGGGCAGGAGCTTTCCGAGCCAGGACTTCGGATCTGCCTCCAGGTCGGCGACCGTGAGTGCGTCCTGGACCTCGAGCGGCCCGAACGCTGTCCGCCTCAGCGCCGCCAGGTAAGCGCCGCAGCCGAGCGCGGCGCCGAGGTCGTGCACCAGGCTCCGGACGTACATCCCCTTTCCGCTCACGACCTCCAGGCGGGCCCGCGCGTTCTCGGCGTCCAGATCCAGCAGCTGAAGCCGATCCACCCTGACCGGGCGTGGGGCGCGCTCCACCACCTCGCCCCGGCGAGCCTTCCGATACAGGCTCTCTCCGCCCAGCTTGATCGCCGAGTGCATGGGCGGAACCTGCATGATCGATCCCACGAATCGGGGGAGGACCGCCTCCAGGTCCGCTGCGCCGAGCTCCGAGGCGCCGGCGACCGGCGTGATCGTGCCCTCGCGGTCGTAGGTGTCCGAGGTCGCGCCCAGCTGGACGGTCGCGAGATAGGTCTTGGGCCACTCGTGGACGAACTCCGCCAGCCGCGTCGCCCGGCCCAGCAGGATGGGCAGGACCCCCTCCGCCGCCGGGTCCAGGGTGCCGCCGTGCCCGATCGGGTCGACGGCGCTGAGGCGGCGGACCAGCCGCACCAGCGAGAAGGAAGAGGGGCCGACCGGCTTGTTCAGGTTGAGGATGCCGGAGATCATCGATCGCGGCTTCAGGACTGGCTGAGCCGCGCCCGCGCCGCCGCCAGGACCTCCGCCTCCGCCTGGGCGAGCGGCATGGCCATCTCCATCCCCGCCGCCCGGCGATGGCCGCCGCCACCGAAGAGCGCCGCCAGCGCGGCCGCGTCGATCCTGTCCCTGGAGCGGAGGCTGACCTTGATCAGCCGGGGTGAGACCTCTTTGAAGAGGATGGCGAGCTCCTGGTCGCGGACCGTGTTGAGCTGGTCGATGGCCCCGTCGGCCTGGTCCACGGTGGCACCGCTCTCGACCAGGTCGCTCAAGCGTATCGCCGCCCAGACCAGGCGATCGTCGTATTCGAAATGGGTCTGCTGGAGGATCCGGGCCTGCATCCGCAGGGTCGACGACGGGCGGCTCTTGAAGAGGCCGCGGGCCATCAGCGCCGGGTCGGCGCCCTGGGCCACGAGCTCGGCGGCGGCCCGCAGCGCCCGCTCCGAGGTGTTGTCGTGGCGGAAGCCGCCCGTATCCGACAGGATGCTGGCGTAGAGGCAGCTCGCGGCTGCCGGTGGAACCGGCAGCTGCCAGGCCTTGAGCAGGTCGTAGACCAGCTCACCGGCGGAGGCCGCGTCCGTGACCACGAGATTGAGCGTGCCGAAGCGCGCGTTGGTCACGTGATGGTCGACGTTGACGACCACCGAGGCCTCACGGACGGCATCCAGGTGCTCGCCCGTGCGCTCGGCGTCGGTGGAGTCGAAGACGAACAGGGGCACGCCCTCGGGGAGCGGATCGCGGTTGACACGCTCGATCCCGGGCAGGAACCACCAGGCGCCGGGCACCGGCCGTGAGGAGACGACCGGCATCCGCTTGCCCTGTGGTTCGAGCGCCTGGGCCAGCCCCAGCGCCGAGCCCAGGGTGTCGCCGTCCGCGTCCTTGTGGGTGACCGCGCCCAGCACCGGATGCCGCTCCACCACCTTCCAGATGGCTGGGGCCACCGCCAGCACCTCGCCCCGTGGGGGCGACAGGGGCGGGCTGCTACCCATTCGCCGGCGGGTTCTCCTCGGTGACCTCCCGCAGCAGCTGGCTGACCCGCACGCTGTAGGCGATGCCCCGATCCAGCTCGAAGCGCAGCTCGGGAGCGAAGCGCAGGTTGGTCAGCCGGGCGCCGATCTCCCGCCTGATGAAGCCCCGGGCGTGGCGCAGCCCCTCCACGGCCGCTTCCTGCTGCTCCGGCTCCCCCAGCACGCTGACCTTCACGGTCGCGTTGCGCAGATCGGGAGAGAGCTTCACGTCGCTGATGCTGGCCATTGTGACGCGCGGGTCCTTGAGGTCCCGGATGATGATCTGGCTGATCTCCTGGCGGAGCTGGGCGGCGACCCGTTCCACTCGATGCGTGGCCATGGCCCTATTCTCTCCCAGCGCATCACCCTTCCAGCGTCAGGAGGTCGGTGAGCAGGGCGTAGGCTGTCTGCTCCACGTGCGGCTCGTGCAGTCGCAGGCTGAGCCGGGCCGCCACGTCGGTGGTGATGTCGGCCGCCAGGGAGAAACCGTCGACGGCGTAAAGAGGGTCGTCGGGCCGCAACTCGACCGGACCCCAACGGGCGGCGTCCGGCTCGATCGAGGCCACCATGCGCAGGCGCCTGCCCTTGCGGGTGACGGTGCGGGCCCTGGCGGCGACGGCCTCGGTCAGGGGTTCCCTCACCACGTCCTGGACCCTGATCTCTCCGCCCAGGAGGACGTTGTTCACTATCACCGCTTTGACCGCGGCGTCCCAGCCCTCGAGGTCGTTGCTCGGATCCCGCTCGGCGATGCCCAGCCGCTGCGCCTCCTTCAGGCCGTCGCCGAGGGGCCAGCCGGCCGCGGCCCTGGTGACCAGGTAGTTCGTGGTGCTGCTGAAGATGCCCCGGACGGACCGGATCTCGGCCGCCGGCAGCGCGCTCCGAGCCAGGTTGAAGAGGGGCAGGTTGTCGGCCACCGTGGCCTCGAAGCGGAGGCAGCGCCGCTGAGAGCGGGCCAGCCTCTCGAGCTCGCGATAGGCGTGGGCGATCGGGCCCTTGTTCGCGGTCACCACGTCCATGCCGGCCGCGAGCGCCTCTCGGAGGTGGTCCAGCGCCGGCTGCCCATCCCTGGCGTTGAGCGGGGTGACCTCGATCAGGACGTCCGCCGGCAGGGCCTGGATCGGGGGCGGCAGGCCGCCCTCCGGCAGGGACGGCTGCGAGAGGCAGGTCTCCAGGTCGAGTCCCGCGTCGTCCACACCGAAGCCATGCTGGGCCGTGACGATCGCCGTGACCCGCCAGTCGAAAGCGTAGCGGTCACGCAGGACGCGGTCCTTGGAGAGCAGCAGCCGGGCGAAGGCCTTGCCCACGGAGCCGAAGCCGATGAGAGCGATCCGCCGAGGCCTGTCGTTGGCGCCGACGACGCGCAGCACTCGGAAAGTCTATTACGGCTTTACGGCTTCGAGTTTACGGCTTCGAGTTCAGGGAGCGAGACACCGCGTCAGCGGTGGCGAGCCAGGGCGCGCGGCGAGCAGGCCCATGCTAGGCATGCCGGCCGCACTGGAATTCTGCGGCCGGGCCGCGCACGGGCCGTCCGCGAGCCGCAATTGCGCCCGGTAGGTCTCTGAGCTCGAAGCCGTTAGCCCTGATGTACCTGAAACGACTCGATGATGTCGCCTTCCTGGAAGTCCTGGTGGCCGTCGACGCGGATACCGCACTCCAGCCCGGCCGTCACCTCTTTGACGTCGTCCTTGAAGCGCTTCAGGCCGCCGATCGGACCCTCGAAGAGCAGCTGGTTGGCGCGCGAGACCTTGGCCACCGACCCGCTGGTGATCTTCCCCTCCTGGACGCGCACGCCGGCGATCGTGCCCACCTTCGGGATACGGATCGGGGTGATCACCTCGGCGCGGCCTTCCCAGACCTGGACGAAGGTCGGTTCGTACAGCCCTCTGATGGCGTTGCCGATGTCGTTGGTGACGTTGTAGATCACGTCGTACTGGCGGATGTCGACCTTCTCACGTTCAGCGGCGCGCTGCGCCTGGACGTCGGGCTTGACGCTGAAGGCGATCGCCAGGGCGTTGGAAGCGGCGGCCAGCAGGATGTCCGACTCAGTCACCGGACCGACGCCTTCGTACACGATCTTGATCTGCACCTTGGGGTCCTGAATCTTGAGGAGCGACTGCTTGAGCGCCTCGAGCGAGCCGTTGCTGTCCGCCTTGAGCACCAGGTTCAGGTCTTTGACCGCTCCCTGCTCGACCTGGCTGGCCAGGTCCGCGAGCGTGATGCGGCGGGTCTTCGAGAGCGCCGCCACCCGCCGCAGCTCGGCGCGCTGGCCGGCGATGGTGCGTGCCACCTTCTCGCTGCTGACCACCTGGAAGATGTCGCCCGCGGTGGGCACGTCGGGCAGGCCCATCAGGACCGCGGGCGTCGCCGGCTGAGCCTCCTTCAGCTTCTTCCCCTGGTCGTTGAGCAGAGCCCGGACCTTGCCGAAGATGTGGCCGACGACCACGTTGTCCCCGACCCGGAGAGTCCCGCTCTGGACGAGCACGGTGGCCACCGCCCCGCGGCCCTTCTCCAGGTGGGCGTCGATCACCGTTCCCGCGGCCGGCTTGGCCGGATTCGCCTTGAGGTCCTGCAGGTCGGCGACCAGCAGGATCATCTCCAGCAGCTCGGAGAGCCCCGTCTTCAGCTTCGCTGAAACCGGGACCATCACCGTCTGGCCGCCCCACTTCTCGGGGACCAGCCCGTGCTCCGAGAGGCCCTGCATCACCCGATCCGGATTGGCGCCCTCCTTGTCGATCTTGTTGATGGCGACCACGATCGGGACTCCCGCCGCCTTCGCGTGCGAGATCGCCTCCACCGTCTGAGGCATGACCCCGTCGTCGGCGGCTACCACCAGCACCGCGACGTCGGTGACCTGGGCTCCCCGGGCCCGCATGGCGGTGAAAGCCTCGTGACCGGGGGTGTCGAGGAACACGATCCGGCGATTACGCTCTTCGACGGTGTAGGCGCCGATGCTCTGGGTGATGCCGCCCGCTTCCCCGGCGGCGACCTTGGTCTGGCGCACGGCGTCGAGGAGCGAGGTCTTCCCGTGGTCGACGTGGCCCATGACGGTGACCACCGGCGGCCGGGTCTTCAGGTCCTCAGCTGCCTCGCCTTCCAGGCTAAAAAGCTCGGACCGGGAGGTCATCTTGACCTGCGTCTGGTCCTCGGCGACGGCCTCCACCACCGCGGTGTCCATGGCCATCGGGCTGGCCTGCACCCCGAAGGTATCGGCGACGATCGCCGCCGTCTCGTAATCGATCTGCTGGTTGATGTTGGCCATGATGCCGTTGCGCATCAGTTCCTTGATGATCTCGACGGCGGTGACGTGCAGGTAATCGGCCAGCTCCTTGACCGTCAGAGAGGGCGGCAGCTGGACCTGGGTCTCGCGCACCGCCGGCTTGGCGTCGGCGGCGGCGGCTCCAGCCGCGAACTGGGTGCGAACCGACGCCTCCTGCTCCGGAGTCAGGACCGCCATGGCGTGGCGGGGGGCATGCCGGCCGCTCTTCAGGAAGTCGAGGATGTCGCGAGCCTCGACGAGGTCGCGAGCCAGCTGCTGGACTTTGATGCCGCGCGTCTGTGTGGTGGCGATGGATACTCCTTTGTCTTCGAACTCAACTGGGAATGATAGCGTGCGGCGCTGCGCCGCTCCGCCCCTACAGTATTCCCGAGCCCCAGGCGGACCAATCGTCGGCCGCCACGGTGACGTGGAGCGCGCGATCCAGTGTCCGGCGTTTGCGAGCCAGAGCCCAGCAGGCCGGATCGCGGCAGAGATAGGCGCCCCGGCCCGGTGCCCGGCCGCGGAGGTCGATCGAGACCTTACCGCCGGCGAGCCGGACGAAGCGGATCAGCTCGGGTTTGCTCTTGACGCTGCGGCAGGCGACGCAGCTGCGCAGCGGAGACCCCTGGCTCACGTGGTCTTGGCGGCGGGCACCTCCGCCGGCAGGTCCGCGGTGGGCTTGATGTCGATGCGCCAGCCCGTCAGCTTGGCGGCCAGACGAGCGTTCTGGCCGTCCTTGCCGATGGCCAGGGAGAGCTGCCCGTCCGGGACGTGGGCGGTCGCGGTGCGCGACTCGCGGTCGATCTCCACCCGGTCCACCTGCGCCGGGCTGAGCGCGTTGGCGACCAGCTGGGCCGGATCCTCGGCCCAGGGGATGATGTCCACCCGCTCGCTGGCCAGCTCACCCACCACGCTGCGGATCCGCACGCCCTTGGGTCCGACACAGGCGCCCACCGGGTCGATGCCCTCCTGCCGCGCCTCCACCGCTACCTTGCTGCGCACTCCAGGCTCGCGGGCCAGGGCGCGGATCACCACCGCGCCCGAGCTCAGCTCCGGAATCTCGAACTCCAGGAGCCGGCGCACCAGCGCCTTGTGCGCTCGCGTCACCAGTACCTGGGCTCCCTTGCTGCGCCGCCGCTCGTCGAGCAGCAGGACCTTGAGGTGCTGACCCGGCCGGATCGCCTCCTCCGGGATCTGCTCCTCGGGCGGAAGCACACCTTCCGCCTTGCCCAGCTCGAGGTAGACCATGCGCCCTGCCGGCCGCTCCAACACCCGATCGACGACGCCGCTGACCAGCTCGCCGCGGTGCTCGAGCACGTCGCGCAGGACCTGGTCCTTCTCGGCGTCCCGCAGCCGCTGGAAGACCACCTGCTTGCTGATCTGCGCCGCCAGGCGCGCGAAGTCGTCGGTGGGGATCGGAATCTCGACCAGATCCCCGGGGCTGGCCTGCGGGCGGACCCGCCTTGCCTCCTCCAGCGCCACCTCGATGGCGGGATCAGACACCGACTCGACGGCCTTGCGCCGGCCGAAGATCTCGATGTGGGCCGTGTCCTGATCGACGTGCACGCGGATCGGCTCGGCCGGGTTGAAGGCCCGGCGGTAGGCCGTGGCCAGCGCGCTTTCCACCAGGTTGAGCAGCGACTGCTTGGAGATCCCCTTCTCGTCCTGGATCTGGTCGAGCGCCTTGATGAAGTCGGATTTGAGCGTGGCCAACGGATCTAGCCCATCACAGGTCGACCGCAAGACGGGCTGCTTCCACGTCGGCCAGCGGGATCGAGACCGTCTGCGCATCGCGGAGCTGGAGCTCGACACGATCGTCCGAGACGCCCACCATTCGCCCTTCGGCGACGCGGTGGCCGCCGTCCACGCGATAGCTGATGTTGGCCCGCCGGCCGAGGAAGCGGCGATACTCCTCCAGGCTGCGCAGGGGACGTTCAGCTCCGGGTGAGGAGACTTCCAGCGTGTAGCGGCCGGGAAGCGGATCCGCCTGGTCGAGGAGGGCGCCGAGCGAGTGGCTGACGCGCTCGCAATCGTCCAGGGAGACTCCCTGCGGGCGGTCGATGGTCACGCGCAGGAGCGGGGAATGCTGACCGAGAAGCTTCAGATCGTACAGCTCGAAGCCCAGGAAGGTCAGCGTCGGCAGGAACAGTCCGCGCAGCCGCTCCACCGTCGCGGCGCTCTCCGTATTCACTTCGAGGCCAGTATAGGAGCCTATCGCGGATCGAGCCGTCTCCAGACGACGAGGAGCGGGCTGGCGTTGAAGATGGAGCTGTAGGTCCCGCTGATGATGCCGATCAGCAGCGCCAGCGTGAAGCCTTTGATGTTGGGCGGCGAGATCAGGAAGAGTGCCACCAGCACGAAGACCACGGTCATCGAAGTGTTGATCGACCGGGACAGCGACTGGACGATGCTGAGGTTGACGTTCTGCTCGAAGTTGAGGCGGCTCGCCTGGCGCATGTTCTCCCGGATCCGGTCGAAGATCACGATCGTGTCGTGGACGGAGAAGCCGATCACGGTCAGGGCGGCGGTCACGAACAGGGTGTTGATCTCGCCCAGCGTAGTGAAGTGGCCGATGATCGAGAAGACCCCGGCCAGCACGAAGACGTCGTGGAGCAGGGCCAGGATGGCGCAGACCGCGAATTTGAAATTGAAGCGGAAGCTCAGGTAGGCCACGATCAAGGCCGAGGCGATCACGATCAGCAGGACGGCCCCGGCCACCAGCTCCCGGGCGATCACCGGGCCCACGAACTGGGTGCTGATGTCCTTGATCCCGCCACCGAACTTGCTGCCCAGGTCGCTCCGGATCCGGCTTTCCTGGTCGCTCCCCAGCGGCCTGGTGGTGATCAGGACGGCGTCGCCGCCGGCCTGCTGGACGGTCGCCTGGACGTTGAAGCTGTCCATCTCCTTCTGCACCGCCGTGGCCTGGACCTGATGCTTGAAGGTCACGCTCAGCTGGTTGCCGCCCTGGAAGTCGATCCCCAGCCGGAAGCCGAAGAGCGCCATCGAGATGATGCCGGGCAGGATGATGATCAGGGAAAGCGCGAAGTACCAGTTGCGCCGTCCCACGATGTCGATGGTGCGCGGCGCAGCGTCGAGGACCTGGTCCGCGACCTTCGCGCTCACGCGGCCACGGCCTTGCGGGGCGCGGAGACTCCGTAGAGGCCGAGGCGGCGCGCGGGACGGATGCCCGCCACCACCTGCAGCAGCTGCTGGGTGGTCACGATCGCGGAGAACATGCTCACACCCACCCCGATCGCCAGGGTGATGGCGAAGCCCTTGATCAGGGGCGCGCCGAAGAAGTACAGGACCCCGCAGGTGATCAAGGTGGAGGTGTTCGAATCGCGGATCGCGGGCCAGGCCCGAGCCACGCCGGCCTCCATCGCCGCGCCCAGCGTCCGCCCGGCGCGAAGCTCCTCCTTGACCCGTTCGAAGATCAGGACGTTGGCGTCGACCGCCATCCCCACCGAGAGGACGAACCCGGCCAGCCCGGCCAGGGTGAGCGTCACCCCGAAGAGCTTGAAGATGGCGAGCGCGATCGCCGCGTAGAGGAGCAGGGCCAGGCTGGCGACCACGCCCGGCAGGCGGTAGTAGCTGATCATGAAGAGGACCACGATCGCCAGTCCCAGGGCGCCGGCCAGGAGGCTGAGGCGGACGGTGTTGGCGCCCAGAGTGGCGCTGACCTCGGTGCTGGTCAGGGTCTGGATCGTGCCCGGCAGGGCGCCGGAGTCCAGCTGGACGGCCAGCGCCTGAGCCGAGTCCTGGGTGAAGCCGCCCGTGATCTGTCCCTGTCCGCCGCAGATCTCGGACTGGACGTTGGCGTCCTCGATCAGGTCCTTGTCGAGGAAGATGGCGAGCTTGTTCTGCGGATCGCCCTGGGGCTTGGCGACCGCCGCCTTGGTGACGTTGCAGAGGAGCTGTGCGCCTGACGAGCTCAGCGTGAAGGACACGTCGGGCAGGCCGCTCTGGTCGGTGGAGCGGACGGCCTGGGTCAGCATGCTGCCGTCGATGTGGGTGTAGACCGGCTTGTAGCCCTGGTACTTGTTGGCATCCGCCGGGTTGAGGTCGCTCAGGGTGGTCGCGTCCGGGGTGCCCGGCGCCCAGGTCCAGAAGGTCAGGTACGAGGTCTTGCCCAGGATCTGCTTGGCCTGCTCGAGGTTGACCCCCGGCAGCTCGATCACGATCCGGTCGGCGCCTTCAGCCCGCACCACCGACTCGGCATAGCCGGAGGCGTTGACCCGGCGCTCCAGGATGCTGATGGCCGCGTCGCGAGCGTTGGAGATGGGCATGTTGTTGCGGACGTTGGTGATCTGCAGCTCCAGGTGGGTGCCGCCCTGCAGGTCGAGCCCCTTGTGAATGTAGATCTGCTGGTTGAAGCCCAGCGCCGGGACGGCAAGGTGGGGGATCTGGTTGATGGGACCGGTCAGGGACTGGTGGGTCGCCAGCCTGAAGACGTAGGCATACCCGTCGACGAAGGCCGCGACCAGCGCGACGCCGGCGATGAGCAGGAGCAGGTACCGGTTGGCGCGCATCGAGAGCCAAGTATAGATACAGCTCTCAGGGCAGGGGTGCGCTCTCCCACTCGGCGCGCAGGGCGGCGGCGACCTCCAGGAAACGCCCGCCGCCGATCGCGTCCCGAAGGGTCCGTGTCAGGCGGAGGAGCACGGCCAGGTTGTGGATCGAGGCCAGGCGATGGGCCAGGATCTCTCCGGCCATGAAGAGGTGCCGGACGTAGGCCCGGCTGAAGCCGCGGCAGGCGTAGCAGTCGCAGCCGGCGTCGAGCGGTCCGCCGTCCTCTACGAAGCGCGCGTTGCGCAGGTTGATCCGGCCGCCGCGAACCAGCACCGAACCGTTGCGGGCGATCCGGGTCGGCAGCACGCAGTCGCAGAGGTCGACACCCCGGCTGACCGCCTCGATCAGGTCGATCGGCGTGCCCACACCCATCAGGTAGCGCGGCCGGTCGGCGGGAAGGATCGCGGTCTGAAGCTGGAGCAGGCGGTAGGTGGTCGCCCTGGGCTCCCCCAGGCTCAGGCCGCCGACCGCGAAGCCGTCGAAGGCCATCGCGCTCAGCGCCCGGGCGCTTTCTTCCCGCAGCTCCGGATCGAAGCCCCCCTGGGCGATGCCGAAGCGCAGCTGTCCCGGCGCGGCCTCCTGCGCCAGGCAGCGCTCGGCCCAGTGATGAGTCCGCTCCATCGCGGCTCGGGCGCCACTCAGGTCGCCGGGCCAGGGCGCGGGCTGGTCGAAGGCCATGGCGACGTCCGATCCGAGGGCGCGCTGCACCGCCATCACGGACTCCGGCGTGAAGCGCTGGGGGCTGCCGTCCAGATGGGAGCGGAAGGTCGCTCCCTCGTCTGCCACCGTCACCAGGTGGTCGAGGCTGAAGACCTGGAAGCCGCCGCTGTCGGTGAGGATCGAGCTTCCCCAGCCCATGAACCGGTGCAGGCCTCCCAGCCGCGCGATCCGCTCCGCACCCGGGCGCAGCGCGAGATGGTAGGTGTTTCCCAGCAGGATTCCGACCCCGAGATCGCGCAGCTCGTCGGGACTGAGCGCCTTGACGCTGCCCTGAGTTCCCACCGGCATGAAGGCCGGGGTCTGCACCTCCCCGTGCGCGGTCCGCAGCACACCTTTGCGAGCGCCGCCTTCCTGCGCCTGCAGGGTGAAGCTCACGACCGGGCCCGGCCCGCGATCAGCATGCAGTCGCCGAAGCTGTAGAAGCGGTACTCGAGGCGGATGGCCTCCCGGTAGGCGGCGAGGACGCACTCCCGCCCCGCGAACGCGCTCACCAGCATCAGCAGCGTGCTCCGGGGCAGGTGGAAGTTGGTGAGCATCGCGTCCACGACCCTGAAGCGGAAGCCGGGAAGGACGTAGAGGTCGGTCCAGCCCTCGCCGGCGGAGACGAAGCCGTCGTCGCGGGCGCAGCTCTCGAGCACCCGCACGCAGGTGGTGCCGACCGCCACCACCCGGCGGCCCGTCTCCTTGGCGCTGGCGATCGCCGCCGCCGTCTCCTGCCCCAGGCGGAAGGCCTCGCGGTGGATGCGATGGCCGCTCGGCTCCTCCTCGCGGACCGGGGCGAAGGTGTCGAGGCCCACGTGCAGGGTGACGAAGGCGATGGTGATCCCCCTGTCCCGCAGTCCCGAAAAAAGCCGCGGCGAGAAATGCAGGCCGGCCGTGGGAGCGGCAGCGGAGCCCTCCCTCGATCCGAAGACAGTCTGGTAGCGTTCGGGGTCGCCCAACGGCTCCTTGATGTAGGGCGGGGTGGGCATCCGGCCGATGCGCCGGACCTCGTCGAGAGCCGCCTCGCCCTCCAGGCGGACCCTGCGGGTCTCCTCTTCCCCACCGAGAACCGTTATCCGCAGCGGCGAGCCCTCGAAGTCCACCACCGCGCCCGCCGGCAGCTTCCGGGCCGGCCGGACGAGCGCCTCCCACTCGCGCCCGGCCAGCGGCCGCAGCAACAGGACCTCGGCCGGCGCGCCGCCCCGGCGGC
>Ga0209577_10001687_pt1 | contig 21803 bp, 18 predicted proteins | sample GraSoiAngelo_109_FD_185874 | JGI IMG/M metagenome (GOLD analysis project Ga0209577, IMG submission 185874) | Grasslands soil microbial communities from the Angelo Coastal Reserve, California, USA - 14_0903_12_20cm (SPAdes) (version 2) | ecosystem: Environmental > Terrestrial > Soil > Grasslands...
TCCGGCTCGCACGCGAGCGAAACAAGCTCACCATCACTGCCACGCAGATGATGGAATCGATGATCTACAACCCGGTGCCGACCCGCGCGGAGGTGTCCGACGTTGCCAACGCGGTGCTCGACGGCACCGACGCGGTCATGCTCTCGGCGGAGACCGCCGCCGGGCGCTTCCCGGTGGAAACCATCGAAGCGATGAGCCAGATTTGCGCCGAGGCTGAGAAGTCGTATGAAATCGAGCTCGACCGTGATTTTCTCAATCGCACTTTCACCCGCATCGACCAGTCGATCGCGATGGGTGCGCTCTTTACCGCCTTCCATCTTCAGGTGAAGGCCATTGCGTCGCTGACCCAGTCCGGCTCGACCGCGTTGTGGATGTCGCGGCACAACTGCGGCTGCCCGATCTTCGCGCTGACGCCCGAGGTTTCGTCGCAGCGAAAGATGTCGCTCTACCGCAACGTGCAGCCGCTCTATCTCGAACAGGCAGACGACAGCGAGGCGGTGCTGCGCGCCGCCGAGGATCTGCTGCTGACCCGCGGCCAGGTCCAGCGCGGTGACCTGATCGTACTAACCATCGGCGAGCCCATGGGCAAGTCAGGCGGCACCAATGCGATGAAGATCGTAAGAGTGGGCGAGCACCGATAGGTGTGAGCGTACGATCTGGGCGAGGCTAACCTGCGCGAGCAGGTTAAGCGAAGCGGCAGAGACCAAGATCGTTCAGGCGAGCACCGATAGGTGTGAGCGTACGATCTGGGCGAGGCTAACCGGTAACGTTGTCAGGAGGAGTTGCATCGATGTCCACCGTGCACCTGTGGCCGCGGCGTGTGGTCGAATCCCAGCTGGCCCGCCCGCTGATTCTGATCGTCGTCATATTCGTCCTTTGGGACCTCGTGATCAGGATGTTCAAGATTCCGCCGTACCTCATTCCTGCGCCTTGGGACGTTGCCAAGATGCTCGTCGCCGAATGGCCGCGGCTCTGGCGGGAGAGCCTGTTCACGGGTTATGCAACATTGGGCGGATTCGGGCTTTCGATCCTTTTCGGGATACCGATCGCGATGCTGATCGCCTACTCGAGGCTGGTCGAAAGCTACCTCTACCCTCTGCTGGTGTTCTCTCAGAGCGTACCCAAGATCGCGATCGCACCGCTGTTCGTCGTCTGGTTTGGATTCGGCATCTTTCCCAAGGTAATCTCGGCGTTCCTGCTCGGATTTTTTCCCGTGGTCGTGGCTACCGTCATGGGCTTCAAGTCGATGGAGACCGAGATGATCGATCTCGCCCGGTCAATGCGCGCTTCCCGTTTGCAAATGTTTCTCAAGTTCAGCCTCCCCCAGGCGCTGCCTAGCATATTCAGCGGACTGAAAGTCTCGGCTACGCTGGCGGTTGTCGGCGCCGTCGTCGGCGAATTCGTAGGCTCGAACTCGGGCATCGGCTATGTCTTGCAGATTGCCAACGGCAACTTCGATCTGCCGCTGATGTTTGCCGCGCTGTTCGTGCTTTCAATGATGGGGGTGATCCTGTTCGCCATCGTCGACGTGGTCGAGAAGATGATGATCCCATGGCACCAGTCTCGGCGTGCCGACGTCATGACCGTTACCGCCTGACCCGTTTGCGTTTCTGCCCATCCCAAGGAGGAATTCATGAAGTCACTACTGCGATTGGTGGCGATTGTCGCGGCTGCAACGATGCTGTGCTCCGGCACCGCTCAAAGCCAACCCAAGGACAAAGTCGTCCTGATGCTCAATTGGTATTTATACAGCGAACACGCGCCGTTCTTTCTGGGCAAGGAGCGCGGGTTCTACGATCAGGAGGGCATCGATCTCGACATTCAGGAGGGACGGGGCTCGGGCGTGACGGTGCAGGCCGTCGCGGCCAACACCGCCACCTTTGGCTATGTCGACGTCCCGACGATGATCAAAGCCGCTGCCAAGGGCGCGCCGGTCAAAAGCGTCGGCGTTGCGCTGCAACTCTCGCCGATGTCGGTCATGGGATTTGCCGAAAAGAATATCCGCGCCCCCAAGGACATCGTCGGCAAGACCGTGGCGATCACTCCGGGCGACTCGATGTCGCAGATCTGGCCGCTGTTCCTGAAGAAGACAGGGATCAAGGAAACCGATTTCAAGACCGTTGCCGGCGATGCCCAGACCAAGCTCAACGCGGTCATGAATGGACAGGCGGACCTGCTGCTCGGCTACGTCATGGATCAGGCGATCAAGCTTCAGGACGCGACCAAGAAGCCGGTCTACCCGATTCGCTTCGCCGATTACGGTGTGAACATGATCAGCTCAGGCATTATCATCAACAGTGAAACGCTCAAGTCCAAGCCAGACATGGTCAAGCGCTTCCTGCGCGCCACGACGCGGGCGCTCGAGGAGTCCGAAAAGAATCCCGAGACCGCGGTCGATGCGATGCTCAAGGCCAACTCCAAAGCCGGCGTACGCGAGACGCTGATCATTGGTCTCAAACAAACGACCGCGCTCTATCACACCAAAGAGACGGCCAAGGAGCGTCCGCTGCGCGTCTCGATGTCCGATGTGCGCGAGTCGCTCGATCTACTTGCACAGTACGGCGGCCTCGACCCCGCGACCAAGGGCAAGGCTGAAGACTGGGTCGTACTCGACTATCTTCCCTGATCTGCCTTGGGCGCTTCGACCATGCACATGGATCCGGGCGATGCGACACGCCCGGCGCTGATTCGCATGCTCGGAGTGGCGAAATCCTACCGCACCGCCGAGGGCGAAGTCGAGTCGCTCCAACCGCTGGAGTTCGACATTCGCGAGGGGGAGTTCCTCTCGATTGTCGGACCGAGCGGTTGTGGCAAGAGCACGCTCTTAAAGCTCGTGGGAGGCCTCCTTCCCGCAACGCGAGGGTCGATCGAGATCGCCGGCAAGCGCGTCGAAGGGCCCGCAGGCAGCATCGGCATCGTGTTCCAGAACCACGTACTGCTGGCATGGCGCACGGTTCTCGAAAACATCATGCTTCAGATCGAGGTACGCAAGCTGCCGCACGGACGCGGTATCGAACACGCTCGCGAGCTGGTGGAGATGGTCGGACTGAAAGGATTCGAGAATAAATATCCGTGGCAACTGTCCGGCGGCATGCAGCAACGCGCATCGATCTGCCGCGCTCTGGTGCACGATCCGGCGATCCTGCTGATGGACGAGCCGTTTGGCGCGCTCGATGCGATGACTCGCGAGAAAATGAACCTCGAGCTCCAGCGCATCTGGTCGGCGGCAAAGAAAACGGTGTTACTCATTACGCACAGCATTCCCGAGGCCATTTTTCTATCCGACCGGGTATTGGTCATGAGCGAGCGTCCGGGTTCGATTGCGGGGATTTACGATGTGCCATTGCCACGCCCACGAACGCTGGCGATGATGGGCGGTGTGGAATTCGGCGCGCTTGCACAGACAATCCGGGCGCATTTCTACGCTCAGGGCTCGCTGGACGCATGAGCGAAACGTCTCGCCGATCGCTTCCATGACCGCACCGACTTTTCGCGTGATCGCGATCGAGCTCTACGAGCGCCCGGTCGCGCTGCGCATTCCGTTCCGCTTCGGCGCGGCGACGGTGACCCACGCACCGCAGGCCTTCGTGCGCGCGCGGATCCGGCTTTCCGACACGGCATCGAGCGGCACCGAGGCTCAAGGCGCGGCGGCAGAGTTGATGATTCCCAAATGGTTCGACAAGTCGCCTGAGAAATCGAATGCCGAAAACGTTTCGGATTTGCGAAGGGCGGTAGCCAACGCGGCGCACGCCTATGCGTCGGAACCGTCATCGCGCACGGCTTTCGGCCACGCGACGGCGCACTACCGCTCGCTGCTCGCTGCTGGCGAGGCCCGGGGACTGAACGCGCTCGCGTCCAATTACGGTCCGTCGCTCATCGATCGCGCGATCCTCGATGCACTGTGTCGCGCGCTGGGTGTATCGTTCAACGTCGCGATCCGCGGTAACGCGCCCGGCATCGATACCTCGCTCACTCCCGACTTGGCGCGCTTCGACCTTGGCCGATTCCTTGGCGGGCTCGGGTCTCTCGCCCGAATTGCGGCCCGCCACACGGTGGGAATGCTCGATCCGATCGAGACCTATGACGCGGGCGACAGCGTCGGTGATGGTTTGCCGAAGACACTCGAGCAGGTAATCGATGTCTACGGGAACCGATATTTCAAGCTCAAGCTCGGTGGAAATCCTGATGCGGACCTGCGTCGCCTGACCGACATCGCCGTCGTCCTCGACAGGTTGCCGGAGTACACCGTCACGCTGGACGGCAATGAGCAATTCGCGGACGTGGCGACGATCGCCGAATTCTGGCATAAGGCCGCCGCGACGCCTTCGCTCGCCCGCTTGGTTGCCGCGACGCTGTACCTAGAGCAGCCGCTGCCTCGTGCGCTGGCTTTGGAAACGGATGTGTCGGAGCTTGCGCGCTCGAAGCCGCTGTTGATCGACGAGTCCGACGCAACTCTCGACGCGTTTCCGACGGCGCGTGTGCTCGGCTACTCCGGCGTTTCGAGCAAGAGTTGCAAGGGCATCTACAAATCGCTGCTCAACGCGGCCCGATGTACGCTCTGGAACAGGTACGCACCGCGCCGCTATTTCCTTTCCGGGGAGGACCTGACGATGCAGGCGGGACTCGCCGTGCAACAGGACCTTGCGCTGGCAAGCGTGCTCGGACTCTCCCACGTCGAGCGCAACGGACACCATTACGCCAATGGCTTCTCCGGCCAGGGGGCGGATGCCGCCGAACAGCAACGCTTCCTCTCCGCGCATCCGGATCTCTACCATACGAGCCACGGCTCGGTGCGCCTGGCGATCCACGATGGATCGATTGCCCTTGGCTCGCTTGAGATCCCCGGATTTGCCTCGGGCGCGGAACCGGATTGGGCGACGCTCGAGCCCATGCAGCATCGCATCGCCACGAATGAAGAAAGGATGATGCAGTGACAGGCTGGATGTTGGCCTACATGATGCAGTTCGCCACTATTGTCGTCGAGCGCCGATGATTTGACGTCGCGACAGTTTCGGATTTCTGCATCCGGACGGCCGAACGCGCGTTAGCAGACCAACGCTCGCATACAAGGACTGAGTATCATGGCCATTGAGCGACTCGGCATCATCATGAACGGCGTCACCGGGCGGATGGGGACCAATCAGCACCTTATCCGCTCCATCTGCGCCATACGAAAAGAGGGCGGCGTGCGTCTTGCCGATGGCCGGCGGGTGATGCCCGATCCCATCCTCGTCGGCCGCAACGCCGACAAGCTTTCGGCGCTCGCGGCCGCCAATGGTGTGACTCGCTGGAGCACCGATCTCAATGCGGCGCTGGCGAACAAGGACGATGCGCTCTACTTCGACTCGGCGTCGACCGGCTTGCGGCCCAAGCTCATCAAACAAGCCATCGCCGCCGGCAAGCACATCTATACCGAAAAGCCGGTGGCGCCGACGGTCCGCGAAGCGATGGACCTTTATCGCGCGGCGAAGGCCGCGGGCATCAAGCACGGTGTGGTGCAGGACAAGCTCTGGCTGCCGGGGTTGCTCAAGATGAAGATGCTGGTCGACTCCGGATTCTTCGGCCGCGTCCTGTCGGTGCAGGGGGAATTCGGGTATTGGGTGTTCGAAGGCGATTGGCAGCCCGCGCAGCGACCGTCGTGGAATTATCGCAAGGAGGACGATGGGGGAATAATCGTCGACATGCTCTGCCACTGGCGCTACGTGCTCGACAATCTCTGGGGCGAAGTCAAGAGTGTCTCCTGTCTCGGCGCGACGCACATCCCGAAGCGCTGGGACGAGCACGGTCGCGAGTACAGGGCGACTGCCGACGATGCCGCATACGCGACCTTCGAACTTGCCGGCGCGCAGGGGCCGGTCATCGCGCAGATCAACAGCTCGTGGGCGACGCGCGTGCGTCGCGATGACCTGGTGACCTTCCACGTCGATGGAACGCTCGGCTCGGCGGTCGCAGGGCTGACCGATTGCTGGGCACAGGCGCGGGCCAATACCCCGAAGCCGGTCTGGAATCCCGATGTGCCGCAGACGATCAATTTTTTTGACACCTGGCAGAAGGTTCCCACGAACCAGATTTACGACAACGCGTTCAAGGTCGAATGGGAAATGTTTATTCGCCATTTGTTCGACGACACGCCCTTCCGCTGGAACCTGCTCGAGGGCGCCAAAGGGGTCCAGCTCGCGGAGCTGGGTCTGAAGAGCTGGGCCGAGCGACGGTGGCTCGACGTCCCGGCTCTGGAGGCTTGAGACGGTGAATCGCATTCGCCTGCGCCTGCCTCGCGCCGACGGAACGACGCACGATTACACCTTGCGCGGACCCGGAAACTGGACGCTTCCCGAGCCCGGCACCCGCTTCAATCGCATCGCCTATTCGGCAGCACACGTCGTTGCCGACCCTTTTTCATCCGCCGATCCGTGGCTCTCGCCGGCGGTCGACTGGGACGCGACGCTGGGCTATCGGAGTTATCTTTGGTCGCTGGGCCTCGGCGTCGCCGAAGCGATGGACACCGCGCAGCGTGGCATGGGCCTCGACTGGCCAAGTTCGCTCGAATTGATCGATCGATCGCTCTCGCTCGCGCGTGCAACGCCGGGGGCCCTGATCGCCTGCGGTGCGGGCACCGACCATCTCGAGCCGCGGCCCAATACGACATCCGACGATGTCATCGCCGCCTACGAGCTGCAATGCGAAGCCGTCGAAAGCCGCGGCGGCCGTATCGTTCTCATGGCCAGCCGCGCGCTGGCGGCCTGCGCCAAGTCCCCCGACGATTACGCCAAGGTCTACGCGCGCATCCTGCAACAGGTGCGCGAGCCGGTGATCCTGCACTGGCTGGGCGACATGTTCGATCCGGCGCTCGCCGGCTACTGGGGACACGCCGATCCCGACCGCGCGATGGACGTTTGTCTCGAGGTCATCGAGCGCTACGCCGCCAAGGTCGACGGCGTCAAGATCTCACTGCTCGACAAGCACAAGGAGATCGCCATGCGAAGGCGCCTTCCAAGCGGTGTGCGCATGTACACCGGCGACGATTTCAATTTCGCCGAGCTGATCAGTGGCGACGAATCGGGATATTCGGATGCTCTTCTCGGCATCTTCGATCCGATCGCGCCCGCGGCGGCGGCGGCACTCGCGGCGCTTAAGGAGGGGGATCGCGCCGCCTTCGATGCGATCCTCGCGCCCACCGTGCCGCTGTCGCGCCATGTGTTCTGTGCGCCGACCCGGTTCTATAAGACCGGCGTGGTTTTTCTCGCTTGGATAAACGGCAGGCAAAAACATTTCGTCATGGTCGGCGGCCAGCAAAGCGCCCGCAATCTTCTTCATTTCGTCGAGCTGTTCAGGCTCGCCGACGCCGCCGGCCTGCTGGTCGATCCCGAGCTCGCGAGCGAGAGAATGCGCACGCTGTGCGCGCTGCACGGTGTCAGCGTATGAAATGCAAGTCGGCGGCAGCGAGCAAGGAAATTCGTGCCTGAATCGGTTTCGACTCCGGACCCGAGCCTGCTGTCGATCAACACGGCGACGGTTCGCCAGCAATGGCGCCTGCCCGACATCATCAGCGGCTGCGCGGCGCTCGGCATTCGCGGCATCGCGCCGTGGCGCGATCAGGTTGCCGAGACGGGGCTCAAGGAAGCCGCGCAGCGCATCCGCGACGCCGGCCTCTTGGTTTCCGGTTATTGCCGCGGAGGCATGTTTCCGGCCATCGATGGCGCCGGTCGCCGCGCGGCGCGGGACGACAACCGCCGGGCGGTCGACGAGGCGCTCACCGTCGGCGCGAGGTGCCTGGTGCTGGTGGTCGGCGGGCTGCCCAAGGATGGCGAGGGCCGCATCGCGTCAAAGGACCTCGCAGGAGCGCGCTCGATGGTGCGTGACGGCGTGGGCGATCTTCTCGAATACTCGCGCTCGGCCGGCATGCCGCTGGCGATCGAGCCTCTGCATCCGATGTACGCCGCGGATCGCGCCTGTATCAACACCATGGCTCAGGCCAACGATTTGTGCGATGAGCTGGGCGACGATGGACTAGGCATCGCTGTCGACGTCTACCACGTGTGGTGGGATCGAGAGCTCAAGGATCAGATCGAGCGCGCGGGCGACAAGCGCTTGCTCGCTTTCCATTTTTGCGACTGGCTCGTTCCCACCCGCGACCTGCTGCTCGACCGGGGCATGATGGGAGACGGCGTCATCGATCTCCCGCTGATCCGATCGTGGATGGAACGCGCCGGCTATCGCGGCGCGCACGAAGTGGAAATTTTTTCGGCGAACGATTGGTGGAAGCGCGATCCGGTCGAGGTCCTGCGCACCTGCATCCACCGCCATCAGACGGTCTGCTAGCGCGAGCGATCGCAGGAAATCGGACGAGGGCCGGACGGCCGCTACCAGACTTCGGCCTGCGACTCTTCTCCGCGCAGCATTCCGTCACCCGCCTTGCACCCAAACGCAGCCGCGAACGCAGGCTGGTGCGACAATGAGCCGGTCACCCGCCATCGCGGCGGCGAATGCGGATCGGAGACGGCCAACATGCGTTCGTGCTCGTCCCTGACCTTGATTCGCCAAACCTGCGCGAACGAGACAAAAAATCGCTGCTCGGGCGTGAGCCCGTCGATGGATTGCGAGGGGTGGCGCACGGCGGCTTTCTGAAATGCCAGGAACGCGAGCTTGAGCCCGCCGATGTCGGCGATGTTCTCTCCCAGGGTGAGCTTGCCGTTGAGTTTGATATCGTCGACTGCGACATAGCTGCCGTACTGCTTCTCGATACTCGCCGCGCGCTCGCTGTAGCGGCGTGCATCGTCCGCCTGCCACCAGTCGCGCAGATTCCCTTCCGCGTCGTACTGGCGGCCGTAGTCGTCGAAGCCATGCGTGATCTCGTGCCCGATCACCATGCCGATGCCACCGTAGTTGATCGCCGCGTCGGCGTCGGCGTCGAAGAAAGGCGGCTGCAGGATCCCGGCGGGAAAGACGATCTCGTTGCGGGTCGAATTGTAATAGGCGTTGACGATATGGGCCGCCATGAACCATTCGCCGCGGTCGACCGGACGCCTGAGCTTGGCTAAAGTGCGGGACATCTCGAAACGGTTGGCGCGCAGCCAGTTGCCGGCGTAGCTTTGGCTGTCGACGCGCAGGGCGGAATAGTCGCGCGGAGGATCCTGATAGCCGACCTTGATGTCCATCGCGGCCAGCTTGATTCGAGCCTGCGCTTTGGTCGCATCACTCATCCACTCGAGCGTATCGATGCGCTCGGCAAGCGCCACCTTGATGTCGTCGACCGCCTCGCGCGCCTTGGCTTTGGCCGCAGGCGCGAAGGCAGTCGCCACGAATAGCTGGCCCGCGGCGTGCCCCATCGGCTCGGCCCCGATGCGGCCGCTGATCACATCCAGGACCCGCCGGAAGCGCGGCGCGGGAGACTTGGTACCCTTGAGCGTGGCGTTGTAAAAGCGATCGTGCTCGTCTTCAAAGGCTCGAGGAAGCACTGGCGAGGCTTCGCGCAAAAGCTGCCAGCGAAGATACGCACGCCAGGTCGAAAGGTCCACGTCTCGCGCAAGGGCCGCAAAGGCCTGAAAGAATTCGGGTTGCCTGACGTTGACCGGCGTCGAGCGCGGGATTCGCAAGGCGTCGAAAAACCGGGACCATGCAAATCCCGGAGCCAACACTCTGAGATCGTCCTGCGTCATGAGATGATAATTCGCATAGGGATCACGCAGTGCGGCGCGCTCCCGAGACGCGCGTGCAAGCGCGAGCTCAAGCGCGAATATTTCTTCCGCCTTGGCCTTCGCGACCGCGGGCGAATCGCCGGCCAGCGCCAGCACGGCGGCGATGTGCGATCGATACGCGTCGCGCCACTGGCTGAATTTCGCGTCGGCATTGAGATAGAAATCACGATCTGGCAGGCCCAGTCCGCCTTGGACCAGCACCAGCACGTTGCGACTGCTCTCCTTGTCGTCAGGACTGACGCGAACGAGTCCGAATCCAGACTCGATGCGCTCGGCATGCCAGCGCGCGATCGTGCGGGCAAGGGAATCGTGCGACTGGATGCCGGCGGCGCGAGAGAGATCTTGAGCGAGTGGACGAATCCCGGCGTGTTCGATCGCCGCCTCGTTCATGCCGGCGGCGTAAAAATCGGCGACCTTCCGCAACGCAGGCTGCGCACGCAGGGCTCGATCGTGTTGCGCGAGCTCGAGCGAAGACTTGAGCTGACGAGCGTTGCGCTCGAACACTTCCTCGAACCCTCCCCATCGCGAGCGATCGGCAGGAATCTCGGTGCGCTCGAGCCAGTTGCCGTTCACATAGGCGTAGAAATCGGTGCATGCACCGACGGCGGCGTTCAGATCTGCGACATCCAGCGCTGACCGAGCCTCGTGCGCAGGCAGCGCGGCCAGATAGATCGCAGCAAGCGAGCATCTGACGCCGGCCCGTGAGAACAAGCGCAAGGTGTTCATGTTAGTACCCGAGGCCGTGGCCCACGCCCCGGCCGCACGGGTCGAGGGAAGATGCAGTGTAGCAGAGCGTGCAGGTGGCACCCACCGTCGCACTTTGCGTGGCCGCGCCGAGTATCCATCGCGCCAGGCGGGCAGCGCCTGCAGACTCACCAGGTGGCGATCATCGCCACAACCGCCGCCGCCATCGTACCCGTCGCCAGCCAGCCAAGCGCCTTCAGTCGGCGGGTGACGACGAAATCACCCATGACCTTGGGATCGTCGGCAAGGAGCATCATCACGACCATGATAGGCACCGCGATCACGCCGTTGATCACCGCTGCCCAGAACAAGGCGCGGATCGGATCGATCGGCGAAAAATCCAGCGCCACGCCACCCAGCGTGGCGAGGGCAATGATGGCGTAGAACTCTCGCGCCTCGAGCAGCTTCAGGTCGAGGCCGCGCTTCCATTCGAATGTTTCCGAGACAGCATACGCGGCCGAGCCGGCGAGCACCGGCACCGCGATCATGCCGGTGCCGATGATGCCGAGCGCAAACAACAAGAAGCTGAACTCGCCCGCCAGCGGCCGCAGCGCCCCGGCGGCTTGAGCAGACGTCTGAATTTCCGTGATGCCCGCGACATTCAGCGTCGCCGCGGTTCCGAGGATGATGCAAAAGGCGACGATGTTCGAGAATGCCATGCCGAGGTAGGTATCGACCTTGATCCGGCGCAAGTGATCTGCCGCGCCTTCAGGTGCGTGGGCGAGCGCTCCGGCGGCAGGGTCGGCGTTGAGCTCCTCGACCTCCTGCGACGCCTGCCAGAAAAAAAGATACGGGCTGATGGTGGTACCGAAGACCGCGACCACGACGGTCAGATACTCCGCGGTCAGCGCGAAATGCGGCGAAACGGTGCGGGTCGCGACTTCGCGCCACGGAATGTGGATGGTAAGCACCAGGACGACGTAGGAAAGGAGCGCGAGGGTTAGCCACTTGAGATAGCGCACGTAGCGCTGATAGGGCAGGAACACCTGCAGCAACAGGCAAACGACGCCTATCGCCACCGAATAGATCTGTGGTGGCCCTCCAATGAGCAGCTGAACCGCGTCGCCCATCGCCGCGATGTCGGCAGCGATGTTGATGGTGTTGGCGATGACCAGCAGGGCAACGACGCCATAGAGCACCGGACGCGGGAAATGGCGTCCGATATTCGACGCGAGACCGTGACCCGTGACGCGCCCGATCCGCGCGCTCACCAACTGGATGCCGACCATCAGCGGATAGGTGAAAACGATGGCCCACAGGGTGTGAAAACCGAACTGCGCGCCCGCCTGCGAATAGGTAGCGATACCCGACGGGTCATCGTCGGCCGCGCCGGTGATCAATCCGGGACCGAGCTGCCTTGCCCAATCGCGCATTCGTTTCATGCTTTCCCTCGCCACCGGGCCCGCTAGCCGAGTTGATTCGGCCGCACGCGTCGCATCCGCGGCGGGGCGAGTATATAACGCGAACTCCTGCTTGCCGATGAAAAACACACCGGGTGCCAGAGTCCCCGTGCAAACACGCGATCTCACTTAGGAATCGCCCAAAAAAAGGCCCGCAGCAAGGCGGGCCCATCGTGACCAAGGAAAGCGGGCTTCGCACCCGTTGCGGCTCAGGGCAACATGCTGTGGTCGTAGGTGCGGATGTCCCGGTTCTTGGTCTCGGTGAGGAAGATCGCGCCGATGATCACGGTCATGACGGCAACGACGATCGGATACCACAGCCCGTAGTAGATGTCGCCGGTCGCGGCCACCATCGCCGTCGCGGTCAGCGGCAGCATGCCGCCGAACCAGCCGTTGCCAATGTGGTACGGCAGCGACATCGATGTATAACGGATCTGGGTCGGGAATAGCTCCACCAGGAATGCGGCGATCGGACCGTACACCATCGTCACGTAGATCACCATGATGACGAGGAGCAGCTCGGCCATGACCCAGTTAACCTGGCTCTTGTCGGCGCCGCTCTTGTAGCCGGTCGTCTTCAGCGTTTCCTCCACCTTCTTCTGATCCCAGCCTTCGATGCGGGTGCTGCCGATGGTGGTGACGACCGACTTGCCGGGCTCCGCCGGTACCGACTTGAATGACAGGCCCTGCTTGGTCATGAAGTCCTTGGCCCGGTCGCAATCGGAGAACTTGCTCCACGGTCCGACAAAGATGTGGAACTGGCAGTCGGTCGCCGCGACGGTGATCGGCGTCTTCGCCGAGTATTCCTCGAGCGCCGGATTGATATAGTGCGTCAGTCCCTGGAATAGCGGGAAATAGGTGACCGCCGCGATCAGGCAGCCCGTCAGGATGATCTTGAGCCGCCCGATCTTATCGGAGAGCCAGCCAAAGACAATGAAGAACGGCGTTCCGATAAGCAGCGACACGCCGATCAGGATATAGGCCGATATGTAATCAAGCTTCAGCGTGATGATGAGGAAGAACAGGGCGTAAAACTGCCCCGTGTACCAAACCACGCCCTGGCCGGCCGTCGCGCCGAGCAGCGCAAGCAGCACGAACTTGTTGTTCGGATACTTGAAGAAGCTGTCAGTGAGCGGCGATTTGGAGCCCTTGCCCTCCGCCTTCATCTTCTGGAATATCGGCGACTCATGCAGCTTGAGCCGGATGTAGACGGAGAATACGAGCAGGATGAGTGAGAGCCAGAACGGAATCCGCCAGCCCCAGTCTGCGAAAACCTTGGCATCCATCCAAAGTCGCGCCCCGCCGATCACCGCCAGCGCCAGGAAAAATCCCAGCGTCGCAGTGGTCTGGATCCAGCTGGTGTCGTAGCCGCGCCTGCCTTGCGGTGCGTGCTCGGCGACGTAGGTCGCCGCGCCGCCGTACTCGCCGCCGAGCGCCAGGCCTTGTACGAGCCGCAGCGTCACCAGCAGGACCGGCGCCGCCCAGCCGATGGTCTGGTACGTTGGCAGCAGCCCGACCAGGAAGGTCGCCCCGCCCATGAACACGATCGTGATCAGGAAGGTGTATTTGCGTCCCACCAAGTCGCCGATCCGGCCGAACACGATGGCACCGAACGGCCGCACTAGGAAGCCGGCGGCGTAGGTGGCAAACGCCGAAAGCAGCGCCGCGGTCTCGTTCCCCGAAGGGAAGAAAAGCGCCGCGAAGAACGGCGCCAGAGTCGCGTAAAGATAGAAGTCGTACCACTCGAATACAGTGCCGAGCGAGGAGGCGAAAATCACCTTCCTTTCTTCGGTGCCTATGCTCTTGATCGACTCCTCCTCCAAGAACACCTTTGTCTTGGCCTGCGCCATCGTTGCCTCCCTCAATTCGATTTCCCACGGAAACGCCGAAGTGAACGCGCCGGCGTACCACTAGCCTCCGCGCACCAGCGCTTTTTTCAATCCTGCGCCGGGCAATAGTATCGCAGCCGACGATCCCGCGAAACTTACACGCATGGATATTGCATTGCAACATCCGATCTTCGCCTCGCCGCGCGCTGACTATCGCATCGCCCCTTACGCCGATTCGGGCTCGGAGCCCTGACTGAGTAGCGCCTGGATCTTGGCCATGAGCTCGCGGGTCGAGAACGGTTTGGTAACGTAAATGTCGGCGCCCATCGACAGCCCCTTGGCGACTTCGGCGTCACGCCCCTTGGCGGACAGCATGATGATCTTGATGTGCCGCCAGTCCTCGCGCTCGCGCATGCGCATGCATACTTCGTAGCCGCTTTTGATCGGCATCATCACGTCGAGCAGCACGAGATCGGGATTGTGGGACTCGACCAGCCTGAGCGCCTCTTCGCCGTCGCGGGCGACATGGACTTCATATCCGTTTCGCTGCAGGAGGAACTCCAGTGCCGCGACGATGCTCGGCTCGTCGTCGGCAATAAGAATTTTCTTGCTCACGTTGCGGCTCCCGTGGGCAGGGTGAAGGAAAACCGCGCGCCGCCTCCAAGACTGCTTTCCACCCACATTCTGCCGCCAAAATGCTCGACAATCTGGCGGCTGATGTGCAGCCCGAGGCCGCTGCCGTGCGGCTTGTCGGTTAGGGTGTCTCCCACCTGATGGAACTTGTTGAAAATAGTCTCGTGGTCTTCCGGGCTGATGCCCCGACCGTTGTCGCGCACGTCGACCGAGAGAAAGCCTTCGCGTTCGGCCAGCGCAATCTCGACCCGACCGTTCGCGCTATCGCAGAATTTGACCGCGTTTGACAACAGATTGAGCATGACCTGAGTCATGCGGTCGAGGTCGACAGTGACGGTTGAGACCTTCTCGGGAAGCCGCGCCTCGACCTGGATGTTCTTCTCCCTGAACAGTTGATCCATCGCGGCGAGCGTGTCCGAGATGACCTCCTTCATGTCGACCCGCGTTTCAACCCAATCGGCCTTGCCCGATTCGATCTTGGCCAAATCCAGCACCTGATTGATGAGCCGACTGAGCCGCTCGGCCTCCTTGGTGATGATGCCGAGAAACTTCTTGCGCTGCTCGACCTCCACGTCGGGGTCGTCGAGCAGGATCTCGGTGATTGCCCGGATCGACGTGAGCGGCGTGCGCAGCTCGTGGGTCACGGTCGAGACAAAGTCGTCCTTCAGCCGATCGAGCTCCGTGAGCCGCTCGTTGGCCCCACGCAGCTCGGCTGTCGCCGCTTCCAGTTCACGAGACTTTTGCTCCAGCTTGTGGCTATACACAACAACCTGCGACGCCTCGTCGAGTATTTCGCGCACCTCGTCGATACTGAGTGCCTCTTCCTTGGCGACTGCGGCAACCATGACGCGCGCGGAGGCAGCGCCTATCGCGCCGGCGAGCTGGACCTCGACATAGTGCACCAGCTCCGCATCGGCGACCAAGCGCTCATCAGGCCAGCCCAAGCCTTTTGCGCTTGCGTATTCGCCGAACGCGCTGTCGGCGGTGGCGGTTCCCAGAAACCGCGCGAGCAGGCTGTATAGGTCGGGAACGGATGCCGTTCCGCGCCAGAAGCGCGCACCGCCTGCTTCATGCCTGAATACATCGACGAACAGACTTGCCTGGCGGTGCTCTTCGGCGCTGGGCGACGCGGACAGCGACACTGCGAAATACGCGCCGACGTTCGCGATCATGCTCCAGATCATCGCGTGGCTGATCTGGTCGAGTCCCGCGAGTCCGAACAGCTGGAGCGGCTTGAGCAACTCGATGCCGAACGGACCGTACTCGAGCAAACCAAGCGGCAGCCATCCGGAACGGGCAAGAGCCGGCAGGAACAGCGTATAGAGCCAGACCGCGAAACCCGCGAGCAAACCCCACAGCGCGCCAGCGCGAGTGCCGCCTTTCCAGAATATGCCCCCGAGTATCGCCGGCGCGAACTGCGCCACCGCGGCAAACGAGATCAGGCCGATGGACACCAGCGCGTACGCTTCGCCGGCGAGCTTGTAATACAGGTAGCCAAGCAACAGGATCAGCACGATGGCTCCGCGCCTTATTCCGAGCAGCAGCCCGGTAAGATCGCGGCGCTCGTTGAGTCGCAGGCGGCGCAGTCTCAGCAGCACCGGCATAACCAAATCGTTGCATACCATTGTGGAGAGTGCGATCGTCTCGACGATCACCATGCCGGTGGCCGCCGACAAGCCGCCGATGAACACCAGCAAGGCGAGCAGCTCTCGCTTCTCGGCCATCGGCAGCACGAAGGTATCGGCGTCGACGCTGCCATCCGGAAATCGCAGCAGTCCGCCAAAGGCGATCGGCAGCACGAAGACGTTGATCGCAAGCATGTAGAGTGGAAACAGCCAAATCGCCTTGTTGAGGTGCTTCTCGTCGACGTTTTCGATGACCGCGACCTGAAACTGGCGCGGCAGGAACATGATCGCCATCATCGAGAGGATCGTAAGCCAGACCCAGTTCGCATAGCCGCCGGCAACGCCCTCGAGCGGAGTCAGCATCGCGCGCAATTTCGGCTCGGCCGCCACGCGCCCGAACAGGTCGCCGAAACCGTCGTAGATACCGAAAGTGACAAAGACGCCCACGGCAAGAAACGCGAGCAGCTTCACCAGCGACTCGAACGCGATCGCGGCCACCATGCCCTGGTGATGCTCGGCTGCGTCGAGATGGCGAGTGCCGAAGGCGATGGTGAAGGCGGCAAGAATCAACGCCACCCATAGCGCCGTGTCCTGCCGGGTCGCCAGTACACCGATCTTGGCAGGCATGACAATCTCCGGATACTGCACGAGGATCGTGAAACTGTTAGACACCGCCTTCAACTGCAGCGAGATATAGGGAAGAATGCCTATCACCGCGATGACGGTGACAAGGCCGCCGAGCAGGGCGCTCTTGCCATAGCGCGAGGAGATGAAGTCGGCTAGCGAGGTGATGCGGTTCTGCTTCGAAATGCGCAGAATCTTGCGTAAGACGACCCACCACAGCGCGATCATCAGCGTCGGGCCGATGTAGATCGGCAAAAAACCAACTCCGTCGCTTGCCGCGCGGCCGACGCTGCCGTAAAACGTCCACGCCGTGGCGTATACCGCGAGCGACAAACTGTAAATGTACGGGCTCGCGATGACCGATCGGCCAGCGTCGGCGCGTTCATCGGCGTAGTAGGCGATGGCAAACAGCACGCCCAGATAGACAAACGCCGTGAGGACGATGGCCGTTTCATGCAACATAAGCCCGCCTCGCTCTACTGCCGACCCCCGGATTCGGCGATGAACGCCATCGACGCAATCAGCGCCGCCCAGGCGATGAATATGTACGCATAGAGGACCGGCACACCGAACAACGTGCCCGACACGTTGAACAGCGCGAGGATCGGATAGTTGAACAGCAGCATGCCCAGCATGCACAAAGCCACGAAACGTTGTCCCTTGCTTTCGGATTCACTCATCGGGACACCTTTGAGATACCGTTTCAGACTTGCGACCGTGGACGTACGACGGTGACGCTACACGGCGCCTCCGCAACGACCTGGGAGGACACGCCGGGGAACAGGCGTACCGGCGCGCCGTCGTGGGGTGCGCCGATCAGTATCTGGTCGACGTCGTTCATCTTCGCGTAATCGATGAGCGCGGTAGCGAGCTTTTCCGACTCTAGCACGTGATAGGTCAAGCGCTCTTCGGGCAACTGCAGCGGCTTGGCCCAGCGACGCAAGTTCACCAGGTGCTTGATGTGGCGACCGGTCGCCGTATCTTCATACCGCTCGCCGGAGAGCGCTGCCGCGAGAGGGACCACGGTCACGCAGGCAATTCGGCATAGGTCGTCCGCCGCGATCAGCCGCCGCGCCGCATCTCGCAACGCCTCGAACAGTGCGTCGTCGGCTTGGGCGGGGCCGATCGCAACCAGCACGATCGGTGCGGGTCCGATCGAGGTCGATGGCGGCGGGCACGGACCGGGCTCGAATTTTCGGGCTCGCAGCCGGTGGCGGATTCGCATCCCCCAGTTGGCACGGCGGTCCCGCAATCCACGGTCGGTGATCGCGACCTGCGCGTGATTTGCCAGATCGAAGGCGACTTCCGCCGCCGACGCGTAACGGTTGCCCGCGTCGATCTCAAGGCAGCGCAGGACAATCTCCTGCAGCCAGGCGGGTATCCCGGCAACGAGCGCCTTGGGCGGGACCGGATCGAGGTAGAGCCGCTGCCGCAGTTGGGCGATGGTGGTTGGATTGTCAAACGGAAGACGTCCTGTCGCGAGCTGGTACAGGATGGCCCCGAATGCAAAGATATCGCTGCGGGGGTCGCAGCGTATCCCCACCACCTGCTCGGGCGCCATATACACCCAGTTGCCGACCGGCGAGCGGAATTCCTCCGCCAGCAAGTCGGGATAATGGCCGTGGTGGGCGAGCCCGAAATCGATCAGCACCGCTTCGCCACTCGATCGATAGAGCACATTGGTCGGTTTCAGATCGAGGTGCACGACATCCTGCCGGTGGATATCGTGCAAGGCGAGAGCCAAAGCGGAGCCCAGACGTGCAATTTCCTCGGGCGCAATCGGAGCTCGGTCCACCCAGTCGCTCAACCTGACGCCCTCGACATATTCCATGACCAGGTACGGCGTGGTTTCGACGTCCCCGAAGGCCACCAGCATAGGATGATGCGGACCTTGCGCGAGGGCTCCCAGCACCATGCGACAGACTTCGAAAGCGACGACGTTGACGGCGCGTTCGCCGGGACCGAGACGCGGAATCTTGATGATGAGCGGGAGCGGGCCCTCGGGCCCGGTCAGGCGGTAGATCGCCGCCATGCTGCCGGCGTGAAGGAGCTCGCCCAGGCAAAAGCCGTCGATTTCGCTGCCCGGCTCCAGCGAATCCAAATTCATTTACGCACCGCGTTCGATTCGCCGGGCGAGCCGCTCGGGTAGCCCGGCGGATCGAATCTTTTGCGCGGCGGAGTCATGGTCGTAGGAAACCCGAAAGAATGTCAGGCGGGCCCGCTCCATATCGGCCAGCGCGTAGCACGCCTTGTTGATACGGTCGCGCGGCTGGCCGGCAGATCCGACGATGGCGAGCCATTGGCGGTGCTTCCCGGTGGGGATAGGGGTCCCTGGCACCGGCTGGAACGGCATGGGTCGCCCGCCGACACCCATGTAGTAGAGCTTCTGTTCATGCACGTGTCCGCAAAAGATGTAACCCAAGTTTCCGGCCCTGATGCTCTTTTCCGCTTCCGCAGGACTGGTGACGTAGGTCCACTGCTCGGGCGCCGCGGCGCTGGCATGCACGAAGAGGATATTGTCATCCCTGACAGTGAGAGGCAGGCCGCCGAGGAACGCGCGCTGCTTTTCGCCGAGCTGAGTCCGAGTCCAGGCAATGGCGGCCTGTGCGTTGTCGTTGAGGGTATCGTCGGGCCGGCCGATCGCAGCCGCATCGTGGTTGCCAAGGACCACCACTGCGCCGTTCGCCGCATGTTCTTCGATCAAATCGAGCACGGCCACCGGATCCGCTCCGTAGCCGACAAGGTCTCCGAGAAATGCGTAGCGATCCGCCCCGAGTGCCTGTGCGTGGGCAAGACAGGCGGTTATGGCCTCCAGGTTGCTGTGTATGTCGGCGAACAGCGCCAGCTTCATCGGGATCCTGCGTTAGGAGGGAGCGCAGAACGGCAATGAAAGCGCCTGCAGCACCTCCCCGCTGGCTGCGCCTTCCACGAAAGCGACAATTGATATCGGCCCCGCGTCCGCGGGGATCGCGAACACGAACCGCTGGCGTGTCTCACCAGCCGCGTCAAGCGCTGCCGGCCCGGCGCGCCACTGCCGCACGACATGATCATGGGTGAGTCGCTTGCCTGCATTTTCTCCGGCCTTGACGTCACTGGAGAGCTTGCTCTGCACCAACGCCACTGCAACGACGGCGCGGCCGCGGTCGCGAACGTCCGGCACATTCACATGAACGTCGACGATCGCATCTGTGCCTTGCGGCTCGACCACCAGCTCGATACTTGCCCGTGGGCGACGCGCGTTGACCGTCGCAATGGCCGCTGCCGGGTCATCCGCTGCGCGCCACTGCCCGAAGTCTCGTCCCTGCAACATAACCTGTGGCGTGAAGACGAAGCTCGCCCGCTGGCGGCGCATCTGTTCATACTGGCGATCGGTGTATTTTGCGCTGGCGAAGCGATCCTTCCATCCCAGCCGATCCCAATAGTCGACGTGGAACGCGATCGGAACTGCCCGGGTGACTGCAGGGCGCTCCTTGTCTGTGCCGGCCAGGCGTGACAGCCATTTATCCGCAGGTGGGCAGCTATCGCATCCTTCCGAGGTATAGAGCTCAATCAGTGCGACGAGGTGATCGGGACTCTTCGCCTCGCACGCTGCGTGCGCTGCGAGCGACACGAGGGACAGTACCGCTGCGCTGGCGACAATTGCGTGGGTGGCGCGCATAAGCATCTCCGTGATAAATGAGTAGCGTCTTGGTCGTTCGGATGCTGCGCGAACTTACCTCGCGGGCCGGCCAGGGCGCTATGCTAGGATGCTTTGGCAGCCATTACACCGGCGATGCCACTGACCGCGGTTGACGGCACAAGCCGGCAGTAATGAATCGCCAGCTTACCCGTGATTGCCAGTGCAATGTCGTCGATTGAGGAGGACACTTTATGGGCATCTTTAGCATTATCGGAACCATTATCGTCGGCTTTATTGTCGGCCTCCTCGCCCGCTGGATTTTTCCCGGCACCGTTCCGCTTGGATTCTGGCTCACGGTCGGGCTGGGTATTGGCGGCTCGGTGGTCGGAGGCGTGATCGGCGATCTCATCTGGAGATCGCCCGACGGAAAGTTTCATCCGGCCGGCTGGTTCATGTCCGTCGCGGGCGCGCTACTGCTCCTCTGGGGCTACACCAATTACATAGCCTGAAATGCAAGCCGCGCCGGCTTGACCAAGCGCGAAACAAAGCTGCGGCCGCCGCGACCGAAGGCTCGATTGGCATTCCGGCATTTATTCCCGGCGACCATTGATTTGACTCAGCAGCAAAATCCGATGGGCACGGACGGGCTCGAGTTCATCGAGCTCGCGGCATCCGATCCTGTGCCACTCACCGGCTTCTTGAGCCGCGCGGGATTCAGCGCCGTCGCCAGGCACCGTTCCAAGGACGTCACGCTTTATCGGCAGGGCCAGATCAATTTGCTGGTCAACGCGGACCTGCCGAGTCTCGCCCGTTCATTCCTGAATGTTCGAGCAGCGTCGGTCTGTGCCATCGCCATTCGTGTCAAAGACGCCGGTGCTGCGTACCGGCGGGCAGCCGACTATGTCGTCGTCGAGGAAGCGGCTCGGGCAGGGGTGATGGAACTCAACATTCCCGCCATTGTGGGAGTCGGCGAATCCTCCATTTATCTGGTCGACCGTTATGGCGAGGTGTCGATCTTCGATATCGATTTTGTTCCGCTTCCCGAAACTCATTCGCATGTTCCGGGCGCCGGTCTCGTTGCGGTCGATCACATCGCCTATCACATGCGCCGCGGCGAGATGCAGCATTGGATCGACCACTACCACGAGCTGTTCAATTTTAGCGACGAGTTGGTCACCATCGATGCGAGCGAACAAACGCAACGTCACCTGCTGGTCAGCCCGTGCAACAAGATCCGCATCGAACTCGCCGAGGCCGACGCCGCCGCTGAAAACCCCGATTCTTCGAGCGCCTTGGATGGTTCCGGCGTCTGCATCTCGCTTGTGGCGCAGGACATCTTTTCCACTGCTGAACGCCTCGACCGGAGCGGCGTCGCGCCGATCAAGCCTGACCGCGATAACGATGAAGACCTCGTACGGCGCATCCCGGCGCACAAGCAGAAAATGTATCGGCTGTGGCGCCAGGCCATTCGGATCGAAAGGACATCGGGCGCGAACGTACTCGCATTGCGACTGCTGGTGCGGCCATCCGTCGGGCAATTGACATTCGAATTCGTTCAGCGAATCGACGTTTGATCGCAGCGCGGGGCTGCCGGCCTTCCGACGGTCATTTTTGGTTCCGACGGGCCCGCCGTT
>Ga0209577_10001688_pt1 | contig 21799 bp, 18 predicted proteins | sample GraSoiAngelo_109_FD_185874 | JGI IMG/M metagenome (GOLD analysis project Ga0209577, IMG submission 185874) | Grasslands soil microbial communities from the Angelo Coastal Reserve, California, USA - 14_0903_12_20cm (SPAdes) (version 2) | ecosystem: Environmental > Terrestrial > Soil > Grasslands...
AAATATTCCCACTGATTACACTCAGTTCCTCGACGTCCATGGCCTCAGGGGGGCGAGACTTGGACTGACCCGAGCAGGAATCGAGGGGTTCGATCCATCGAACCCTACACCGCAGCGGATTATCGACTCATTTAATGATGTGGTGGGAAAGCTCCGGGAAGCCGGGGCCACGGTGATAGATCTCGACCAGCGAGGATTCACATTCCCCTCGGCGGACGGCGAATTTCTCGTGTTGTGTTACGAATTCCGTCAAGACGTCAGATCGTATTTCGCTACGCGAGTCGGTGTTCCCGTAGCAAACGGCACACTTACTACCGCGATCCAGTTTAACCGCGCACATGCGAATGTGGAGATGCCATTTTTCAATCAGGACATCTTCGTTTTTTGCGCCGCGCTGGCCCAAGGACCCAACACTCCGCAGCCTCTGTTCAATGGGATGACGTACAATGAGGCGCTGCAAATCGACCACGACGTCGGCGTCAATGGCATCGACGAGGCACTTAGACGATTCAACCTCGATGCAGTTGTTTCCTTTACTGACAATCCAGCGTGGGAGACCGACCTGCTTTTTAGCGATACCGGCAGATTCTACTTCGCCAGCTCAGGCCTGGCTGCTGCACCTGGTTATCCCATTATTCAAGTGCCGGCCACGATGGTGCTCGGTACCCCGATGGGCGTCAGCTTTCTAGGCACCGCTTTCAGTGAGCCCACGCTGATCAAGCTGGCGTCCGGCTTTGAAGCATTCACGCAGGTACGCGCACATAACTTGCCGAAGTTCCTCGATAACACGCCATCGCATCATATCAAAGGGACGACACCGGGGCAGGATAAACCGGTGCCGGACACTGACACGGTCGATCCGGCCAACGCTAAGAAAAAGCCACAGGGCCTGTAAGGGGCGGCGCATCCGAAGTAGCGCGAGCGAACTATTCCAGCTCGCTCTCGCCAGCGGTCGCCCATCTTGTATTTCCTGGATTAGATCATCGCATTCGACTCTATGATTCCGGTGCCGAATGCCGAGCTTTGCACTGCCTACGCCGTGCCGGAGCGCATCTCCCGCACAAACCGAACTTCTATTACTTGCGAGGCTCCGTGCTTGAGCACGCGAGCAGAATGAGGATTCTGCTCGCGTGACGATTTTCCTCGGATGCGGCTTTGCCGCAAAGTACCGCGAAGGCGGCGGAAATTTTTCCGTCCCTCTGCAATGGATGCTCGGTCTGCGGCGATTAAAGCTCGATGCTATCTGGCTCGAGTTGTTGCCGGCGACAGATGACTCGCATGCCGATCGTGCCAGGATCAACAACTTCCAGCGGCAACTGCGCGCGCATGGATTGGCTGGTCGCTACTGTTTGCTGTATCAGAAACCAGCAGCGAGCGCGCATGAATTTGACGCGATGCGTTGTATCGGAATGTCCAAACGAGCGCTGCTCGATCGACTCGGCGGCCCAAACGTGCTGCTCAATCTCAGTTACTCAATTCATCCGCCATTTCTTTTGCAATTTGAGCGACGCATCTTTTGCGATCTGGATCCGAGCGAAATTTTTTATTGGATGACCAAAATGGAACTCGGGCAGTCGTATCACGACGAATTTTGGACGATTGGCCTCAACGTTAAGGGAAGCGATTGCCAGTTGCCGAAATCATCTCTCCGCTGGAAAACATTTTATCCGCTTGCTGACACCACGCTTTTGCAATGCCGACCGCGTCCGAGGCTGTCTAAATTCACGACTATTGGACAGTGGTACTGGAGCGGAGCCGTGGAAGTGGCAGGAGAATTCCCCGATTTATCCAAGAGAGTAATGTTCGAGCCTTATCTAGGCTTGCCGGCGCGCATGCCGGATGCGCGGTTCGAGCTAGCGATGAATATCAGTCCGGACGATCCTGAAAGGACCCGTTTGCAACAGCTTGGCTGGCGCATTGTCGATCCGCACCGGGTTGCATGCACTCCGCGCGCGTACCGTCGATACATGGCGAGCGCGCTTGCAGAGTTTACGGCCATCAAGGGGGTCGATGCGGCCTGGCAAACCGGCTGGCTAAGCGATCGGGGCGCGGCATTCCTTGCGATGGGGCGTCCGGTGATCACGGAAGACACCGGCGCAACGAGATATCTTCCACGGGAAAACGGATTTCGTTTCATCCGTAACATCGATGAAGCAGAAATGGCGGTGAAAGAAGTGTTACGTGATTGGCAGCGACTCTCGCGCCAAGCGCGGGCGTGCGCCGTGGAAATTTTTGATTCTGCAAAGAATCTGCGCAAAATCCTCAATCTTTAAGAATTTCTTCCGGCAGTTCGCCGCCCTGCCGACTCAGAAATAAGCGAGTCTGCGCGGCAAAAAAAGAGCCGCTCGTTTTGGCGTTGCAAAACGATTTTCGGGTGTTACTCGTTGTCCCGTTATGGCAGACCTCATTAAACAGGGCGAGCTCAAGGAGCGAATGAAAAAAATCCCGGAGTGGGAACTGGAGAAGAAGCACATCGAACGCACGTTTGAGTTCGATGATTTTGCCGATGCGATCGATTTCGTAAACGCAGTGGCCGAAGTGGCAGACGAAGAAGAACACCATCCAGACATCGACATTCGTTACAATAAAGTCCGTCTGGTTCTTTCGACCCACAGCAAAGGCGGCTTGACCGAGCTTGATTTTGGTCTTGCCGAACGAATCGATACGCTCGCCGAGTAACCGGTGAGAAATCTCAAATTCCAACTTCTCCGCCACAGGACGGATTCGCTGCGGCGAACAAGCTCCAAAGAAATTCGAAGTTCCAAACAGTAAAGACAGGAGTCGCTCGGCGGAACGGCTTTGGGACTGGAGATTTGGGCTTTGTTGGAACTTGGTTATTGGAACTTGGAGGTTCCTCCGTCAAAGGAGTCGCCCTTCGTCGGCATCGATGAATTGGAACGAGGTCTGAATGTCCGATCTATCAGTCATGCCAGCTTCCCTTTTGCGGCGTTCTAATATTTCGGAAACTTCGTCGTTCCACCCGCGCTTGCGCATGAATTCGTTCCAAACGTGAACTTCGTTTTCATCCGGCCTGCGCCCATTTTCAAAAGACCATTGCAGAATTTCCTCGTCCGTTCCGCCCCGTTTCACCCGCTCCACCAATTGGTCGTAATTAATCCGGAGAAAGTTCGCACATTTTTCGTCGAATCCGTTTCCCAGGTTCGCGTGATAGTCCCGGGGTAATTCCCCTTTGGCGTGCAATCGGATTTTGTCCAGCATTCGGCCGAAATAAAAGAGACCGCCTACTTTTTCGGAGGGACTACGGAGAGCAACGGCCGCCATGAAAAAAGTTTGATCTTTTTTTCCCGCGGTTCAAGCGGGCGCTCACAATGTTATTCTGAGCGAAGCGAAGAACCTCGGATCAATTCTCGCCCGCCCCCGAGCGGAAACAGACCAGAGCTGTTTCGCTTCGCTCAACATGACAGCGTCCCTTAAAATTGAGGCAAGTGATGAGTTCTAGCCAAATCGCGATTCGGTGCGTTAATTGTTTTCAATGGACCGGATCGTCGGGATCGAAACCGAATACGGCTGCCTTTTGAGCGAGGAAGAGCCGCACGTTAATTCAGAACTCTGGCCTGCGAAGGTTAAAAATCACCTTTTCCGAAACGCAGAAGCCGGCACGATCGATTTGCATTATCGCGACTATGAAGAGCCACCGGGTAACGGAGGTTTTCTTCGTAACGGCGGGCGTCTGTATCTTGATATGGGACACATCGAGTACGCGTCGCCAGAATGTCTCCATTTGCACGATCTGGTGGCTTATGAATTGGCGGGAGACGACTTACTACAATCGTCATTGGTTGCCCTTGGCGCGCAGAATCGCGTCTCGTTTATCAAAAATAATGTCGATCACCACACGGGCGCCACGTTTGGTTGTCACGAGAATTATCTGATGAAGCGCGAGGCGCAATTCACGCCGCCAATTCTTGGGACATTGCTTACTTTTCTGGCGACCCGGCAAATCTTTACTGGCGCCGGTCGAGTCGGTCAGTCCAATCCTCTGGCGTTTGATTTCGAGCCGCTGCAACAGGAGACACAGGTCAATTTCCAGCTTAGCCAGCGCGCCGATCATATCGTGAACGACATCTATCAATGGGTGCAATTCAACCGCGCTATCATTAATGCACGCGACGAACCACTGGCGGATTATCGAAAATATCGGCGACTGCATTTGCTGATCGGTGATTCAAACATGAGTCCCTACGCGACGGCGCTAAAGATCGGGACGACGGCTTGCGTTTTATCGTTGCTCGAGGATGGCCGTTTACCCCGAAATCTGGTGCTGGCCGATGCGGTGCAAAGCACGCGCGATATTTCTCGGGATCCAACTCAGCAATGGATTGTTCATCTTGAGAACGGAAAGACCATCGGGGCACTCGACGTGCAGTGGGAATTTCATCGTCTGGCACAAAAGTACCTTCGCAATAGCAGCCCGGAAACGAACTGGTTACTGGAAAACTGGGGGTTCGTTCTCGAAGCAATTGCGAACAACCATCAGGTGCTGATCGGTGGGGTGGACTGGATCACAAAGAAATGGTTGCTGGAAGCGTTCGTCGAGTCCGAAAGGGTATCTTGGGGCGATCCATGGCTGCAAAGTATCGACCTCGAATATCACAACATCGATCCATGTCGCGGACTGTTCTTTGCTATCACGCCAGGGAAGCGAATTGCCGAGTGGAACAACAGTGTCCGGCGTGCCAGCGCAACCCATCTTCCTCCTGCAAATACGCGCGCATCAGGTCGTGCTCGGGCGGTGGCTTTTTTTCAGAATTGCAATTCGCCCTATGTTATTAACTGGGACTCCATCGCGTGCGATAACCGCGATTTTCTCGTCATGGGCGACCCCTTCCAGACGTACAACGAAGAAGTGGAACGTTTTTTAGCCAAGCCCCGCACGAGCGACGTCGCGATTGATGGCAACGATAGCTAAACGCTCGTTGCCAAGCATACGTCACCAACATTCCAGCCTGTCGACCGAATATCGCGTCGAAACTCTGTATTACCTGCGCCGTCCCACGCCCTGCTCGATGCTGATTTGGATCTGGCTACAGTAAAAAGGGAATAATGCGTTTTACTCGCCGCTGGTAATCCGGATAATCGTCCGGAAATTGTTTTAGCATCAGGCGTTCTTCCTGGCCAAGCTTGATCCAGAAACTTACGAACACCAATGGCACGGCGAAAAAGCCTGCTAGGTGACCCAGGGCAACGGCCGTTCCAAGGAACATACCCTGCAGTCCAGTATAGATCGGATGGCGTACAAAACGATAGGGTCCGCGTCGAACCAGCTCATGATTCTCTTTTAGTGTCACGACGCCGCTCCAGTTTCGACCGAGTACGACTCTCGCCCAGATCGCGAGTGCAAGTCCGCAGCCACACAAGAGCGCACCAATCCAGCCGCTCAAGGCAGTTCGCGGGACAAGGACGAAACTTAACGGATAGGGAAATCTTCTTCCTTGGGTTAGCAAGAAATACGCGATGACGAGCAGCACCCAGTACCGCGCACGTTCGCCCGCACTTTCTCGATAGACAGTGCGTTTTGTCGATACTGAAGCGACCAGCCAAACACCAAGGAACACCAGCCAGCACGCGGCAATGAAATTCAATGCAGAGGAATAGTCAGGCGTCGACACAGCGCAGATCGATTTCTCTTAATGAGAGGTCAATCGCGGCCAGTTCACTGCAATCTTTGCAGCGATGAAATGCCGTAGTTGTTCTGGAGATCCTGCGCCTCGGCGGCGACTTGTGCTGCGTCGAGTTCGATTTGTTTTGGATCTTCTTCCGTCTCGACTTTGATGAACCCGTCGATCGGGTGTTTTACCGCTTCAGCCAGGTCGTCCAACGATTTAATTTCTTTCCCGTTCACCTTCGTTACAGTCAGATACGACAGCTCATCATAGCCAATCGTGCTGTTGGCTGGGAGGACCTGACTGAGAATAACAACGCGCCGATTTCTGTCAGGAAAGAGCTCGGACTGAAAATGGTCGAGATACACCCAGCGCTGCGGAGCTTCTCTTTGCCAGTTCGGGCCCCATTCTTTGAGATATTGACGGGAAAGCTCCTGAAAAATCAGGCCACCGAGAACATAATATCGCGGCGGCTGATCAAGATTGTACGGTGGGCTGACATAATTCTTCGCGTCGCGGTGCTCGAGCGTGACTTTCAACTGCATTGGCTTGCCGTTACGCTGAATTCGAAAAGGAACAACATCACCGGCGTACGCGTGGGCCGTGAGCAAATTTGTAAATTCGATCTTGCCATAAAGCGGGTCCACATAGTTCCCGTTTTGATCGATTTCATTGTTCGCGACTGCAGTCACGATGTCGCCGACCTGGAGCCCAGCTTTCGTCGCCGGTGTTCCAGGCTCCATACTGGTCACATAAACTCCGCCTGCATCCTTGCCTTTCTCTCCGGCGAACTCACGCAGGGCCGGATCGCGTGTCGGAAAAAATGCGAAGCCGGCGGAAGGGAAGCCTCGATAATTCTGGCTTTCCGCATCCTTTAAAAAGTGCGTGATGACAGGCGCCGGGATCGCATCGAGTAACTGGGAGCGCGAATCGTAGCGCAGTAGCAGCCCCGCCAGCTTGTTCTTTTTAACCAGTGGCACCGTGTAGCTATTCTCCCGATACTGCATTGGGATGCTAATGCGGTACGTGAGGAATTGCCCGATATCGATCGGATACGGCATCATTTGGACCGTTGTCACCAAACCTTCCGTCGCAAGCAACGCTCCCGTGGGTTCTAGCTGCCACGCGGCCAGCCGGTCGCCCGCTACCGTGTCTGACGCGATTTCGAGCGGAGTGATTCCATCAAGAAACGTTTTTTCCACGGGTTGCAGCAGCGCAAGGTTGGCCTCGTAATCAATTACCTCGACGGTGGCTGCGGTTTTCTCGCCGGACTCGGCGCGTTCAAGCTCGACGTAATTTTGGTTGCTAACCAGATCCGCTGTCACAAGGACACGGCCTTTAGACAACACTGCCCCAAGGGCGCGTTTTGAAAACGGCGCTTTCTTTTGCCACGGTCGAAAGTAATCGTAGGACTGTCCGGTCACATTTACGCGGACCAGCGCCAGCTGTTTTTGCTTGCTCAGTACAGATGGGACGGCAGGTTGCTTTTTTCCAAGCGCCCCACTGACTGTGAAAAGGATGAGCCCGAAGGCGATGAGAGCATTTCTGGTCATCTCTAGGTTTTGTTTGCCTGTTCGGTTCCTTTTAACTCCGGTTGTTCCTCAAGATTTTGCTCCTTCAGCACGTTGTAGCGTGTCCTGATTCGTTCACGTGCGGCTTCTACCTGACTTCGATTTAGGACCAGCGGAGGTCCGTCGCCAATCATTCGAATAACCAACTGGTCCGGCGATTCGGCCAACGCATTCGCTAATTCGTCAAGGGTCCGAATTTTCTTGCCATTTACTTCATCGACAATCGCGCCGCGGTACGGAGCCAGATAGGTATTTATCGGATCTGGCAGGATGTTTGCCAGCACGATGACATCGGGGTGCTGCAGATAGAGCTGGTCCTGAACGAAATATTCGAAGAAATGACGAACGCGAAGGTCGGCTATTCGATATGCTTCAAGCATGTCCAGGTTTAACGGTTGAAAAAGCAGGCCGCCGTAAAGGACGTAACGCGGTCGCACATCGTAGCTGTGGCCCAGGATCGAGAACGGCCACGGCTTATACAATTTGATTTCCACTGTCATCGGGCGCTTGTTGCGCAGGATGTCTATTTTGACCGAATCACCCTTAAACTTTCGTTCGACAACTTCTTCGAACTGGGCGCGCTCACCTTCCACTTCGACATTCGCATCGCTGGCAATGGGATGGCCGTCGATGGCTAGAAGAACGTCGCCCGGGTAAAGAATGCCATCAGCTGGACCGGTCGCGGTTACAGAGCTCAGCAGAATGCCGCGATCGTCATCCTTCAACCCGAGAAACTTTCGTTGCGCCGGATTTTGTAATTTCGCATAGGTGATGGCGAGGTCGGGATATTCGTCGTAATGCCCGTTGCTGATGTCCTGTAGAAACCGTTTTATGACCGGTGTGGGAATCATGTAGGCCACTCCCTGGGCGACATCACCGCTGTAACCCTGAAAAGCGACGCCAACAACTTTGCCGTCTTGCATTACCGGGCCGCCGCTGTTTCCCGGGTTGATCTGCGCACTGATTTGGATCGCCAGATGCTGATCGACCGACGAATGCGTGTAGAGTTGAAAATCAACCCGCGACACGATCCCGGTGGTGACCGACATCCGCTCGCCTCCAATTGGATAACCGTACGCCGAGACGGTCGATTCCAGCGAGGGAATCGCGCCCAATTGCAACGGCAACATGTTTTTGAAAAAGTCGGGAGCCGACACCTTGATCACCGCCAGGTCGCAATCGTTCGCGATGAATTGTACTTTCGCCGGATACTTGTTGGGATCGCCGTCGCGCTCCACGGTAAGGTAACGGCTGTTGGCCACCACATGCGCGTTTGTCATGATACGATTGCCGCTTATGACGAAACCGGCGCCAACACCACGCTCTAGACCTCCAGCGTTCCAGGGCGCTTTGTAATCTGGCTCAACTGAAGTCGCAGTAATCCGAACCAAACTCTTTTGAACGGGACCGTTAGGCTTTGGCGGTGCAATTGGAACCGGGACCGGAATTGCCTCTTGCGCAGGTGGGCTCGATCTCCCTGGACCCGGTGCCTGTGGTCCCCGTGGACCTTGCTGCTCCATTGGGGGACGAGCGGGCGTGCTTTCCTGCGCGTCCAAAACTGGCGCAAACAGCAAGGTGGTATAGACGAAAACAAGGAGACGCTTCATAGGCGGAAAGACTGCAAACTCAAATAGCGTACTCGAAAATCAAGATTCGGATTTGCATCAGCAAATGGCCTTTTCGGACACAAGAGACACGATAGACGCTTTCTGCGTTCAAATCTCTGATGAATGAAAAGGGTTTGTATCATCCCTTAGATTCCGGCGCGGTCGAGAATTGATTTCACCACAGCTTTGGCCTCAAAGACCTCCCGCGCCAGGGCGTAAGCGGCTCGGGAATGCTTCCTGTACTCAGCGTTGATCCGCTCGACGGCGTCCACAATTTCACCGAGGGTTCGGAAAGACAGAAGCCCCGCCTCGCCGCCGTAGAATTTTGTAAAGCCGGTTTCCTGAGTTATAACCGGTCGGCCTGCTGCGAGATAACAGACACTCCTGTCACTGAACCATCCGCTATTTAGACGCACATATTGGTCTTTCGCGACAGTGAACTCGCCTTTGGAACGCTGGACGTAATCCCGATAAAGCCAGTAATCGACGCTCATCTGCAGCGGCGATGCCAGCCGCCAACCGTTTCGCTCAAATCTTGCGCGCGTCGCGGCGTTTTCGATGTTTGTTGCCAGTTCAAACGTTTCACCCGCTTTTTTCGGGGCGGCAATGAAACGGAGAAATTCTCGCGATTTGCTCCAGAGATATTTTTTGCCGCGCCATGTAATGTCTTTCAAACCACTGGTGGACCAATTGGCCACGGATGTGAGTACCGCCGCGCGGGAAGGGGAGCGCTTTGTTTGCCAAAGATCGGTGACCACTGGTTGCCGCGTCGGTAGCCACTTCAATCCATGGCTCGGAACCGGAAAGCTTTTGGTGCCGATGTTTTCGCCGAAAGTGAAGAGCGCATGATGCCGGCCCAGGTATTGCTTTGTCGATTTCACGCCCTTGTCGATCTTGATTTGTTCAACGCCAGGATCGCTCTCGATGTAGAGAATGCGATCGGAAACAAGCAGATCGTTGTTGAACTCCTGTGCGCCGCAGATGTTCAGGATTGCGTCTGCTTCGCGATAAAGTTGCCGAACTTTTTTTAGCGACAGACCGGCAGTTGGGTTGCTCCGCAAATAACGCGCACAAAAAGCCCAGCGATTTCGGAATTCAAATTCACGCGCTAATTTGTTCAGGAGTCGCGCCGTATAATCAAATTCGGTGGTGACTTCGAACGTTTCCGGGTTGTAGGGAATGCGGGCTGAATCTTCGACGTAATAGACTTCATGCCCGAGCCGTTGCAGGCCCACGATGTAATGGATGTGCTGCCAAATCACTCCTGCGATGGGCATAGAGCCCATGAAGCCCATGACGACGATGCGCTTTCGTTTCATGAAGAAGAAAACGCTCAACGCCCAACGTCCAACGTCCAATGTCCAATCTTCCGAATCGAGCGTTGAGCGTTGAAGAGAATCATTTTTTGAATTGTTTCACTGCAGTCGCCGGATTCCCAGCAACCACTGTATTTGGTTCAACGCTTTTGGTGACCACCGAGCCTGCGGCGACAACCGAGTTCTCCCCGATGGTGACGCCTTTTAATATCACAGCGTTCATTCCGATCCAGACGTTGTCTGCGATTATCACAGGGGCGGTTTTCAACTTGGGACGTGCGGGGCGATTCTCGAAATAGGGCGCCAGGGCTTGCGCGTCGATTAGGCGTTGGGCCGGTTCAAGGGGGTGAAAATCCGAATCTGCGATGCCGACATTCCAGGAGACAAGGCAATACGATCCGATCTCGATCTTGTCATCAGCCATGATTAGCGCCCCATTGAGCAAAGTGAAGTCGCCGATCGTGCAGCGGCCGTTCTCGCCGACAGAAAATGAACAGCCCGCATAACATGAAACGTGCTTGCCAATTATTACGGCGCCTGATTCTTTGCTCCGGAGTTTCCGGAAGATTTGCGCACTCTCGCAATAGAATCCCTCGCCAAACTCGACGTTTGCTGGAATCGGATCGGGCCACCAGTCGCCTTCGACGTGTCGATCTTGCCTAACGTTACTCATGATTTATTAGCGTGTCATTCTGAGCCAAGCGAAGAATCTCTGGTTAGTTCTTTTCGTAAACTAGAATGATGAATCAGAGATGTTTCGCTTCGCTCAACATGACAGAAAGCAGTGGTCACGTCGGAAATTTTCCCGATGAGTATAGTTTTGCGTAAATTCCGCCGCGCGCGATCAGTTCCGGGCCCCGCCCTTTTTCGACGACGCGCCCTTGTTCCAGCACGATGATTTGATCGAGGCCATGAATCGTCGCCAGGCGATGTGTCGCAATCAAAGTTGTCCGGCCCCGCATTAATTCCTGGATAGTGTCCATGATCGCAGCTTCGGTTGCGGGATCGAGCGCTGACGTGGGTTCGTCCAGTAGCAAGATCGGGGCGTTCTTCAAGAATGCGCGGGCGATGCCGATGCGCTGTCGCTGGCCAACGCTCAGGTGCCCGCCCCGTTCGCCCACGGTGCTGCCATAGCCGTCCGGCAGTTGCCGAATAAACTCGTCCGCCTGCGCCCGACGCGCTGCCTGGATAATCTCCTCTTCTGTAGCGTCGGGTCGGCCGTAGGCGATGTTTTCTCGTACGGTTGTGGAAAACAGCAGTGTGTCTTGTAAGACGATCGCGATCTGCGCGCGTAAACTTTTTTTTGTGATCTCCTGCACATTCCGATCATCGAGCATGACGAAACCCGAGGAAGGATCGTAAAATCGCGGCACCAAACTCATCAAAGTGCTCTTACCCGCGCCCGTGCCGCCCACGAGACCGACAATCTGATTTGGCTCGATTCGCAGGTCGATGTCACGCAGGACCTGTCGATCGCCTGCGTAACCGAAATTCACAGATTGAAATGCGATCGCGCCTTTGGCCGATGAAATGACAACAGCATTCGGTGAATCGCGCACGTCGTCCTCCCGATCCAGCACTTCAAAACAGCGTTTTGCGCCTGCGGTGGCACCTTCCATAGCCCAGGCGGTGTAAGTGAGGGACTCGAGCGGCTGATAAAGCATCAGCAAATAGGCGCTAAAAACGAGCAGCGATCCGAGCGTGAGCGTGCCGCCTAAAACGTGCAGCGAACCGATGTAATACATTGCAGCTGTGCCGATCACCATCAATGTGCTGATGACCAGCGCGCTATTCACATTCGTCAACGTGAGCCGCAGATTGGCCTGCAAACTCTGCCGGGCTTGTTGCTGGAATTGGAGTACTTCGAATTCCTCCCGACCAAATGCGTGGACCATCCGAATCGAGCTGAGACCTTCCTGCGCTTGCATAAGGACCGCGCTCTCCCGTTCCTGGATGGATGTCGATTCGCGACGGATTCGCTGGGCGAACAGATAGATTGTGCCAACAACTAATGGAACAATGGCAAGGGAAACGAGGGTGAGCTGCCAATCCAGCCGCAACATGATGAGGAACGTCCCGATCAGCGTGATCACAGACGAAAAAATGTTGGTGAATCCTTTATTGTAAATCGTCTGGATCGATTGCGAGTCGTACGCAACGCGGAAACTGGAATCGCTCGAACGGCGCGCGTCATGAAATTTGAGCGAGAGAGATTGCAAGTATGAATAGAGGTCGGTGCGCAATTTGAGCAATGCTTGCAGGCCGATTTTCACAAAGAGATAGTTTGTGATCCAATTCATCATTCCCCAGAAAAGCTGGATCAGGATCAGAGCAAGACAGAGCAGCGGGATCCAAGTGTGCCAGTCACTGCGCGCGGACGAGCCTGGACGAAGGAAATCATCAACGATCAGCTTGAACGGCCATGGCTTGAGCAGGTTCAGGGCAATGCCAACGAGCGACACGAACAATCCGAGAATCGTTTGACCCAGAAACGGTCGGTAGTAACGGAGAACGCGCCGGTAGATCGACATCTCAATTTGGGATTGCGAATTTTCGTTTTTAGACTGAACTAGGGCGAACTTTATTGCAGCTCGACATCGAGAGATGGTCGACGGAGCCTGCCCTGAGCGTAGTCGAAGGGCTTGGAATGACAATATGCATCATCTTCTTGAAACCTGGTTCCATTGGGTGCTGAGCGGCGGCTACGTCGGCATCATCGTGTTGATGGCGATGGAAAGCTCCATCTTTCCGGTGCCGAGCGAAATCGTCATTCCGCCCGCTGCATTCCTTGCAGCCCAGGGGAAACTCAGTTTTACGGGTGTGGTGGTCGCAGGTGTGCTCGGATCCTATCTTGGCTCGGCCATCACTTATTGGGCGTCGCGATTAGTTGGACGTCCGCTCATCGTAAAGTATGGCCGGTTTGTGCTGGTGAGTCAGAAAAAACTGGAGCAAGCCGAGCAATGGCTGGCTCGCTACGAGGCAGGTGGAGTCTTTTTCGCGCGGCTTCTTCCAGTAGTACGCCATCTGATCTCGATTCCGGCAGGGATTGTTCGGATGAATTTCGGACTGTTCAGTCTCGTGACCATTGCTGGATCGGCGCTTTGGTGTTGGATTCTGGCCTACCTCGGTGACAAAGCTTACCGCCTCGAGCCGGAACTTTTGACGAATCCGGACGCACTGATTCGATTTATCCACGGACAATCCAGGGGCATTCTGCTGGTAGTCGCGCTTTTCGCTGCTCTGTACATGTTGAGCCTGCGGTTGATGAAGCCACGCTCCGGCGCGTAAGCGGCTGCGCTTTTCTTGCACGAAAGTGCTTTCGGAGTGCGATGCGTCTTCGCATCGCTTTTAATTCGTCGTCCGCTCCCTAAAGTTATGCGGGGACGGCGCTCACGTTTTGTGTTTTAAAATTGAACAAAAGTGTCGGTGAGCGGTCAGTCATAAAGTGTATAAGGGAGGAATAACTACATAGGGCTTATGGATGAGATATTCACAAATGGAGATGGTATTGGAATTGCTTCTCGAAATGGAGGCAATCATATGAAAAGAAATCGACAAATTTTAAAACCTCGAAAGTTTTCGCGTCTGTCACTGGGTGATCTTATCTTGGCAGTCAGTTCGTGCACGAGTAGCAACAAAGAGACGGTCGCGACTGTCGCAGACCTTTTCGCCAGCGGCCAGGTTCGCCTGCAAGACAACGGGCGGTTCTTACGCGCTCGGGTTTGTTAAGAGGTCACATCCACACGACTTTCGAAAATCGCTCCGGTGATTTCACATCTGGAGCGATTTCCTTTTTCAGTCTCATTGACACGTCGCTTTGGCGATGTGGTCAACGCACATCAAACCGGAAACCGCGTTAGCGGTTCTATCCTGACCTCATCCGGAAAACCGCTGAAGCGGTTCAGAGTAGTTCTGCAGCCTTTCATCGCGCTGAAACAGCCATGTGAATGAAACAAAACGCTTTTCCCTCAGGCGCGGCGCTTCTATGTTGCGCGGGTGATCGATCGTTATTCCCGGCCAGAGATGAGCAAAGTCTGGTCGGACGAGCGTAAGTTTCAGATTTGGCTGGATATTGAGGTTCTCGCCTGCGAGGCGATGGCGGAGCTTGGCCAGATTCCGAAAAATGACGCTGCGGAGATTCGCAAACGCGCGCGGTTTTCGATTCCTGAAATTCTGGAGATCGAGAAGCGGACCAATCACGACGTCATTGCTTTTCTCGAAAACGTTGCGGCGTCGGTCGGACCTGCAGCGCGCTGGATTCACCAGGGACTTACCTCGTCAGACATCCTGGATACGACATTGGCTGTGCAGTTGAACGAGTCGTGCCACATTCTTTTGGCCGATCTGAAATCTCTCCGAACGGCGATCGCGAGCCAGGCGCGGCGGTTCAAAATGACACCGATGATCGGGCGCAGTCACGGCGTGCATGCCGAGCCAATCACGTTCGGCCTGAAGCTCGCGCTGATGTATGACGAATTCGGGCGCGCTGAAGAACGCCTTACACAAACACGTGAGCGGATTCGTGTCGGCAAGATTAGCGGGGCCGTCGGCACCCACGCGCACATCGATCCGAAGCTTGAGCGAGCTGTGTGCGAGAAGCTCGGATTAAAACCAGCGACGCTTTCGACGCAGATCGTGCAACGCGACCGGCACGCGGAATTTATGACCACGCTCGCCGTGATTGCCTCGAGCATCGATCGTTGGGCTACCGAATTCCGTCACCTCCAGCGAACTGAAGTACTGGAAGTGGAAGAATTTTTCGGCGAAGGGCAAAAAGGCAGTTCGGCGATGCCGCACAAGCGCAATCCCATCACGAGCGAGCGGTTGAGCGGCCTGGCGCGCGTCATTCGCGGCAATGCCCTTGTGGCGTTGGAGAATGTCGCACTCTGGCACGAGCGCGACATCAGTCATTCAAGCGCTGAGCGCATCATTCTCCCGGACTCGTCCATCCTGCTCGACTACATGCTGACGAAGTTGCGCGGCATCGTGGAAAAGCTGCAGGTTTACCCGGAACGGATGCAACAAAATCTAGGCCTGACCAAGGGACTGTATTTTAGCCAGTCTATCTTGCTTGCACTTACCAGTGCGGGTGCAGAACGTAAAGCCGCGTATGAAGCGGTACAGCGTGCAGCAATGAAAACATGGAAAGGTGAGGGGACATTTGCCGAAAACGCAAAACGCGAGCCGGAAATCGCCGCGAAACTTTCAGCGGCGGAGATCGATGGGCTTTGCTCGCTGGACATTCATTTCAAACATGTCGATGCGACCTTCAAGGCGCTTGGCTTGGAGTGAGGGTTCTTTATGTGTGGGTAATTCATATGGGGAGCACGAGTATGAGTAAGATCAACAATTGGCGTGCTTACTCGTACCGCAAAGCTTCAATTGGATCGAGGTTTGCCGCGCGATAGGCAGGATAAAGACCGAAACCAATCCCGATTGCTGAGCAAACAAGCAGACCGGCAATGGCCCAGCCGTAAGGGAAAATTACGTCAACTTTAAGCCACGCTGCCAGCAGATCTCCGGCGATGATCCCCAAAATAATTCCTAGCACACCACCGGCCTCGGAAATGAAAACAGCCTCAGTCAAGAATTGACGCAAAATATCGCGGCTACGGGCACCGATCGATTTGCGGACACCGATTTCCTTTGTGCGCTCGGTGACGCTCACCAGCATGATGTTCATGATGCCGATTCCCGCCGCGACGAGCGCGATGAAACTTATCACGAACGCGCCCACTCGGACATATCCGGCGACATTAGTGAACGCGCTTTTGAGCGAGTCGTTGCTGTAAATCTCGAAATCGTTCGGCTGGTCCGGGCGCAAGCCCCGCGCGATCCGCATGGCGCCGATCGCACGATCGAATGTGCGATTGTAAGTGTCTTGCGAGAACGCTTGCGTCGCGATGTTGACAGTGCGCTTTGCTTCGCCGTAGTCCTCGAAAAAGCGCGTAATGGGCATGAGAACAAGGTCGTCCTGGCTTTGGCCGAAGGCCGTCCCTTTTTCCGCGAGCACACCGACGATCGTGTAGGTGTGCCCGCTCACACGAATGACTTTGCCGATCGGCGCTTCGTGCGGGAACAGTCTTTTCTCGACTACCTTTCCAACAACAATCACGCGTCGGGAAAGCTCGACGTCTTCATCAGTCAAATTGCGACCATAACCGAGTGTGTGTGCGTTCGCAGTGAGGAAACTTTTATTGGTTCCCGCAATGAGAAGACTCGGAGTTGTTTTTACGCCGTTATAGACCGCCTGCCCTTTCACTTCGTAGCCGAAGCTTTTGAGGCAAATCTCGCGCGCCTCCCCTTCCATCAATCGGTAATAATGCAGCGCCTGCTTGTAGGTGATGCTGTGGCGATTGCGAAATTTTTCCTGCACGTCGCCACTCGCGCTCATATTGGCGGGATATTTGGCGAACTGAAAGATATTGGAACCGAGGAAGCTAATTCCGTTCTCAATCGAATATTGCAATGCGCCAATGGCGGTCATGACTGAGATTACTGAGAAGACCCCGATGGTGATGCCGAGCATTGTCAATGCCGAGCGCAGTTTGTTCGTGCCGAGGGAAGCGGCAGCCATCTTAATTATTTCGCCGAAGCGCATCTCATTAACACCGGCCTTTAGGCCGGTGATATTAGCACAGGGCCACGTTGGAGCCGTTTTAACGGCTTATTTGTAGGCGCGAGTGCATACGTCATCAGTGCTCCGGCCAAAAGCCGTTGAAACGGCTTTGCGCATTCTCTGCGAAAAGCACCGGCCTCAAAGGACGGCGTTAATGAAACGATTGATGACTCACTCATACCGTAAGGCTGTAACTGGATCGAGACGCGACGCTGTCCAAGCGGGCGCGAATCCCGAGAACAAGCCGGTCAATATCGAAACGACCATGCTGATGAGCACAAGGCCGACCGAGAAATGAATCGGAAAAGAGGGGAAAGCTTTGCCGATCCCGAAGCACATCAGATATGCGAATGCGAGCCCGATAAATCCACCGAGCAGACAAAGCGCTGTTGATTCGATGAGGAATTGCAGCAGGATTGTTCGCCGTCGCGCGCCGAGCGCCTTGCGCGTTCCGATTTCTTTGGTGCGCTCTTTTACGCTAACAAATGTGATATTCATGATCCCAATCGCGCCGACAAAAAGCGATAAGCCGGTAATAAACAGGCCAGCAATCGCAATTGAGTTCTTCACTGGATCGAGCGTACTTTTAAAGGCCTGTTGCTCGTTGATCGAAAAATCGTCTTTTTTCTCCGGTGGCAATCCGCGTACCCGCCGCACTAAACCAGTAAGCTCATCCTTGGCATCGGCGAGTCTGGTCTTGTCTCTCACTTTCACCCGCACATCCGATTCGGTTTTCGCCGAAAAATATTTGTTAAACGCGCCCAGCGGCATCGCCACCATCGAGTCCCAACTGAACAAACCGAGAAACGTGCCTTGTCGCGCGTTTACGCCAATAACCTTGAACAATTGACCATTGATCAGCACCAATTTGTCGATCGGGCTTTCAGAAGGGAAAAGCGCATCGGCAACGTCATAACCGATCACGACAACATTGGCGCCGCCGCGCGATTCGAGTTCGTTAAAGAATCGCCCAACCGTACAATCGATTGTCGAGGTTACGATGAAATCAGACGTCGTCCCAAGAACGAAGACGTTATCCACCTGGTTGCCGCCATACTTCACAGATCGCATTAGGTTCGACGTCGGCACCGCGACAACCAGATTCGAGTTTGGAGTCGCTGAGATCATGCGATTCAAAGCCTCCGCGTATTCAGTCTTGATTTTCCTGCGGTCGCGGTAGTTCCACCAATCGTCCACGGGTTTCCAGGGCCATTGCGTGACGTAAAGAACATCATCCCCGAGCACAGCCATACTTTTATCGAAACCTATGGAAATGCCGTTCACGGCGGTGCCCATCAACGTCACGGCGATGATGCCAATGATGACTCCGAGTGCCGTAAGCGTTGACCGCGTAAGGTTCGAACGCATTTGCGCGGCCGCGATTTTCCAGCTTTCGCTCAGCTCGTAGAGAAAACGTTTCATGGCGAGTTCATCCCGCGGCCGGCAAGTCGAGCTCCGGAACAAATCCCGCGTGATCGGACTCGATCAGTCCGTCGCGCAAATGCACAGTGCGACGCGCATGAGCGGCGATGTCTCGTTCATGGGTGACGAGGATAATGGTGTTGCCGCTCTGATATAAATTCTCCAACAACTCCATGATTTCTTCGCCGGTTTTGGAATCGAGGTTACCGGTCGGCTCATCGGCCAGAATAATTGAGGGTCCGTTCACAAGTGCGCGCGCGATGGCCACGCGCTGGCGTTGACCGCCGGAAAGTTCGTTCGGTTTGTGATGAATACGATCGCCCAGGCCAACATCTGCCAGCACCTGAGTCGCGCGTGCTTCACGCCGTTCCGGATCGATCCCTGCGTAGATGAGCGGCAGCTCGACGTTACGCAATGATGTCGATCGCGGCAGCAGGTTAAATGTTTGAAAAACAAAACCGATCTCGCGATTGCGAACAGCGGCGAGCTCGTCGTCGTCCATTTCGGCGACGTTCTTGCCGTTGAACTCATAGCGTCCGGAAGTCGGAGTATCGAGACAACCGAGCATGTTCATCAGAGTCGATTTACCACTCCCGCTCGGCCCCATGATGGCGATGTATTCGTTGCGGCGTATTTGCAACGTCACGCCGCGCAGCGCTCGCACGACTTCCTCGCCCATGACGTAGTCTTTCGTGATGTTCTCAATGTCGATCACGACCGGGCCGCGCGGTCTGTCTGAATTTCGAATTTCCATCGCAACTTCGACAGTTGCTCGTCGAGACTATTTTATTCCTTCTTTGTCGAGCGTTACCTTCGCGCCCTCTTTCAGCTTCCGGCTGATCGCGCTATAACTTCCCGAGATCACTTCGTCACCGGGCTGAATGCCACTCTTGATTTCCGTATAAGTGTCATCGGAAATCCCAGTCGTCACTTTCACCATCTGTGCCTTGTTGCCCTTCTTTAAAAAGACAATCTTGGCCAGTTTCTCGTGTTCTTCTTTCTGCGCGGCCTTCTCTGCACGCTCGTTCACGAACTGCGCATTGTTATCGCCCTTGTCGAGCCCTCCCGCCTTCTGCTTTTTCTTTTCGATTTCTTCTGGGCTCAAATTCGTGTCGCCTGTGCGAATCGTCACGGCCTGCATCGGCACGGCCATGGCGTCTTTAACCATGTTCGTTTCGATGTCAGCGGTGCAGCTGAGCGCGGGACGCAGCGCCACATCGTGATCGTCGATGCGAATTTTCACCTCGAAATTTGTCACTTCCTCCTGTGTGCCTGCGCCGGTCGTCTTTCCGGTATTGGCGATTTGCTGCACCACGCCTTTGAACTTGCGATCGCCGTAAGCGTCGATTTTCACGCTGGCTTTGTCGCCGAGCTTGACGTTGACCACATCGTTCTCGTTCACATCAACAATAGCCTGCATGTGGGTGAGATCGGCCACGCGCATTACTTCTGTGCCAGCAAATTGCCCCGTAGCCACCAGGCGTTCACCGAGTTTGCTGTTCAAAATAGTGATCGTTCCGTCCAGCGGCGAATAAATCGTGGTCTTGGAGAGTTGATCGCGCGCCTGACTCGAGCTTGCCTCCGCGCGTTCGATTTCGTGCCCCGAACTTTCGTAGGTGTTTTTGGCCACGTCATAAGCTGCCTGCGCCGCGTTGTATTCCTGCTCTGAGATCAGCTTTTTGTCGAACAAGTCTTCGGCCCGCTTGAGGTCGTGCTCCGTCTTCATCATCGTCGCCTTCTGTTGCAAATTGGTTGCTTTCGCTGCGCTGATCGCCGCTTCCTGTTGCTCGAGAAGCGCCTTATAAGAGTCAGGTTTGATTTTCACCAGCAGGTCACCCTTTTTGACCCGCAACCCGTCGTCGACGGGCAATTCAATGATTTCGCCAGCAACTTCTGGCGAAATCTTAACTTCAACCTCAGGCTGTATTTTCCCGGTTGCCGAAACCGTTTGCACAATGGTTTTGCGAATCGCAGTCTCCGTTGTAACCGGAATCGGCTTTTCTCGCTTGCTCCAGAGGACCCACGCGGCGATCCAGAGGACGACCAAGGCGATGGATCCGTAAATGATTTGCTTTTTGCGCCGCGCACGACGCTGCTTCGCCGTCACAGGCGCCGTCACAGGTGTGCTTACAGCTTGGTGCATCGGAGGAGCGGTTCGCGGGGTGACGGCGTCAGAATGAGTCGCTTGTTTGACTCTTGCAAACGAAATCCCGTTCATAACAATTCTGGATCCGCCGAGGAACGGTTTCGGATTCAATTGATTGCGGGGCCTTCTGGGTGAGGCCGGTCTTGTTTCCAGTTGACGGACTGATTCCGTGGCGAGACCGAATCTGCTGAATCGCCCACTTCGCATGCTCCGCAATTAATGGTTCAAGATCGGCTGTGGCGCGCTCAAGCGCCGCCAAATCGGATGAATCCCCAACATTGCCCAATGCGACACAGACATTACGCAAGAAGCCGCGCCGTTTGATCCGTTTGATTGGCGAATTTCTAAAAAGCAGGCGGAACTCTTCGTCGCTCAAGCTGAGATAATCGCGTAGCGGTACACCCGCCGTTTGGGGACGGGCTAAGAACGCGGTTTCGCGCGATACCTGGGCAAAACGATTCCACGGACAGGCAGCAAGGCAGTCGTCGCAACCGAAAATTCTGTTTCCGATAAGTGGTCGAAGCGCCAGCGGAATGGAACCTTTAAGTTCAATCGTCAGATAAGAAATGCAGCGGCGTGCATCCAGGCGATGTGGGGCGGTAATTGCGCCGGTGGGACATGCTTTGATACAGCGCTCACAGGTTCCGCAGCGATCTGGCACGGGCTCATCTGGCGGCAGTTCGAGAGTGGTCAAAACTTCTGCGAGAAAAAACCAGGTTCCGAGTCGTTCGTTGATCAGCATCGTGCTTTTACCATGCCAGCCAGTTCCCGCCTCCGCCGCGTGATCGCGTTCCAAAACCGGCCCCGTATCGACATAACATTTCTGCTGCCCACCGAACTCGCAAAGAAAGTGGTCGATGTTGTCGAGCTTGCTCTGTATCAAATCATGATAGTCATCGCCCCAAGCATATCGTGCGATTCTGCCTGTAGCGGCAGGCATGCCGCCTCCTTGGAAATAATTCATCGCAAGTACGACGATTGAGCGCGCACCGGGCAAAACCTTCTGTGGATCACAGCGTTTTTCTTCTCCGCGCTCCATGTAACTCATTTCACCGTGTCCGCCTTCGCCCAACCAATTTCGAAATTCGTGTGCGTGTGGCGCGAAACCGCAGGCTGCGATGCGGCAAGAGTCAAAACCAATTTCGTGCGCAAACGAGACCAGTCGTTGCTTCAATTCTGTCTGCGAGATTTCGTGATCAAATGGATGTACAGATATGTGAGTCATCGCTTTGTAGCCGGTGCTCGTTGCTGAAAATACGTTTTGAACTTTGTCAAAATTGCCAGAGTCACTTCTTCGCCTGTGAGCATCGATGTATCGACACGGATATCAGCAACTTTCGCATAAAGGGGCAGGCGCGCCTGTAACATTTGGGCGAACGTGTTTCTGGGGTTTTTGTGTTGCAACAACGGTCGATCGCCGGTTCGTGAAGCTCGTTTGAAAAGCGTTGCTTCGTCTGCCTCCAGCCATACCACCGCGCCAAGTCGTTTCAACAG
>Ga0209577_10001690_pt1 | contig 21789 bp, 22 predicted proteins | sample GraSoiAngelo_109_FD_185874 | JGI IMG/M metagenome (GOLD analysis project Ga0209577, IMG submission 185874) | Grasslands soil microbial communities from the Angelo Coastal Reserve, California, USA - 14_0903_12_20cm (SPAdes) (version 2) | ecosystem: Environmental > Terrestrial > Soil > Grasslands...
GATAGCCGGTCCCGAGGACGGCGAGGAAGGTGAACATCTCGAGGAGGCCGGGGGTCCCGAGCTCGCGCACGAGCACGGCCCACGGGTAGAAGAAGACGATCTCGATATCGAAGAGGATGAACAGCATCGCGACGAGGTAATACCGGATCGGGACGCGCTCCTGCGCGCCGCCGATCGGCCACACCCCCGACTCATAGGGCAGGGACTTTTCCAGCGTGGGCCGGCGGCCGCCCGCCAGCCGGTGCATCCCGAGCAGCGCCACCGCGAACAGAATGGCGAGCGTCAGGTGGACCAGCACTGGGACGTACGCGGATATCATCCAGGCCCCTTGGAGCCGGCGGGACGCGCAGCCCTGCTGGGCGCCCACGCGGCACTGTTCGAGTCACCAATTTCCCATGATTGCAGAGTTGGGAGACCGTGTCAACGACATGCACGCTCCGGCCCTGCGCGATGCGGACGCAGAAAACCAGCGTTGGGGCCGCACCCTGGAAACAGTAGATTTGTATTAAGATGGACGATACGGGGAGGTGCGGCGATGCAAACCTGTTCAAAGTGCGGCAAAGAGTTCAAGCCCGGAGCGGCCGGGTGGATGGCACGGCTGGAGGGGCAGGCCGCGGGGTTCCTCCCCGGATCGCCCCTTCGGAAGGTGCTGATCTGCCCCGAGGACTTCGCCAAGCTGGGGCCCGTGCAGAAGGCGTCGTGGCACGAGTACATCGATCCTCCGAAGAGCGGGCCCACCCGGGAGAAGCGTCCCGGGCGCCTCGGGGAGGCCCAGGAGGCGGAATGACCTCAAACCGTGGGAAGACTCCTCAGGCCGCCTGCTGGAGCCGGATCACGACGTCGCGGAGCGCGTCGAGCGCATAGGCTACGTCCGTGTCGGTCGTCCAGCGGCCGAGGGTGAGCCGCACTGCCGCGGCGGCGAGCCGGGCCGGAAGCCCGAGCGCAACAATGACGTGGGACGGCTCGATGCTGCCCGAGGTGCAGGCCGAGCCCGAACTGGCTGCGACCCCGTGCAGGTCGAGCCCCATGACGAGCGACTGGCTGTCGGTACCGTCAAACGAGAGGTTGACGTTGTTGGGCAGGCGCCGGACCGGATCTCCGTTGAGGTGCGCCCCCGGCAGCTCAAGCGCCTCGCGGATGAGGCGGTCGCGCATGGCGGTGAGGCGGGCGCGTTCCGCGTCCATCTCCTGCGCGGCGATCCGCAGGGCCGCCGCAAACCCCGCGATCCCCGGGACGTTCTCCGTCCCGCCGCGTCGGCCCCGTTCGTGGCTGCCGCCGTGCTGCACGGGGGCCAGCGGCGTCCCGGCGCGGACGTAGAGCGCTCCGACCCCCTTCGGCCCGTAGCGCTTGTGCGCGGACATCGAGAGCAGGTCGACGTTCAACTCGTCGACGTTGACCGGGGCCGCCCCCACCAGCTGGGTCGCGTCCGTGTGGAACGGGATCTTCCGCGCGCGGGTCAGCTTCCCGATCTCGGCGATCGGCTGGAGCGTCCCAATCTCGTTGTTCGCCGCCATCACCGAGACGAGGACGGTGTCCGCCCGCACGGCACCGCGCACATCGTCGGGATCGACGATCCCCTGCTTGTCCACGGGGAGGGCGGTCACGGTGAACCCCCGGCCTTCGAGGAAGTGGCACGTCTCGAGAATCGCGTGATGTTCGATCGCCGTCGTGACGACGTGCCGGCCGCGCGCCTCGCTCGCCAGCGCGACGCCGAGCACCGCCAGGTTGTCGGACTCCGTGGCGCCGCTGGTGAACACGATCTCGCTCGCCCGCGCGCCGACCGTCTCGGCCACCTGCGCACGTGCTTGGTCCACCGCGCTGCGGGCCTCCTGCCCGAAGACGTGGACGCTGCTCGCGTTGCCCGCCAGTTCCGTAAAGAACGGCAGCATCGCCTGGAGAACGCGGGGGTCCACAGGGGTCGTTGCCGCGTAGTCCAGGTAGACTCTCATCGGGCGCGCTCCCTCACCGCATCCCGCGCGGCTTGGGCCTCGCGATCACCCAGTCGCGGCGGGCCGGCCCGGCGCTCTTGGCGGCGCTCTGCTTGAGGAGGCGCTTCACCTCCGCCAGGGAGAGGCGCCTGGTCTTCAATAGATGTGTCGCCCGCTGCAGTTGCTCGACATCCGACCATGAGTAGAGGGGACTCCCGCCGTTCCGGCGCCGGCCTGCGCCGTTAGGCCCCCGCCGGCGGGTGCCGTTCGGGATGCCCTGGGCCTGCCAGCGGCGCAGCATGCTCAGCGATAATCCAGTCAGCCCCGCCACGATCCGCGGGCTGAGAAACGGCAGCTCAAGATCTTGCATGCCAAGACCTCCGAAGGCATATGCGGGCCCCCGGATTATACCACTTGTGCGAAACTCCTTGCGCGAAACCTCCGCCGTGGCTCGAGGGCACCGCGCTGCCGTAGCCGCTCTCCATTAACGATCGGCAAGCGCGAGTTTGACGCCGAGCGCGACAAACGCGCCGGCGAAAGCGCGGCGCATCCACGTCAACACCTGAGGACGCGAGATGACGTGCCCGCGAATCCAGGCGGCAAACAAGCCGTATCCGACGAATACGGCAAACGTCAGGACCATGAACACGGTGCTCAGCTCGAACATGCGAGAGAGCGGACGTGGCTCGTTGGCGCTCACAAATTGCGGCAGGAACGCAAAAAAGAACATTGACAATTTCGGATTGAGGATGTTGATAAGGATCGCGGTGACGATCACCTGCATAGCCGAGCGGGGGCCGCCCTCCTGTTCCACGCGGAGCGCGCCCTGTTCCCTCAGCGCGTTCCAAGCCATATAGAGAAGATAGGCCACGCCGAGGTATTTCAGCGTCTGGAAGGCGAGCGCGCTCGCATGCAAGAGCGCTGCGAGTCCCATGATCGCCGCCGCCATGTGCGGGATGATGCCGAGCGTGCATCCGAAGGCGGCGACGATGCTGGCGCGGGACCCGCGCGAGAGGCCGGCCGCCAGCGTATAGAGGACCCCGGTGCCGGGTGACACGATCACGATCAGCGACGTGACCAGAAAGTCGATGCCCACGGCGGCCCCCTGTGCGCGACCCGTGAAGCCGGTTTCGCGATGATGATTCTTTAGAGTCTCCGTTCTCGCCTGGTGGCGACCAGGTTCAGCCAGTGATGGTGAAACCGCAGCTCGTCTCCGACCAGGGTGGGCTGCATGCCGGCCTGGTCTCCCGGAATGGTCCGCAGCAGCCGCTCCCGCACAAGGGAGGCGGCGTCGGGCGGCGTCGCGGCAACCCGGCACCACTCGCCGAACTCGCGCACCTGCGCCCCGCCCTCGCGGCCGGTGACGGTGAATCCGCACGACGTCAGCAGCGCCTCGAGCCCGCCCGGGCTGTAGACCGCGACGTGCGAGGGATCGCGCAGGCGCTCGATCTCGTTCTGGCGGGCCCGCTTCGCCTCATCGGGGGCTCCCACGATGTCCCCCACGGCGATCTTCCCGCCCGGCCGGCAGACCCGTGCCATTTCGCCCAGGACCTGCCGCGGGTCGCCAAAATGATGAATCGCCAGGGTCGTCGCGACGAGGGTAAATGTCTCATCCCGAAACGGGAGCCGCGCTCCCTCGGCCCGGACAAGAAAGAAGCGGCCGGCGCCGCCGGGCCCCGCCTGCCGGGCCAGCCGGAGCATCTCCATCGTCACATCCGTGCCGATGGCCACCCGGACGAGCGGGGCAAACGTTTTGAGCAGGCGCCCCGCGCCGCAGGCGACGTCAAGCAGGAGATCGGTGGGGGCCGGCGCAGCGAGCCGGACCAGCGACTCGATCTCGGCCAGGTTGCCGACCGCCGCGCTCTTCGCAAACGCCTCCGCGGTGCGCGCGAACCGCTCCTCGTTGAGCCGCCGGATCCGATCGTCCATGCGCTGGGAATCGCTCAGAGGGGGACCATCGTTCGGGACCGCTGCGCGAAGGCCGCCGTCTCCCGGTACCCCGCGTCCCGGGCGACGGCCGCCGCCCGGTCGAAATCTCTCCCCACATCCTCGGGGGCGTGGGCGTCCGAGTTAATGAGCACCGGCACCCCGGCCAACCGGCAGGCCCGCAGGAACGGCGGCGCCGGGTAGATCTCGCCAACCGGCTTGCGCCATCCGGCCGTGTTGATCTCCACGCAGACCCCGGCGGCGGCGAACTCCGACGCGGCCGCTGCGTAGAGGTCCGCGATGTCCGCCTTCGGCCGGTAGCCCATGACCTTGATGACGTCGGCGTGCCCGATGATATCGAACAGCCCGGTCCGCGCCGCCTGTCCGATGAGGCGAAAGTACCGGCGGTAGACCTCCAGCACGTCCACCCGCTCCCAGTCGCTGATCCGCGCGGGGTCGTCGAACCCCCACCACTCCCCTCCGCGCGTCGCGGGCGGCAGCCAGTGCACGGACCCGATCGCGTAATCCCACGGGTGCGCGCCGATCGCGCGCTCGAGGGCTGCCTCGAACCCGGGAAGGTAATCCCATTCCAGGGCGAGCTTGACCGGCAGGCCGGCGGCACGGGCCTGCTCGACGAGCCGCAGGTAGCTGTCGAGCCGCTCGGTGTTCTGCGCGTCGACCCAGGGCAGCGGCGCGGGGTAGATGGCGCGGCACTCGCGGAACCGGTGCGGGTGCTCGCTGAACCCGATCTCGCGCAGGCCGCGGGCGCGGGCGGTTTCGACAAAGCGCTCGAGCCACTCGAGCGTCCACGGACCCCGCTCCAAATGCATGTGGTAGTCGGTCCCCGCCGCCACGCCGGCCAGCCCCTCCCCCGCCCCTACCGCAGCACCGTTCCGCCGTCGACGACCAGCGTGTGGCCGGTGATCGACGCGGCGTCGTCCGTCACGAGGAAAACCACCGCGGCGGCCACAGCCTCCGGCGTGCCGATGCGCCCGAGGAGCGAGACCGCCCCCAATCGTTTTCGCACGTCCTCGCTCCACCCGGGCCGGGACTCGATGATCCCCGGGGCGACGGCGTTCACCCGGACGTGCGGGGCGAGTTCCAGAGCGAGGCGGCGGGTCAGCATGATCACCCCCGCCTTGCTCGCCGCGTAGGGCGCCGAGGTCTCGTATCCGGGCCGCGGCGACAGGCCCCCGCCGCTGGCCAGGTTCACGATGGCGCCGGACTGCTGGGCCAGCATCACCCGCGCGGCCGCCTGCGCGCACAGGAACGTTCCCTTGAGGTTGACGTCGAGCACGCGGTCCCAGTGCGCCTCGGCCACCTCGAGGAGCGGCACCCGGCTGAACACCCCGGCGTTGTTGACCAGGATGTCCAGGCGCCCGAACGTCCGGTGGATCTCCTCGAACATGTTCCGGACGGCCGCGGCCAGGGAGACGTCGGCGCGGGCCACGAGCGTGGGCACCCCGAGCCGTCCGGCCGCCTCCGCCGCCTCCGCGGCGCCCTGAGCGCTCTCCAGGTGGTGCAGCACGAGCGAGGCGCCCTCCTGCGCGAGCGCTTTCGCGATCGCGCGGCCGATCCCCCGGCCGGCGCCGGTGACGAGGGCGACTTTCCCCGTGAGCCGGCGCATCACCGCGCCCGGCGGGCGCCGGCGATCTGCACATTGAACACCGCCTCGAGGAACTGGGTGATCACCCGGCCGGTCGCTCCCCACACGACCTCGGCGCCGACGGAGTAGAAGTAGATCTCCCGCGGCACGCCTCCGCGGGTCCAGATCTCCGTGCGCACGTTGGCGGGATCGAGCAACACCCGGAGCGGCGCCTCGATCACCGCGCGCACCTCGGCGGGGCTCACCCGGAGCGGGTACGGGTACGGGATCGTGCCGACCACGGGCATCAGCAGGAACCCGGAGACGGACGTCTCCTCCTCATCGAGCGCGCCCAGGACCGTGATGTCCTGGGCCCGCACCCCGATCTCCTCGCTCGTTTCCCGGATCGCGGCCGCCTGGGGAGACTCGCCCGGCTCGATCGCGCCGCCCGGCAGCGAGATCTCACCCTTGTGCCGGTCCACGGTCTCGCTGCGCTTGGTCAGGAGGAGCGCCGCCTCGCCGTTGGCGTGGACGACCATCAGCAGCACGGCCGCCTGGCGCAGCCCTTGGGGCGGCGGCTTCCGCGCCCCGCCCCGGCCGGCCAGCGCGGCCCGAATGTGCGCGCGGAGCGCCTCCGGACGGGTCAGCAGGTCTGGAACGTTCACCGACGTCTCCTCAAAACGGTGACATGATACCACAGGGGGCAGGTGAATCACATTCTCCAGCGAATTGCCAAAACGGCCAAAACGGGCAAATTCGACAAAGTGATATTCGTTGCCCATTCAGCATTCGTTCACCAGCGCGATTCCGACGGAGGAGCGGTGATGCCCGAGCGCCTCGCGGATCCCGGCACGATGCGGGGACGGGCGGTCGGTTCCGTGGCGCTGCCCGGCGGACGCGAGATCACGCTCTACGCCGTCCGGCCGGTGGCGACCCTCCTGGCCGCCACTCCCGGCGCGGACCGGCTCGCCGCGATGGCGGCGCGTCAGTGCTACAGCGCCGGCAGCATCCTCGACCTCCCCCAGCCGCTCTCGCCCAAGACGACCGCGCACATGGTGAACCGCGTCGTCTCCGCCGGACACACGAGCTGCGTCGAGCACAACCAGTTTGTCTTCGGGGTGCGGGGGATCTCCCGCAGCTGCTCGCACCAGCTGGTCCGCCACCGCGTGGGCTGGTCGTACGAACAGCAGAGCCAGCGGTACGTCGACTTTTCGTCCCAGGATTTCGTCGAGATCGTCGTGCCGCCGACGATCCTCCGGATCCCCGAGATGCTCGAGTCGTTCCTCGAACCGGTCAAGGCCGCGGTCCGCGCCTACTTCCTCCTGCGGGACGAGCGGGTGCATCAGGAGGACGCCCGGTACCTGTTCAACAACGCCTTCGAGACGAAGTTGATCGTGTCGGCGAACGCGCGCGCGCTCCTGCACTTCTTCGAACTGCGCACCTGCAACCTGGCGCAGTGGGAGATCCGCTGGCTGGCCCACCTGATGCGGGCCGAACTGCAGCACGTCGCGCCCGAGATCTTCAAGTTCGCCGGCCCGACCTGCATGACCCAGAAGATCTGCTGGGAGGGCCCCCGCGGGGCGAAGTGTCCGCGCCTGGTCTCCACGGGCGCCGAACTGCGGGACCGGACGCCGGCCGCCGCGGCGGAGAGGACACCCCCCATGGCCTAAAGGAGTTACCGGAGTGTGCAAGGGAGTATAGGAGTATAATAGTAGTAAGGTTCACGAGAGGAGGCAGCGCAAGATGACTTACACGATCACCGAGCCCTGCATCAACGTCAAAGACCGGTCGTGCGTGGATGTCTGTCCGGTCGACTGCATCCACCCCAAGGCGGATGAAGACAAGGGCGAGGTGATGCTGTACATCCACCCCGACGAGTGCATCGACTGCGGCGCGTGCGAATCGGTGTGCCCGGTGACGGCCATCTTCGCCGAGGCGGATGTCCCGGACAAGTGGAAGCAGTTCACCGAGATGAACGCCGACTACTTCAAGATGACCAAGGAAGAATTCGCGGCCAAGTACGGCCGCGACCCCTAGGCTCCACGCCTTCTTCGGGACCCCCGGCGGCTATTCGGCGCCGGGGGTCCCTGCTTTCGCCTTCCCCAGCACCTCCTGCGCCACCTCGACCGCCCGCTCGACATCCCGCTGCGAGACGTCGAGGTGGGTCACCGCGCGGATGCGCGTCCGCCCCGTCGCCCCCATGCGGATCCCACGGGCGGAGAGGCGCGCGACCGCCTCCTGAGCGGTGAGCCCCAGCCCCGCGACATCGAAGAAGACGATGTTCGTCTCCACGTGCTCGACCTCGATGCCGATCCCGCGGATCTCCGCCAGCCCGCGCGCCAGGATCTTCGCATTCGTGTGGTCCTCGGCCAGCCGCTCGATGTTGTGGTCGAGCGCATACAGGCCCGCGGCGGCGATGATGCCGGCCTGACGCATCGCGCCCCCGAAGAGGTGCTTGTAGCGGCGGGCCTCCTTGATGAACGCGCGGTCGCCGGCGACCAGCGCCCCCACCGGGCAGCCCAACCCCTTCGTCAGGCACAGGGTCACCGAGTCATACCCCCGGACCTGTTCGCTGGCCGGCGCGCCTGAGGCGACCACGGCGTTCATCAGGCGCGCGCCGTCCATGTGGGTGCGCAGCCCGTGGCGGCGGGCCGTGTCGGCGACGGCGCGGAGCCGTTCCAGGGACCACACCGTGCCGCCCCCGAGGTTCGCGGTTTGCTCGACCGAGACCAGACGGGTCCTGGGATAGTGGGGGTTGTCCGCCTGGATCCGCGCTTCCACCTGGTCGGGCGTGAACACTCCGCGGACGCCCTTCACCGCGTGCAGCATCACCCCGGAGAGGAGCGCCGGCCCGCCCGCCTCGGCGGTGGCGATGTGGGCGGACTCTTCCAGGATGACCGCGTCGCCGGGCTGAGTGTGCGCCTTCACCGCGATCTCGTTGGCCATCGTCGCGGACGGCAGGTAGAGCGCCGCGTCCTTGCCGAGAAGCGCCGCCACCCGGTCCTGGAGCGCGTTGACCGATGGATCCTCCTGCCGCTGCTCGTCCCCGACGGGCGCCTCCGCCATGAACCTCCGCATGCCCGCGGACGGGCGCGTCGCGGTATCGCTGCCGAGATCGATGAGCGTGGTCACCGTGTCCTCCTTAGGCCCGCGATGGTGTGGCCGGAACCGCGGGCCACAGGGTGGCGAGGAGCGCCGCCACCGCCTCGAGGAACTGCTGATCCTCCGGCCCGAACGCGCCCAGTTCCCGGCCGTCGATATCGATCTCGCCGATGACGCGGGTGCCCGCCCGGATCGGGACCACGATCTCGGACTTCGTGGACGTAAAACACGCCAGGTACCTCGGGTCCTTGCTGACGTCCGCAACGACCTCAGTCTTGCCCGACGCCGCCGCGGCCCCGCACACGCCCTTCCCGATCGGGATCCGGGTGTGCTCGGTCGCCGCGGGCCCCTTCCAGGGACCCAGGACCAGGTCCGGCCCTTCGACCCAGTAGATCCCCACCCAATCGTAGTGCGGGAACCCGTCGTGAAGATACTCCACGATCCGGGCGGGGGCTTCTCGGGGCGAATTGGCGATCATTTTGCACACATCGGAGAGGGCGTAGCTGAAATTCACAGATTTTCCTCCAGGCCTCAACAGTGGCTCATCAGACGGCCTTTTCCTGCCTTAATTCTTTCACGTGGAGCCCGCATCACCCCTTTCTAACGAACATATGTTCGTCATTTATCACCCGCCGCCTCACCTTGACACGGCCAGGGAAGGTTCTGCAACTCCCCCGGCTCTGGTAAAATGGCGGGTGGGGGCATACGCCATGACGAGCACCCGTCGGGAAATCCTATCGCTGATCAAACGCAACGGGCCGATGACGGTTCAAGAGTTGAGCCGGCGTCTGGAGATCACACCCATGGGCGTTCGCCAACATCTGGCGATCCTCGAACGGGACGGGTTCATTGGCTCGAACGGAATTCGCCGAGGCCAGGGCCGTCCCAGCCGCCTCTACGGCATCAGCGCCGAGGGGGACAAGTTATTCCCGCGGACCTATGAGCAGCTCGCGCAGGCTCTGCTCGACGACATCCAGGCGCTCGGGGGAGCCCAGACGGTCGATCAGATCTTCGAGCACCGCCGTAAGCGTCTCCTCGAGCAATACCGGGCCCGCATGGCCGGCCGAGATTTTCGGGACAAGGTCGCCACCCTGGCCAAGGCGCGCGACGAGGAAGGGTACGTCGCCGAACAGACCCAGCTCGATCGTGACCGGTTCGTCCTGATCGAGCACAACTGCCCCATTCGCGCGGTCGCCGAGGCGCACCGTGAGACCTGCCGGTGCGAGATCGCGCTCTTCCAGGAAGCCCTCGGCGCCGACGTGGTCCGGACCGAGCACATCCTGGACGGCGCGCCGCACTGCCGCTACATCATCACCCGGCCCCGCGAGACCAGCTCGAAGTCGTAGCCGCGCACGGCGCCGCGTGGTGCGGCGCGCAGGAATTCCCGCCCCTCTCAGAGGATTTGTCCTCTCGCGGCGGATCCATCACCCCGCTTCCCAGACCATCTCAGGAGGGTCACCAATGGCGACGCTCACCTATTACGGCCATGCAACCTGGGGGCTTGAGACCAAGGGGGTCTCGATCCTGATCGACCCGTTCTTCACGGGCAACCCGATGACCAAGGTCAAGGCGGCCGGCGTGGCGGCGAACTTCATCATCCTCACGCACGCCCACGGCGACCACTACGGCGATACGGTGGAGATCGCCAAGCGGACGGGCGCCACCCTGATTTCCAACTTCGAGATCGTCTCCTACTGCCAGAAACAGGGGGTGGCCAACGCGCACCCACTCCACATCGGCGGCGGGCACGCGTTCCCGTTCGGCCGGGCAAAGCTCACCGTGGCCCACCACGGCTCATCCTTCCCCGACGGGACCTACGGCGGGAACCCTGCGGGCATCCTGCTGGAGATCGAGGACCGGCGCCTCTACAACGCCGGCGACACCGCGCTCTTCTCGGACATGACGCTGATCGCGCAGGGCGGCCTGGACGTCGCGATCCTCCCCATCGGCGATAACTTCACGATGGGACCCGAGGACGCCGCCGCCGCGGCGAAGCTGCTGGGGGCCCGGACGGTCATCCCGGAGCACTTCAACACCTGGCCGGTCATCCAGCAGGACCCCCAGGCGTTCCGGCGCCGGGTCGAATCCTCCACCGATTCCAAGGTCGTCGTGCTCGAGCCCGGGGCGACCTTCAAGATCCCATAATACTGCGGACTTCGGGCCACGCCGGCATCACCGAAAGGGCAGCAGGAGGAACACTGCGAGGTCCCAGAGGACGTGGGACACGATGAGCGGGGCGATCCGCCCGATCCGGAGGTACAGCAGCCCCCAGAACCCGCCGGCGACCAACGCGGCGAGAACGAGCATCGGGTTCGCCGCGGCGGCGTGCACCCCGCCGTAGATCGCCGTGGCGGCGCCCCAGCCGAGCCCCGGGCCGAGCCGCCGCACCAGCCTCCACTGCACGAAGCCCCGCCAGAACAGTTCTTCGCCGGGCCCGATCACGAGGATGAGCAGGAGGGCGATGACCGGCCAGGGCGCCTGGGAGCGCAGCGTGTAAACGTCGCTGATCTGCCCGGGCGCGGACGGTAGGAGGCGGCCGGCGATCGCCCGCCCGAGGGCGAACACCCCGTAGAGCGCCGCGGCGGCCGCGGCTCCGGTCCCCAGATCCTGCGCGCGGACGCCCTCCTCAGTGGGAAACGCCCCGCGGAGACGGAGCGCGAGGCCCCCGAGCCCGCCGGTGCCAGCGGCCATGAGCAGCCAGAAGTTGGACGGCCGCCACGCAAAGATGACGATCCACACGGCGACGGCAAGAGGGATCGCCCAGATAAGGGCGCCTGCGGCCTCAGCGTCGGGTCGCAGGGGGCGGTTAGGCCGCATCATGAGCCGCGTCATCGGCATGGTAGAATGGTATCATGAAGGGTGGACACGGCAGCGCGACGCAGGATTTCGTGCACTACGCCTTCTACAAGTGCCGGCCGGAGTGGCGGTTTCTGCCGGACGGACAGAAGGAAGCAGGCCGCGCGCAGTTTCTGGACGCGGTCGAGCGCTTCAGAGACACCGTGATGATGGAGAGCTACTCCACGCTCGGGCTCCGCACCGACGCCGATTTCCTGATCTGGAAGGTCTCCCCGGAGCTCCCGCCGATCCAGCAGATGGCTGAAGCCCTGAACCAGACCGGCCTGGGCCGGTACCTCGATCTCCGGCACTCGCTCCTGGCACTGACGAGGAAATCGATCTACACCCGGGAGGAGCCGCTGGAAGCCGGCTTCAAGGTCGACCCCGGCGAGGGCACCTACCTCTTCGTCTACCCGTTTGTGAAGACGCGGGAATGGTACGCGCTCCCCCTGGATGCCCGCCGGCGCATGATGGCCGACCACATCCGGGTCGGGCACGAGTACCCCGACGTGCAGCTCCACACCGCGTACTCATTCGGGCTCGACGACCAGGAGTTCGTCGTCTCGTTTCTCACCGACAACCCGAAGCGCTTTCAGGAGCTGGTGATGAAACTCCGGGAGACCGAGGCCAGCCGCTACACGCTGCGCGATGTCCCGATCTTCACGTGCGTCAAGCGCCCGCTTGCGGAGATCGTGCGGTCGCTAGGATAACCGGGGGGCGGCGGGACGCCGCGGGCGGATCAGCGCTCGAACCAGAGCGTCTGCGGGCGGAGGTTCCGGGAGATCCCCAACTGGGACGCCATCATCGTCGTCCACGCCAGGAAGCCGTCGACCATGGTGAGGGCTTCGTCTTCGACCTCGTCGGGATCGAGATCGGACTGCTGGGCGTGACCGAGGAGATCCCCGATCCCGTTACAGAAGGTCCCGATGTCCTCGAGCAGTTCGGACGCGACGCGGCGGGCGCCGGATCCGATCGTCTGCGACTGGGCCCGCACGGACCGCGACCGCAGGCGCGCGCTCTGGGCGGCGGACCACTCGACGAGATCCTCCAGCGCGTAGACCGCTTCGCCGGGGCCGCGCTCCGTGACCAGGGCGACAAACCCCTGACAGCCCCGCCAGACCTGCCGGATCAGGGCGGCAAGAAACCTCTTCTCGTACGCGGTCAATGCGTTGGTCTGCTTCAACTCGTTCGCCTCGCGCCGGCTCCCATGAAGTGCCGTGCTCGTACCGCGCGCTTGTGGTTCGACGGGAGCGGGAGCGCCTCCTCCGGCCCATGACGAAAATGGGACAGAAAAGCGGCCTGGCGGATCTGCTGCGCGGCGTCGGGGAAGCCGCGGCCGTTCCCTTTGCCCCCGCCGCGTTCCAGGTGGCCGCGCTCGCCGCCCTCGAGCGGGGGGACGTGCTCGTGTCCGCGCCCACCGGAAGCGGCAAGACGTGGATCGCCGAGCAGGAGATCGCGCGGCTGCTCCAAAGCACGCGCGGGGGGGCCGATGGCGGGGGCCGCGGGCCCACGCGCATCTGGTACACGGCGCCGCTCAAAGCGCTTTCGAATCAGAAGTTCCGGAGGTTTCAGGGACTGTACGGTGTCGACGCCGTCGGGCTGCTCACGGGAGAGCGCCGCGTCAACCCCCGCGCCCCGGTGCTTGTCGCGACCACGGAGATCCTCCGCAACGCCTTCTACGATCCCGCGGGCTCCGCGCCGTCCCCCGACGTCATCGTGCTCGACGAGGCGCATTACCTGGCCGATCCCGAGCGCGGCACGGCCTGGGAGGAGATCCTCCTCCTCGCCCCGCCGGAGACCCGCCTGCTGATGCTGTCGGCTACGATCCCCAACGCGGACGAGCTCGCGGCATGGCTCGGCGAGGTGCGCGGTCACACCCCGGAGGTGATCACGCTCGAGACGCGGCCGGTCCCCCTGCAGTTCCTGCTCGCCGACGGCGCCGGGCGGCTGCTGCCTCCCGATCCCAACGCCGTGGCCTCGCGGCCGCGCCACGGACGGTGGCTGCGCACCGCGGCGGATGCGCTCGAGCAGCGCCGCCTCACGCCGGCCATCCTGTTCTTCCCCAGCCGGCGCGAATGCGATGAGGCGGCGCGCCTGCTGGGAGGCCAGCCGGCGCCGGATGAAGCGCGCAGGACCGAGCGCCTCCAGGAGTGGATCGCCCAGGTCCCCCGGCTGGCCCAGCACCCGATGCTGCCCGCGCTGCGGCGCGGCGGGGTCGCGCCCCACCACGCCGGGCACCTGACGGCCTGGCGGATGTGCGTGGAAGACCTGCTCGAGGCCGGGCTCGTCCGGATGGTCTGCGCGACGACCACGCTGGCCGCGGGACTGGACGTCCCGGCTCGCACCGTGCTCCTCTCCACCCTGTACCGCAACGGGCCGGCGGGCCCGGAGTCGCTCACCCCCACGGAGTTCCATCAGATGACCGGACGGGCGGGCCGGCGGGGACGCGACACCCTCGGCATCGCGGTGATCGCCGTCGAGTCGCCGTCCGAAGCCGACGAGGGGCTGGCGCTCGCCGGCGCCGCTCCCGACCCCGTGGTCTCCGCATTCGCGCCCTCGGACGCGCAGGTCCTGAACCTGCTTGCGCGGGGGACGATGCGGGATGCCGAAGCGCTACTCCGGAGGTCCTTCACCGCATTCCAGCGGCGGTCCCGGATCGCGGACCTGCGAACGCGCCTCGACGCCCTCCCCGCGGACCCGCTCACGAACCGGCCGTGCGGCGACCGCGCGGCGACCCGCGCCCGCTTCGAACACCTGCTCCGCCGGCTGCGGCGGGCGCGGCGCAAGAAATCCGAAGCCGCCCCCGAGGTCGCCGAGTTGGGGCGCGCGGTCGTGGAGATGCCCTGCACCGGCTGCCCGATCGTCGAGCGGTGTCTTGCGACCCTCAGGGACCTGCGCGTGGTCGAGCGGAAGCGACGCCGGCTGGAAGGCGAGGTGACGCACCTCGAGGATCAAGAGGTCCAGGTCTTCCGCCGCCGCGCCGGGATCCTGCGCGACCTCGGCTACCTGGACGGCGACTTCCGGCTCACGCCCCGGGGACGGCTCGCCGCCCGGATCCGGCATCCGCGGATGCTCATCCTCGCCGAGGCGGTCAGGTCGAGGATCTTTCCAACCGATCCATCGGCGCTCGCCGCTGTGGCCGGCGCCCTCGGCACCGAGCGTATCGGGCCGCCGCCGCGGCCCGGCATGGCGCGCGGGGGAGGATTCCGCTCCGGGTACCGCCCGGGGATGCGCGACCACGACATGCGGCACCGCGGGGGATATCCGCTGCGGTCAACGGACCGGGGGTGGACAGAACCAACGGCGGGTGCAGCCTTCCATCAGGTCCGCAAGACGATCCTCGGCCTGCGCGGCATCGTCGCGGCCGTCAATGCGCGGCTGCACGCGGCGGGCCTCCCTGAAGATCCGGTCGAGCGGGAGTTTGTGCCGGCGGGCGGGGGGCCTCCCGGGGCGATGCAGCGGGCGGCCGTTGTCGGCGAGTGGGCCGCCGGCCGGTCGTGGGAGGAGGTCACCGCCCGGCATCGCATCCCGGAGGGCGATCTCCAGCGGCTGGTCTGGCAGGCCGCGGAGGTTCTCGCTCAATTCGAGGATCTGCCCGAAGGCCCGCTCCCGGCCGCGGCGGGGAGCGCGCGGGACGCCATCCTCCGATCGCCGGTGCTGTGAGCATGCCCGCCGCACACGGCCCGCTCGCCGACCTGACCATCCTGGACCTCTCCACGATCGTCTCGGGCGGCACGGCCACGTCCATGCTCGCCGACCTGGGAGCGGCAGTCATCAAGATCGAGCATCCCAAGGGGGGCGACCCCCTGCGGTCGTGGGGCCCGTTCATTTCCGGACAGTCCATTTGGTGGAAAGTCGTCTCGCGGAACAAGAAGTCGATCACCCTCAATCTCAGCGCGCCGCGCGGCCAGCGGATCCTGACCGATCTCGTCGGGCGCGCCGACGTCCTGGTGGAGAACTTCCGGCCGGGGACGCTGGAGCGGTGGGGGCTGGCCCCCGAAGGCCTCCTGGAGCGGAACCCGCGTCTGGTCGTCCTCCGGATCTCAGGGTTCGGCCAGACCGGGCCGTACCGGCACCGCCCGGGGTTCGGCACGGTGGCCGAGGCCATGAGCGGACTCGTCGCGATCACCGGATTCCCCGACTCCCCACCGCTCGTGCCGGCCATCCCCCTGGCCGATGAAGTGGCGGGCCTGACAGGCGCCCTCGCGGTGATGACGGCCATCCATCACCGCGCGTCGTCGGGCCGCGGCCAGGTGATCGATGTCAGCCTCTACGAGCCCCTCTTCCGGCTCCTCGTCCCGTACGTCACGCAGTACACGGCCCTCGGGGTCCTCGCGCAGCGGGCGGGGAATGAATTCCCGGACGCCGCGCCCCGCAACCTCTACCGCGCCGCCGGCGGCGCGTGGATCGCGGTATCGGCCACCAGCCAGCGCGTCTTCGAGCGGCTGGCGGCGGCGATCGGCAGGCCGGACCTGCCGGCCGATCCCCGGTTTTCCGACAACGCGGCGCGGGTCGAGCACCGCCGGGAATTGGACGCCATCATCGGCGAGTGGATGGCCGGCCGGAGCCAGGAGGAGATCCTGGCGCGCCTTGGGGAGAGCGGCGCGGTGGCCGGTCCCGTGTACGACGTGCCGCGGATCCTCGAGGACCCTCAGTACGCCGCCCGCGAAGACGTGATCACGGTCAACGACCCGGAGCTCGGCGAGATCCAGATGGTGGGCGTGGTCCCGAAGTTCTCGGGGACGCCCGGGGCGGTCACCCACCCCGGCCCGAGACTCGGGGAGCACAACCGGGAGATCTACCGCGGCTGGCTCGGGCTCGACGACGATGCGCTCGCCCGGCTCGCCGAGGAAGGGGTGCTCTAAGATGGCCAAGCGGGGCCCTCCGCGATCGAGGCCGTCCGGAGCCTCGGGGCGGCGCAAGACGCGGCAGCGACCACGTGGTACAACGATGCGGACGCTCGATGCCGCCGCCATCACTCGGGCGGTCCGCGACCTCTGCATCACGGTCAACCATCGGATGGGCGCGGACATGCTGGCCGCCCTGGAGCGCGCCCGCGCGATCGAGGAATCCGAGATCGGCCGCTCGGTCCTCGACCGGCTGCTCGAGAACGCCCGCATCGCCCGCGAGAAGTGGTTCCCGATCTGCCAGGACACCGGCAGCGCGGTAATCTTCGCTGATCTCGGCCAGGACCTGCACGTGACAAACGGGACGCTCGAGGACGCGATCAACGAGGGCGTCCGGCAGGGATACCGGGAGGGGTACCTCCGGGCGTCGATCGTCCGCGGACCCCTCGACCGGGTGAACACCCAGGACAACACCCCGGCAATCATCTACTATCGGATCGTCCCGGGAGACCGCCTCGACCTGGCGATGCTCGCGAAGGGCGCCGGCTGCGACAACATGAGCCGGCTCGCGATGCTCACCCCCTCCGACGGCTACGAGGGCGCGGCGGAGTTCGTGACCCGCTCGATCGCCGAAGCCGGGCCGAACCCGAGCCCCCCGCTCATCGTCGGCGTGGGGATGGGCGGGACGTTTGAGCAGGCGGCGCTGCTGAGCAAGCGCGCGCTCCTCCGGCCGGTCGGCCAGCCCCACCCCGACCCGCGGCTCGCCGAGGTCGAAGCGGATCTGCTCCGCCGGATCAACGACCTCGGGATCGGCCCGGCAGGATTCGGGGGACGGGTAACTGCGCTCGCGGTGCACGTCGAGAGCCACCCTACCCACATCGCCAGCCTCCCGGTCGCGGTGAACCTCGACTGCCACTCCCACCGCGCGGGACGCATCGTCCTGTGAGGGCGATCCATGTGAGGAGCGCCGCCCCATGACGCGGCCGCCGATCGCCCTCCGCGCGCCGCTCGGCCCGGACGATGTGGAACGCCTCCGCGCGGGCGATCAGGTGCTGCTCTCCGGGATCGTGTACACCGCGCGAGATGCGGCCCATGAGCGCCTCGTCCATCTGCTCACCGAAGGCAAACCGCTGCCCGTGGACCTTCGGGGCCAGGTCATCTACTACTGCGGCCCCACCCCGGCCCGGCCGGGGCGCCCGATTGGGTCGGCCGGACCGACCACAGCGTCCCGGATGGATCACCACACCCCCGCCCTCCTGGCCTACGGGGTCCGAGGCATGATCGGCAAGGGGCGGCGCTCACGCGAGGTCCGGGAGGCCATCCGGCAGTGCCGGGCCGTCTACTTTGGAGCCGTCGAAGGCACGGCCGCCCTCCTGGGGGAGCGGGTGCGCGAGGCCCAGGTCGTCGGGTTCGCAGACCTGGGTACCGAGGCGATTCACCGGCTGGTTATTGAGGGGTTCCCCGTGGTGGTCGTAAACGATGTCGCCGGGGGCGACCTGTATGAAGAAGGGCAGGCGCGGTACCGAAGGATTAGCATCGAGCATTAGTTCGGTGGTTTGGTCAAGCAGGAATATGTGTTCGCATCAGGAAATTGTCATTATCTTGACCTTTCGAGGGGTACCACCCGTCTACTAGATGAATCGGTAGTATCAGTTATCAAATACTGGGTTTGTTTTAGGTCGGGCGTCCATGGGAGGACTCAAGAGGGACAACCTGAATTTATGAAGACCTAACCGGATCCGGGCGGCAGCGGGCAACAAACGGCATCTCACGCCGTCAGGTCCTTCATCCGACGTCAACGATCAGTTGCGGGGGAGGACAACACAGGTAGCCATCGGCGACTCGGATAGAGTCGCCGGGGAATGAATTGATGTTGGTGAAGCCAATGCCGAATCTTGTGGGTTTCTCTATCCGGATTGGCTCTGCCACGTATTAACTTGGCAGGCGATAGCGGAAACTGAGGTAAGTAGTACCGCCCGGATCCGGTGAGGCCCTATAGATGCGACAATCCTCGCGCGACCTCCCATTTGAAAGCCTTATACTAACGATCTTGCTGACCCTGGCCTATCTGGCGACGGCTGGGTGGGACTTCCAATACCAACGCCCGCTAGTTGTGGCAGGATTGGTTATGATTTTCGCCGCAACCGGATTGGTTCGCCCCATCCCAAATCCCACGGGAGGCCAACTATTTCCGACCAATAGCGTCAAGATCGTTGCTGCCCTGCTCTGGCAACCCGAAGAAGTTCTGTTGGGAGTTGGATTGGGTTCCTTTCTCGGACTCATTGTGTTTCGCCGAAGCGAACTGTGGCGGGCCACCAGCAATGGGGTGAGTTGGGGTCTCTCCTCAGCAGCCGCGTCGTTCGCGGCACAATTTGCGATCCGCAGCATGCAACCGGGGCTAGCCGGACTGATTGTCGCGGCGCTGGTGGCTGTCGCAACGAATCGGGTCATAAACGAAGGCATTTTCTCGATATATAAGAGCCAACGTTTTGGCCATCGATTTTTCGCGACGTGGCTCCAGAACATACTAGACCAATGGTTCAGCCAGGTTCTCGCCGCTTCGATGGCAATCGTCCTCGCAGCGATCGCCGGACGTATCGACAACATCTGGGCATCGCTCGTTCTTACAACCATTTCCGCGATCGCTCTCCCAATCCCGCGCCAAGAGCTTGCGTATTACCATCGGGCCAGGCAAATGCAGGAGGAAATCGTCGAGTCCATGGTACGGGCATTGGAAGGGGTGGACTCCACGGCCCGCGCGCACGGCGATCGTGTGAGCGCTCTTGCGGTCGAGACCGGCCGGCAGCTCGGAATGTCAACCCGCGCACTTGAAGCCCTTCGGCTCGCTTCCAGGCTCCACGATGTCGGCCTGCTGGCCGGGTCGAAAGGCTCCCCCGCGGAGGAGCGTCACGGCGCCATTGGAGCCCGCATTCTTGGACGATTCCCGGACCCGCTGATCGCCGAGTTCGTCGGCGCACACCACACGCGGTGGGATGGAGAGGGCGAGCCTGACAAAAAGCAGGGAAGAGCCATCTCCCTCGGCGCTCGCATCCTCGCGGCAGCCGAAGTCTACGACAGCGCACTGGAGGGACGCCCCCCGTTCCGCGCGCCGCTTTCCAAGCAAGAGGCGGCAGACCGCCTCATCTCCCTCGGCGGTACAGTCCTCGACCCACAAATTGTCGTCGCGTTGCTCCGCGTCGTGTCCCGACAACAATCTGGTCTTGGTGCGGCGGGATGAGTTCGCAGCAAGAGAAAGATGATCAACGCCCGCAGACGATCCTCGTCACGGGACTCCTCGCCGCGGAAGTTCTCGCCGTCCTCCTGATTGCAATCAAGAACTGGACAATCGTCCAAGCCCCGGCCGTCTTCATCATTGGCCTCACCATCGCGGTGCTGGACCTGTTTCCCATTTACCTGGATCCCGCGGGCGAGCTCCGACTCTCGCCCGTGATCACCATCCCGGCTCTGGCCTTGTTTGGATGGCCCTCGACATTGCTGGGAGCGGCGATCGCGATGATCGCCTCTTTGCTCCACCAATCACCCCGAGACACACTGGTCCGCGGAACCGAGCGGCTGGGTAGCCTTATCGCCGCGGCGGTATTCGCATCGGCGTCATTGACGCTTGGCCAATTCGGCGGAGTAGGCACCGTCATCTATGCCGCCTTGGGGTACGCGATACTCCGGACCCTCTTGATTGCCTCGCGCATGTACGCTGAGGAAGCGATTGCGTGGCCCCGAGCCTTCCGCTTCCTCGTGAACGCCACTTTCTTCCATATTGGCGTGTTTACCGCGGTCGCCGCAATCACCGTTTGGTTGGTCAATAGCGATCCATCAACCGGCAGCCGCCTGCTGGGACCCATGCTGGCGGCAGGCGTGACCCTGCAGGTGTACCTTCCGAGAATTCTCCGCGGCCAGGAGCAGCGTCGGGTCCTCGCCGCCGTGTCGGTCCTTGCCACGGCCGTCGATGCCAAGGATCCCTACACCGCCGGCCATTCCGCGGAGGTCGCCGAGTTGAGCCGCCGCGTCGCCAGAATCCTAAACATCGATGAGCCTCACGTGCATACGATATACCTCGCGGGCCTCCTCCACGACGTCGGGAAAATGGTTGTTCCAGCCGAGATCCTCCTGAAGCCCGGGAAGCTCACCGATGAAGAATGGGAGGTCATGCGCTCCCATGCTGACGCAGGGGCGCGCATCGTTGAAAGCATCGGGGGGCTTGCCGAGGTCGCCCCGATCGTCGCCGCGAGCCACGAGCGGCTAGACGGCAAAGGATATCCGCTGGGACTCAAGGGCGACGAGATCCCCCTGGGCTCGCGCATCAATCTCGTCGTGGACGCCTACAACGCGCTCACCACGAATAGGCCCTACCGGGCCGGCCGTCCATCCAAGCAGGCTGTTCAGGAACTCGAAGCGAATGCAGGAACGCAATTTGACCCGCGCGTTATTGCCGCGCTTCGAATCGGCTTAGGTCACCGCCCTGCGCTTGCATCGGTCGAGCTCACGCTAGCGCGGACAGCAAGGAAGTTGCGCCCTTTGGCTCTTCTCCGCCGGCCCGCTTATGGGCTCCTCTGGATCGGCCAGCTTGGTAGCTTCCTCGGAAGCGAGATCCTCACCATCGCTCTTACGGCTTGGGTGTTGGAGATCACACATTCTGCCTACATGGTCGCCTTGACGTTCATCATGGCCACCGCTGGCCAAGGGCTCCTTGGGTTTGTCGCCGGTGCCCTCGCAGATCGGATAGATCGCCGAGCGCTCATGATCGCCGCGGATGTCTCTCGCGCTGCTTTCGTCGCGAGTATGCCCTTTCTCATCCTTAAATCGCTCCCCGCCGTATATGTGCTCATCGCATTGCTAAATGTCGGAACGGTGTTTTTCAGGTCGGCGGTCTACGCGCTGATCCCGTCCATTGTCCCGACGGACGATCTGCCCACCGGGAACGCGCTTCTGGTGTCGACAGAGCGCATCGCAGAAATAGCAGGAGGGCCTTTGGGCGCGTTACTCGTCATCGCACTCGGGTACCAAAGGGCCTTCTCCCTCGACGCGGCAGCCTTTCTCTTCAGCGGAGTCTGTGTCGTCTTGATGCCGGTTGCCTGGCGCACCGGCCTGGGGACGGGACCTTCCAAGATGATCCTCACCGAAATCGGAGACGGGCTCGGGTACATCTGGCGGACACCCCTTCATCGGGTCCTGGCACTGCTGATCTTCCCAGGCTATCTCACCCTCGCGTTTTCCGCACTCCGGGCGCCGATGATCATCCAAACCGCCGGGCTCTCACTCATCGCCTATGGCATCATCAACAATACCGCAGTCGGCGCAGGCAAGTTAGTCGCGGTGATTTGCCTCACAATCTTCGGGAGGCGCTTGACCAATGTGTCCTTTGTTGCTTTGATGTTCTTTCTCACAGCCACCGCAATTGTCTGGTTCGGCTCGAGTTCGAGCTTTCATATCCTAATGGCGTCGGCGTTTGTATTCGGGCTGGGGAACATCGCGACAAATATCGCAAATGCGACGATCTCAATGACCAACACCCCATCCGCGATCCTAGGACGGCTGATGGCGAGCCGCC
>Ga0209577_10001691_pt1 | contig 21788 bp, 17 predicted proteins | sample GraSoiAngelo_109_FD_185874 | JGI IMG/M metagenome (GOLD analysis project Ga0209577, IMG submission 185874) | Grasslands soil microbial communities from the Angelo Coastal Reserve, California, USA - 14_0903_12_20cm (SPAdes) (version 2) | ecosystem: Environmental > Terrestrial > Soil > Grasslands...
CGGTCCTGGCTCGTCTACACGAAGAACGTTTCCAGGATCGTTCTCCAGCCGCTGTTTATGCGACGTTGCTCGATGAAGGCGAGTATCACTGCTCGATTCGCACCATGTATCGCTTGCTCGACGAGCAAGGCGAAGTTCGCGAGCGCCGCGATCAGTTGACGCATCCGCCCTACCAGAAGCCCGAACTCATGGCCACCGCCTCTAATCAATTGTGGAGCTGGGATATAACCAAGCTACTCGGCCCCGCGAAGTGGACTTATTTCTACTTGTACGTACTCCTCGACGTGTTCAGCCGCTACGTCACAGGTTGGATGGTCGCTTATCGCGAAAGCGCCGAGCTGGCCAAGCGGCTGATCGAAGAGAGCTGCAAGAAACAAGACATCCAGCCCGGTCAACTCACCCTGCACGCTGATCGCGGCACCTCGATGAGGTCCAAACCGGTAGCTCTTTTACTCGCCGATCTGGGTGTCACGAAAACGCATAGCCGGCCACACGTGTCGGACGATAATCCCTTTTCCGAAAGCCAATTTCGAACCCTAAAATATCGGCCGGAGTTCCCGGACCGCTTTGGGTGCATCCAGGACAGTCGTGCTTTCTCTCAGAGTTTTTTTTGGTGGTACAACAACGAGCACCGTCATTCCGGCATAGGCTTGTTGACGCCAGCCACGGTTCACTATGGCCAAGCGGAAAACGTCTTGCGGCAACGCCAGAATGTATAGAAAAGAGGATACGAACGAACATCTATTTTTCGAAACCAAAAAACGGCGTTGCAAAAGATTGCGAAGGAAAAAGGTACTTCTGTTGCTGAACTCGTGCGACGAATCACAGATCAGGATCTCGACCGTGAGCAAAAACAAAAAGGGTGAACCACTAATCGCAGTCGCCTGTGCTGGCTGTGGAAGAACACAACTCCTCCGGCCGAGACGAGTCGTTTTATGCGACGGATACACTTGCGGATTCGGTGGACACTGTGCCAAGAATCCTCGATTCGTTCTCCCCGCCGTGCCGGACCGCTGCGTTCGCCACATCGTTCCTAATGCGGCGGGGTGCTTTCAGTGGATACAACACTCGCTTCGCAAACCCAGAAGAAATAGAGGCAATCGCAAGAGCCAGAGATGTCCTCATAAGAGGCTGGGCGCAATCTCAATGTAGATAGAGAAGGGATTCACGGACAACTGGCTTCAGCCAACAAGTGTTCAGGAAAACTGATGCGTCAATATGCGGGCCGCAAGCGGTTCGTCTGGAATCGTGCCTTGTCCATCGAGCAAGCCCCTGCAAGACGACGCTGCGCGAGCGAAAACTTGTGAAGGAGAGAACTGGGAGACGGAAACTAGCTGACGAACTACGTCGAGAGGAAGACCTGTTGAAGATGAAGGGCGTCCGCGGCAAGTCCGCCTCGCGCTATCAAGTGGGGACCAATTTCGTGCTCTTGTCACCGGACGTGGCTAAGTATTTCCCTCACGAGCAGTCCGTCATTATGGCGTTGCGCAAATTGATTCATGTGACCAAGGTTAGGAAAATATTTTGATCTCTTCAGTCCGTTCACTATTTCTATTATGCCCGCCAGCTATCGCCCCCCTAAATGCGTAATAATGGGACTAACTTTCCTTCACTCCAAGAGCAGTTCCAGCAACATCGTCATCTAACCCTGCAGTTGGCTTGGGAAGAGTATCGACAAGTCCATCCGGACGGCTACGGCTACAGAGAAGAAAACAAGGCCCGATTCCATGAAAAAAGCTACAATGCAGCAAGGTACCCAGGCAAGCCAGCCTCGCGCAACGAGATTCAGCGTCGCTTAGAAGACGACTTTGAAGCCGAACTCGAGCGAACGAGGGGCGCCCAGCGCAAACACCCCGGAGCCCAGCCCAGCCAGGTTCGAACGATCTCCGCGGGTAGTGCCATTCAAAGTTCCCGGCGTTCCATTCAGGATGCCGCTCAGCGGCTGGCTTGGCGAGTCAAAGTTCTGCCGATTGAAGAGATTGTAGATGCTAACCTGCGGCTCGACGGTCAGCCGTTCCCATCTATGGGCCGGCTTGATCTTCCACCCAAGCTTCAAGTCAAACGTAAACATGTTGCCGAGACTTTCCTCACCCGCAGGCGGAGCCGCAATCGTCGGAGTGACTGCGCCGAGCGCGACCAGTTGCGCTTGCGTAAAGAGCCCTGCGTCTACCAGCGCCTGCCCTGCGGGAGTCAGCTTGCCTGCGCCGCTCGAATTCCACTGATTGATCAGCGCTGCAAGTCCACTGACGCCGACACCCCTACCGAAAGAGCCGATCGTTGTGCCCGGGAGGAGGTCGCCGGATTGGCCGCTGGTGTTGCCGGCAAGCGATCCGTCACCATCGAGATCGGAAGTAAAGATGGCTCCCGGCATCCCATTGGAGGGCGAAGGCAGGAAAAGGTTTGACGGCAGCGGGCTGTACCAGTGCGTAATAAAACTCAGTGACGCTCCGTATTTGAAGTCCATCGTTGCGCCGCCTGAAAGCTGGTGTCTGCGGTCCAGTCCATTCGGCCCGCGGAGATTAGTATTCCGAAAACTAAATGCGTTATTGATGAAGTCTCCGTCGCGCGCCATGGCCGACAGCCGCGAAAACGCGTAGGAGACAACAAAGTTCACACTTTTCATGCCGGGTACCGGGTCCGTCTTTTGCGACGTGAGTTTCATTTGCAATCCGTTGTAAGCGGATCGCCCAATGGGGAAGAGCATTTGGTTCGCGCCAACGCTCGGGTTGATTCCCGGAAAAGCGGCACCCGTATCCGGGGTACGGCCGGTAGCAGGAGCTCCGAGACTACCCAAGAAACCGTAGCCAGAATCCAAACCATTCCCTGCGTAATCAAAGATTGTAGCCTTTGCGTTGATTGCACAGTTGATGGAAGCGGCGTCAGTACCGGTTCCACACCCAAAAGCATTATTGGTTGCGGAAATAGCATTTAGAGCGGCATTCACGTGGAGGTACCGCGCATCGCCCACGTGGTTCGTATCGTAGCCAAGCAGGCTGTGCAGGCCAACATTGCGAATGTAATCCACGGTCAACACCGTGCCCGGGTGGAGTTCGCGCTGTACGCCAATGTTGAATTGCATGGAATACGGCGTGCGGTAGCTTGGCGCCAGAAGTTCGGTTCCGGTATTGTTGAACGAATCCGCTAAGATGTTGCCGATAAATCCGGAGTTGCTCTGGGCGCCTGCGGCCACCGTTGCCTGCTGTAGTGCCGCCTCGATGGCTTTTGCGTCGGCGACAACGCTCCCGATGGGCTGGCCACAAACCTGCGTGGCAATGTTCTTGCCGTTGATCGTCGTCTGCAAAGTTCCGTTGGGCATGGCGATCCCGCCTTGGCTGCAGACTTCCTGGATGGCAAAGAAAATGCCCTTCTGCAATCGTGGTGGCCGGTCGAAGAGAATGTTGTTCCAAATTGCATTCTCGTAGTAAATGCCAAATCCGGCTCGAATCGCCGTCTTTCCATTCTTCCAAGGATCCCACGCCAGCCCGATTTGCGGCCCGAAGTTTTTGTTTGGCTGGCGCACTCGTGCACCCAGCCCGGGGCCGAACTGATCGAGGAGATTACCCGTGCAATTGAGGATGGATGCCGAGCACGGAATCGGAGCAAGGTCATTGTCCGTCCGCCCTGTATCGCGCACATACCGCAACCCGATGGTAGCTGTCAGATTCGTTCGCAGCTTCCATTGATCACCGAAATACGCAGTGAATCGTGTGTCCGACGATCCGCCAGCCGCGAACCCAAATCCCGGTTTTTCGGTAAAGAAGCCTTGGCCGTTTCCGATCAAAATGGCGTCAACTGGATAAGTCAGCGGGTCCGATTGGCCGGCGACAGGAGTCAGTGAGGTTACGATCGGTGCCGTCCCAACAAAGGCCGCAAAGACGGCTCCCTGAATTCGATTCACGCCGGCGCCGTACCGTAATGTGTGCCGCCCGAAGCTGATGCTACCGTCGTATTTCGTCTGTTTGTTGCTCTGAAATGTTTTCTGAGGCGCCAGGAAGTTAGGACCGGAACAGAATGCATCCACTCCCGCACCCAAACAGGTGATGTCGCCGCCAATAGCAATGGCAATCCCTGGGGCAGGGTCTGTGATCCCCGTTCCCAGTACCGCGTCGACGATTCCATTTTTGAATTTCGTGTAGCCGAACCGGATGTTGTGCGAAAACCGGCCGGTGTTGAAGTCGACTCCTGCCGCGTGCACGGGAGTATGATCAACGTTCTTGAAGGGGGTAAAGGTATTGGGAATAAAACCGCGAACCACGCTGTTCTGCTCAAAAGAAAATCGGTAGAACAGTTTGACGGTTGGCTTCGCCTGCCAGTCCAGCTTTCCTATCGGCTCCAGGTCCCGGAACGGCGCGTTGTAATTGCCGTTAAAGGTATTGAAGGGGGAGGGGAACACCTGCGCTGCCTGCAAGTCCTGATGGGTCCGCTCCAGGCCGCCGAAGAAGAACAGCTTGTCCTTCAGGATTGGCCCTCCAAGGCGCGCTCCAAATTGCTTACGATCGAAAGGCACGGGGATCAAGCTTTGCTTGGCCGCAACGCTGTCGCCCCTCCAGTAGAAAAATCCTTCGCCATGGACATCGTTTGCGCCCGAGCGCGTCACGACGTTGATCGTGCCGGTGGATGTCAGCTCCGTCGATAGATCGAGATTCGATTGGCCCACCTGAAACTCACCGATTGCGATCTGCGGGATATTCTGCGTGGTCGTCCCGACGGTTTCGTCACTGATATCAATCCCGTCCACCTCAATGCGAGCCGTTCTTCCGAAATGCCCCGCGAAAGAGACCGACGAGAATCCATTCTTGGTGGGGTCGAAATTGGCGCCGTCCTGAATCTGGACGCCTGGTTCGAGCTGCGCGAGATCAAGAAAGTTTCTCCCGTTGACAGGAAGGTTTTCAATTTGCTGAGCAGAGAGTATTCCCTGCACCGTCGCCTGTTCCGTGTTCACGGAAATCGCGGAGCTCTCCACCGTCACCACAGTGTTCTCTGAGCCCAGCTCAAGCGTAATGTTTGCAGATGTGATTATGCCGACGGCCACCTCAACGGTCTGTTCGACGGTCTTGAATCCTTGCGCTGCCAAGCGAACCACATACCGCCCCGGGGGGAGTGGACCTGAATTATACGTTCCAGCAGAGGTCACTTCGGATTCCAGCTTTTGTCCCGTGTCCTTGTTCGTGATCGTAACTCTGGCAGAGACTACGACCGCGCCTTTCGGGTCCACAATCGCTCCCTGCACGCTTCCGGTCGAGATCGTGGCCTGTGCCCTCGCTCCTGGCAGAGGCCCGAGCATTACACCCACGAAAAGAGCGGCGGCTATCGACAGAGCGACAAAGGAGATACGGCTGCGCATATGACGCATTACGCCTCCATTTCTCTACCCGAGGTTCAAACAGGATTTCATCCGATGCCACCGCCAGCCCTGAGCCCCGATCCAGGTAGATCTACTGATGAGACCAGCGGCATTCGGAGCCAAAGGTTTCCCGCCTTTGCCAGGTCGCTTATGGTGAGCTAAATAGTGCAAGAAACCAGCCAAAGTCAAGCCAAAACAAATGGGAATCATTCAGTGTGTTAGGCCGAGCGCCAAAAAGTTCTCGCGTCTTTGATGACCTCGCCAAACTTGATGGGTTGAGCCTGCTGATACCATACGTTATATCAAGTCTGCAGATTGAGGTAATTAAAGGTATCGATTGCATTCTGCGCTGATATACGATATTATATCAGACATGAAGAGGAATATAAAAAAAGACATCAAAGCGCTGCGACTTGAAGGCCTTCCTGATGACCTGCGCCGGGCCCTGAAAGAGGCACGGGAGAAGCGCGCCTGGACGCAGCGGGACCTCGCGAGCCGCCTAGGCCTGACGCAAAAGCACATCTCTGGCATCGAGTCCGGCAAGATCGTGCCGCGCTACGATACGCTCCTTGAGCTGGTCCGAGCCCTCGACCGCGATCTCCTGATGGTTCCCCGCGCCCTCGTGCCTGTAGTGCAGTCGCTCGTCCGCGACCACCTCAAGGATCAGCCAGGCGAAGGCGAGGAACGTCCCCTCTACGCCGCCGAGGACAACGAAGACACGGCGCAGGAGCCGCGCGATGAAGTTTGACCCGAAAAAGCTCAACGCGCTTTCGGTGCGCCTTCACGGGAAGCAGATCAGCGTCATCACGCGCCTCGCGGGCGACCGCCAGCTCTTCGCCTTCGAGCAGGACTACATCGACGACCCGCAGCGCCCGACCTTGAGCCTCTCTTTCAAGGGCAGCACTGGCGGGCTTGTGACCAACGTGCGGCCCGTGCCGCGCCGCGTGCCGCCGTTCTTCTCGAACCTCCTGCCCGAAGGCCATCTGCGCGAGTATCTCGCCAAGCGCGCGGACGTCAATCCCGAGCGCGAATTCTTCCTCCTCGCCGTGCTGGGCGCCGACTTGCCAGGCGCGCTTGTCATCGAGCCGCTTGAGGGCGAGACGCACCAAGCCGACGCTCATCATGATGAAGACGACGGCGGCAAACACGCGGACTTTCCGCCTGACACAGCGTTGCGTTTTTCTCTGGCGGGCGTGCAGTTGAAATTCTCGGCAATCATGGAAGCGCCCGGCGGCCTGACCATTCCGGCAGGCGGCATGGGCGGGTCATGGATCGTCAAGTTGCCTTCGGCCCGCTTCGCGGCTGTCCCCGAAAACGAATTCGCCATGCTGGAACTCGCACGCCGTGCGGGTATCACTGTGCCGGAGAACCGCCTCATCAGCACGGCGGACATCAAAGGGCTCCCCGATGAAGCGCGCGCGCCGGGAACGAAGGCTCTCGCCGTGCGGCGCTTCGACCGCCTAGTAGGCGGAGAGCCCATCCACATGGAGGACTTCGCGCAAGTTTTCGGGCAATATCCGAACGATAAGTACAAATCCCGCAGCTACGCGAATATCGCGGCGGTGCTGTGGGCGGAAGCAGGCGAAGAGGCTGTCGCCGAGTTCGTCCGCCGGCTCGTTTTCTCTGTTGTGATCGGCAACACCGACATGCATCTCAAGAACTGGTCGCTTCTTTATCCCGACCGCCGCAGGCCCGTGCTCTCACCGGGCTACGATTTTGTGGCCACGCTCCCCTACATTCCAAACGATGCGCTCGCCCTGAGTTTCGGTGGCAGCCGCAGTCTTGCGGAAATCACGCCCGATCAGATGCGTAGCTTCGCCGACAAGGCAAGAATTCCGGCAAGCCCCCTTTGGAAGATCGCGGTCGAGACCGCGCAGAAGAGCGCCGCAGGCTGGAAATCCCTCGAACAAGCGGACCTCCTCCCCAAGGACCTGCGCTCTTCCATCCAAAGACAGATTCTTCGCGTCGCTGCCACGGTGAAGTGAGAGGATCTGATCCCGATGCCCAACATCTGGTTCACTGCCGATTTTCACCTCGGGCACAAGAACATCATTCGGTATTGTAATCGTCCCTTCGACACGGTCGAAGAGATGAATCGGACAATCATCGAACGGTTGAACAGCCTCGTCAAAACGAACGACATCTTGTACTTTCTCGGGGATTTCTGCATCGGTCCAAAAGCAAGGGCAGTAGTGCTACGCCGCGAGATTCGATGCAAGAGGATATTCGCTGTGCCCGGCAACCACGACAAGGACACGCGCAAGCTGACTGGGGAGTTTTCTTGGCTTGGCGATCTGGCGGAGGTCTCAATCAATGGCCAGCGGATCGTGCTTTGCCATTACGCAATGCGCGTTTGGAATCATTCATCTCACGGTGTGTGGCATTTGTACGGACACTCGCACGGGCGACTGCCCACCCTCGACGCATCACTTTCGATGGATGTCGGCGTGGACACCTATGATTTTCGTCCGTGGCACTTCGATGAAATCCGAGATCGAATGAAGCAAAGACCTGCGTCAAAGAATCCCACGGAATGTCCTTCGGGGTGAACGGGATCGGTCGAAAATACCCGAAATCAGTACGTTGGCCAATTGGCCAATCAAAGCGATTTGGAATTCGTAAGTGACGCCAAAGCAACGACTTAGCTATTTTCAAGCACAGCTGCTAACCGAAGGGTTGCTAGCGTTATGTCCCGTATATAACTTTACAGAACAGCCGCCTTCTTTTTTCCCTGGGCTGGGTGCATCCGGGTTTGCTCTGCTCCATACTTGGCCCGCGTGCGATCGATCTTTTTGATGATGTCCTCAACCGTGGCGCTCCAGATGAAGGGCTTGGGGTTTTCGTTCCAGGCTTGCATAAAGGCCTCGATGGCCTGCTTTAGATCCGGCACACTCACGAAACTGCCACGCCGAATCGCTTTCTCGGTCAATTCTCGAAACCAGCGCTCCACCAAATTCAGCCAGCTTGAACTGGTCGGCACAAAGTGGCACACAAAGCGCGGATGCTTCTTCAGCCACGCTTGCACGTGCGGCTCTTTGTGCGTGCCGTAGTTATCCATCACCACATGCAGCTTCAGCTCCGGGGGAAACTCAGCGTCTAAGCGACGCAGAAACTTCCACCACTCCTGACGCCGATGCCGGCCGTGGACATTCACCAATCAACTTGCCATCCAACACATTCAGTGCCGCAAACAGGGTGGTGGTGCCGTTGCGCTTGTAGTCGTGCGTCATCGTACCGCACCGGCCTTTCTTCAACGGCAGCCCCGGCTGCGTCCGATCTAACGCCTGTATTTAGCTCTTTTCATCCACACACAGCACCAAGGCCTTGTCGCGGCGGGTCAGATGCAACCCCACCACATCGGTCAGCTTCTCTAGGAATTTGGCATCCCGCGACAGCTTAAATGCCGAGAACATGGCCACGTGTTCGGCTTCCTTTACGCCGATGGTCATGTGCGCGCCTATCATGGCCAACACACGATTCCCAAAGCCTATGTCACTCGAGCACGACTGGCTGCCCCGGCGACCACCGATTATTGGGTGAACGATCAGCGCGGGGATCCTTTGTTTGTGGTCACGGCCGAGGCCAATACCGCACTCACGCGCATGCTGCCCACGGTGCTGGGTGAGGTGCGAAAGCTCTTGGGCCCGCAGCGACGTGTTACGGTGGTCTTTGACCGCGGGGGCTGGAGTCCCAAGCTGTTTCGCGAGTTGCTGGCCTTGGACTTTGATCTATTGACCTATCGCAAGGGGCGCACCCGGAGGATTGCGGAATCGCGCTTCACCCAGCACAGAGCCAAGTTGGACGGACGGCGCGTGCGCTATCTTCTCCACGAGCAGCCCGTGCGCTTCCTCCGAGGAAAACTTCGCCTCCGCCAGATCACTCGTCTGACCCAGGACACCAAAAGCCCATCGTCACCAGTCGCTGGACCTGCGGGCTATCGTTTTGGCCTGGAGTTGACCCGGCCTCACTACAAACGGGTGGAGGAAGAAGGACGCACGTTGATCCAGGCCGCCCCTACAAGATGCCGCTGATCTCGAACCCACCGAAGGTCAGCTCCGTGTCACGCTGGCCCCACTCAGTTCGCCTCATCGATCGCGAGTTCTCGAGGCTCTCTGCATGGCCCTGAACCAGACTCATGCAAAGTTCCCGGCGCCGAATTGGAGATACATTATTCGGTCGGAACCGCCCCCGAAAGCCCAAAAAGCGGCAGGTTTCCGAGGTAGTATGTCAGGAGATCTGAACGTAACGCAATTTATTACTGGCGTTCTGGCCCCCTGCTGCCGCTTAAGGCCAACGTGTCCTCGTAGAGACTTGTGTAGGGATTTCGCCTAGGCGCGTGTAAGCCGCTTCCGACGCACTGTCAGACAAGATTTACAAAAGAACTTCTCTCTTGGCGAATTGACGGCGAACTGGGTTCAAGCTATTACAACACTTCACCGGGGCGCTTCATCTTCCTTCCTCAAGCTGGTAGCGCGTTCGTTGTCAACCACCTAGCCCTCTACCGTGGATCTCGGCCATAAGGAGCCCGTGTGCTCGTTTTGTTCTGTTTTTGTGCGCCAGAAAGGCTCATTTCCCACGGTGCTGTTCGCGGCCCGGATTCGGAGCCCAGTCCAGCGGCAATTTGCTGGCATTTCCTTAAAGGAGATTCCAATTTATGCATCTAAAGCCGAGATTCGCGTGGGCCCTTGGCGCCGTCGTGGTGTTCGCGTTCTGCTCCCAGTTTGCACGCACAGAGAGCACGCAAACCGCACGGCGTGCACGCGTTCTGGTTACTCAAAATATTGAGGAAGCGAAGCTGGTGACGCTTCGGGGAAACGTGCGCCCCGAAGCCACTGTCTCCAACGACCGCGGTGCCGTTCCGGAAGAGTTCCCAATGGAACATATGCTGCTCCAGTTGCAACGCCCGCCCGAACTGGAAAAAGACCTCCAGCAGTTCATTGACGAGCTCCACGATCCCAAATCACCGAACTTCCACAAGTGGCTCACCGCACAACAATTCGGCGAAAGATTCGGTGTGGCCCATCAGGATCTCGACTCGGTGACCCGCTGGCTGGAGTCTTTCGGCTTCCAAGTCAACACCATCTACCCAAGCCATATGTTGATTGACTTCTCCGGGAACGCTTCGCAGGTGCGCGCCGCTTTTCACGCCGAAATTCATTACCTCGAAGTGGAGGGGGTACGGCACGTCGCGAATATGAGCGAGCCGCAAGTTCCCGCCGCACTTGCTCCCGCGGTCGTGGGAATCGTTTCACTCCATGACTTCCGGCCGCACGGAGCGCACAAGATGCGCGGGCCGAGCGCGCAGTTCACTTTTCCGGGCAAATCGGCCGGCACGGAATACGGCATGGTACCAGGAGACCTGGCAACCATCTATAACTTGAATCCGCTCTTCAATTCCGGCGTCTCCGGCCAAGGTCAAACTATCGCGCTTATCGAAAACACAAATCTCTTTAGCACTTCCGACTGGAACACGTTCCGTTCCACTTTCGGTCTTTCGTCCTTCTCTTCCGGCTCGCTCACAACCGTCCACCCGGGAAACTGCGCCAATCCAGGAGTGGTATCGTCGAGTGAGGTGGAGGCCATTCTCGACGCCGAATGGGCTTCGGCCGCGGCTCCGAGCGCTGCGATCATGATGGCGACCTGCGCGGATACTTCGACTACTTTCGGGGGCCTCATTGCTGTCCAAAACCTCATCAATTCGAGTGGCCAGCCACCAGCTATCGTGAGCATCAGCTACAGCGCGTGCGAACCGGGGATTGGGTCGGCGGGAAACGCCGCTTTCAATTCAGCTTATCAGCAGGCGGTTACGCAAGGCGTATCGGTTTTCGTCGCGGCAGGAGACAGCGGCGCTGCCTCTTGCGATAACGGCGCTTCAGGGGCGTCGAGCGGCATCGGGGTGAATGGCTTGGGTTCGAGCCCATACAATGTTGCCGTGGGAGGAACAGACTTCAGCGACACCTTCTCGCACACCAACAGCACGTACTGGAGTTCCACGAACTCTTCCAACTTTTCTTCCGCGCTTTCCTACGTGCCGGAGATTCCCTGGGACAATTCTTGCGCCAGTTCGCTGATTGCCAGTTTCGAGGGGTATTCCACAACGTTTGGTTCCAGCGGCTTTTGCAACAGTCCGCTCGGGCAACAAAGCTTTCAGACCGTCGTGGCCGGCGGCGGCGGACCCAGCGGTTGCGCAACGGGGTCGCCGTCCATTAACGGCGTGGTGAGCGGCAGCTGCCAAGGTTGGGCCAAGCCATCCTGGCAATCCGTTCTAGGCAATCCGAATGATGGCGTGCGAGACCTTCCCGACGTTTCTTTGTTCGCAGCCAACGGCGTCTGGTCGCACTATTACATTCTCTGCTGGTCGAATATCGGCGCTGGCGGCTCTCTCTGCAGCGGCAGTCCGAGCGGCTGGTCCGGCGCGGGCGGAACCTCCTTCGGCACGCCTATCCTCGCGGCGATTCAAGCCCTCGTCAACCAGAGCACTGGCGCGAGGCAGGGCAATCCCAATCCTGTTTATTACAAACTCGCGGCTGCCGAGTACGGCTCCAGCGGCAATAGCTCCTGCAATTCGTCCAATGGGAATTCCGTCGGTAGTTCATGCATTTTTTACGACGTCACCCGGGGTGATATCGACGTGAATTGCAACGGCTCCAACAACTGCTACACACCTTCCGGTTTTGTAGGCGTCCTTTCCACTTCCAACAACTCCTTCCAGTCCGCGTTCGGCACCAAAGTTGGGTGGGACTTCGCTACGGGAATTGGAACCATCAACGCGGCTAACCTAGTTAAAAATTGGCCCGGCTCGGCTCCCCCGCCTCCCCCGCCGAGTCAACCAGACTTCTCCTTGTCGGCGTCGCCGGGCAGCCTGACGATTGCGCAGGGCTCCAGCGGCAAGAGCACGATCAGCATCACGCCGGTCAATGGCTTTAACAGCAGCGTCTCCTTCACCAACTCGAGCTTGCCAAGTGGTGTGACTGCCTCTTTCAGTCCCAATTCGGCAACAGGATCCAGTATGTTGACTATCTCCGCCGGCAGCTCAGCGGCGACGGGAACAACCATGGTCACTGTGACTGGAACATCGGGCAGCTTGACGCGTACCACCACCATCAGCCTGACGGTGACTGGAACCGCTCCGCCATCGCAGCCGGACTTCACACTATCGGCGTCTCCGAGCAGCCTGACAATTGCGCAGGGCTCTAGCGGCAAAAGCACGATCACCATCACCCCGTCCAACGGCTTCAGTAGCAACGTCACCTTCTCCAATTCGAGCTTGCCAAGCGGTGTGACAGCCTCTTTCAGTCCCAATCCGGCAACAGGATCCAGTACGGTGACTATCTCCGCCAACAGCTCAGCAACTGTAGGAACGGGCAACATCACCGTTACGGGAAGGTCCGGTAGTCTGACGAGGACCACAACCATAAGTCTGACGGTAAACGCTCCGCCGCCGCCGCCCTTGCAGCCTGACTTCCTGCTTTCCGCTTCACCGAGTCATCTGACCTTGGCACAAGGCTCCACGGCAACAACCACCATCAAAATCACTCCCGAGGGCGGTTTTAACAGCTCGGTCTTTTTGTTTGTGCTGAATCCGCCGCCCGGAGTCTTCGCAACCTTCGGCCCAAATCCGGCAACGGGCGCCAGCATGCTGACCTTTGAGGCGTTCTTTGCACCGACGGGCACGTACACGGTGACGATTCTTGGGTTTGGCGGCAGTGCCATCCACGAGATCAACATCAACGTGACGGTCGATTAGAAAACCCTAGCGCAGAAAGGCACCGGCCATCTGTGACTTCCCCAAAGGCGCAGATGCCCGGTGCCTCAAACCTTCTAGCACGCCGCCGCCATCCTCAAGAGAGCACGCCAGCGACCTCCTTGTAGCGCACCCGCACGGCTTGTTTGTATATCCCTCGGCCGTTCCCTTCTGTACTCCGAGGGCCTGTGCCAACTCCTAGGAAAGTAATGTTTGTTTTTCGATCTGTCGGGGATAACGAGCCCCGGTTGGGGTGACGAACCCATCGGGACGCGGGTTTTTCCCACTTACTTGAGCGGAAGGGAGTTGCCAAACTGAGCGCCCTTAGCCCATGCGCAAATTGTGGGGTGGAAGCTCGCTCCGCAGCGCAAAGTCAAGCTCAAGGAGAAATCAAGATGAGTACAAAGATAGGGAAACTGGTCGCAGCGGTCCTGATGACCGGGCTGTTGGTCCTGTGCCAATTCCCCGCTCCTGCATTTGCTTTTGATACGGCAAGTGCAGTTGTTTCGGGGGCAGTTACGATTGCCGGGGCCACGACCGTCTCAGGCAGCACCATAGTTGCGGGGTCGACCAGCGTCGCCGGAGCTACCGTGGTGTCTGCCGGTAGCGTGCTGGCTGCTGGCAGCGTTGTCGCGGCAGGCAGCATGGTCAACGGTGCGTCGGTAGCTTCGTCCACCGTTCTCGCAGAAGCCACCTCGGTAAACAGCACGTCGGTGCTGGCCGCCAGCAGTACAGTCGCGGCCGGTTCCAGCTTCGCCACCAGCACGATGCTGGCTGCAGGAACAACTCTCGCTGCGGGCAGCTCGATTGAGGCCGGCAGTGTGTTGGCCGCTGGCAGCGTTATCACGGCGGGCAGCGTGGTCAACGGCAGCAGCTTCAGCTCCGCAACCACTCTGGCTTCGGCAACAACCGTCTCTGGAACTTCCACTTTGGCTGCTGGCAGCACGATCGCGGCTGGCAGTTCGCTCGCGAGCGGCACAGCTATCGCCGCCGGTTCGAGTGTGGTGAGTGCCACCCTGATTGCACAGGGCAGCGTCCTGGGCGCCGGCAGCTTCGCGGCGGCCAGCAGCATCGTTAACGCCGTCGCGGTCTCTGGTGGAGTGTCTTTTGCCGCCAACACCGCCATCGTAGCGTCCACCAGCTTGGCTGGCGGCAGCATTATCGCCGCAAACTCTACTCTGGCGGAAGGCAGCGCGTTGGTCACCAACACGATGATCGCGGGAACCACGTTTGCTGGCGGCTCCGTTGCCGTTGCTAACACAGCAGTCGTCGCGGGTGGCAGCACGCTGGCAGCGGGCACCGTTGTGGCAGCGGGCAGCGTGGTCAACGGAACGAGCGTCTCCTCGGCGACCGTTCTGAGCTCGTCAACCGTTGTGGCCGGCTCGACCGTCCTCGCGTCGGGCAGCACGATCGCGGCCAGCTCCGTTTTGGCGACCAGCACCATGGTGATCTAGGGACCTTCCTTAGCTCGAAAAACATCAACACCAACCAGCCCAGCCGTCATGGGATTGGGGAGGCATGCGGGATACCCGCAAGCCTCACCCATTCTCTTACGTAAGCCTCTGTGTCAATGAGGTGACCTAAGTTCGTGTGACAGCAGTACTAAATCAGGCTCAAGCGGGCGGGGCGCGGAAACTGGCTCCTAAAACCTCAGGACCACAAGCAAGAATCAAAAAAAGGGAAACGGAGGTTAGAATGCGCAAACGAATTCATGTGGGGAAAAAATCAATCACGATTTTGGCGGCCACGCTCTTAGCTGGCCTCGTTCCCACCGGCTTGTTACCGGCTCCCACCTACGCACAATGTTTCGGTGGCACAGTTGTAGTGGCCGGAAACACCACTTTGGTCGGCACCACCTTTTTGAATGGCACGACCTTGATCGAACACTCGATGACGATTGCCCCCGAGAGCGAGCTAGCCGCGGGCAGCTTTATTGCCGCTGGCAGCATCTTGAATGGCACTTCTGTGGCGAAAAAAGGAGTGAATCTTTCCAATGCCGTGACGATCACCGACAATACCGTAGTAACCGCAGGCTCGAAGTTTGCGCCTGGATCGGTTTTTGCGGGCAGCACTGTTCTCGGAGCGGGGACAACGCTAGCGGCTGGAAGCAATATTGAGCCCGGCAGCGTCTTGGCCGCCGGAACGGTAGCAGCTGCAGGCAGCAGCGTGAACGGAATCACTCTTGAGGCGAAAACAACGTTTACTTCGCACACGCCCATCCGCATCGTTTCATCTCTCGCAGCAGGCAGCTCGATCGCTGCGGGCAGTGCATTGACCCTCGACACTAGCTCTGCCAATAACATTCAGATAGGTGCCGTGACCACCATCGCCGTGGGCAGCGTGCTAGGCGCTGGCAGCTTTTTGGCACCAGGAAGCGTAATCAACGGCGTGGCCATGACGCTGGGCACGGTCTTGGACCAGGATGCTAGCGTTGGCACGGCGAGCAGCCTTGCAGCGGGCAGCTTCCTAACAACGGGCAGTTCCATCGCGGGCGGGAGCTCGCTGGTGGGGGGCCTCACAATCATGGGAGCTACAGCCATAACGGGAACAGTTTCCGTGGCCAGCCCCGCGCTGGTGGCCAGTGGAAGCCAATTGGCGGCGGGAACGCAAATAATCACTGGGAGTATGGTGAACGGCGCCTCCGTCCCAACGGCCACTACTTTGCCAACGACTACCGCCGTCAATGAAGCCACTCTTCTGACCGCAGGCAGCGTGCTTGGTGCACAGAGCGAGCTTGCGGCAGGCGGCATGATTTTTTAGCGGATATTCAACCATTTCATACCATCGAGGAGGCCGCCCGGTGCTCACTGGGCGGCCTCCTCTTCGCTTAGGCGGAAGGAAGCACACTCTTTGGAACCGTTACGTTCATTTCTACCAGCCCTCTGGATATCGCGTAGCGAGTAAGTCCGGCAATATCGTGGATGGCCAGTTTGTCCATGAGTCTCTGCCGGTGCCTCTCCACGGTCTTGACACTAATGCCGAGCTCGGCGGCGATCTGTTTGTTGCTTTCACCTTCAGCGATTAATTGAAGAACTTCGATTTCGCGGGACGTGAGCAGGTCTGTGCGCTTCCTGACCAGAACGCCGCCAACAATGGTTTCGCGATAACGGTCGGTGAGCCTTCTGGATATGGCGGGGCTGTAGAAAGCGTTGCCTTTCTTCGCTTCTCGGATGGCCCTGACCACGTCGGAAAAGTCGGCCTGTTTTAACAAGTAGCCCGCACCGCCGGCCTCGGTCAATTCGTGAACGTATTCGTCATCATTGTAGGAGGACAAGATGAGCACGCGGGTAGCGGGAAGCTGCTTGAGGATTTGACGCGTGGCCTCCAGACCGTTAAGCATGGGCATGGCAATATCCATTAAGACCACGTCCGGTTTGAGAGCTGTAGCAAGCTGTACGGCTTGTCGGCCGGTTTCGGCTTCTGCCACGACTTCCATGTCGTTTTCCGTTTGCAGCAGGGAGCGGAGCCCCCGGCGAACGATGGTGTGATCGTCGGCAAGCAATACTGTGATTTTCTGCATGGGACCTCACAAGAGCTAGTAAGCTCGAGAGCTTTCGTTTCGGCTGAGTGCAACAGCGGCAGGGGAGACCGATGGTCTTTCACCCGTCAAAGGAATATATGCAGTGACCGTGGTTCCGCGGCCTGGGGAGGATTGTAGAATGCAGCGCCCGTTCACCAGGCGAACGCGCTCTTGCATTCCCAACAAGCCCAGGCGCGTTTTCTCGGCGGCCATTGGCTGTCGCTTTGTCGAGAAACCCTTTCCATTGTCCCTGACTTGAAGCTGGATTCCGCCTTTAACGAACCCAAAGGTAACCACCACCTCGGTGGCCCGCGCGTGTCTGGCCACATTAGTCAGACTTTCCTGGGCGATTCGGAACAGTGCCGTCTTCTGTTCCGAGGATAGTTGCACGTCTCCCGCTGCTCGTTCGAAGCGCACCAACAATCCAGTGCGCTCGGCATAATCCTTGAGATAGGAGCGCAGTGCCGGCAAGAGACCCAGGTCATCCAGCACCGCCGACCGCAGCGCGCGGGCAAAGCTGTGCATTCTCTCAATCGCTCCAACAAGCAGTTTTTCGGCATCGGCGATTCTTGCCCGCAACGACGAGTCCTGATCCCCGAGGCCGTCGCGCTGCACCCGCGCGAGGTGCGCGTTGATTGCCGCCAGAGTCTGACCGACCTCATCATGAAGTTCGCGGCTGATGCGTTTTCTCTCTTCCTCCTGCACATGCAGAATTTGGATGGCTTTCTGTTGGCGGCGAATCACGCGCTCGCGTTGTTCCACGAAACTTACCGCAACGGTGTTGGCAATCCGGTTTGCGGCGGGTTCATAAGCATCGAACACGCGATTCAAAAGCTCAACATTTTCGTGATACTTCTTAAAAAGCGAACGAGCCAAAACGTCCCGCAAGAGAAGCACTATGCCTAGCACTTCGTAAGTCTCAACGCCCCGGTGAATGATGCGCTTGGACAAATCCCGGGCGTACGCTTGCAGATCCTTAACACTGCCGGTCTCCAACACCTTTACATAATTGTCGTAGAGGCTGGTTGCTTCCGTGAAAATCTCTTCCCTGCTCATGGCCGTAAGCAACTGCGCGGTGTGAATGCGTCGAGCCCATTCCTCACGCAAGCAAGCACGATTTAGCCGCAGGTGCTCCACCAGCTCTTGAAACAATTCATTTTTCCTGGCTGTCGAAGAGCGGTTCTTGTGACCCTCGATCTGCCTGAGGCTGTCTCTCATGGATTACCTAGCCTATGCTGCTTCTGGATGAGTAGTTAAGAAAACCGAACGATTGCTTCCTGCGCCTAAGCGGATGTGGCTGGACCACCACGTCTACATCGAGCGAGTGAAAAATCAACAGCCCCGCAACCCGGATAGAAGACTGGGGACGATGCGCTCCCGCCAAACTTCGAACATTTGCGTCACCTCTAAATCTGTGAGCACCAAGCGGACTGCGCGACTCACTTGTTGACAATGTAAGGCTGGAGTCTACAAACTGGCCGGACTCTGGGTTCGTTCAACTAACCGGTTGTTTTAGCTTCAAACGTGACACGGCGAGGGATGGAATGATTCCCTCGCAGTTTGCTTAAGTGCCGCTCGGATGAGTGCTGGCAGAGTGAAGAAGGTGCGGGATCATCAATTCCCGCGCTCGTTGGACCTTCCGCAGGAGCGAGCGGTTTGTGCTTCGGCTGGGCGAGAAAACCCGCGCAACTACGACAAAAACTTCCTTTCCGACCGAGGTCAGAACGTAGCACAGTCCCAAATCCAGGGAAAGCAGGGTTTTTCCTGATTTTCTATTTTTTTTTTTTGTCTTAGTTCCTTTAAAATTCATGATGCTCTTCGGCGAGGGTACAGCGAATCTTCGCAACCTTGCCAGCATTCCGCCCACGCGGATATAAAGGTTTTACCTGATTGCTGGGCGCGTTCCGCCGCTACGCCCACCTTATTTCCCTAAATCGGTCCCGTGGGCGCAGGCAAAGGGCCGCCCTTTGTCAGTTGGCATCTTCGCTGAAAACGACCGGGATCTGGCAAATGAAGATGATCAAGAGGAGACTGTTCGGCGGACTCCCGTTTGGAAAACGAGATGCGCCTGTAAGTGTGTGCACCAACGCCAAGTTCCCGGAAGGCGCTTCTTAAAGTACTTCTGGTCCTTTTCCAGATCCCTTCTGACTATTCGCGCTTCACAATACGATGGATCCCCGCAGAACCACTTCCGCAGGAACGCCATTGAGGCTTTGGTGCGCCTGTTATAGACTTCGCGTTTTTGCCGCTTTTTTGGCCGTGCTTGCCCGCTAAGTCCGTAATGGAGGAGTGCATGCTCTTCGCTTCGTTGGTTGAGACCGGTCACCGGGCTCTTGCAACCCCTGACATCGTTATCATCGCGTTCTACTTCGCGCTGGTGTTTGGCATTGGCATTTACTTTGCCCGTCGGAAACGAACCTCCGAGGAGTACTTTCTCGCCGGACGTGACGTTGGCTGGTTCTTCATTGGCGCGTCTTTGTTCGTCTCCAACATTTCCACGGAGCATTTTATCGGTCTGTCGGGCACTGGTGCTTCCTCCGGCCTCGCGGTAGGCCATTTTGAATGGCTGGCGTGCCTCATTCTGCTGATTCTCGGCTGGGTCTTCGTGCCTTTCTATCTGCGCAGCAACGTTTTCACCATGCCGGAGTTCCTCGAACGCCGATTCAACCGCCAGTCCGCTGTCTACCTGGCGGGCATCTCCATCATTGCTTATATTTTCACCAAGATCTCCGTCCAGCTGTACGCGGCCGGCGTGGTTCTCGAACGAGTCGCAGGCTGGAAGCTGTGGGAAACGGCCGTCGTTCTCGTCATCGCCACGGGCATTTACACGGTTGCCGGCGGCTTGGCCGCGGTCATCTACACGGACACCGTCCAGACTTTAATCCTTATCACCGGCGCCGTCGCGCTTACCGTCATCGGCCTCACGCGAGTCGGCGGTCTCCAACATCTTCGCACCCTGGTCCCACCGGATTACTTCCACATGATTAAGCCTGCGTCGGACGCCAGCTTTCCTTGGACCGGTATCTTCTTTGGCGCGCCGATTCTAGGCATTTGGTATTGGTGTACCGATCAGGTGATCGTCCAGCGCGTGCTCTCTGCCCGCGATGAAGGCCACGCCAAAGCGGGAACTATTTTTGCCGGCTTCCTCAAGATCCTGCCCGTCTTCATACTGGTCCTCCCCGGAATCATCGCTTTCGCCTTGTTTCCCGAGCAGGTAAAAAAGCCGGACTTCGCCTACCCCACGCTGGTTCTCAATCTTTTGCCTGTTGGTCTTGTCGGCCTGGTCATGGCCGCATTGCTTGCCGCAGTAATGGGCGCGATGAGTTCGGTCTTCAACTCCGCTTCGACTCTCGTGACGCTCGACTTCTACAAAAAAATTCGCCCGCAGTCCTCGGAAAATCAGTTGGTGAATTTCGGCCGCATCGCCACTGGTATTATGGTTTTGCTGGGCCTGCTCTGGGTTCCTTTCATCCACTACATCAGCAGTCAGCTGTACATCTATCTGCAGAGCGTCCAGGCCTATATTAGCCCGCCGATCGCCGCCTGCTTTGTCCTGGGAATTTTGTGGCCGCGCCTGAATGGGGCAGGCGCCATCACCTCCCTCCTCACGGGATTTGTGCTGGGAGCTGCTCGATTCATCCTGGAATTGGCCGATCGCGCAGGCAGCAGCCATTTTACTTCTCCCCTCGCCCGCTGGTTCATTGATATGAACTTCCTCCACTACGCCATCTTCATGTTTGTGGTTTGCTCCGTCGTGCTCATAGGCGTCAGCCTGACGGCCCCAGCTCCCGAGCGCAAGCGCCTCGCTGGCCTGACTTTTGCGACGGTGGACGACAAAATTGAGACCATCGCCGTCGGCGGCCCGCCCATGCGCAAACCTGCGAAGGAAACACCCGCGGAGCATGCCATCAACATGGCCTTCAGCCTGTTGTTGCTTGGCGCGGTCGTCGGACTGTGGATTTATTTCCGATAGCAGAGCGGAGAACCAGTTCGATGACTACTGGCTCTATTCGGGTTTTGAAGCCCAACGTAAGTCAGGAGCAGGCGCTGCACGCCTTTTCCCCTGCCGGGCCCTCCGCTCTGTATTGGCGGATTCGCAGCGGGCCTTTGCGCCGCATCGCCGAGGTCTACGTGCAATATTTCCTGTTTCATGTGAAGTGCGGAAACGCGCGGTCACGCATTTTCGCGATGGACGCTGTGGATGGCTCTCTGGACTTGTTCGAATTTCCCCGAGTCCCGGAGGATGACGAATTGGAGGCGCGCGGCAGTCGCAATCGCCTGGCGGCCTCACTGAGTGAGAAGCAAGCTGCCGAGCTTCTTCGCGAAAAGGCTTTGCGCGTGATTTTTCAACAAGGATTCTTCCACCTTCACGATGTCCATCTCGAGATCTCACTTGTGCCTTGCGAGCTCCACCTGCCGTATTGGCTTGGTTTCTATGGCCGCGAGAACTCTGTAAGCTGCCGCGTGATGGATGCCGTGAGGCGGCGGATCGAAGGCGCGAAGGCATCGGTATTTTTCGAACATTGGCTCGCAGCTTGACGAAAACCGGCAAGCACGTCAAGTTCTTGTCAATTCTTGTCAAGAACCAAACGCAGCAAAGCCTTTCACTCCCTTCCAACATCAGGAGGATGGACATGAGACCGCTGGTTCGACGTATAGGAATAGGGTTGCTCGCTTGCGCCCTGGGCAGCACGGCCGCGCCTGCGCAGGGCTGGCAGCACATTGGCAAAGTAGAACGAGTCGAGAAATTCCGCGACGGTCTCCAGGATGGCATGGAGTTGACTGCCGCCGCGGCTAAAGTGCGGATTACAGAGGTCTACAACGGCATTCTGCGCGTGCGCGTCGCTCCCATCGGCCGCTTTCCTAAGGATTTTTCGTGGGCCATCGCTGAAACGCCTTTGAACTATATAAGCGGCCCTGTCCAGATCCAGGATGGAAAAGATGAAGTCAAGATGACCGCCGGCTCTGTCAACGTGCTTGTAACGAAGTCTCCCCTTCTCATTACCTTTGCTGACGCTTCCGGCAACGTCTTGCTCGCCGACGAGCCTGGCCGGCCCATGGCCTGGAATGGCTCGCGTGTTCATGTCTGGAAGAAAATGCCGCCCGATGAAAATTACTATGGTCTTGGAGACAAAGCCGGGCCAATGAACCGCCGCAACCGCGCTTTTGCCAACTGGAAC
>Ga0209577_10001694_pt1 | contig 21758 bp, 23 predicted proteins | sample GraSoiAngelo_109_FD_185874 | JGI IMG/M metagenome (GOLD analysis project Ga0209577, IMG submission 185874) | Grasslands soil microbial communities from the Angelo Coastal Reserve, California, USA - 14_0903_12_20cm (SPAdes) (version 2) | ecosystem: Environmental > Terrestrial > Soil > Grasslands...
GCGACCGCCGCCGCCCTGGGCGATCATCTGCGTGGCCGCCAACTGGGTGCCGAAGAAGGCGCTCTTGAGGTTGATGTCGAGGACCTTGGCGTACTGGTCCTCGGTGGTGTCGAGCACCGAGGTCCGTGTCTCGATCCCCGCGTTGTTCACCATGACGTCGACTCGGCCACAGCTCTCGACCGCGGTCTGGATGAGGCGCCGCAGGTCTCCCACCTTGCTCACGTCGGCCTCGACGCCGGTGGCCTTGTCCCCGAGGGCCACCACCTGCTGCTCGAGCTCCTCGGTCGCCTCCGGGTCGCAGACGTAGTCGATCACCACGTCGGCCCCCGCCCCGGCCAGCGCCAGGACGATGGCCTTGCCGATGCCGCTGTTGCCTCCGGTGACGATCGCCACCTTGCCTTTCAAGCTCATGACCCCTCTCTACCCCCTCCGGCCCAGACAGGTGGCCTGCGAGAGGCCCAGGGACGCGCCTCCTCGAGCTGAGACGCGAGGCGGAACAGGGTGGCCTCGTCGCCGAAGCGGCCGAGGAAGCTGACGCCGATCGGGAGGCCGTCGGTGTTCCACCAGAGCGGGACCGACATGGCCGGGTTTCCGGTCACATTGGCAACGATCCCCGCGTAGCGCACGGCCTGTCCGGCCACGGCGTAGGCACGCATCGGGTCGGCGTCGGTCGACGTCATCTCGCCGAGGGCGAGCGGCGGCGTCGACAGCGTGGGCGTTAGCCAGACGTCGAGCTCGGTCAGGAGCGCTGACACTCGGCGGGCGTAGCGCTGCGCGGTGCCCACGGCCAAGAGGTAGTCGGCGGCGCTCACCCGCTTTCCCTCCTCCCACAGCACGCGCGTTTGCGGCTCGAGCTCGTCGGGTTCGGGCTGGCGGCCCACATGCTCAGCCCAGTAGGCGACGATCCACGCCGTCGCGGCATTGATGAGGACGCCGAAGGCCGAACCAACGTCCTCGGTGATCTCGGGCAGGTCGGCCTCGACCACCTCGTGACCGAGCGTGTCACACAGGGCGACGGCGTCCTCGAGGGCGGCAACGCAGTCGGGGTGGCCGGGCGGTCCTTCCGGCGTTCGGACCATGAACCCGATGCGCAGACGGCCGGGGTCGGCACCGACCTCGTCGGAGAATGGGCGGCGGGCCGGCGGGGCCGGGTAGGGATCGCCAACGTCGGGGCCGGCCGTGGCGTCGAGGATGACGGCGCTGTCGCGGACGGTCCGCGTGAGGGCGTGCTCGACGGCCAACCCACCGACCACGTCGCCGTACTCCGGGCCGAACGGGTTGCGCCCGCGCGTGGGCTTGAGCCCGAACAGGCCGCACGCCGAGGCCGGGTACCGGATCGAGCCGCCGAGGTCGTTGGCGTGGGCGGCCGGGACCATCCCGGACGCCACGGCCGCCGCCGATCCGCCCGACGATCCACTCGTCGAGCGCGTCGTGTCCCACGGGTTCGTGGTTGCCCCATGGAGCCGCGGCTCGCACGCGGGGAGCATCCCGAACTCGGGCGTGTTGGTCTTGCCCAACACCACGAGGCCGGCCCGGCGCAACCGCACGAGGAGCTCCGAGTCGAACGTCGACACGTTGTCGCGCAGGAAGCGCGAGCCCTCCGTGAAGCGCACGCCCGCGCACTCGACGGCCAGGTCCTTGAGCAGGTACGGCACCCCGGCGAGCGGTCCGTCGACGCCTCGGCGCGCCCGGTCGAGGGCGTCGTCGAACATCGGCGTGACCACCGCGTTGACCGTCGGATTGAGCGTCTCGATGCGGGCGATGGCGGCCTCGACCAGTTCGACGGCCGTGACCTGGCCGGCGCCTACGAGCTCGGCCTGGGCGACGGCGTCGAGCTCGGCCAGCTCGGCCGCCGTTGGCTGATCGATTGTCAGCCCCTGATTCCCATGGCGGCATGTTCTAACCGACGACGGCGCCGCCTGCTCCTGCCGCCGGCGCCGAGCGGCTGCCAAAGCGAGGTGCGATCATCTGACGGCGTGACCGACCACGACGTGCCCATAGCCGACTACGCGCTCCTCTCCGACTGCCGGTCGGCCGCGCTGGTCAGCACACGGGGCTCGGTCGACTGGCTGTGCTTCCCGCGCTTCGACAAGCCGTCGGTGTTCGCTCGCCTGCTCGACGCCACGGCCGGCCACTGGTCGATCCGTCCGGTGGGTGACTTCCGGACCACCCGGACCTACGTCGACGACACGATGGTGCTGCAGACGACGTTCCATACACCGGCGGGCGTGGCGACGCTGGACGACGCTCTGGCGGTCGGACGCAACGACCGCGGGCACGAGCTCGGCTCGGGCGCGACCAGCACGCTCGTCCGCCGCGTCACCGGTGTCGAAGGCGAGCTGGAGCTCGAGCTCGAGTTCGCGCCGCGGCCCGAGTACGGGCTGATCCAGCCGGTGCTCGAACCCGTCGACGGTGGCATCCGCACGCGCGGCGGCGCCGACGTCCTCGCCCTGTCGTCATCGGTCCCCCTCGACGCCGACGACTTCACGGCCCGGGCCCGGTTCGCGGTGACGCCGGGCCGCACCGTGGCCTTCGCCATGCAGCATCGCACGACGTCCGAGGAGTTACCCCAGCTGTGGAGCGGGGACGAGATCGCCGAGCGATTCGACGAGACGGCCGAGGCGTGGCGCACGTGGTCGGCGCTCCACCAGAGCTACGACGGGCCGTGGCGTGATGCCGTGCAGGCCAGCGGGCGCATCCTCTACGCCCTGACGTACTTCCCGACCGGCGCCATGGTGGCCGCCCCAACGACGTCGCTTCCCGAGACGCCCGGCGGCACCCGCAACTGGGACTACCGCTATGCATGGGTGCGCGACGCCAGCTTCACCCTGCAGGCCTTGTGGGTCGCCGCCTGCCCTGACGAGGCCGAAAAGTTCTTCGACTACCTGGCGGGCGCCGCCGCCTCCCAGGCCCGCCGGGGCGCCGACCTGCAGATCATGTTCGGCCTCGGCGGCGAGCGCGACCTCACCGAACGCGAGCTGCCTCACCTCACCGGATGGCGGAAGAGCGCGCCGGTACGCGTCGGCAACGGCGCGTGGAGCCAGCGCCAGCTCGACGTCTACGGCGAGCTGCTCGACGCCGCCTGCCGCCTGCCCGACCAGCTCGACCGCATCGGACCAGCGACCAAGCAGTTCCTCGCCGACCTGGCCGACACGGCCGCCGACCGATGGATGGAGAAGGACCAGGGCATCTGGGAGATCCGCGGCGAGCCGCGGCACTTCCTCTACTCGAAGCTGATGTGCTGGGTGGCTCTCGATCGGGCCATCTCCCTCGCCGACCGCCTCGGCGCGACCGGACGGATCGAGCGGTGGCAAGCGACCCGGGACGAGATCGGCGAGGCGATCCTCACCAAGGGATGGAACGAGACGGTCGGCGCCTTCACCCAATCCTTCGGTTCCGACGACCTCGACGCCTCGAACCTGATGATGCCGATCGTCGGCTTCCTCGCGGCCGACGATCCGAGGATGAAGGCGACGATCGACGCCATCGCCGAGCGCCTCACCAACGAGCGAGGCCTCGTCTACCGGTACCTGGCCCACGACGGTCTCGAGGGCGAGGAGGGCGCGTTCCTCCTGTGCACCTTCTCGCTGGCCCAGGCCCAGGCCCTGGCCGGAGAGCTGGACAAGGCCAGGAAGACCTTCGAGACCGCCATCTCGTTCTGCAACGACGTGGGCCTCCTGGCCGAGGAGGTCGACCCGCAGACCGGCGAGTTGCTCGGCAACTTCCCCCAGGCCTTCAGCCACATCGGCCTGGTCAACGCGGCCTGGGCCATCTCCGAGGCCGAACGCCTGCGGGCGCTCACCTGAGTCTTATCGTGCGCGGTGCACCGTGACCGAGCCCGCCGACGACGCCGAGCCTGTCGTTCGGCTCGAACGGTGGCAGGGACCGTGGCCACCGGACGACCCCGACGCCAACTTCAAGTCCGACGTCGCCCTCTACGCACTGCTCGATCCCCTCTCGACGGTCACCAACCTGAGCCGCGCCCTCGACATCCCTGTCGGCGCCCTCTGCCGGTACGTGCTCGCCAAGTGGGCGACGGGCGGCAGCGGCGGCCTCCTCGAGCTCGGCCCGACCATGGTCGGCCGTCTATGGGACGTGTGCGCCACCGCCGAGCAAGAAGGAACCGACGTGGCGCGCCTGGCTGCGTACCACCAGCTCCGCCAGATGCTCGACTGGCTGCGGCTTCCGCTCACCGGCGACACCGGCTACGACAGGGCGGACGACGAGGCTCCCGGATGACTGGATGGCGTTCGCGCCGAGCCCGCTCTCACTACTCGACGAGGTCCGTTTCCCGCGCGGCAAAAGGCCACAGGCTGAACAGCATCAGGTAGGGCGCGGGATCGACGGACCAGTCGAACGCCCGTATCTGGGCCGTGCTGCGCCGGCCGGTCAGGGCGCGGAACAGCGCGAAGGGCTCTGCCGTAAGGGTGCCAGCCGGTGCTGCGCCGCGGCACTGATGGCGCTCGCCCGACGCCAGCGCGTTCGCGATCGCGGTCGCCGAGTCGCCCGTCGCCGGCTCGTCCGTACCGACGATCCACGTCCGGTCAGCCGCCCGCACCTCGATGGGACCGAGCCCCAAGGCGTGTGCGCCGGGGCACACGATGCCCTCGATGAGGAACTCCGTCGCCACGGCGACGGCGAGAGAGTCCCGGGCGCCGGGTCGTCGCAGCGCGCCACGAACGTCGTGCTCGTGCACCGTCAGGTCGCCGACGACCTGGTTGCCGTAGCGGCCCGGGAAGTCATCGAGCATGGCGGCCAGCAGCGGCCCGACGCGGCGGAACTCGTCGAGCAGGGCAGGGAGCGGCGTGTCGCGGTAGCGATCGAGCTGGGCCGCGGTCCACTCGTCGGTGCCCGCGCCGGCCAGGTTGCCGGACACGACGTCGCCGTACAGGGCGGTGACGTGGGCGAGCACGTCGCGCACCGTCCATCCCGGGCAGGCGGGGACGGGCGTAGCCCCCGCGACCTCGGGTCCGCCGTCGAAGCGCTCGACCAGCTCGATGAGGCGAAGTCGGGCCGTCTCGTAGATGGCAGCCAACGGCCGCACGCCGGCAGTGGTCGCGGCCGTCACTCCGGTGGTCGAACGTAGTCCCATACTTCTCATGATAAGAATTCTCTTAATTAAGTGCAAGCCTTAGCATCGTGTGCGAGAATCGAATCCATGGAGGACGACGCCCTCAAGGCGGTCTCCAGTCCCCGCCGGCGCGAGATCCTGCGCCTCGTCTGGGACACGGAGCTGTCGTCGGGACAGATCGCCGACCAGTTCGATGTCAGCTGGCCGGCGATCTCTCAGAACCTCGGCGTTCTCGAACGCGCCGGCCTCGTGAAATGCCGCCACGCGGGCACCACCCGCTACTACCGGGCCGACCGAGTCCGCGTCGGCCCACTGAAGGCGGTGCTCAAGGCGATGTGGGAGACCGACGTCGAGCGCCTGGCCGAGCTGGCCGAAGCCGAAGAGCGCGAGAAGGGCGAGGCGAAGTGAGCACCGATGGCACGGCTGCCATCGAGCTCGAGCGCCACATCGCCGCCCGCCCGGAGACGGTGTTCTCGTACCTGACCGACCCGGCGCGCTTCGCCCGCTGGCAGGGAATCGACGCCGAGCTCGACCCCCGACCGGGAGGCGCGTTCCGGTTCCGTACCACCGCCCACCCTCACTACGTGGCCAGCGGCCGCTACGTCGAGGTCGAGGCGCCCACCCGCATCGTGTTCACGTGGGGCTGGGAGGACAGCCCTGATCTCGGCGAGGCCCAGCAGGGCCTTCCCCCGGGGTCGTCCACCGTCGAGGTCGACCTTGTCGCTGACGGTGATGGCACGCTCCTGCGACTCCGCCACAGCGGCTTGCCCTCGGAGACCGCGTGCCGCTTCCACACCACGGGCTGGGAGACGACCCTGAACCTGGTGCTCGCCGACCTCAGCGGCTAGCGCGCGTCACCTCGTTTGGCCTTCTAAAGGACAGGGAATCATCTCTTACAGTCGGGTCCAGAGCGCGGCCCGAGTCAGGCACGGAGGTGAGTTATGGCTACTCGCACCGAAGCACGGCAAGTAGGGATCAGACGGGCGCCAGGTCCGTCAGGTCCGCTGCGCGGTGACATCCGGGATCGCACCTACCAGGCATTCCTCATCCTGTGGGCGGCGTTCATCGTTGCTCCGATCCTCTTCGGCGTGGACAAGTTCTTCAACTGGATGACGCACTGGCCCAAGTACCTGTGGGTCGGCTTCCCGCACTTCTTCGGGGTGACGTCCCAGCAGTTCATGTACGGCGTGGGGGTGATCGAGATCGTGGGCGGCATCGGCGTCCTGCTGCTGCCACGCTTCTCGCCGTACATCATCGCCGGATGGCTCGGCGGCATCATCACCAACCTTGTCATCTACAGCGCAGCGGAAGGCGGCCACACCGGCGTCTTCTGGGACATCGCGCTCCGAGACTTCGGCCTGCTGTTGGCGGCGCTCGCCCTGACGCGACTGGCGGCCGTGTACGCACCCAATCCGTTCCGGAGGAGGTAGCCGTGGCCGAACTCGACACGAGCAAGGGATGGTGCTGCGACGGCCGGACGTGGACCGAGCACGCCCATGCCGACGGCCACTGCTGCCAACCGGAGGGCACACAGATCGACGACCTTCCCGAAGCGGGACAGGAGGCGGCGCGCGAGCGACTCGCACAGGGGACCTGAAGCCGAGAACTCCTAGCGCGCCGTACGGCGCCGCTTGGCGGCGCTCGGCGTCCGCCCGAGGGCGGCCTCGAACACGGCGGTGACGTCCGACCCGTAGGTGCCCGCAGCTTCGCCCCCGAGCTGCACGACCGACATCAGCAGCGAGAGAATGATCGTCACCATGCCGTTGGCAATGGCGGCGACATCGATGTCGGAGCGCACGATGCCGGCCGCCTGCTCGGTGCGAAGCCGTTCCACGCAGGCCTTCCTGAGTTCGGCCAAGGCGGGGATCTCCAGCACGCGGTCGGTGACGTCGGGCTCCAGACCGGCGAGCAACCGTCTGGCCAACGGATGGCGGTCGACGGCGGCGACGAGCGTGACGAGGAGCGCCTGGCGCCAGTCCTCGGGCCCGGCGTGCGGATCACCGAGAACCGTCGACAATCCCTCGTTGATGACGGCCGCCGCGTCCTCGTCGACGGCCGCCAGGAAGAGCGCCTCTTTGTTCGGGAAGTATGCGTAGGTGAGCGTGCCGCTGACCGACGCGTCACGGGCGATGTCGGCCACCGACGTCGCCCGGTATCCCTCACGGCCGAAGCGCACGATGGCGGCCCGAAGGATCGCGTCCCGTGTCTGCTCGCCCTTGCGCAGTGCCATGAGTCACCAGAATAGCCGATTTGAGGGATTGAGTAAATCACTCAGCTCATCTAGGATGACCTCATGACTGAGTCGACCACCCCCCAACGATCGGTGCCGACCCGACGCATCTCCTTCGAAGAGTCGCTCCAGGATCTGCCCGAGCACTTCGCGGCCGACGGGGACCTGATCCTGAGCCACCTGGCCGCCGCCCTGTCCGCCGTGTTCCCTGACGGCGAGGACTTCTTCGTGCGATCAGTGCGGCACTACCGAGACCAGATCACCGACCCCGAGCTGAAGCGCCAGGTCGCCGGCTTCATCGGCCAGGAGGCCATGCATGGCCGCCAGCATCGGGCCTTCAACGACCGCCTCGACGAGCTCGGCTATCCCACCAAGCGCTTCGAGCGCCTGACCAAGAAGGGACTGGCGCTGCGTCAGCGGTACCTGCCGCCGGTGTCCAACCTGGCCGCCACCGCTGCACTCGAGCACTTCACCGCCACCCTCGCCGAGCTCGTGCTGTCGAACGAGGAGGTGCGGAACCTCTTCGGCAACGACGAGGTTCGCAATCTGTTCCTGTGGCACGCCCTCGAGGAGTCCGAGCACAAGGCCGTCGCCTTCGATGTCTATAAGTCCGTCGGCGGCAGCGAGCGCATGCGCGTGTGGACGATGAAGGCGCTGCGCTTCGGCTTCGTGGTTGGCATGGCCTTCCAGATCGTTGTGTCGCTGCTCGGTGACCGAAAGACGTACAGGCGCGGCGCCCTCCGCCGTAGCTGGCGGAAGGTCCGGCGCTCGCCCCTCCTCAGCAAGGAGGTGTGGGACCAGCTGCGCGACTACGACCGCCGCGACTTCCACCCCGACGATCGCAACACGACCGACCTCGTGATTCGGTGGCGCGAAGAGCTATTCGGCGAGCAGGGGACGCTCAACGACAAGCTCGTCACGGCCGCGGCCTGATCGTTCTGGCGTCGTTGATGGCGCTCTCTGGCGACTAGGTCAATCCTGCCCGGGACCCCCAATGCTACTTGGGCTACGGCGCCTACCTAAAACTTTACAGGCCTAACGTTGTAGGTTGGGCGGGTGGATGCAAGCCGCTTTGTAGCTCCAGCGTGGGGTCGAGTGATCTCCGCGGGTGGTCCAGCGCCGTATGCCGCGTTCGTCCCGGAGTCGGTGCCGCGCGAAATGCCACTCGACGCTGACACCGTCATGAACCTCTCCGAGGCCGACGCCGCCCTCGGCCGGCTTGCCGGGGCGGGGCGACTGCTTGTCGACCCGCACCTCCTCGTTACTGCCTACATCACCCGCGAGGCGGTCGCCAGCTCCAGCATCGAAGGTACCCAGGCCTCGGTCACCGAGGTCTTCGACGCCGCAGTCACGGGGGAGAGCAAGCGCGACGACATCCGCGAGGTCCGCAATTACATCGCCGCGCTCGAGCACGGAGTTGCACGAATCGAGGGCGGCTTCCCGATCTCTCTCAGACTCATCAAGGAAATGCACGAGATTCTCGTCCTTGGGGTCCGCGGGCACGAGCGAACCCCCGGTGAGTTCCGACGCAGCCAGAACTGGATCTCTTCGCCTGACAATCGACCGTCGACAGCCCGCTTCGTTCCGCCGCCCGTCGAAGAGATGCGGCACACGCTCGACGACTGGGAGAAGTACTTGCACGATAAGGCACCTCGGTTGCCGCTTCTCGTCCGCTGCGCGCTGTTGCACTACCAGTTCGAGACGATCCACCCGTTTCTCGACGGCAACGGACGGCTTGGGCGCCTCTTCGTCGTGCTCTATCTCCGGGACCGAGGCCGGCTACCCGCCCCCCTGCTCTACCTCTCGAGCTATTTCGAGCAGCGGAAAGCCGAGTACTACGACCGCCTCCAGTACTTGCGCGAACGAGGCGAGGTTGCCGAGTGGCTGCAATTCTTCCTTCACGGTGTCGCGGTCCAGGCTACGGACGCTGTCGATCGCGCCGAGATGCTGGCAGACCTGCGCGAGGAGTACCGCGGGCGCCTCCGGGGGCGACGCAGTAGAGCACCGGAGGTCGTCGATCTCCTCTTCGCTAACCCAATTCTCACGGTGCGTTACGTACGGACGCGACTTGGTATTAGCCAGCCGGGCGCGACCAACATCCTGCGGCTTCTCACCGAGGAGGAGATTGTCCGAGAGGTCGGCAGCGGACCAGGTGTCCGCCATCGTTGGTTCGCCGATGGGATCCTCGAGGTGCTCGATCCCGAACGGGCACGGTAAGGCCCTAGCACCCAAGCAATGAGGGTTGGAAGCGATGGCGAGGACAACCCCGACGGCATTCCGCGTCAGCGCCGTCGGCGAGTGGAGGGACGGCCGAACGAGAGCTGTCCGAGCCGCACGTTCGTGCCGTGGACGTCGAACTTCTCAGGTTCGAACGAACCGCCGACCCACTCGAGGTAAGAGACGTGCTCCTCATTGTCCGGGTCCGTGATCGCGTCGAGGAACTCCTCATAGCCGTGTGAACCTCCGACATCCTCAGGAGGGCAGGCTCGGGCTCCGAAGAGACACACCGGGTAACTGCCAAACGGATCCGCTGGCTGTACGGCCAGGACCGCGATGGTGTGGTCCCAGCCGTCACCGAAGTCATAGGTGTAGACGAGGACGTCGCCGGCGTTGGCGAGGCCGGCCAGGCGCGTCCGCCGCTCGTCCCTCGGTGGCGCGTCAAAGGACTCGCCGTCGTCGATGCCGTACCGAACTCCGGCGATCGTGAACTCGTGGAGGTGAGAGTCCTGCCACGGCATGACTGTCTGAATGACCCGGTGGAGTTGCGCAAGGTTGAGGTTCGACGGGACCTGGACCCGCCGCCAGATTTCGGGCTCGATCTCGTCTAACGAGATCCGGAGCTCGTGAACCGTCATGGCTTCGACCGTAGTTGGACGTCGGCGCGCCGACCGCGTGGCAGCGGTCAACGGGCGCGGGCGTGCGCATCGGGATCGTGGACTCGGGCGTGTTCGCGCAGCAAGAGGACCTGCGACCTGGCTCGTTCACGACAGAACGATCACCGGATGAAATGCCGCGCCTGCGACGCATGAAAGTCGGCCTGAGATCGGAGAGGCTCCCGGAGCGCCGCACACGGGGTCCTGACCAGCAATTTCGGCGTGGAGGTGATGGGACTTGAACCCACGACTTCTACGTTGCGAAGGTGACCGACGGCAATTCGCTGACCTGGCCGGGAGGACATAAGGGCTGGTCAGAAGCGGTTTTCAGATGACCGCCCGTTACCGCCAATGACCCTGGTTTTCCTTCTCTTGTGGTGCAGATGTGGTGCAGAGCCTGACGCACGCGTCACGGTCCAGTACCAAACGCGCGGTCCAGCAGCCGGTTGACGACCTGATCGACAAGGAAGGCGTTGACCTCATCGTCCGCGCCATACAAGTCATCTGCGATCCGCATGAGGTCCTCGATCAGCGCAGTGATCTCCTCGATGGAGAACGCGACCGGACGCTCATCTGGAGACACGCTTGTCAGAAGTCGCGGAGCGTTACCCGGCCTCTGAGGGCAATCGAAGATGGTCGACGTCCTCGGCGCGGAACGCTCGAACCCCTCCCCCAACCTCGACGGGGCGGATGCGTCCTTCACGTACCGCGAGGATGAAATCTCGAGGGTCGAGTCCTGAGGCGCGAAGAGCATCAGCGGGATCGAGCATTCCTCCCGGCACAACATCACGGCGCGTGATCGCCCGCCGCTGCAAACCAACGACGTTTCGCCGCCCAAGGTCTTTTACAAGGTCGCTGAGCTCCCGGGAGGACAGCAGCCCATTGCGATAGGCGTCGACGACGGTCGCGTCCCGGACCTTGCGAGTGATGTAGTCCTCAGGGTCGCGCTGGTACTCCCGCTCGGCCTCCACGACGCGGCGGCGCGCCAGATCCACCTCTTCGCTCGTCCGGGCACTTCGGGCATTCACGCCTCCACTGTGCCATAAGGAAGGGCACTCATTTCTACGAGCCCAGGGGTCGCGCCGCCACCAAGAGAAGATGGGTTACGGGCCACTCGATCGGCGTGCCCGAGAGGTCCGTCAACCTCGCAACTGGGGCCAACCGGTTCCCGACCATCCACTCGTTGCGCCAGGGCCCCGAGCGTGCGTCGACCTCGAAGCCACTTCGCTGCACAAGCTCAGTCCACCCGTGCCAGTCCAGGGCGCAGAACTGCTCGTGGCACTCGCTCAACCAGTTATCCACGTAGTCCTTCTTGCTCAGAAACTCCATGGCATCGGCCAGGGCGAGAACGATCGACCCGTCGGGCTCGACCTCGTAGAGGAAGGGCACGCGTGCTTGAGAGCGGAAGTCGATCGCGAACTGGTCGAATCGGGCCCGTGTCGACAGCCGCGACAGGTAGCCGGCGGCCCGTGGATCAAGCACGGTCAAGTCAGTCGACTCGGCTGGGTTTTCACCGTCGTCGTCCGCGAGCACCAAACGCACCCTGCGGTCCGGTTCGTCAGGACCACACACATCCGAGTTGATCCACACGCCCCCTCCCGCGGTGTGAGCAAAGATCACATCCGCAAATCGCTCGAGCGCGTCGAGCCCTCCTCCGTACGAGTAGATCTCGTGTGTGAGCGCGAAGGTGAGGGTGGTGTCGATAGACCGTCCGGGGAAGGCCGGCCCCGCCAGAATGTTGCGCTGCAGGAAGAAGGTGTTCGGATTCGAGAACACCCCTTGCGACTTCTTGTGCATGCACTCCTCGTAGAGGTGGCGGGCGATCTCCACCCCGTAGAGGTCTGACTCCCAGAGCTCCGGATCAGCAGCCGCTTGTTCCAACATCGCGCCTGTGGCGCACCCGATATCGACAATGCGCCCGGGTCGGATGTGCGCTCGGGCTTGGGCCCATTTGCGCTCCGCCGCTTCCTCGAAAGAAGCGATGTACGTGCGGTAGTTGCGCGTGTCTGTGAGGCCGCCCTCACTGCCAACCACGGGGTCAGTGCACACTGAGACGACGTAGCCGTCGAGGCGGTAGCGACGAAAGAGCTCGACGCTTGCGGGGTGCGCCAACTTGGCCCAGGACTCATCAGCGGCCACGAGGAGCTGGAGCACGTGCCAGGGACGCAAAGGAGCTTCCGGGTGGTCGAGTTCCGCCGGCGCGAGCCGGAACCCGAGCGCGCCGTAGAGGTCCATAACCTCGGGCGTCGAGCAGGCCACGACGGTGTTCGAGGGATCCAGAACATTCGAGGCGCCCATGACATCAGCCACTGCTTTGAGCGTGACGTCGGCGAACCGCTCCGTTGGGGCGACATCGAAGACCGGCACCACATACGGGGACAAGCCCTCGAGAAGGCAGAACCGCTCGATGGCCGCCTCGCGGCGGTCGTACGCGACGGGGTTGCGTCGGGTCCCCCGGTGGTTGGCTGACGTAACGGCGAAGATGACTGGCGGCGGTTCCGGAAATACGAGCCGAGCACCACTGGTGTCGCTGATCTCGCCGGCCACAAGAGCTTTCAGATACGTCGCCTGAAAGCGGGTGAGAAGGTGATGCCGTCCGGGAAACAACACGTAGCGAAGGGGGGCTGCGTCCTCGGCGTTGACGGTCACACCGACATCGTGCCTTCTCACGCATGGCGATGCCTGCGCCGGCTAAACGACGAGATGGAGATGGCTGGACGCGCGAGACACCGTGACCCGCTGCCCCCAGGTCACGGGTACCGCGTCGGTCTCGATTCCGTCCCCAAAGAGCACCAGTCGGTCTGACTCCGCGACCAGCGAGAGTTCTTCTCCTACGCGCAGGACACCTTCGGTGCAGTCAGTCCTCTGGCTCGGGAAGGCGGATCGCACTATGACGCTCCTGCCACACAGACCGACACCAACCGGTCGCCCCCGTCCCGGTGCTTACCAGCAGACCGGATGAGGACTGTCGCTCGTTTCCGCCTTCGGGCAGCTCCAGTCGATAGCGGGCCGATTGATGGCTGGAGTGGCCAATGAAGACCTCGTTGAGAGCAAGCAGGGTCTGGCCGTCGTCAGTGGATGCCTCAACCATGGTCCGGACCTGCACATGTTCGCCGAGGGATGGCGAAGCGACCCCTGCCAGCAGAGCGGGCGCTGCCTCCGCTGGATGCGGTACCAGTACGCCGGGGTTGCGTTCGGGCTCGGGATTGATCCCGATGACCGGCTGTCCGTCGAGGTACTTGGCCACGTTCGCCACGAGCCCGTCCTGTCCGATAACGATGATCACGTCGTCGCGGGCGTACAAGAATCTGTCGAGGTCCGCCCGTTCGACTTGTCCGCGACGCCACTCGATCGGAATGGCGGCCGACACTGTCGCCAGTGCTGCCTGCTGCCTGGCGTGGCGGGCCTCGACCTCCTCAAGGGACCGTCCCCGGCTGCTAAGGAAGAACGCAGCCTGAGGACGGGTCCCGTGACGGGCCAACAACTCGTCGAGCTCGGTGTGCCGGTGCACGACCACGGCCCGCGGAGCAAGCGTCACTGCGTCGCCCCATTGCCGGCGCCGTTGTGCCCGGCCAAGCGGGCAAGGATCGGGGTGAGCAAGTCTGGCGTAACCGTCAGCGTGCCGATCTCGGGAACATGGGCCGCGAGCTCCTTGAGTGCCAAACCAAGCAGCGTGGCTCCCTCCACGTCGCGGTATGCGGCAAGACGGGCGGCCTCAGCGTCGGCCTCGGCCAAACCCACCAAGCGGGTGGCCTCGGCCTGGGCCTGGGCCAGTACTCCCTGCCGCTGGGCCTCCCCTTCGGCACCGATCCGGCCGGCCGCGGTTGCCTCCTGGGCTCGTTGCCGATCGTTCTGGCCGCGCTGAACAACCAGTTGCTCTTCCTGACGGGCAAGCTCGATCTGGTTCTGCAACTCGTTCTCCGCGATTGCACGCTCCCGCTGGACGGCCACGGCTCGCCGCTCGTAGGTCGCCTTGTCGGCGTCCTGCTGAACCTGCTCCCGCGTAGGAGTCTGCAACGCGCGCTCCATCTCTGGCTCGGCACGCAGGGCCACGACGCGTGTCGCGACGACGGCCATCCCGCTCTCGGCGATACGCGTGTCCTCAATGAGGCCCGTTTCGATGCGTTCTCGGACCGCAGCAGGACCTTCAGCCAGCGCCTGGGTGAGGCTCATCTGGGCGAGGAGGTCCAAGGCATGCTGCTGCGCCAACTCGGCCAGCAGTGACCCGAGCTGCTCCAGCGGTGTAGCTCGCCATATCCCTCGATCAGGGTCGATGCTGAAGTCCAGGCGAGCCGCGGCAACTGCAGGATCAACCACCCGGTACGTCACAGTGGCTTGCACCGAGACGTCCTGAAAGTCACGGGTGCGGCCGTGGAACATGAGGGGCAGCTCGCGGTCGTCAATGGGGATCTCGCTCAAGACCGCCGTGAGCGGGCGGAACCAGAACGAGAGACCCGCACCGTCATGGATGACGTGGCCGTTGCGCTCGTGGCGCACATGGGCGGTGGTAGTCCCACGCAGGTGGCGCAGGAAGAAGAGCCTTGTGATGTCAGCCATCGCTGTCTCCTTCTTTCTCGTCATGCTGACGATAACCCCCCGATTGCTTATCGTCAAGGTGACGATTACAATTCTCGTGCGTGGCTCGAAGAGAAACCTCTGTGAGAGTGCCTCCCGAAGGGGCGCTGCCGGTTGCCGGCGTCACGGTGGATCTCGTGATCCTCACCGTTCGGGACGCGGCCCTGTGCGCCCTCGTCGTCCGACGGGGAATTCCCCCCTTCAAGGGCCGTTGGGCGCTACCCGGGGGATTCGTGCGCCCCGAAGAGGACCTGCTGAACGCCGCTCGCCGAGAACTCGCGGAGGAGACGGGTCTCGCTTCCCTCCCTGTGCACCTCGAGCAGCTGGCGACGTACGGCGCGCCGGGTCGGGATCCCCGCATGCGGGTCGTGAGCGTGGCCTATCTCGCTCTCGCCCCGAATCTGCCTACGCCCGTTGCCGGCACCGATGCGGCCGGCGCCCGTTGGTCCCCGGTAGAAGACTTGCTCGCTGGTCCCCGGCGTCTCGCATTCGACCACGACCAGATCCTCCGCGATGGCGTCGAACGGGCGCGGGCCAAGCTCGAATACTCCCCGCTCGCCGCCGCGTTCTGCTCTGCCGAGTTCACCATCGCAGAGCTCCGCCGTATCTACGAGGCGGTCTGGGGGACGTCTTTGGATCCACGGAACTTTCACCGCAAGGTCACGAGCACGGCCGGGTTCGTCACTCCCGCCGGATCCACCACGACAAGGGACGGCGGCCGTCCTGCGCAGCTCTACCGGAGAGGTGACGCCACGCTGCTGTATCCCCCGATGTTCCGTTTCGCGCCAGACGGATAGCTGCTTCCTCTTCGCACCTAGCCGTCGCGGATCTCACGGTCTCGCCGAGCTAGCAATGGCTCGACGCGAGTACTAACGGCTTTCTTGGGTCCATGCCGCAAGATGCGTCTTGGTCGACCAGGCGACAATGCTTTCGCGTTGAGGGCCGGCTGGGTATGAGTCGTCGCCCTCCGCGCGCTCGAGCTCGGCATCGAGGGACAGGCAACGATCCCACCACTCCGCGAAGGGCACGTCGCCGCGCCGGACCGCTCTGAGCCACTCGGCCGGCTCGCCTTCGATGGGCAGGCGCAACCGCCTCGTTGTCAGGAGCTCTCTGCATTGGAACCCGAGCCTGCCGGCATGCATCGCGTACTTGGTGTCATATCCAAAGGCGGCGATGAGCTCCTCTCTGCCCCCGCCGCCTCGCCGCCCGTGGCCGCCGCCGCGCAGCCCTAAGAGCCGCAGGGCCTGGGCTTGCATGTAGCCCCGATACCGGGGCACGACGTGACGACCGATGAAAGCCTCGCCAAGCCCCCGCAGCTCGTCGCCTGTCGGTGTCGTCAGCAGCACTGGCGCCCAAAAGGTCATCAGGATCGAGGGATTGCCGCCGGCGGCCAGCCACACGAACCGGCGTACAGAGTGGAGCGTGCGGTCTGTGTCGCCAGGGCCCGAGCGCGTCCCTTCTGGCTGCGTGCGCTGCATGACCGTTCCCCGACCGCGCTCGTCCAGCCCCAGCACCTCCTCGGCGCTCTCGATGACGACGCCCAGCTCGTCGTGGTCCTCGCCACCGGGGAGTCCCGTCCCGTGCGCGGTGGAGCCCACTTCGACGAGCAGGATCGTCCCCGGAGGCAGCGGCGGGATGGCGCGCATCGCTATGGCAGCGCTCCGTCGGGCTCAGCCGCGGCCTCGAGGCCCTTGTTGATGCCGACGTAGAGCCGGGCATTGGCGTTCTTGCCGAGCGCCGCGAGGGCGTCGAGCTCGTGGAGCCGAAGCAGGCCCGGGTTGGCCGCGAACGTCTCGGCCATTGCGACCCGCTCCAGTGCCGCGTCCCGGTCGGCCGCGGCCCGAATGCGGATGCCCTCGGCCTCGGCCTCGCTCGCGACCCGATTGGCGCCCGCCTGAGCGCGGGCGCCCTCGGCGAGGACGGCCGCCTTGGCCTCGGCCTCGATGATCGCCGTCTCGGCCTTGGTCCGCGCCTCGACGCGCTGGGCCTCGCTGAGACGCTCGGTGGCCAGCACGCGGTTCATGATCTCCTGGAGGTTGCCCGGGAACACCAGGTCCTTCACATGGGCGCGGTGGATCGACACGCCGTAGTCGGCCGCCACCTCGGAAACGTCCTGCAGGATGTCATCTGACAGCTGGTTGCGGTTGGTGAGGATGTCCTCGAGCGTCATGGTCGCCAGCGAGCGGCGAGCCGCCAGCTGGACGTCGCTGTAGATGCGATCCTCGAAGCGCTCGACGCGCGTGACCGCGGCCCGCGGGTCGACCACTCGGTAGTTGGTGATGATGCTCACGCGGATGGCGACCTTGTCGGCCGTCAGGATCTCCTGGCCCTTGATCGTCAGCTCGCGCTCGCGCACGTCGAGGAGGAGGACGTCCTCGATGGGACGGCGCAGCCAGCGCACCTGCCATGCCGGCGTGAGCCGGTACCGGCCCGGCTCGAGCAGGTCGACCAGGGCACCGTTTCGGAACAGCAGGGCCCGGTGTGTCTCCCGCACCACTACCTCTCGCCGCTTCATGTCTCCTTCTCCTCTTCCTTGCATGTGGAACGGGGCGCCGGGACTCGGCCTCGATACGAGGGACGAACCTGGCGGATTCGCACCGGCCGATCGCCCGAGTTGAGGAGTCGGGCGGACTATGCGCTAAGCGGCTCGCCTCTGAAACGATCCGGCGCCCACACCGTTATCGGCGCCGACGGGAGTCGGTGCCCTTGTAGTTGAGGACCTGGCGGAGCGTGTGCTCGACCTCCACGAGGTCGGCCTGGTCGGCCATCACCTGATCGATGTCCTTGTAGGCGGCCGGGATCTCGTCGATGAGGTCGGCCGCGCTCTCCCGCTGCCACGAACGCGTCTCACCCATCTGGGCCGCCATGTCCTCGACCGTGAAGCGCTTCCGGGCCTGGGTGCGGGACAGGCGACGTCCCGCGCCGTGGGAGCACGACTTGTAGCTGGCCGGGTTGCCCTTGCCCCGCACGATGTAGGAGCGCGTGCCCATCGAACCCGGGATCACGCCGTGGTCGCTGACGTCGGCCTTTATGGCGCCCTTCCGGGTGATCCACACGTCGTGGCCCTCGTGGGTCTCGAGCTGGGTGAAGTTGTGATGGCAGTTGATCCGGCGACGCTCGGCCCCCGTTCCCACGAAGCGGAAGAAGGCGCGCAGGGCAGCGTTCATCATCTCGGCGCGGTTGCCGAGCGCGTAGGCCTGCGCCCACAGGAGGTCGGCCAGGTACGCGTGGAACTCCGGCTGGTCCTGGGTGAAGTAGGCCAGGTCGATGTCCTCGAGGCCGAGGTCGAGCCGGCGGGCGAGGCCGCGTGCCGTCTCGATGTGCCGCGTGGCGAGCTTGTTGCCCACGCCGCGGCTGCCCGAGTGCAGCACGATCCATGCGATGTCGCGCTCGTCGAGGCACACCTCGAAGAAGTGGTTGCCAGAGCCGAGGGTGCCGAACTGATCGAGGGCGCGCTGCCCCAAGTCGCCGAGGTCGTGCGGCGGCTGGTTGGCCGCGAACCAGTGCTCGGCGGCGCGCGTCGCCTGGGCGTGCCATTTGCCAAGACCGGCCGGGACCGCCTTGGCCACCATCGGCTGGAACCGATCCAGGTCGTCCGGCAGCTGGTCAGCAGTGAGGTCGGTCTCGACCGCGATCATGCCGCAGCCGATGTCCACGCCGACGGCCGCGGGGATGATGGCGCCACTGGTCGGGATGACCGAGCCAACGGTCGCGCCGATGCCCACATGCGCGTCCGGCATGAGGGCGACGTGGCCGTCGACGATCGGCAGGCGCGCCGTCTTCTCCGCCTGGCGGATGGTGCCCTCCTCGACATCGCTGGCCCAGGAGATGAGCTTGTTGTTGATCGTCGTTGCCATCGTCTTCTCGCTTCAGTATGTGACAACAGAACAGGCGTCAGATGCGTACCGCCGGTCCGACTCGAACGGACACTGGGCCGGGTTTGGACCGGCTGCCTCTGCGTTGGGCTACGGCGGCGTGGGTTCGCGAGCCTGGGCTCGAACCAGGAACGACGCGGGGTCAAAAGCCCGCCGGGTCTGCCAATTCCCCTACTCGCGAGCGGCTGGCGCGGGAGGGCTCGAACCTCCAATCTCCTGGGTCAGGGCCAGGCGGGTTACCAGTTCCCCTACACGCCATCGGACAGTCGGGCGAGGTGGATTCGAACCACCGACCTCTCGGATCCGACCCGAGTGCTCTCCCAAGCTGAGCCATCGCCCGTCGGTCTGGCTGGCAGCGGACGATCCTGCGGCCTCCTGGTCCCAAACCAGGCGCTCTGCCGTTGAGCTACAGCCAGTCGGCGCCGCCACGAGGAGTCGAACCTCGCACGCTGGGCTTAGAAGGCCCTGCTGGACGTCCGGTCCTGACGGCATGAGTGCGGCGGGGGAGGCTCGAACTCCCATGGCCCTCGAGGGCCACCAGGCTCTCGACCTGGCGCGTCTACCGGTTCCGCCACCACCGCACGAGAGCCTTCCCTCGGGATCGAACCGAGCGAGCCGACGCTACGAGGGTCGACCGTGCCCAGCACGGAAGGCAGAGTCAGTTGAATGACTGAGTACTGACGGTGGGGTTCGAACCCACACTCGCCGCGCTCTGAACGCGGTGCCTCTCCCGATTGGGCTACGTCAGCGTGGACCTCGCCGGGCTCGAACCGGCCACCTCTCGCTTGCGGGGCGAGTGCTCTTCCTTCGATGAGCTAGAGGCCCGTGGCACTTCACATGTGTTGGTGGCAGGCACGGGTGCTGCCCCCGTCGGTCCAGGCTTATGAGGCCCGGCTGAGCGCTGGCTCGCCTGCGTCGATGGGGAGACCGTCGGGGCTCGAACCCGACCTACCGGGGCCACGACCCGGCGTGCTGCCGCTATCACTACGGCCTCCATGGTCGGCGTGGCAGGTGCTGCCCCTGCTCGACCCGGCATGTGACGCCGGTGCTCTGCTGTTGAGCTACACGCCGTGGTGGGCCCACCCGGGCTGGCTACCGAGACGACGGGGGTAAAAGCCCCGCAGGCTCCTTACCTCACAGGCCCATGGTCCGGCGCCCAGGTGTCGCACCTGGCTGCTACCTGCGTATCAGGCAGGCCCCTTCTCTGGCTGGGTCGCGCCGGTCGGTCGTTGATGCAGTTGTGGTCGTCGGCGTGGACGGACTCGAACCGTCGACGACGCTGCGTATAAGGCAGCCGCTCTCACCCCTGAGCTACACGCCATGGTCCGCCCGGCTGGTGCTGCCCCAGCTGCCTCCAGCGTGTCGAGCTGGTGCTCTGGCTGTTGAGCTACAGGCGGTTGCGTGGGACCGGGTGGGCTCGCACCACCGTCTCCTGGGCTTCAACCAGGCGCTTGGGCTGTCTCAGCTACGGACCCGCGGAGCCGGTGTCGAGTGCCGCCCTCGCCGCGGTCGGGTACAGGCCGACCGCGCCCGCTGGGGCACCGGCTGGTTCGATGGAACGGACGACGGGAGTTGCACCCGCATCGCCTGCTTGGAGGGCAGGGGTCCTGCTCTTGAACGACGTCCGCATGGTGTGGCGACAGGGAATCGAACCCTGATTGTCGACCTGGCGAGCCGACGTCCTAGCCGTTGAACGACCGCCACAGAGAGACGCGTCTCGGAGTCGAACCGAGTGAGACGTGGGTTGCAACCACGTGCCTTGCCGTCCGGCCCACGCGTCATGGCTGCGAGGGAGGGCCACGATCCCCCAACCTCCCGGGTAACGGCCGGGCGCTCTGCCTCTTGAGCTACCTCGCATCGAGTACCGCCACGGGGGATCGAACCCCGCCTTCTGGTCTGAGAAACCAGCGTCGTCTCCAGCTGACCCTGGCGGCATGGTCGGGCGTGCGGGTGCCGACCCCGCTCCAGCTCCTTGAAGGGAAGCCGTCCTAGCCGTAGACGAACGCCCGTTGTGAGCGAGCAGAGCGAGCGAACCAGTGAGCGCGGCGGATTGCTCGCCGCGGAGCGGCGATTCCATGCATCGCTCGCCGCCGAAGGCGGCCCCCTCATGCGCGGAAAGCGGAGGAGTCGAACCCCCGAGCGTCACCTCGCCATCCCTGTTTTCGAGACAGGTTGCCGTCCTCACGGCGGCGCTTTCCATGACAGCGGAAGGTGAGCAGATCGAACGCCGAAGTCCACAAGCCGAATTCGTAGCAACCATCCCCTTCCGAAGGGGTAAGGCTTCCTACGCTTACCGCATGATCTGTGCACGGCCGAACTGTTCACGGCCGGTCACTGGTCGTCGCGCTCGGTACTGCTCTAACTCCTGCAAGGTCATGACCAACATCGACCGGATGCGTGTCCGGCGTCGCGAGCAGGCCATCGCCATGCTCGGCGGTCGATGCAGCCGTTGCGGATACGACCGTTGCAGCGCCGCCCTGAGCTTCCACCACATGGACAACAAGTCGTTTGCTCTGAGCGGCAAGGACTTGGTGCGTCGAGCGTGGTCGCAGGTCGAAGCGGAGTTGCAGAAATGCATCCTCCTGTGCGCCAACTGCCACATGGAGGAGCATTGGGCGGAAGGGCAGGGACTCGCACCCTGAACGATCGTAAGACCGCTACTGCCTTAGCAGGACAGCTCCTCGTCTAGCCGGTCCCCTTCCAGGCGGAGGCACCCCTTACCTCTCGGGCAACCTTCCCTGGGCCTCCCTGGCTGGACTCAAACCAGCGACCGTCTCGTTAGGACCGAGCTGCTCTGTTCGCTGAGCTACAGGGAGTTGCTGCGTCGAGCCATCGCCCGGACTCGAACCGGGAGCCTCATCCCTACCAAGGAAGCGCTCTGCCTCTTGAGCTTCGACGGCATGGCGGGCGGCTGGTCGTAGAGGATGAAAGCTCGCGCTTCTCTCGGCCATCGTGCGAGCCGCCGCCCGCAGCCTCCTCACCACGAGTCGAACGTGGCAGCCAGCCTTCGGAGGGCCGGGGGCAGGTCCGCTGCTGAGGAGAGGGCCTCCAGGCTGGGGGTCGAACCCAGAACCCGGGCTTCGTAGACCCGGATGATCGTCCATTTCACCACCTGGAGATGGCGCCACTGGCGG
>Ga0209577_10001698_pt1 | contig 21728 bp, 14 predicted proteins | sample GraSoiAngelo_109_FD_185874 | JGI IMG/M metagenome (GOLD analysis project Ga0209577, IMG submission 185874) | Grasslands soil microbial communities from the Angelo Coastal Reserve, California, USA - 14_0903_12_20cm (SPAdes) (version 2) | ecosystem: Environmental > Terrestrial > Soil > Grasslands...
GCAGGCGCCAGGCTACCGAGCTGGGGCCGAAGAGCCCGTAGTCGACCTCAGCCCTGGCGTCAGCGTTGGCGGCGGCGCCCATCTGAAGGAGATACCCCCGGCGTTACTTCCCAATCGGGCTCGCACTCGGCGAGGCCCGCCAGCTCGTCGGGGCTGACCGGCAGCCTGCCCAGCCGCCGCCCGGTGGCGGCGCGGAGGGCGGCCGCAATGGCGGCCGGCGAGGAGATCAGGGGCGGCTCGCCAACGCCCTTGGCGCCGTAGGGCGCGTCCGGCTCCGGCTCCTCGACCAGGATCGAGCTGACGGCGGGCATGTCGAGGGCGGTCGGGATGATGTAGTCGGTGAAGCTGGCGTTGAGGATCTTGCCCTCTCGCTGCTTGATCTCCTCCATGGTCGCCATCCCCACGCCCTGGGCGATCCCGCCTTCGATCTGCCCGTGGACCTGGAGCGGGTTCAGCGCCTTGCCCACGTCCTGGGCGGTGGCGACCTCGACCACACGCGCCAGGCCGGCCTCGGGGTCGACGTCGACGGTCGCCCGGTGCGCCACGAACATGAAGGACACGTGGGCGTCGCCCTGGCCCTCGGGGTTCAGCCCCGAGGTCGGCCGGTGGTGGTACTCGAACTCGCGCTCGATCGGCTCCTCCAGGAAGAGCTCGATCGGCGCCAGGGCCATGCCCTCGGCGTCCAGCACCTGGCCGGCGTCGAGCGACCGGGCGGGCGGGCCCGCCCGGCGCAGCACCTCCTCGGCAACCCGCCTCGAGGCCAGCTGGACCGCGCTGCCCGTCATCCAGGTCTGCCGCGAGGCCGAGGAGGACCCCGCGTCGCCGACGGTCGTGTCCGCCGGCAGGGAGACGACCTCCTCCACGCCGAGCTCGGTGCGGGCGATCTGCTGGGTGATCGTCACCACGCCCTGGCCGACCTCGGAGGCCGCCGTTTTGATCGAAGCCAACGCCCGGCCGTCGGGCCCGCGTTCGAGGCGGACCCGGGCGGTCGAGTAGTCGTCGTGGCCCTCCGAGTAGGCGATGTTCTTGAACCCGACGGCGAAGCCGGTCGCCCGGACCACGTTGGCCGCCTCCGCCACGTTGCCGGCCCCACCCGGCAGCGACAGACGGTGGCCGGACCGAGCCGGCTCGGGGAGCTCGGCGCAGAGCCGGATCAGCTCCTCCAGGGGGGCGGCGCCGGTCACGCGCTGGCCGGTGATCAGCTGCTCGCCGCTGCGCAGCGCGTTCTTCAGGCGGAGCTGGACGGGGTCCATTCCCAGCCGGGCGGCGAGCGCGTCCATCTGTGACTCGTGCGCGAAGCAGGTCTGGACCGCGCCGAACCCACGCATGGCGCCGTTGGGAACGCTGTTGGTGCGAGCCGCGCCGCTCCAGACCAGGGCGTTCGGGACTCGGTAGGGACCGGCGCCGAAGCAGGCCGCGTTGGCCGTGACGGCGCCCGACGAAGAGGCGTAGGCGCCGCCGTCCAGGACGATGGTGGCGCGGACGAAGACCAGTGCGCCCGAGCGGTCCGCGCCCGTCGAGTACCACATCTGGGCGGGGTGCCGGTGGACGTGGCCGACGAACGACTCCTCGCGCCCGTACCACATCTTCACGGGCCTGCCGGTGCGCAGGGCCAGCAAGCAGGCGTGGATGTGGATGGACAGGTCCTCACGAGCGCCGAAGGCGCCGCCGACGCCCGCCAGGTGCAGTCGCACGGCGCCCGGCCGCAAGGCCAGGCAGGCCTCCACCTGTCCCAGATCGACGTGGAGTGCCTGGGTGGCGACGTGGAGGTCGACGCTTCCATCGCCGGCCGGGACGGCGAGGCCGGCCTCCGGGCCGAGTGGCGCCTGGTCCTGCTGGCCAAGCTCGTAGTAGCCGTCCACGACGACCTCGGCGCGAGCCTCCGGGTCTCCGCGTCGGATGAGCAGCTCGCGGAGCACGGAGCCGGCCCGGATCGCCTCGACCGGGTCGGTCAGGGCCGGGAGCAGCTCGTAGTCGGCCTCGATCGCGGCCGCCGCCCGGCGGGCCTGCTCGGGGTGGTCGGCGGCCACCACGGCCACCGGTTCGCCGGCATAGCGGACCTCCTCCCCCACACCGACCAGCACGGGCTGATCCGGAGGGTCATGGAGGCTGAACAGGCGAACGCCGGGCAGGTCGGCGGCGGTCAGCACGGCCCGGACGCCAGGCATCGAGATCGCCTGAGCGACGTCCAGCGAGCGGATCAGCGCATGGGCGTGCGGGCTGCGCAGGGTTTTGGCGTAGAGCATCCCCGGCGCGACCAGGTCGGACCCGAAGCTGAAGTCGCCGCGGACCTTGGCAGGCGCGTCTGGGCGCGGCACCGACTCCCCGACCCGCCCCCGGGTGCGCAGCTCAGGCATACAGCACTCCCAGCAGGCGGCGGCTGGCGGCCGCGACCTCCAGCGCCAGGGTGTCCTCGTCGGCGGTGAGCAGGCGGCCGCCGCGCACCACGACCCGCCCTTCGACCACCACCGCCTCCGCCCGCGAGGGCGGGTCGAGCGCCAGCGCGACGAAGGGGTCGGGGATCCCGCTCCGGCCCAGGTCGTCCGACCGGTAGAGGGCGACGTCGGCACGCTTGCCGACCGCCAGGGTGCCGCAGTCGGTGCGGCCCAGGACCGCGGCGCCGCCGGCCGTCGCCAGCCTCCAGGCCATCGCTGGGCTCAGGGCAGAGGCCGGCTCCGGCTGGCCGAGCATGGCGGCCCGCAGACGTGCCAGCAGCAGCGCCTGCCGGATCTCGCCGACCAGGTCGTAGTCCTCGTTGCTGGAGGCTCCGTCCACGCCCAGCCCGACCGGGACGCCGGCCGCCAGCAGGTCGGCGACCGGGCAGGCGCCCGCCCCCAGCCGCATGTTGCTGGACGGGCAGTGGGCGACGCCGGTGCCGTGGGCTGCCAGGCGCGCCATCTCGGCGGCCGAGAAGTGAACGCCGTGCGCGAGCCAGACGTTGCTGTCCAGCCAGCCGAACTCCTCGAGCAGGTCGAGCGGCCGCAGCCCGAACTTGGACACGCAGAACTCGTCCTCGTCGACCGTCTCGGCCAGGTGGGTGTGAAGGCGGACGCCGAGCTTGCGCGCCAGCTGGGCCGACTCCCGCATCTGCCGCTCGGTCACCGAGAAGGGCGAGCAGGGCGCGATCGTGACCCGGCACAGGGAGCCGGGCGCGGGGTCGTGGTAGCGGGCGACCAGCCGCTCGCAGTCGGCCAGGATGGCGTCGTCGTCCTCGACCAGCGAGTCCGGCGGCAGACCGCCTTGGGCCTCGCCCAGGCTCATCGACCCGCGGCAGGGCTGGAAGCGGATGCCGAGCTCGGCGGCGGCCTCGACCAGCGCCTCGAAGATGCCGGTCCGGCCGGCCGGGAAGATGTAGTGGTGGTCGGTGCTGAGCGTGCAGCCGGCCAGCAGGAGCCGGCCGATGCCGGCCCGAGCCGCCGCCCGGACCACCTCGGCGTCGAGCTCCGCCCAGACCGGGTAGAGGGCCTTCAGCCAGCCGAAGAGCCCATCGCCGTGGTTGAACCCGCGGGTCGCCTGTTGGTAGAGGTGGTCGTGCGAGTTGACCAGGCCGGGCACCGCCACGCAGTTGGGTAGGTCCAGCACCTCGCCTGCCTCGGGCAGCGGCCCGCTACCCATCTCCACGATCTCGCCGTTGCGGCTGCGCAGCCAGCCGCTCTCCAGGCGCTCGCCGCTGCCGGTGACGAGCAGGCCGGCGCGGACCACCAGGCTCACGCCCGCAGCTCCGCGGCCGCCCGCCGCGCCGCCTCGAAGATCCGCAGGTAGCCGGTGCAGCGGCAGAGGTTGCCGGAGAGCGCCTCGCGCAGCTCGTACTCGTCAGGGTTCCGGTTGCGGCGGAGGAGATCGGCGAGGGAGACCACGAAACCGGGCGTGCAGAACCCGCATTGAACGCCGCCGGCCTCGACCATGGCCCTCTGCACCGCGGCCGTGATCGGGTCGCCGGCCAACCCCTCGATGGTCACGATCTCCGAGCCCGCGGCGGCCGCGGCCAGGACCAGGCAGGCGCAGACCAGGCGACCGTCGAGCAGGACCGAGCAGGAGCCGCACTCGCCCTGCTCGCAGGCGTTCTTGGAGCCAAAGCGGCCGAGGCCCTCGCGGAGGAAATACAGGAGCGACTCGCCCTCCCACGCCTCCGCCTCCACCTCCTCGCCGTTGACGTGGAGGCGAAGGCTGCTCATGCCACCTCCCCGGTCCGCGCCAGCGCCCGGCGCGCCATCACCGCCACCACATGACGCCGGTAGATCGCGCTTCCGCGCTGGTCGTCGATCGGCCGCGCGGCCCCGGCTGCCAGCTCGCCGAAGCGCGCCGCGGCGGCCTGGCTCGGCCGCAGGGGCCGCTCCCAGCCCGACTCTTCGAAGAGGCCGCGAGCCAGGTCCTCCGCCTCCAACGCCCGGATGATGGTCGGGCCCACCGAGCCGAGAGCCACCCGGACCGCCTTGCGCGCGCGATCGACCACCAGCGCCAGGTTGGCGACCGCGATCACCATCGCATTGCGGGTGCCCGCCTTGAGGAAGGCCTGGGAGGGGCCGGCGTCCAGCCACTCCACCGCCTCGACCAGCTCGCCCGGCCGCCGCGCCGACTTGCGGGGGCCGAGCATGAACTCGGAAAAGGGCACCCGCCGCTCGCCGGCCGGGCTCCGCAGGATGACCTCGGCGTCCAGCGCCGCCAGCACGGGCAGGGTGTCGCCGGCAGGTGAGCAGGTGCCGAGGTTGCCGCCGATGGTGCCGGCGTTGCGGATCTGTGGCGAGCCGATGGTCCGGGCGGCCTGGACCAGCGCCGGGCTGTGCTCGCCGAGCGCGTCAAGGACGCGGGTGTAATCGACCCCGCCGCCGATCCGGACCCGCTCGCCAACGCTGGTGTCGCCGAGCTCGCTCAGGCCGCGGATCGAGACCACGTGCTCGGGCCGCTCGCGCCCGAAGTTGACACCCACCATCAGGTCCGTCCCGCCGGCCAGGAAGATGGCTTCGGGATCCGCCAGCGCTTCCTCCAGGCTCCTCGCGACGGTGACCTTCAATCCGCCTCCAGCGGAACCAGTTGGAAGCGCTTGACGTCCACCAGGCCGCGGTCGGTGATCTTGAGGTCGGGGATCACCGAGAGCGCCAGGAAGCTCATGGTCATGAACGGCGCCTGGATCGTCACCCCCATATCCAAGAGCATCCGCTCCATCGCCGTCAGGGTCCGGTCGACCTCGGCCAGGGGCCGGTCGCTCATCAGGCCGGCCACGGGCAGCGGCAGCTCGGCGACGATCCGGCCGGCCGACGCGATCACGATGCCTCCGCCGATCTCGCCGAGGCGGGTCACGCAGGCTGCCATGTCGGCGTCGTCTACGCCGATCACGACCACGTTGTGGGCATCGTGGGCGACCGTCGACGCGAAGGCGCCGCGCTGCAGCCCGACCTCCGTCGCGAAGCCGATTCCCACCCGCCCGGTGGCATGATGGCGCTCGACCACCGCGATCTTGACCAGGTCGCGCTCGGGGTCGGCGACCAGCTCGCCGTCAACGACGGTCGGCTCCATGAGCTCCGCACCGCTGAGCAGCTGGGAGGGGATGACGCGGATAACGCGCAGGAGGTGGCCGCCGCCGCTCACCTTGAAGGAGGCGGCGGTGACGGGCGCGGCGTTCATCGAGCGGCGGACCCAGTCGGGGACCGCAACCGGCGCGATCTCGCCCAGCGCGCGACCTCGCTTCAGGACCAGCCGGGGGCGGAAGCCGGCGAGGGCGTCGAAGAGGAGGAGGTCGGCCTGGTAGCCCGGAGCGATGGCGCCCAGCCGGTGCAGCCGGTGCTGGAGAGCGGCGTTGTGGGTGGCCATGACCAGGGCGTCCTCGACCGCGATCCCGTTCTCGACGGCGACCCGGACCATCTGGTTCAGGTGGCCCTCCTCGACGATGAAGTTGGGCTCGCGGTCGTCCGTGCAGAAGCAGCAGTTCTCCGGTCCGAACTGCTTGACCAGCGGTAGCAGGTCGACCAGGTTGCGGGCGATCGACGCCTCCCGGATCAGGATTCCCATGCCCAGGCGCCGCTTCTCCAGAGCCTCCTCGAAGGTGGTGGACTCGTGGTCGGAGCGGATGCCTGCCGCGACGTAGGCGTTGAGCTCGGGGCCGGTCACGCCGGGCGCGTGGCCGTCGACGTGGTCGCTGAGCGCGAGCTTGGCGAGCTCGCGCGGTGAGCCGGCGATGACGCCCGGGTAGTCCATCATCTCGGCCACGCCGATCACCCGCTTGCGCTTCAACAGCTCGGCCATCTGCTCCACCGTGAGCGGCCCGCGCGGGGACTCGAAAGCGGACGCGGGGACGCAGGAGGAGGCCATCACGTAGACCTCCAAGGGCAGGTCCTCGGTCGCGTCCAGCAGCCAGTGCACGCCCTCCGCGCCGAGCACGTTGGCCAGCTCGTGGGGGTCGGCGACAACGGTTGTGGTCCCCTGCGGCAGGACGGCCCTGGCGAACTCATCGACCATCAGCTTCGACGACTCGATGTGCATGTGGGCGTCGATGAAGCCGGGCGTCAGCCAGGAGCCTCCCCCGTCGATCACCTCCCGGCCCTGGTAGGAGCCGAGCCCGACGATCTCCTCGCCGACGATGGCGACGTCGGTGTCGAGCCACTCGCGCGTGAACACGGACAGCACGTGGCAGCCCTTGATGACCAGGTCGGCGGGGACGTCCCCCCTCGCTGCCGCTATCCCCTGCGCGTCGATCCCGACAGGATAGGACGACTCTTTCAAAATGCCTTCATGGCGAGTTTCACCCCGGCTCAGCTCGAGTACCTTTCCAGTCAGCGGCTCGGGCGCCTGGCTACCGTCGGCGAGGACGGGATGCCCCACGTCACCCCGACCAGCTTCCGGCACAACCCGGAGCTGGGCGTGATCGACGTCGGCGGGCGCGGCCTCGCGGCGAGCAAGAAATACCGCGATGTCGCGCGCGAGGGCCGCGCCGCGATCGTGATCGACGACGTGGAGCCGCCCTGGAAGCCGCGCGGGATCGAGATCCGGGGTCGGGCGGAGACTTCGCCAACCGGCGGCGAGGGCTCCGGGGGCCGCGGCTTCGACCCAGAGGTGATCCGGATCTGGCCGGACCGGGTCCGGGCCTGGGGGATCGACGACACCTAAGGGCGCCACTGCCGGCTTTCGCCGCCATCAGTAGGCCCCGAAAGGCGTCCCTGCCGGCACTCGCCGCCGCAACCACCCCTAGAATCGAGTCGCGCTGAATTGGTGCATGCGGGAGTAGCTCACCTGGCAGAGCGCGACCTTCCCAAGGTTGAGGTAGCGGGTTCGAGTCCCGTCTCCCGCCCCATTAGCCCTTTTCCGCGCCGATCTGGGGGTCCCGGCTACTCCCGCTCCATGACCCCGTGCGGCTCGGCCGGCACCTGTTCGACCGTCTCCCGGACCAGGCGCGCGTACTCCTCGAGCAGCTCGTCGGCTCGGGCGGGGTCCTCCGCGGAGGTGATGACGTGGTACTGCGGATGGTCGGGATCAGGCACCACCAGCGCCCAGCCCCCCTCGGCGAAGACCTTCACCCCGTCGGTCAGGTCCACCCGGTCGCGGAGGTGGCGCTCCATGACCGTGCGCATCACCCGGCCCTTCGCCTCCCAGGGACAGAACAGGACCTCGTGCCGATAGCCGACCTGTGGGAGGTCCTGGCGCACCCGGTGTAGGGAGAGACCGGTCGCCGCCATCAGCTCCAGGGCGCGGGCGGTCGTGAAGAGGGCGTCGAAGGCGACCCCGAAGTGGGGCCAGGCGTAGCCGCCCTGACCGTCGGAGGCCAGCACCGTCTCCTTGTGCTGCGCGGTGCGCAAGACGGCGCCGGGCGTCATCTTGGCCGGCATGAAGCGGCCGCCGTAGCGCTCGGCGATCATCGCGAAGGTGATCGAGGAGGAGGCCGGCCCGACCACCATCCCCGGGTGCTGACCCAGCTGCATCTCGGCCAGCACTGCAAACGCGGTCACGTGGTCGAGCACCTCGCCCTTCTCGTCGATCAGGAAGCAGCGCTCACCGGGCGAGTCGATGAAGACGCCCATTCGCGCCTTGACCGCTCTCACGATCACGCCTATCTCCTCGAGCCGGGCCCGGAAGGCGTCCGCGCCCTGCGGCGTGACCGGCGGTTCGATGGACGCGTTGAGCGGGATGACCGAGCAGTTCATCTCCTCCAGCACACGGCCCAGCGCGGTCGCGGAGACCCCGTTGTCGTAGTCGACCAGGACCTTGAAGCCCGCCGGCCGCACCAACTCCAGGTCGAGCTTGGAGAGGAGGTCGTCCACGTAACGGTCGACGACGCCGGACGGATAGGAGATGTTGCCCATCTCGTAGTGGCCGACGCGGCGGATGTCCTCCCGGAAGAAGAGGTTCTCGAGCTTGCGCTCGTTCCGCTTGTCGAGGTCGAGGCCCTGGTTGTCGAAGATCCGGATGTCCACCGAGCGGGCGTCGAGTGGCGAGTTCTGCACGTGCAGGGTGGCGGCGGCGCGAGCATGACGCGCGAAGTGACGCGCGTTGGGGATGGTCAGGGCGGAAAGGTCCGCGATGTTGGCGCCCGAGCTCAGCAGGCCCGCGATCAGCGCCCGCTTGATCATCCGCGCCGCGCGCGACCAGTCCCGGCTGATGGCGATCGTCGAGCCCCGCGCGGAGAGCCCGCCGATGGCGGCCCCGAGCTTGGCCGCGAACTCGGGCGTGAACTCGATGTTGGAGAGGCCCGTGAGCCCGTAGGAGGTGAACAGCCCTCGCTTCCAGGAGCCCGCCCAGATGATCGACTCGTTGACCACGGCGCCGGCCTCGATCTCCTTGTTGGGCCAGATCTTGACGCCGGGGTTGACGATCGAGCCGGAGCCGATCACCACCTCGTCGCCGATCACCGAGCCTTCCTCGAGGAGGCTCGAGTTTTTCAGCCGCACCGCCCGGCAGACCACCGATCCGCGCAGGCGGCAGTTCTCGCCGACGTAGACGTGGTTCCAGATGATCGAGTTCGAGACCTTGGTGCCGTAGTCGATGGTGGTGTCGTCGCCGATCACGGCCGGCCCGTTGATCCAGACGCCCGGCATCAAACGCGTCGCGGAGCCGATCAGCGCCGGACCCTCGATGCGGGCGTCCGGCGAGACGTCCGCGTCCTCCGCGATCCAGACCGCGTCGCCGCGGCGCACACCGGGGATCTGGACGGCGACCTTACCCTCCAGGCAGTCGAAGTTCGCCTTCAGATAAGAGGCGTGGCTGCCCACGTCCTCCCAGTAGCCGTCCGCCACCCAGCCGAAGACCGGCTCGCCCTCCTTCAGCAGCTTCGGGAAGACGTCGGCTGACCAGTCCGTGACCTCGCCTGGCTTGAAGTAGTCGAAGACCTCCGGTTCCAGGATGTAGATACCGGTGTTGGCCAGGTCGCTGAAGACCTCGCCCCAAGATGGCTTCTCCAGGAAGCGCTGCACCGCGCCGTCGTCGTCGACGACCACGACGCCGTACTCGAGCGGGTTGGGGACGGGCTTCAGCACGATCGTCGCCAGCGACTTCCGCTGCCGGTGGAAGCGCACCGCGGCGGTCAGGTCGATGTCGGTCAGGGCGTCGCCGCTGATGACCAGGAAGGTCTCCTTCAGCTGGTCCTCGGCGAGCCGCACCGAGCCCGCGGTGCCGAGCGGCGAATCCTCGACCGAATAGGCCAGCGAGACACCCGAGTCGGAGCCGTCGCCGAAGTAGTTGCGGATGCTTGCCCCGAGGTACTGGACGGTCGCCACCACCTCTCGCAGGTGGTGCTTGCGGAGCAGCAGCAGGATGTGCTCCATGATCGGCCGCCCGGCAACCGGGACCAGGGGCTTGGGCCGCATGCTGGTCAGGGGGCGCAGTCGGGAGCCCTCACCCCCGGCCATGACCACCGCCTTCACCCCACTATCCTAGGTTGGCTTGCTCGACGAACTCCGCTCGCTCGCTCTCAACCTCCGCTGGGGTTGGGAACCTCGAATCCGGAAGGTGTTCGAGACCTTGAGCCCCGAGCTCTGGGCGGAGACACGCCACAACCCGATCGTGGTCCTCAACCGGCTCGGCGAAGCCGGGGTCGCCGCCGTCGCCGAACGCGAGGATTTCCTGAGGGTCCTCGAAGACGCCCGCAACGCTACCCGCGAGTACCAGGAGCGACGCCCGCCCTTCTTCGACGCCCGCGCCCCCCTCGTGATCGGCTATTTCTCGCTGGAGTTCGGCCTCGCCGAGTGCCTGCCCATCTATTCGGGCGGGCTGGGAATCCTGGCCGGCGACCACCTGAAGGCGTCCAGCGACCTGAACCTGCCCCTGGTCGGGGTCGGCCTTCTCTACCGCTGGGGGTTCGGGCGGCAGCGGATCACCGCCGAGGCCCAGCAGTCGGAGGTGTACGTCGAGAACAAGGCCGAGGACCTGCCGATCCGGCTCGTCGAGGGCGACGGCGGGGCGCCGCTCCGAGTGACGGCGCCGATCGGCGGCGAGTCCGTGCAGATCGGCGTCTGGCGCGTGCAGGTCGGCCGCATCCCGCTCTTCCTGCTCGACACCGACCTGGAGGAGAACCCGCCCCACCTGCGCACCATCACCGATCGCCTCTACGTGCCCGAGCCGGACCGGCGGCTGCGCCAGGAGATCGTGCTCGGGATCGGCGGGATGAGGGCGCTGAAGGCGCTCGGCATCGCGGCCACCGTGTTCCACATGAACGAGGGCCACTCCATGCTGGTCGGCGTCGAGCGCATCAGGGAGCTGCGCAACGAGCGCCAGCTGACCTTCGAGGAGGCGCGCCTGGTGGCGCGGGCGGGCATCGTCTTCACCACCCATACCCCGATCGCGGCCGGCAGCGATTACTTCGAGCCGGGCCTGGTCTGGGACCTGCTGGGGCCCTACCTGAGCCAGACCGGCCTCAGCTTCGAGCGCTTCATGGACCTCGGCCGCGAGAAGCCGGGCGATCCGCGGGCGCCGCTGGTCTCGACCTACCTCGCCCTGCGCCTGTCCGACGTCAGCGTCGGGGTCTCCCGCCTCCACGGCGCGGTCAGCCGCCGGCTCTGGCGGGAAGCCTGGCCGGGCATCAAGGAAGCGCACGTCCCGATCGGCTCGGTGACCAACGGGGTCCACCTCCCGACCTGGGTCTCGGAGGAGATCGCCTCCCTGCTCCGCGAGTGTGTCGGCCCCGACTGGTGGGAGCTCTTGGCGACCGACCCGCGCTGGTCGGCGATCGACCAGATCCCCGACGAGCGCCTCTGGGCCACGCACCTGAAGCTCTGCGAGAGCCTGGTCGGATATGCCACCGACCGGGGCGGCGAAGCGCTCGAACCCGACGCCCTGACGATCGCCTTCAGCCGCCGCTTCACGCCCTACAAGCGGGCGACGCTGCTGCTCCAGGACCGGGAGCGCCTGGCCAAGCTGGTCAGACACCCGGACCGGCCGGTCCAGTTCGTCTTCTCCGGCAAGGCCCACCCCGCCGACTCGCCCGGGAAGGCCCTGCTGCACGACATCGTCGAGCTGGCGCGCACCGAGCCGCGGGTGACCTTCCTGGAGGACTACGACATCGACGTGGCCCGGCACCTGGTCCAGGGCGCCGACGTCTGGCTCAACAACCCGCGGCGGTTCCTGGAGGCGAGCGGGACCAGCGGCATGAAGGCGGCGGCCAACGGCGTGCTCAACCTGAGCGTCCTGGACGGCTGGTGGGACGAGGCGTACGGGCCGGACGTGGGCTGGGCGATCCCCTCCGGCGCCACCATCGATCGCCAGGCGACCGACGACCAGGCGGAGGCGGAAGCGCTCTACCGGGTGCTCGAGAGAGACCTTGTGCCCGCCTATTACCAGCGGGACGCGGCCGGGATCCCGCGCCGCTGGGTGGCCATGATGCGGGCCTCGATCCGCCGCCTCGCGCCGGAGTACAGCGCCGGCCGGATGGTGCTCGACTACTTCGCCGACGCCTACGCGCCGGCTGCCCGCCGGGTGCAGCAGCTGCGGCTGCTCCCCGACTGGGGAGGCTAGGCCGCCGCGGCTGTCGCCTGGTTCCGGGGCAGGTGGACCCGGAAGGTCGAGCCGGCGCCGAGCTCGCTCTCGAGGGTGATGGTGCCGCCGTGCAGCTCCACCAGTGACTTGCTTAGGGATAGTCCCAATCCGGTTCCCTCGGCATTCTTGTCCCGCCCGTTCACCAGCTGCTCGAACTTCTCGAAGATCCTGGCCTGGTCCTCCTTGGCGATGCCCACGCCCGTGTCGGTGACGCTGATGGTCACCATGTCTTCGTCCGCTTCCGCGGTGACTGTGACCTCGCCTTCGCCGGGCGTGAACTTGACGGCGTTGGAGAGCAGGTTCAACAGCACCTGCCGGAGCCGGACGGGGTCGGCGATGAGCTGGAGGTCGTCCGCGACCGAGCTGCGCACGCGGATGCCCTTCGCGGCCGCCAGCGACTCAATCGCCAAGAGCGTCGGTTCCACGACCTCCGCCAGGCGCAGCGGAGTGCGGTCCAGCTGCATCCGACCCGCCTCGATCTTGGAGACGTCGAGGATCTCGCTGACCATGTCGAGCAGGTGCTGCCCCGACTGGTGGATGTTGGCGAGGTAGCGCGCGGTGCGCTCCGACTGGAGGGCCGGGTCGGCGCTCTTCATAAGCAGCTCCGAGAAGCCCAGGATGGAGTTCAAGGGTGTCCGTAGCTCGTGGCTCATCCCGGCCAGGAACTCGCTCTTGAGGCGCCCGGCACGCTCGAGCTCGACGTTGGTGGTCCCCAGGGTGTGAAGGAGGCGGGCCGCCTGTACTGCAGCAGCCACGAAGGGGCCGGCCACCTCGGCCTGGTGGAGGTCGATGGAGTCGAACGCCCGCTCGCCGACCAGCCGCATGAAGGTGGCCACCCCGAGCATTTGACCTCCTGAGACCAGGGGCATCGAGAGTACGGGGCCCAGGCCCCAGCGCCGGAGGTTGGAATCCCATTCGGGTTCGCTCAGGTCGCCCAGGATCGGATGCCGCGTCGCCAGCGCGCGACCACCGGGCGAGTAGTCGGGCAGGGCGTCTCCGGCTGTGACGAAGTGGTGCGGCTCGGAGACCGCAACCCTGGGCGCGCCGTCCTCGAGCAGGCTGATCACCACCTCGTCGGCGCCAAACAGGGTCAGCAGGCGGGGTACTGCACTGTCGATGATCCGTGCGACGTCGACCTCGCTGCTCATCTCGGCCATCGCCGCCGAGAGGAGCAGCCGGTTGCCCTCTGCCTCGCGCCATTTGGCCAGTGCCCGGGCGAGGTCGCCGACCTCGTCCCGTTTGCTCAGCCAGGGGATGGCCAGCTGCTCCCCACCGGCAAGAGCGGTGGCGGTCCGCACCAGGGCGCGGAGCGGGCTGAGCGTGGAGCGGATGAAGAGGCCCACCAGCACCAGCAGCAGGGCGACGCAGATCACCGCCGCGACGGCCGTGCCGATCGCCTGGACCCGAGACTGCTCGCGCGCCGCGGCAAGGGAGTCGGCCGCATCACGACTCGCGTCGGAGTCGACCGGCGCCAGGACCGCCAGGAAGTCATCGAAGAGGTACTTGCCCTGCAGCGAGGTGGCCGGCTCGGGCTGGACCGCGCCGGCGGCCAGCGCGTCGCGGCGCGCGGTCGCCCAGGCCTGCCAGGCACTGATCGCAACCTTGAGCCGGCCGAGGTCGGCGAGGTCATCGTTTTGAGCGTTCTGCTGGATCTTGGTCAGCAGCGGCGGGATGGCGGTGCTGCCGTCCTCCTCCAGGAAGCGCGGATCGTGCGTGTAGGCGTACCCGGCCAGCCCGGCTTGCTCGCTCTTGATCGCCGCGTACAGGTCGGCGAGGTCCAGCTCACGCGTCCGCGCCTGGTCCGCTTGCGTGTACATGGAGGCCGAGGCGGCGTCCAGGTAGACGACTCCGCTGCTGGCCAGGGTGGCCGCGAGGACCAGGATCCCTGCGAGCAGCATGGCCTGGGCATGGAGCGTGTAGAACCTGGTGGCGAGACTTCGGAGCAGCCTCATCTCAGGCTGCCGCCCCCAGTGAGCAGACGACGTCGGCCAGGAAGAGCCGGACCAGCGCCGGGTCCCATTGCGTGCCGGATCCCTCGGCGAGGCGCTCGGCGGCAGCCGAGATCGTCAGCGCGGAGCGGTAGGGCCGCTCGCTGACCATGGCGTCGAAGGCATCGCAGACGGCCAGGATCCGGGCCGCCAGGGGAATCCGGTAGCCGGCCAGGCCGTCGGGATAGCCACCGCCGTCGTAGCACTCGTGGTGGTGGCGGACGATCGGGACCAGCCGGCGGGCGGACTTGAGCGGGGCGATGATCTCGCCTCCCACGACCGGGTGCAGGCGGACGAGCGCCCGCATCTCGCCGTCGAGCGGGCCGTCGTCGAGCAGCACCCGGTCGGGGAGCCCGATCTTGCCGATGTCGTGGACCAGGCCACCCTGGTAGAGGTCGTCGAGGTCCAGCCCTTCCAGCCCCGCGGCGCGGCCGAGGGTGAGGGCCAGCGAGGCGACCCGGCTCGAGTGCTCGCGGGTGTAGGGGCTGCGCGCGTCGAGCGCCAGGGCCAGGGAGGCCACGATCTGTTCGGCGGTGTCCATCCGGTCGCGGACCAGCTTGGCTTTCAGGAGCGAGCTGACGCGGGCCTCCAGCTCGGAGATGGCGACGGGCTTCAAGAGCAGGTCGTCAGCCCCGGCGTTGAGGCCGCGGACGCGGTCCTCGAGCTCGCCGCGGGCGGTGACCAGGACGACCGGCATCAGCCGGGTGCCCGGCTGCGACTTGATCGCCCGGCAGACCTCGAGCCCGCTGAAGCCGGGCATGGTCACGTCGAGCAGCACGAGGTCTGTTCGCGAAAGTTCGAGGGCGCGGAGCGCGGAGCGGCCGTCGCAGACCAACTCCACCTGGCAGCCGATCTGCTCGAGCTGGCCTGCAAGGAGCTCGCGGTTGGCGGCGATGTCGTCGACGACCAGGACGCGGGGGGCCGTGCCGGTCATGCCACTTCCTCGCAGTCGGAGTCGTGCGAGGTCGGTGCCGCCGGCAAGGTCAGCGTGAAGGTGCTGCCTTGCCCGGCCACGCTGGCGACTGCGATCGAGCCTCCCATCAGCGTCATCAGGCCGCGGCTGAGCGCCAGGCCAAGCCCGGTGCCGGTCTGGCTGCGAGTCTGCTCGTTGTCGACCTGGACGAACTCGTCGAAGATGGCCGACAGCTGCTCCTGCGGGATGCCGATGCCGGTGTCGCGAACCTCGACCTGCACGCCGCCGGGGGTCAGCCGGCAGCTGACGCTGACGCTGCCCTCGGCGGGGGTGAACTTGATCGCGTTGGAGAGAAGGTTCAGGAGCACCTGGGTCAGGCGCCGCTGGTCGGCAAGGGCGGTCGCGCCGCAGTGAGCGTCGATGACCTCGAGGCGGATGCCCTTGGCGCCGGCGATCGGAGCCATCTTCTCGACGGCGCCGGCCACCGCCTCGCCGACTGCCAGGGGCTGGATCTCAGCCGTCATCTGGCCGGCCTGGATCTTGGAGAAGTCGAGCACGTCGTTGACCAGCTCCAGGAGCAGCTGACCGCTCTGCCGGATGTTGTGCACGTAGCGCGACTGGCGGTCGCTGAGGGTGCCCAGCTCCTTGCTCTCGAGCAGCTCCGCGAACCCGAGCACGGAGTTCAGCGGGTTGCGGAGCTCGTGGCTCATGCCGGCGAAGAAGCGGCTCTTGGCCAGGCTCTCGGCGCGGGCGAGGTCCGCGTCCTTGGCTTCGGTGATGTCCAGCACGACGCCCTGGTAGAAGGCCTCCTGCTCGGAGTTGCCCTGGACCTTCCGGGCATGGTCGCTGAACCAGCGTTGCTGTCCGTCCTTGCGGATCAGGCGGTACTCCGTCTTGACCGGCTCGCCGGTTGCGGTCCCCTCCGCGAAGTCGCGGATGACGCGCTCGCGGTCGTCGGGATGGACCTGGCTGAGCCAGAGCTCAGGATGCTCGAGGTGCTCAGCAGCCGTGTAGCCGGTGAGCTCGAAGGCCCGCGAACTGATGAAGTGCGTGCGCATGAAGTCGAGGGCACAGGCATAGACGTAGCCGGGCAGCCCGTCGACGAGGCCACTGAAGCGCTGCTCGGAGAGGTCGTCGGTGGCCTGCCCGGCGGCGGCGGAGATGTCGGCCAGCGCGCCCGCCGGCACCTCGAAGAGCGATTCCCCGGCCGCCAGGGCAGCAAGAGCCTGGAGCAGGTCGCGGCTGCGGTCGGCCTTGGTCAGGTAGCCCTGGGCGCCGGCTCGGATCATGCGCCAGACATTGCCGCTGTCGTTGTAGGCGGAGTAGGCGACCACGCGCGTCCGGCTGGAGATCTGCCGCAGCGCCACCGCCAGTCGCTCGCCACCGCCATCGGGCATCTCGACGTCGATCAGCGCGAGGTCGGGGGGCTCGATCAGCGCCGCCGCGATGGCGCCGGCGACCGTGTCGACCACGCCGATCAGCTCAAAGGCAGGATCGCTGGCGATCAGGTCGCTGACCGCGCTCCGCAGGTGGCGGTCGTCGTCGACGACCAGGATCCGGATCGGAGCGGTGAGCTCCGGCGGCAGCGCACGCATTATCGACCGCTCCCTCCGGTCACGACATCCCGAAGGATGTCGAGCAGCTGGCCGCCATGGACACCTTTGGTCAGGTAGGCGACCGCACCGGCGGCCACCATCGCCTCCTCCGAGGCCTTCTCCGGCTCGGCGGAGAGGGCGACCACCTTGGTCTTGGGCGAGCACGCCGAAATCTCCCTCAAGACCCGTAGACCGCCGCCCTTGGGCATACGGACATCCACGATCGCGGCGTCGGGGAGGCGATCGCAGCCGAGGGCGACCGCCTCCTCCGCGTCTTTGGCCACACCGACCACCTTGAAGGCCGGCTCGCTCGCAACCAGGTCCGCCAGCGCCTCGCAGACGAGTTCGTCGTCGTCCGCGATCAGCACCGTCCACACGCGTCCTCGAGTCATGCCCACAGGCTGGGCTCACGGAGAGTCGCGGTCGTCCACCAGACGAGTGAAAGTCCCTACCCCAGTTGGGGTATCAGCCCAGCTCCTGGGCCAAACCGGCCTCGATCGCGTGCACGACAGCCTCCAGCTTGGTTCGGGCGTCCAGCTTTTCGAGGATCCGCTTGACGTGGGTCCGCACCGTCTCGTAGCTGATGTGGAGGGCGGCGGCGATGTCGCGGTTGTCCGCGCCGTGGATCATCAGCCGGAGGATCTCCTTCTCGCGGAGGGTGAGGTCGCCCAGTAGGCGGCTGCGCTGCACCTCCTCGCGGGCCAACCGGCGCTGACTGCGGAGCAGGGCCGCGAGCCGGCCCGGCGGGATGAGCATCTCACCGGCCGCGGCGCCCCGGACGGCTCCGACCAGCTGGTCGCCGGGCGCCGACTTGGTGAGGTAGCCGCTGGCCCCCGCCTCGAGGGCGGCGAGCATCGTCTCCTCCGAGTCGTCGGCGCTCAGGAAGAGGATGGCCGCGTCCGGCGCCTTGGAATGGATGCCGATCGCAGCTTCGGCCCCGGTCCCGTCCGGGAGCCGCCAGTCCAGCAGCACGACCTCGGGCAGCAGCGCGGCGGCGGCTGCCACCGCCTCCTTCACGCTCCCGGCTATGCCCCTGACCTCGAGGTCGAGCTCGGCTGAGAGGAGCGCCGCCAGCGCCTCGGCCACGACCCGGTGGTCCTCCACGACCAGGACCGAGATCCGTTCAGCCACGAGCCGGTCCGGTCTACCGGGTCAGGGCCGCCTCGGGCATCAGCCCGGCGTCCCTGGGAACCCAGAAGCGGAGCTTGGTTCCCGACCCCACGATGCTGGTCAGCTCCAGCCGGCCGCGGGCCATCTCGGCCCGCTCGCGCATCGCGGCGAGCCCGAGGTGCCCGGCGCGCGGCTGGACCTGGTCCACCTCGAAGCCGACTCCATCGTCCTCCACGCTGCCACCGTAGCCGCCCTCCGCGGTCTCCAGCCGGACCTTCACCGTGTTGGCCTTGGAGTGCTTGCGGACGTTCGTGAGCGACTCCTGGATGATCCGGAAGAGGATGGCGCGGGTCTCCAGCGGCGGCTCCTCGGAGAGCTTGGATTCGAGCTTGCCGACGATCCCCGAGTCCACCTGGAGCTGATCCAGGTAGGTCCGCACCGCGGCCGCCAGGCCGTCTCGCTCGAGGGCCGGGGGACGGAGGTCGAACATCAGGTTCCGAAGCCTCTGGATCGCCAGCTGGACGGTGTCCTCGAGCTTCTTCAGGGTTTCCAGCTGCTTCTCATCAGTGAGCTGGCGGCGCAGGAGCTGGAGCCGGAGGCCGGCGGCGGTGATGGCCTGGATGGTGTCGTCGTGGATGTCGGAGGCGATCCGGAGGCGCTCCTCTTCCTGCGCCCTGACCAGGTGAGCCAACAGCAGCTCGCGCTCCGACCGCTTGCGGGCGGTCACGTCCCGGACGTGGGCCACCCCCAACCCGCCTTCGGGCGACTGGAGCGGCGTCAGGCTGATGTCGACCGGGAACTCGCTGCCGTCCTTGCGCCGGCCGAACAGCTCCAGCCCGGCGCCCATCGGGCGCGGCTGGGGCCGGGCCAGGTAGCGGCTCCGGTGGCCGACGTGCACGGCCCGGAAGCGCTCCGGGAGCAGCATCTCGATCGCCTTGCCGAGGAGCTCCCCGCGACCGTAGCCGAAGAGCATCTCCGCCTGGCCGTTGACCTGCTGGATGACGCCCGCCGCGTTGATGATCACCATCCCGTCCGGCGAGGACTCGACCAGGTCTCGAAAGCGCTCGTCGACCTTGCGCAGGGTGTCCTCCGAACGGCGGCGCTCGGTGATGTCCCGGATGGCCGCGACGGCGTATGAGCCCTTGGCGGTCTCGACCGGGCTGAGGCTGATGTCGACGGGGAACTCGACGCCGTCCTTGCGGCGGCCGAAAAGGGAGAGGCCGAAGCCCATCGGACGGGTTTGCGGGTCGGCGAAGAACTTGGAGCGGTGGGCGACGTGGGTCTTCGACAGGCGCTTGGGGAGCAGCAGCTCGATCTTGCTGCCGAGAAGCTCGGCCCGCGTGTAGCCGAAGAGCCGCTCGGTCTGCTCGTTGACGATCTCGATCCGTCCTTCCGGGTCGACCATCACCATGGCGTCCGGCGCCGCCTCCAGCATCCGGCGGGAGAGCTCGACACCGGGCAGGGGCACTGGCAATTCGCGCTCGGCGCCAAGGTCGACAAAGCCGAGGACGGCCTCCGGCTCGGTTCTTCCCGGCAGCGTCCCGATCTGCACCTCGGCGGGGAACTCCGACCCGTCCGCCCGGAGGCAGCTGAGCCCCGAGAGCTGAGCGGAGCCCTGGGCAGAGGGACGCAGCTTGCGACCGTGGGCGCGACGGGAGCGGGCGGAGAGCAGTTGGTCGACCGGCCGGCCGAGGATCGCCTCCGCATCGGTGCGGAACATGTCCAGGAGACGCCGGTTGGCGAGCAGGACGGTGCCCTGGGCGTCGACCAGCGCGACCCCGGCCAGCGACGCCTCCAGCATCGCGCTGGCCCGCTCCTCCGCCCTCTGGCGGGCGTGCTCGCGCTCCCGCCTGCCGGCCGCATCCTCGCGGAGGGTGACCATCATCGCCTCGGCGAGGTCGGCGGACATGCTGAACTGCCCGCGGGCCGCGCGCCGGATGGCGTCGACGATCTCCTCGTTGGGGACGCCCTTGAGCAGGTACGCGTGCACCCCGTTGCGGAGCATCTCGGCCACCACGGCGCGGTCTTCGAGGGCCGAGAGTGCGATCAGCCGTGTCTCCGGCGACAGGCGTCGAATCTCCGCGGCCGCCAGAGCGCCGCCGCCGCCCGGCATCCGGACGTCCAGCAGCGCAACCACCGGCTGGTGTTCGGTCGCGAGTCGAACGGCCTCCTTCGCGTCGACAGCGACCGCGACCAGGTCGAGGTCCGGCTCGGCGCCCAGCACCTCCATGAGGGCCTCGCGCACCAACTCGTCGTCATCCGCGACAAGGACCGTTATGGGCTGCCGCAATTCGCCCGGCCCTCCTTCGGAGGCGAGCATACGCGCGGGGTCACCCGTGTAAAGGACTTAGGTTGCGCTTCAGGGCAGCCGCTGTTAACCGACGAGGCCGGCGGGCAAGACTCCTCGGCGGTCGCGGTTGGAGACGATGGCAGTGCGATAGAGCTCGACGTAGCGGCGCGCCGACTGGCCCCAGCTGACGTCCTGCTGCATATCGCGGCGGACCAGCTCCTCCCAGGTCTCCCGGTGGCGGTAGGTGGCGGCCGCGCGCACGACGGCGGCGAAGAGCTGCCAGGGGTCGTACTGCTCGAACACGAAGCCCGTCCCTTCGCCGGTGGCGGGATCGAAGTCGCGGATGGTGTCGACGAGGCCCCCGGTGGCCCTCACCACCGGGATCGTACCGTAGCGCATGCCGATCAGCTGACCCAGCCCGCAGGGCTCCACCCGGGAGGCCATCAGCACCATGTCGGCACCGCCGTAGATCAGCTGCGCGAGGTGGTGGTCGAACCCGATCGACGCGGACACCTGCTCGGGGTGCTGGGCCGCCAGGTAGCGGAGCATGTCCTCGTAGCGCCGCTCGCCCGCGCCCAGGACCACGAACTGGAGCCCGTGGGCGACGATGGCGGGCAGCGCCTGCTCCACCAGGTCGAGGCCCTTCTGGTCGTAGAGGCGGGAGATCATGGCGATGACCGGGGCGTCCGATTCCGCCAGGCCGAGCACCGCGCGGAGATCCGTCTTGTTCAATTTCTTGGCGGTCGGCTCGGCGGCCGAGTAGTGGTGGGGCACGGCCGGGTCGCGCTCGGGGTCGAAGAGCTCGATGTCGATGCCGTTGACGATGCCGTGCAGCTTGTGCGCGTGGCGGCTGAGGAGGGCGTCCATGCCCTCGCCGAACTCCGGCCGCTGGATCTCCTGGGCGTACCGCTCGCTGACCGTGTTGACGATGTCGGCGAAGTGGATGCCCCGGCCGAGGAGGTTGACGATGTCGTCCAGGTGCGACACCCCGACCTTCAACAAGCCCCAGCTGTCGAGTCCGGCCAGGACCAGCGAGCCGAACCCGAAGATGCCCTGGAAGGCAAGGTTGTGGATGGTCAGGACGGTCGCGATCCGGGACAGCTCCTGGTCGTCGACGTAGAGCATCTCGAGCAGGTTGGGGACCAGCGCCGTGTGCCAGTCGTTGACGTGGATGACGTCAGGCATGAAACCCAGCGGCCGCAGCATCGCCAGCAGCGCGCGGTTGAAGTAGATGAAGCGCGCGTCGTCGTCGCCGAAGCCGTAGATGCCATCCCGGTCGTAGAACTGGGGACAGTCCACGAAGTAGATCGGGACCTCGCCCAGCCGCCCCTCCAGGATCGTGCAGGGCACGGACTGCGCGCCGAGCGGCACCTGCAGGTTCTGCAGCACCGGTTTCAAGCCGTGCAGGTCGGGGTTGATCTGCCGGTAGCGGGGCATCACCACCCGCACGTCCTGTCCCAGCCTGCGCAGCTCCTTGGGCAGGGCGGCGGCGACGTCGGCGAGGCCTCCGGTCTTGGCGAAGGGGGTGACCTCGGAGGCGGCCAGCAGGATTTTCATCGGCTCCCGCGAGGGATCGGCGCCGAGAACCAGCGGGCCCGGCACCCGGAGGCCGAGAGAGCCGCTGGGCGGCACCCGTTCCAGCTCCTCGCCACCGCGGCCGACCGCGACCGCCAGCTCGAGGGACTCGCCCGCGCCCTTGGCGAAGACGCTGAAGGGGATCGAGAGCGCCAGCGCGCCGTCGGCCGGCAGCTCGGCCTCGTAGACGGGGTCGCCGTACCGCTTCCAGCCGCCGATCCGGTGGACCGCCAGCCAGGCCGAGCCGGGGTCGAAGCGGACCTCGGCGGCGTAGCCGGGCTCGAAGCCGAGGTCGCCGGCAG
>Ga0209577_10001699_pt1 | contig 21728 bp, 16 predicted proteins | sample GraSoiAngelo_109_FD_185874 | JGI IMG/M metagenome (GOLD analysis project Ga0209577, IMG submission 185874) | Grasslands soil microbial communities from the Angelo Coastal Reserve, California, USA - 14_0903_12_20cm (SPAdes) (version 2) | ecosystem: Environmental > Terrestrial > Soil > Grasslands...
ACGAGCGGAGCAGCGATACCAAAACTGGAGTACGTTCCTACCACAATCCCTACCACCAGGGCAAAGGAGAAAGCACGAAGCACCTGGCCGCCCATCAGGAACAGGACGAGCACGGTAAGGAAAGTCAGACCGCTGGTCAGGATCGTTCGCGAAAGAGTCTGATTGATGGACTTGTTGACCACGTCCGCAAACGATTCCTTGCGCAGCAAGCGGTTGTTCTCACGGATGCGATCGAAGATGACAATCGTGTCGTTCATGGAATAACCGACGAGGGTGAGCAAAGCCGCGATGACCGTCAGCGAAATCTCGAAGTGCAGCAACGAGAAAAACCCCAAAGTGATCAGCACGTCATGAAAAACGGCCAAAACCGCGGCGGCTCCGTAAACCCACTCGAATCGAAAGGCAATATATACCAGCATACCGCCCAAAGCATAGAGGGTAACGAAAATCGCCTGTTTGCGAAGCTCGGCGCCAACCTTGGGGCCGACGACTTCAACGTTGCGAATGGCGAAAGGCCCGAGAGCATAGTTGCTTTTCAGGGCCACGAGGACCGGCGCGGTCACACCATCGACTTTCGAGAGGTCGTCGAAATTAGTGAGCACGCCGTTGGAGTTCTTGTCGCGGTAGTCGAGTAGTCTTCTGGCGAGCTGTTGGTAACGATCACCGGCGTTGGCGGAAAGGACCAGCGGATCCTTCTCCGTAAGGACCGCGGCAAGCGAGGAAGGTGTTGCGGAATTGAAATCGGCCTTGTTCGATCCAGAAACTGCGTAGGTGACGTTCAACGCGCTCAGCACTTTCTCCCTGCTGGCTTGGAGAGTCTGCTCATCCTGGCCTTTGCCTTCCACAAAGATCAGCACCTCGTTAGAATTGGGATTGCCGATATCACTTACACTCTGGATTTCAGTGTTGCCGAGCCCCTGGGCTGCGAGACCGCTACGAAGCTTGTCAACATTGGGACGCTGGGCGAAGCGCACATCCACGTTGGTGCCGCCTTTGAAGTCGATCCCGTAACGCAGACCGCCTTTGAAGAAAATCGATGTCCACCCAGCGAGGAGAAGAATGCCACTTAAGACAAAGAAATACTTGGCTTTGCCCATCCAGTCGATGTTGGGCTGCTTGAAGAGCTCGATCATGCGGCCTTTACTTCCCTTTCTTAGACACCCAGAGGAGGAGGAAGGTTCCCAGCCGAAAGCCACCTACCCTAGCGCAGAGGAATCCATGCCCCCAACCCACTCCCCACTCGTTTGGATTCGAATGGGACGCTCGCCCCAGAAGTCCTAGTACGCCCTAGATGCTCAATTCAGCCTGACGGTCCATTTTCGTCAGGTGATACTGGAAAATCGTTTTCGAGACGTAGATCGCGGTGAACACGTTGGCGATCAAACCAATGGTCAAAGTGATGGCAAAGCCGCGGATGGGGCCGGTTCCAAAGAGGAAGAGGAAAAAGGCCGAGACCACGGTGGTCACGTGGGTGTCGATAATGGTCAGGAAGGCTTTGTCAAAACCGGCCTCCACGGCGGCGGCCGCAGATTTGCCGTTACGCAGTTCCTCGCGGATGCGTTCGAAGACCAGAACGTTGGAATCCACGCCCATGCCGATGGTCAGGATGACACCGGCGATGCCGGGCAGCGTCAGTACGGCGCCAAAGAGGCCGAGCACTGCGAGAAGAATGACAAGGTTCAGGATCAAGGCCAGCACGGCGTTGCCGCCGGAGAGGCGGTAATAGACGAGCATGAAAAGCATCACAACAACGAGGCTAAGGATGGAAGCCTGCACCCCGTGGCGGATGGAATCGGCTCCGAGCGATGGGCCGACGGTACGCTCTTCCAGATACTTGATGGATGCAGGAAGGGCACCGGCGCGTAGGACAAGTGCGAGATCATGGGCGCTTTGCTGGCTGAAGTTTCCTTCGATCAAACCGGAATCGTCAATGCGGCCATTGATCACTGGAGCGGAATAGACGCGGTGATCCAGGACAATAGCCATTTGGCGGCCCTTGTTTTGCTCCGTAAAGGGTCCGAAGCGCCGAGCGGCTTCCGGTGAAAGAGTGAAATTGACCTGCCACATGCCAGGGTTATTGGTGTTACGAGTCTCTACGGCGCTGCGCAGGTCGCGGCCAGTGACAACAGCCAAACGGCTCAAGACGTACCAGCTTTCCGCGGTATCGACTCCGCCTGACGGATTGCGCGTCTCCGAGCGGCCGGGGACAATCTCCGTGCCCGCCGGCATAACGCCCCCATGACGGCTGAGAGCTTCCGCTTGCGAAGCATAGGGAACCGGATCTTCGACCAGTTTTAATTCCAATTGCCCACCGGCCTGAATGACGGACTTGGCGCGGGTGGGATCACCTTCGCCAGGAAGCTGCACGAGGATTTCGTTATCTTTACGACCGTGAGGCTGAATGGTCGGCTCGGTCAAGCCGAGAGCGTTGATGCGGCGTTCGATGGTCTCAAGCGATTGGGTCATGGTCGATTCTTGAATGCGCGCGATAGCGCTCGTACGAAGCGTCCAGGTATAGCCGTTGAGATCGCCTGCGGCCGCCGACATATCCCAGTCGGTGGCAAATTGAGCGTTATAAATGTCGCGGAATTGCGAGAGCTGGGCGGGATCGAGGTTGCGAACAAGAATGTGCGTGTCGTCGACACGGTGCACTTCATCATAGTGAATATTCTTCGAGCGCAGCAACGTAGTCAGGCGGTCCACGGTCGTGTCCGTCTCCTGCGCGATGGCTTCCTGCACCTGCACCTGGAGAATCAGGTGGGTACCGCCCTGGAGGTCGAGGCCGAGCTTGATCTGTTTGGAGAAATTGTCCCTGACCTGGGCGAGCGAGGTGGGGAACACCGGGTAGCCGAAAAGGAAATAGATACAGAACAGAATGACGGCGAAGATGAACAGCGCTTTCCACTTCAGATTCGGATTCATGGTCAGAAAGTAAGACGTGTAGTTCGGCGAAGGGTGGGCTTATTTTGCATCTTCCGATGCCTCCACCTGAGCAATCGCCGCACGCGCGATGCGAATTTTAACTTGCGGTTCGGTGGAAATTTTCAGAATGACCGAATCGCCATCGATACCATTGACGGTGCCATAGATGCCGCCGTTGGTGATCACTTTGTCGCCGGACTTGAGCTCCGCAAGCATGGCCTGCACTTTCTTGCGCTGGCGCTGCTGCGGCATGATCACCATGAAATACATAATGGCGAACATGAGACCGAGCGGGATCAAGAAGCCGCCGAACCCACCGCTGCCAGTAGTCTGAAAAATTATCACCGCCATCGTCGTCCTGAAAATCAGTTGTTAGCTATCAGTTGTCAGTTCTTAGTTTCCCGAGAATGCTCTTTCTCACCAGGAACCCTGAGTGACCCGGCGCCTCTTTCTCCTCCGGGAAGATACAAACGCCCCGCCGGGGACGAGCTGCAGGCCCCGGTATTGCTTCGACTTTCTCTGCTCTTGGTGCCCCGCGGACGGCCCACGCAGTCCAAGGCGTTCGACCCTCAGGCCGGACCCGAACTATAGCGCGCGTGTATCTCTGATGAGAAATTCGCTAGGTTCCCAAATTCGATAGCCTCGCGGATTTGGCGCATTATGTCAAGGTAAAAGTGGACATTGTGGTGGGTGGCGAGAATCGCCCCGGTGAGTTCTCCGGCGAAGAAAAGATGACGAAGGTAGGCGCGGGAGTAGCGGCGGCAGACGCGGCAGGAGCAGTTCGGATCGATGGGAAGCTGATCCTGGGCGTAGCGCGCGTTCTTGATGAGCACGCGGCCTAGAGAGGTGTAGAGGCAGGCATGACGCGCCGCGCGTGTGGGCAGGACGCAATCCATCATGTCGATGCCGAGCGCGACATAATCCGCAAGCTGTTCTGGGCGTCCGACGCCCATGAGATAGCGCGGGCAGCCCCGGGGTAGTAGTGCGGTCACTTCGGCGGTCATTTCACAGGTGATTTTATGAGGCTCGCCCACGGCCAGGCCGCCGACGGCGTAACCAGGAAAATCCAAATCGAGGAGTTGCCGCGCGCTCTCGCGCCGCAAATCTGCAAACGTCGCGCCCTGCACGATGCCGAATTGCTGTTGGCTGAGGTTTCCGTTACGTCGCGTGCATTCCTGAAAATAGATGCGCGCGCGCCGGGCCCATTCTGTGGTGCGCTTGAGCGCGGCTTCCGCTTTGTCGCGGGGCGCGGGCGTTGCGATGCACTCATCGAGTACCATGGCGATGTCCGATCCCAACGCGAGCTGAATCTCGGCGGCTTTTTCGGGCGTGAGGAGATGCTCCGAGCCGTCAAGATGGGAACGGAAGCGCACGCCCTCATTGGTCATTTTCCTCAATTCGGAGAGGCTGAAGACCTGATAGCCGCCGGAGTCCGTAAGGACGGCGCGCGGCCAAGACATGAATTGATGAAGCCCGCCAAGCTTGCGGACTAATTCCTGCCCGGGACGCAGATAGAGATGGTAGGTATTTGCGAGAATGATTCCCGCGCCGAGCTCTTCGAGCGCTTCTTGGGTGAGGCCCTTGACGGCCGCCTGAGTGCCCACGGGCATGAACACCGGCGTATCGATCACGCCATGCGGCGTCGTCAAGCGCCCGCAGCGTGCGCCTGAGGGGTCGGTGTTCGTTACCTCAAACGAAAAATTCATCTTCGACTGAACACCCGAGAGCGGGACAGGCAAGAATGACTGCCCTACTTCAGTGTATCAGGAGAACATGAACGCCCAGCACACGCGGAGCACCACGAAGGCCGCCCAAACGCCGAAGGCAATTGTGTAAGTCTTGGACCCTTCAGTTTTTTCGGGTTCACAACGGCAAAACCAATCGCCAGCAAGAGTAGCGTCCAAAATGTGAAAACATCGAAGGACTTGCAAAGTGCCACCAGCCACTTCGCGGAGTCGTCGGGCAAGATTGCCGCCAAATTTGTGGCCACTGGGTTTTCAAGGTCGATCGTGCCGTACGGCTTCAAATACAGGATCAGGATGAAAAGTGGGCTGCTAACTAGCCCCGTAAGAAACGCATGCGACGTAATGCTGAATGCAGTGCCGAAATTAGTGCTGGCCCCGCCGAGGAGACTGTAGGCTCCCCACATCACCAAACCTACAATCAACGCGCCGAGAATTGGGCCCAGAAGGCCGATACAGTACGTGAAGACGGGAGCAAACTTGGCGCCGCCTTCGATTTGCTGCTGCTTCTGTTCGGCCGACATCTGCGCCGAACGCGAACTCTTCTCGATTTGCTGGCTCATGAATTCGCGCCAATTGACCCGCTGATTGATACAGAAGCTGACGGCAAGGCTGCAACCAACTGGGTTTCCTCACGATGTCTTCAAAGGTGTTTTTCGGCGAAAAGAAAACGCCGATGATTCGCCCGAACGGACTGATAGAAGCTTGCGCTCCCGGCGCGGGAACAGGAGTTGCAGCCATCGAGGACTCCTCCACCACCACAAGGTTGCGTCGTTCCGCCTTCTGACAGGGACTACAGACGAGCGTCAGGAAATATTCCGTGGGAAGGATTGTAGCGCAATGAGCAAAGCGTTGTCAGTTTTCCGTGATCCGTTCTAAGCAAGAAGAATGGTTAAGGATGGGGCGCAGGTCTGGATGAAAAGTCACGCTCCGGGCAACTCCGGGACGGCGGAAAGTAGTTCGCGAGTGTAGTCGTGCTGTGGCTGGTCGAGAACTTTATCGGCGGGGCCGGTTTCGACGAATAGGCCGGCGCGCATGACGGCGATGTGAGTCGCGAGCTGTGCCACCACCGGCAAGCTGTGAGAAATGAAAATGTAGGCCAGCGCGAATTCGCGCTGGAGTTCCTGCAACAGGAGGAGTACCTGTGCGCCGACGGAAACATCCAGAGCCGACACGGGTTCATCGGCCACGATCAGTTTCGGCTGGAGGATCAGGGCGCGCGCGATGCCGATGCGCTGGCGCTGGCCGCCGGAGAATTCGTGGGGATACCGCCGCATGGCGTCTTCATTTAAGCCGACGCGGCCGAGAATCGCCGTCGTGCGCGCAAGGCGCTCCGTTTCAGAGAGGCCGGGCTCATGAATAGCGAGAGGCTCGGCAACGATTTCGCTAACGCGCATCCGTGGATTGAGCGAGGCGAACGGGTCCTGAAACACCATCTGCATCTGGCGGCGCTGCGAGCGTAATGCTTCCCCGCGCAGCGTGAGGAGATTGCGCCCCTCGAAAAGGATTTCGCCGCCGTCGGGTTCGATCAGCCGGAGGAGCATCCGAGCGAGAGTAGTTTTGCCGCAGCCACTCTCGCCGACAACGGCAAAAGTCTCGCCGCGGTTGATGGAAAAGCTTACGTTGTCGACGGCGGTGAAGCGTGCGCCCCCAGTTCCTTGCGAAAAAACACCCCCGCCTCGCCGGTAGGTCTTGCGCAGTTCACGCACAGTGAGAAGAGTTTCCATCAGACCAGAATGCAGCGGGCGGCATGATCGCCACCGCTGGTTCGAAGCGCAGGGATCTCAGCGGCGCATTCGGCGCGGCGAAGATCACAGCGGGGTTCGAAGGCGCATCCTGGCGGCAGGGCGATAAGCTGCGGTACTGCGCCGGGAATCGGCATCAGCGCGCCACGCTTGAGTGTTGGAGACGATCTCAGCAGGCCTTGCGTATAAGGGTGCAGCGGCTTTGCTAGTACATTTCGCACCGGCCCTTCCTCGATAATGCGGCCCGCATACATCACGGCGACGCGCTCCGCGACTTGCGCCACGACGCCGAGGTCGTGGGTGATGAAAAGCAGACCGAGCTTCAGCTCGCGCCGCAGACCATCCAGCAGATCCAGGATTTGCTTTTGCACGGTGACATCGAGCGCGGTTGTCGGCTCATCGGCAAACAGTAGCCGCGGCCCCGCGGCCAATGCCATGGCAATCATGGCCCGCTGTCGCAAGCCGCCGGAAAGCTGGTGCGGAAATTGCTCCGCGCGTGCCTCGGGTTCGGGGACCGCCGCGCGCCGCAACGAATCGACTGCCTTGCGTTTCACTTCGTTGGCGCTGAGCTTTGGGTGATGCGCGCGAATGGTTTCTTCGATTTGTGCTCCGATGCGCATCACGGGATTCAGCGAGGTCATCGGCTCCTGAAAGACCATGGCGATCTCGCCACCACGCACGTCCCGCCACTCGCGCTCACCGAGCGCCATCAAGCTCTTCGTAGACGCTTCCGTTGCCAGCGACGCTTCGCCGCTGACCCGCGCCCCAAGGGGGAGTAATCCCATCAGCGCGAGCGACAACATTGTCTTGCCGCTGCCAGATTCACCGACCAGCCCTAGCGATTCGCCTGCGCTGATGCTCAGCGACACTTCGTTCACCGGCCGCACCCAACCGGCTGCCGTCGGCAACTCCACTATCAATCCTCTCACTTCCAATAGAGGCGCCATCACGTTGATCATACCCACGCATGCAAAATAGTGATACTTTCTCTCAATAAACAAACGCGAGAGAGTTATACATTTCCTGGATGACAAAACTGATTGTCCCAAGTGCGGAATGGATGCAATTGGGGCTCTGGTTTTTGAGGGCGCGGGTGCCGGTGTTCTACAACCCCACTAATCCGGTGGAGAATCTGGGGCTTTGCGCAGCCAGCTGTAAATTAAGAATGGACTAGCGATCAGCGAGCGGAATCACGAATTTCAGGGCAGTGTGTGTTGCAGAAAAGCCGACGACTTTCACGTCTTTCAAACCGGCCTTGCGGCCGGCGCTGAGGACGTCGTTTTCCGTGATGTGTTTCTGGCCTTTGGGATAGACGATCCAAAGGGAGGCTGCACCGAGCATCGATTTCGAGATTTTGGGCAACCCACAGAGGCCCGGCTTCGAATCGGCGGCGAAGAAGATCGATTCCGAGCCGGCGGCAACTTTACCGTTGCGCACGGCCTTGGTGAGTTTCCCTAATTCATCGAGAAAACCTGATTCGAAATTACCGAGCAGAGAAACTTTGGCTCCTGGTTTCACGCCGAGCTTTTCGATTCGCGACTTTGGATGGAGGATTTTCTCGCGCCATTTTTCGGCGACCACGCCGAGATCGAAAACCACGGCTCCTTCCGCAGTCTCGAAGCGGAGCTCGCCGTCCACGGCTTTCACCGATTTGATGGTGGAAAAAGGAATCTTCAGGCGAAACTCGCCGCGGAAGAGGATCTCGCTCGTTTCGAGCAAGGCCTTTCCTTCGGATTCTTGCTTGCCCGAACGGACCGTGCATTTCACTTCGTTTCCCACGGCGGTTCCCCTCCCGTTCTACCAAGCTGTTCCGGAAGCCTAACTCTTCGACGGTGCGTGTGGCCCGCTGATGACGCCCACGATAGTAAACTAATACGTTCCGTGGCAACGACGGTGACAAATCCGGTGGACTGGAAGCTGATCTGGGCGCAGCGAGGCTTCCGCTATTTCTTTCTCGCGATGTTCGTGTCGCTTTTTGGAAGCGGGATGAACTTCGCGGGGGTGAGCTGGTATATCCTGGCCGCAACGCATTCGACGGTGAAGGTCAGCTTACAGGTCATCGTCGTTACCCTGCCGGGACTCTTCGTGCCGTTTCTGGGCGGTGTGTTGATCGACCGCCTGGATCGGCGCTACCTGGGCGTCTTGCTGGATTTTGTTCGCGGGTTTTTTGTCCTTGCAACGGCGTACATCGCGTGGCGCGGCCATCTGCAGCTCTGGCATCTCTACGCCATGACGCTGATCACCGGCACGGGCTCGGCGATGTACTGGGCGACGGTGAACGCGCTGGTGCAGGAAGTGATTCCGCCCAGTCAGTTCACCGGCGCAAATGCCGCTGTGCTCGTGGGGGTGCAGAGTGGCATGCTCATTGCAGGCGCTTTCGTCGGCTTCCTTTACAACACTGCTGGAATCGCGGGAATTCTGGCCATCGACGGCGCGACTTATTTCGTGTCTGCCTATTGCCTGTATCAGGTGCGCCGCGGGTACGTTTCTCCGCGGGAGAGTCAGAAATACCCTCGGGAGTATAACGAAGCCACCGAAGCAACTGCCGAGGCGTTGGAGACCGGAGAAAATCCGGAGGTTGCGGAAGCCGGCCTGTCGCTCGCCGTTTACGCCGACATGAAGGAAGGCTTCGCGTACCTAAAGCAGCAGCCGCTGGTGCTTGCGCTGGGCATAACGCATTCCATCATGATGGCGGGCGTGGTGAGCGCCAACGTCGTTCTGGTGGCGCTGGCGAATGACATTCTGCAGTCCGGCCCGCGAGGGCTGGGCTTCTTGGAAGCAGGCTGGGCTACTGGCGCGATCATCGGAGGACTGATTGCCAGCCAGTTGCCGCAAGCGTTGCGCATGCCCCTGTATGTCGCAGCCTGTGCCGGACTCGCCGCGGGCCACATGGCGACGCCTTTCGTCGCGTTTCTCGTGGGAGCCGTGATGATGCAAATACTGTTTGGATTCTGCCGCGCGCTCGGAGGAGTGGTGGCGCAGTCTTCGTTGATGACCATCGTGCCAAGACATTTCATGGGGCGGACGCAATCCGCGATGGCGATTTTGACGACAGTGGTGCAACTCCTGATGAGTGTCGCGTTGGGATGGGTGACCGAAGGCGCAGGCCTGGTCGCAGGATATGCTCTGCTTGCGCTGCTCTACACCGGAGCAACCGTTTCTGCCATCCGCGCGCGCCAGCTCTTGCCATAGGATGGCGCTCCGTTACTTTCACAGGGGGAGGCAACGGAGGATGCCATCGATTTACATCATCCTGGAGAAGCAGCCCAAGGTCGACGTCTACGTGAACGATAGCTTTCTCCCGAAGAATAACGACGAGCTCGGGCGAATGGCGAAGCGATTGGGAGCGCCCGCTCATGGATTTCTTCAGCATTCCCAATGAAGAATTGTCATCACCGGCGGAGGAGTATGATTTCAACAAACCTAAAGCAGCTCATCAAGAAGAGGGCTTGACCGCGGAAGAGGGCCTCCAGAAGGTAAACGCCCTCCTACAAAACTTGCCTCATCAAAGTTGGATCGGCTCGATCGGATCGAAGCGGAGTTGCGAGAATTTGCAAACGTTCTAGAACTCCGAAAGGCCAACGGCGTCCGCTGGCATCGGCGCTGACTATTGAGCTCGCGGAACATGAATACCGTCACGGAAGCAGGATTGCTTACCGCATGGGAGCGGGCGCAAAAAAACGATCCCCGGGCATTCAAATTTAAAAGAGTGAAAGATCGCCAGCATCACTTCGCCACAAAACGTTTTCCCTTTGATGGAGACCTCCTCGTTCGCAACGCAGTCGTCGAGGACTTCTCCGCCGTCAATCAAGATGGCACCTCGATGGGAACCGTCGAGGTGGAACTACAGGGCGCCACGGACGATTTCTACCGGACCTGTGCCCGTAGCTACGCCCAGTGGAACACTCCAAACACTCTGTACTGGGATCCCAAGGCGCGGCAGTTGGCTGACCCCGGAGCAGTACTTTCAGTCAGGCGCGCGCCGGCATTCCCACCCAGGCGGTCTGGCCGGCGCTGATGGGCTTTGGCGTAGTGCGAGCGGAGACAAGTGGCCTTTCCCATTGGCCATTCTTGATGCGTCATTTCTGAACGAGAGCTCGAGATGGCGGCAGGTTTCTTCCGCCTAACAATTCGACGGCAGCCTGGTAGAGTCTTGCTCGCAATTGGTAGCGTTCGTTGGCGCGGGTGATGTAGCGCACGGCGATCTCGACACCGCCGATGACCGGCTTGACGTTGATCGCGGGCGCTGCGGAGAGAGCGCTCATGTCGCGCGATCGCGCCGCACTCTTCCATTCCTGCTCGGCCTGCTTGGCGCTCACAGCCGTCGCTTCGGCAACTGTTTTCTGTATCGCATCGACGATGGGGTAGGGATCTTGTCCGGCGGGAAGCACGACCTGCAGTTCATCCCAGAGCCACTGGCCGGTAGTTGAGAAATTAAAGTAGTGGCCTTCGATGGCAAAACTATTCGTGAACGTAACACGGCGCCCTGTGGGGTGACCGGAATCGGTCCAATTGCCAGTTTCGAGCAGCACGGTATGAAACATGTTGAGCTCGACCACCTCGCCAGTCACGCCGTTGATCTCCACCCAATCGCCCAGGCGCATCCCATTTTTCCCCATCAGCACCAGCCAGCCAATGAAGGCCACAATGAAATCCTTGAGCGCAACCGTGAGACCCGCGCCGGCAAGCCCGAGGAACGTTCCGAGCTGGCTGGGCGGCCCGAAAATGACGAGCAAGATGAAAAGCACAGCGAATATCTGCACACCTACGCGCGTCACCGTGCGCAGCGTCTCCACCTGCCTTCGGTCCAGCGAGGTTCTTCCAAGCAAGCGCGCAAGCCAGCTATCGAAAAACAGCCCGATCAGCAAGATTCCAAATATGACCGCCAGCCCCGTCAGCACGCCATGCACGACGGAGCGCTGCTTGGCGGCAATTGCCTCGATCCAATTGCCGTATACTTCCGCCAGTTGCTTCTGGTCATCGATGCGCTTGTCAAAGTTTGCAAGCGCTTTCTCGTCGGCAGAGCGTTGCTTCGTCGCTTTCAATAGTGCGGTTGATTCTTCGCGGCTGCGGTTCGCGTGCTTTCCGGCACTGGAGGACGTGGTCCCTGCACGGGGCTGGGTACTCACCTCGTTCGATTCTTTTTTGGCGGCGGCGATCTGCGCTTCCATGGCGTTGTGCTTCGCGGAAAACAATGCCGCCAGCGACTCAGCATCCTGTTTCGCCCGCCACAATTCCAATTGTTTCTGATGCAGTGCCGACCACTGTTGAAAGCTGTGAATCAGCCCGCGCTCTTCCACGGGCGCGGTCACCGTCACCTTCAGGCTGTCCGCGGCGTGCGAAGCCGCTTCGTGTTCCTCGACCATGGTCTGAATGCGGCCCTGTGGATCGCCCCCCGCACGGATTAGATCCTGCTTCGCGTCATCAACCTCATCCTGATCCAACTCGAGTTGCGCCTTTGCCACGTCGAGTTGATCATCCAGCGCGTCTCTTTTTTCTCCGGTGGCTTTTTGCTCCGCGGCCGTCAATTGTTTGACCTGAGCCTCGTCCGCTTCCAAAGCCCTCTGGGCCTTCTGCAGCCGCACCTGAATCCCCTTGGCTTCGGGGCTCAACACCAGCGGATGCTCCTGTGCATCCCGCACCGCGGCCGCAAACGCCAGGTCCATCTCTTGATCCCCAAGCCGCAACGCTTCCTGGGCAAACGGCAGTTCCTCCGCGCTAAGGGCCGTCTTGGCCAGCCGCTGCGCCGTCAACAGAGGCGTCTGATCCACGATGGGCGCTTGCGCCGCGCTTCCGTATTTGGTCTTGTCCGGCGTCACCGGCACGTTTGCCGGTTTCCCGGTGCGGTACAATCCGTAGCCCGTGGCGCTGAGGAGCAGAACGAGAATAATCGCGATGAATTTTTGTGTCGTTTTCATTGACCTCTAGCAAATCTCACTGTTCTAATATGCATCAATTCGAAGCCTATACCCGAGAAGAAATTTGCTTCGCAAAAGATACATTCTTATCGAACTGCCCTGCACGACTCTCGTTTGCATGCGCGGTAACTCAGCTAGCAATCTCCCTGCTGCCGTTATTGTTTCCGCTGATAGTCTTGCCTAGTATGGCGTAAGGAACTCCAATGCAAGATGCCAGGCTGCCCAGAGCGTTATTCGCCGTCCTCGCCGTCGGCGCGGCAATTTATTTCTCGTCTTACTACGCGGAATTGCCGGAAGTGGTGGCTTCGCACTTCAACGCGCAGGGCGTGCCGAACGGCTGGCAAACGAAGTCGGCTTTCTTCGGGGTCTTTGTGGGAGCCAGCGTTCTAGCAGTGCTCGTCGGGTTGGGCATCCCCCGCATTATCTCCTGGATGCCGCCTCAATTGATCAGCCTTCCGAATAAGCAGTACTGGGTCGCACCAGAACATCTTGCGGAAACGCAGGTGTTCCTGAACGCATATTTCGCGTGGCTCGGCTGCGCCGTTTTGCTCATCATAATTCTTACCTTCGACTATGCCATCCAGTCCAACCTGCATCCGGATAACCGGCCCGATATTTCCCGCATGTGGTATATCCTCGCCGCCTTTATCCTGTTCACGCTGGTTTGGACCATCCGCATGCTTCTGCGATTGGGCCGTATGCCGGAGAAATCTCCGAGGACGTTGCCATGATCGAGCGGTTGTTGGAGTCCGCTGCGGTTGCTATCTTCGCGCTCAAGCGATCTTGACTACGCCATGCAGGTCCTAGCCAAGGAAGCTGTGCGGCCTGCCAAGACCGAACACCGAGTGGACCTCGACTTTGCACCAGGTTCGATCGAGGGTCTCGAAGAGATGCTTGGAACATTCATGAGGGCCACTTGAAGAATCCATTGACCGAAAAGGAGCTCTCTCTCCAGTCGATCCGGTGGGGCGCCTGCATCGGTGAAGTGATGAAACGAGTTCGGGAGGGCAAATGGCAGCGCGATTCAGAAAAGATCGGCCGAAGCGCCATGCCGGTTGTCTTCGATTCTGACCATGAGGCCTTTGCTTGCTCTTAGGCGTACAAGAGGATCGCGGACGGCCCAGATGATAATAAAGCTTTTGAGTTTCAGTTTTTTTTCCGACCCAATCTAAGGAAGCATCTGGAGAGCGCCAGGGGCATCACTTAAGGGACCCGGCTGGCGCAACAATAGAAACGACCCCGGAAAACTCCGAGGGCGGTCCTGCTATTTCGTTTTTCTGATCTTTCTAGAGGTAATCGCGCGAGGGGCCTTCAAGGAAGGCGCGCAGCTTGCGCGAGCGCGAAGGGTGGCGCAGCTTGCGCAGCGCCTTGGCTTCGATCTGGCGGATGCGTTCGCGAGTGACGGCGAACGACTGGCCAACTTCTTCGAGCGTGTGCTCGCTGCCGTCGTCCAGCCCAAACCGCATCTTGATGACTTTTTCTTCGCGCGGCGTCAGCGTCTTCAGCACCGAAGACGTTTGTTCCTTCAAATTCAAATTGATTACCGCGTCGGACGGCGAGACCACGGCCTTGTCCTCGATGAAGTCGCCAAGATGCGAATCTTCTTCTTCGCCGATCGGCGTTTCGAGCGAAATCGGCTCCTGCGCGATCTTCAGAATCTTGCGGACCTTGGACACAGGAATGTCCATGCGCTTGGCGATTTCTTCCGAGGTAGGCTCGCGGCCCAGTTCCTGCACCAGCTGGCGGCTAGTGCGCACCAGCTTGTTGATCGTCTCGATCATGTGCACCGGAATGCGGATAGTGCGCGCCTGGTCGGCGATGGCACGCGTGATGGCCTGGCGGATCCACCAGGTTGCGTAGGTCGAGAATTTGTACCCGCGGCGCCACTCGAACTTGTCCACCGCCTTCATCAAGCCGATGTTGCCTTCCTGAATCAGGTCGAGAAATTGCAATCCACGGTTGGTATATTTCTTGGCGATCGAAACAACCAGCCGAAGGTTGGCCTCGATTAATTCCTTTTTAGCCTGTTCGGCTTCCGCTTCGCCACGGTGAATGAACGTCAGCGTGCGCTTTAGTTCGGTGAGCCCCACTTCGCTCGCTTCTTCGATGTCTTTTAGCTCGGTGCGGCGCGTGCGCAGTTCTTTGCGGGCCTCCGCCGCAACGTCGCCCTTGGCCACATCGGCGCGGCGCTCCAACCGACCGGCTTCGCGTTCCAGCGATTGCAGCCGCTCGACTGTGCCGCGCATTTTGTCGATCAGCCGCTTTTTCTCAAACGGATTGAAATCGATGTCGCGAATGGCGACGGAAATCTCCACGCGCGTCCGCGCCACGTCCCACTTCGCGCGGATGTAGGATCTTTTCTTCGACTTCAGTGTCTTATCGAGTTTCGCGGCCTGCTTCAGGGCCGTCTCGTAAAGTTTCGCAATCTTGTCGATGTACTTGAGTGTCTGTTTGGCCTTATTGGCGATCTTTTCTTCGGTCAGCTCTTCATCGTCAAACTGCACGATCTCTTTGATGGACCGCACACCCTTGCGCAAATCATCGCCAACGGCGATCAACTCCTTGATGACGATCGGTGAGCGCGTGATCGACTTCATCACCACAAGTTGCCCGCGCTCGATGCGTTTGGCGATGGTGACTTCGCCTTCGCGCGTCAGCAGCGGCACCGTGCCCATCTCGCGCAGGTACATGCGGACGGGATCGTTTGTCTTTTCCAGCGAACCAGGTGTCAGGTCGAGGTCGCTGCTGCCTTCATCGGAGTGCGCATCGTCCTTGACGACGACTTCATGTTCGCCGGCCTCCGCGGAAACTTCCACCGCGCGCGCGGCCTTCGCCGAAGCCTGATCCTCATAAATTTCGATGCCGTTGCGCTCGAAGGTGGTGAGCAGATCGTCGATTTCTTCCGAGGAATGGACCTCCGCCGGAAGCGAATCGTTTACTTCGTCGTAGAGCAGGTAGCCGCGCTCTTTGCCCACGGCAATGAGCTGGCGTACCGCATCATATTTCTCTTCAAGGCCTACTGCTGCCACAAATTCCTCCCGCTATTGGACCGTAATCCCAAGCACTCCCGGGCACACCGGGGGCCCTTGTCATTCGTGGAGACACGCGCAGGCTAGCGCGCAGGCGCAAACCACGGGGGAATTTCCCCAGAAGATCGCTCGTTATTTTTGTTTGAATAACTCTGCACCGCGCCGCTTGCCCGCCGCTGGCTCCATGCGTTGCCCGCCTCCCGCACTTTTGGAGCCCGGCCCTAAATACACCTAATATAGATGCGTTTAACGGCAAAACCGTTACTCGCGAAACCCTAATACGCTACACGTTTAACTCCCATCGCGTCAATATTTTAATTCGTGGATTTCTGTGGAAGACCTCACCGCTAAAGCTTAATCTCACTTCCGAGAAGGGAGGGATCCGAACTGGGCGTTCTCACCTGCGGTGGCAACCTTCGGCATCAGAGCATGTTTCTACCGCCCGAAGACCCAAAGCGAGTTTGCGTCATGGGCGCGTTCTGCCCAGTGGTTCCCGATCTCGATGTAATCGATTCCGATTCGGCATCCGTTACCGTGACTTCTGGGGGCACCGGGGATTCACCCACGCACTTCTCTTCGCCGCTCGCATGGCAAACGCCGTGAGGTTCATAGGGTTTCGGCGAGTCCTGCCCGGCCTCGGCCGACTTCCCATGTGCATGTATTTCTTTCAGGCCACTGCCCGCCATGGTTTGTTGGACGCCATGATGGACGACGGTCTGGGAGTTGCCTTTTCACATCGTTCGATAATCACCGTTATTTTCATCCCTGGACTCCCATCCGAATGTCAGCGATCGGTATCGGGCGATTTTTCATGGGGCGCCGTCTCGCCATCCTCCCGAGGGCGTTCCTGTGGATTTGGCTGCCTGCGGCGCTTTTAGCCACTTCGGCCTGGATCTTTCGACGACGCAGCGCTACAGCTAGTGCTTGACTAGAAGAGGCTTTCACCGAGCCGCGGCCAGCCGCCGCATCAATTCCTGCTTCTTTTCCAGCAGCCCGCGAAGCTCCGGTGCTGCCGGGTTCGCCTCGATGCTGCGCTGTACTTCGGCCAACTCACGCTCCGCCTGCCGATGTTGCAGCGCCTCGATGCAACTCATGGCCTCTTCCCAGGTCGGCTCGTTGGCTTCTTCGAACAAAATCTCAAAGAGCAGCCGCCGGTCACGATCTTCCAGTCCCGCCCCCACTTCGGTGGCCTGCAGCGGCTGGCCGGACAGGCTGGCGATCACCAGCGCTGCAAAAATTTTCTCCGTCTCCAGGCCGTGGAACAGACGGGCATCTTGCAGCTGCTTGGCAAGTTCCTGCCGGAAGCCTTCCGCCTCCGCAAGCATACGAATCAGCCGCCGTTCCACCGGCTTGGCCGCGCGTCCCACGAGTTGCGGCTGTATTTTCACCTCGCTTCGGCGCTCCGCTGCCGCTTTGCTGAGTGCTGCACGCAGTACTGGCTCATCCAGTCGCAGTTGTTGCGCTATGCGGGTTGCCCATTCGGAGCGCAAGATGCGATTGGGAATTTTCTGGACGTAAGGCAACAGAAAATTCACTGCCTGCCGTTTTCCTTCTCCACTGGTCAAATCCATCTGTCGCGCGCGTGCAATCAGATAGTCCACATACGGCGGCGCTTCCTTCAGCAGTTTGAGGTAAGCCTCCGTCCCCATTTCGCGGATGAATAAATCGGGGTCAGCCTTTTTATTGCCTATCGACGGCAGCGCGAGCACACGCACTTCGAAATCCTGCTCCAGCAAGAGCGAGAGCGACCGTTCCGTGGCCGTCTGTCCCGCCGTGTCTGGATCGTAATTCACGATGACGCGCCGCGTGAAACGGCCTAGCAATTTGATCTGCGGCTCGGCGAGGCTCGTGCCGCAGCTCGCCACCACGTTGCTGATTCCCGCGCGCGCCACCGCGATTGCATCCATGTACCCTTCCACCAGAATTGCGAAGTCCTGCCGGCGGATTCCTTCCTTCGCACGGTCCATGTGATAGAGCACGTTGCTCTTGGAATAGATCGGTGTCTCCGGTGAATTGAGATATTTCGGCATGTCATCGCCCAAGGCACGAGCCCCGAACGCCACGATCTTTCCCGACTCATTCGAAATGGGAAACGTGATGCGCCGACGGAATCGATCAAAGAGCCGACTACCGTTCTGATCGCGAGACACCAGTCCGGATTCGACCAGCAACTTTTCGTCGCATTGGAGTTTCAGATGGCGCAGCAGCGCATCGCCGCCGCTCGGCGCGTATCCAATCCCGAAACGCGCGATCGCATCCTTATCCAGCCCGCGATCCTCGAGATACCCCCGGGCCGCTTTCCCTTCCAGCGTCCCTTCGAGCTGCTTCACGAAAAACGTCTGCGCCTCGCGGTGCATTTCTATCAGAACCGCGCGCTGCTGATTCTCCTTCCGCTCCTCCGGCGACTGCTCCTTCTGCCGCGGAACCGCGATCCCGCATTTCTCCGCAACGATCCGAATCGCCTCGGGAAACGCGCATTTCTCCATCTCCATCACAAATTTGAAAACGTCTCCGCCCACGCCGCATCCAAAGCAGTGATAAATCTGCTTCGTCGGATGCACCGCAAACGACGGCGACTTTTCCGCGTGAAACGGGCACAGCCCGGTAAAATTCTGCCCGCTCTTTTTCAGGCGCACGTATTCCCCCACCACGCGAACGATGTCCGCCTGCTGCTTTACCCGATCCGCAAATGATCCGGCTTCCGCCATTCCGCCGTTCTATAACGATTACCGTTTGGAGTAGTCGTTCTTGTAAACCGTCCCATCTTTCATCACGAACTTCACGTGCTCGAGTATCGTAACGTCCTTGGTCGGATCGCCATCCACGGCGATCATGTCCGCCCACTTGCCGGGCTCTATCGCGCCGACAAGATACTTCGACCCAAGCAAGTCGGAAGCGTTGAGAGTTGCCGTCTGAATCGCCGCCAGCGGCGTCATTCCCAAAATCACATAAACGTGGAACTCCCCGGCGTTCAGCCCGTGCGGGTACACCGCTGCGTCCGTGCCGAATGCCACCTTGACACCGGCGGCAAACGCTTTCCCTACGTTCTTGCGCATCGCGGCGATTACATCGCGCATCTTTTGCTTCGAAAACTCCGGCACGTCGCTACGATCCATGTTCTTTTCCATATATTCGCCCAGGAAAAGCGTCGGTACGAGGTACGTTCCGTTTTTCTTCAGCGTGGCAATCGCGGCGTCGTCCATCAGGTGGCCATGCTCAATCGAATCGACGCCCGCCTCCGAAGCCCAGCGCACGCCTTCCGCGCCGTGTGCATGCGCGGCCACACGCCGGCCAAGCCGGTGTGCGTCTGCAACAATGGCCTTCATCTCCTCCAAGGTATATTGCGAGGCGTTCGGGTCATCGCCCTTCGACAGCACGCCGCCGGTGGCGCAAATCTTGATCACGTCCGCGCCGTACTTGATGACTTCGCGAACCTTGTGCTGCACTCCCTCGACGCCGTCCGCCACTCCATCTCCATGAAGGTGCAACGCGGGCGGCAGCAGGTTTTCGTCGCAATGGCCGCCGGTGATTCCGAGCGCCGGCCCCGACGCGACGATCCGCGGCCCGATGACGTCGCCATCATTGATCGCATCGCGCAGCGCGATGTCCGCATAATCTTTCGCGCCAAGGTTTCGCACCGTTGTAAAACCTGCTTCGAGGGTCCGCCGTGCGTTCCTCGCGCCATGCAGCGCTTCGCGTGCCGTCGAAATCGACAGCCCTTGGTACCCGAGCGAGTTCAGGTCGAATGTCAGGTGCGTATGCATGTCGATCAAGCCGGGCAACAACGTGGCGTTTTGCAAATCAATCGTCGCGTCTCCAGGACTCGCTGTTACTTCGCTGGTCGGCGCGATCTGCGCAATCTTGTCGCCTTCAATCACGATGGCCTGGTTGGCGCGCAATTCCCCAGTGCGCACGTTGAGCACGCGCCCCGCGCGAATCACCGTCCTCTTCGGCGCCTGCGCGCTTGCTGTGATCGCCATGCCAGCCAGGGTGGCCAAAACCGCCGCGCTGGCCACTCCCCATCGGCTGATTTCTCTCCCCGCTCTTGAGGGCGACAACGAATTCTTCAAAACTTTCACCCCGGCACCTCGTTGTGATTTGGGTATCGGAACGCGGCGAGTATAGCAAAGCAGTGCGGCTCGCATCTCTATTGAAGCTGAATTTGGATCCTCTTCCATTTTCTGATTTCCTTTTTCTATCTTTGCAACTCCACAATGGTGATTGCCTTTCCTCCGTGCTCTTCGGTCTCAAATGAATGTTTCTCAACCAAAGGGTGCGTAGCCAGAAACTCGCCAATCCCCTTGCGAAGTGCGCCCGTCCCGTGCCCGTGGATAACCCTGATTCGCGCCTTGCGCGCCAGCGCGGCGTCATCCAGGAATTTGTCGAGCCGATCTGTGGCTTCTTCCACGGTCATACCGATCACGTTGATTTCGTCGGAAGTGCCGGCTTCCCCGCGCTGAGAATTCACCTTCACGCTCTGCAGCTTGGCTGGCGGCGAACTTGAATTCGTCGCCGGTGCCGCTCCTTCCACACCGGTAATTTCGTCCAGCGCCACTTTCATGCGCAACGGCCCGGCTTCGATTTCCGCGGACGGTCCGTCAATCCGCCGCAACAACACCGGCTTGCTGAACCCGCGCACGCGGATCCTCGCTCCGGGCTGCAGCCGGTCAGGGCTGACCGCCTGCAGCGAAGCGGCATGGACGCCAAGATCGGATTGCGATTCCGAGATGGTCTCGACGACCGCGGCATTTAGCTCTTCGCGCGCCTGGCTGCGGACGTCCTGCAACTTCCGCCGCGCCGTTTTCTCCACCTGCGCGCGCAGCTCCCGCTCTTTTACCGCTTCGATGACGCGCGCAACATTCTCATCAAAACGCTTCTGCACCCCTGCGAACTGCAATTCCAGTTCTTTGATGCGCTTCTGCTGCCGTTCCACCCACTCCGTTCGTAGCCGCTTGCGTTCTTCTTCTAGCGCATGCCGCTCGTTGGTGATCTGTTTTTGCATGCGATCCAGCTCGTCGCGGCTGCGATGCAAATAGGCGATCAGGTCCGCGGCTTCACGCCATTCGGGAGTCAGCAGCGCCCTTGCGCGTTCGATGACTCCCGTGGCGATCCCAAGCCGTTTCGCGATCGCGATCCCGCTCGAGCCGCCCGGCACACCGACCATCAAGCGGTATGTGGGCCGCAGATTCACGTCGTCGAATTCCACTGCTGCGTTTACCACGCCCGGCGTGGTCGATGCGTAGGTCTTCAGCCGGTGGTGATGCGTCGTTGCCAGCACGATGCAGTTCTTTGCGCGAAACTCATCAAGCAGCGCTACCGCCAGGACAGCGCCTTCCTCCGGTGCAGTCCCCGTGCCCATTTCATCCACCAGCAAGAGAGAATTGGGCGTCGCGGCTTCCAGCATACTTTTCAAATTCAGCATGTGCGCCGAAAACGTGGATAAATCCGCCGCGATCGATTGCTCGTCGCCGATGTCGACCAGCAAACGGTCGAACAGCGGCAGAACCGCGCGCTGCGCGGCCACAGGAATTCCGGACTGCGCCGCCAACGCCGCCATTCCAGTTGACTTGAGCACCACCGTCTTGCCGCCGGTGTTTGGTCCGCTAATCACCAGGACGCGTTCTTCTCCCCCGAGGGTCAAATTCATCGGAACAATGGCGCGATTTTCCTTGCGAAGTTTGTCCTCCAGCACCGGATGCCGCACGCTTTCCAGGCGCAGCTCATTTGTTGCGGAGAATTCCGGCATCGCAGCGTCAAAATCCTGCGCAAATCGCGCCCGCGCAAACACGCTATCGAGTTCCGCTATCATCCCGGCTGCCGCCAGGAGCGGACCTCGGATCAATTGCAGCTTCTCCGTGAGCTCCCGCAGAATCCGCAGGATTTCCACGGCTTCGTCCTCGGCAAGCTGCACGAGCTGATTGTTGGCCTCGACGGTCTCGAACGGTTCCATGAAAACCGTTTGCCCCGTCGCGCTCGCGCCGTGTACCACCCCGGGAAGGCTTCGGCGATGCTCGACCCGCAAGGGAATCACGAAGCGATCGTTTCGCAGCGTGACGTAGTCTTCCCCCGCTTCGGCATTCCGGGCGCGCAAAATCTGTTTCAGGCTCTTCTGAATCGTATCGCGCGTCTCTGTGATGCTCGCTCGGATTCGCCGCAGCGTCGACGACGCATGGTCGCTGATCTCGCCGTTCGGCAGCACGCATCGGCGGACCGCCGCGTGCACATCTCGAAAATCGCCAAGCGAAGCTGCCCGTGCCGCCAATAAGGGAAACTTGACCGCTTGTTCGCGAAACTGCTGCCGCAGCCATCCCGCCGTTTCCAGCAACGACGCCGCATCCAGGAATTCGCCCGGCTCCAGCGCCGCCCCCCGCC
>Ga0209577_10001700_pt1 | contig 21727 bp, 20 predicted proteins | sample GraSoiAngelo_109_FD_185874 | JGI IMG/M metagenome (GOLD analysis project Ga0209577, IMG submission 185874) | Grasslands soil microbial communities from the Angelo Coastal Reserve, California, USA - 14_0903_12_20cm (SPAdes) (version 2) | ecosystem: Environmental > Terrestrial > Soil > Grasslands...
ATGTAATAGATATTAAATCTAATAAACATTAAATATAGAGGTCGTTTTCAATCTCGAAGTTCTTTCATACGGGGCGGTTGCGACAGCATCCAGGGAATATTCTGCAGACGGGTACCGGGAAAGAAAGCTCGGGAGCCCGGGCATCCGTTGGCCAACAACGCGCATGGTGACGGCTCCTGGGCTGAATTGGGAGAACCTTGATCATAAGCCGATCGTGCTTCGCGGTCCCTACTCTACCTGCTGCAAAGCGAACGCGACCTGCTGTTCCGCGCAGCGGGACATTTTCATCGGCCAAGGCCGCTCCGCCGAGGGTGCCCTGAGCGACTAGCAAGTTGCGTTTATGGCGCTGAGGGCAGCCGTCCGGCCTGCAAGGCCAAATACCAAGGCGTCTCCCACAGCCCGCCCCAGCTGTCTGGGTCCTCATGTTCTTCAAAGTCGTGCTGAACCGCCCGGCTATAGGGAACGAGCGCAGTCCAATATCGCTTGTGCTCAAGTGCGGTCGCCACCAGATGCTCGATATCGTTCCTGTCAAAGACAACGTGAGCCTCGTAGGCTGTCACAATGGCTCGAACATCACTGTCGTAATAGCCGCCATTGGGGTGAACACCGATCCAGTGCTTGGGGACCCCGGGGCTGAAGTAATCCCATGGCCCGGCCGGCTCCCAGTAGTTCCAAATCCTGTACGTGCCGTTGTCCTCTATCTTCATCCGGGACTTCATTAGACGGAACCACCCTTCAGCCCTTTCCCTGTAGAGGCGTTCCCCTGTGGCGTCATACATTGCCAGAAGCCAAGATCCGACCCAGTTGGCCTTGTTATCCGGATGCGAATGACCATGACCGGGTGCGTTCCTGCTTGCGTATCCGTCGGTCCAACGGCCAGTACTTTCATCGATTCCAAAGGGAAGAATGACGCTGATGATCCCACCGTTATCAGTCGGACGCCACGCCCCACGCCGATCCCACTTCTCGAAGAGCTTCCTCGAAAGCTCAATGTAGGCTTCAGCCCTGCCACCAAACGGGTCTCTTAGCGCGGGATCTCCGAGAATCTCGCGAGACATCCGCATGACAGGAAGCAAGGCCATGGCCTCGCCCAGAAGGCTGTCCGCGTAGAAGCTGTCGAGACCGTCGGCCGGAGTGCCCGCCGCTCCGATCCTGGGCCAGCCGGGATATCCATCGGGCTCTGTAACCGCGCGCGCCACCCAGGCATCCGTCCAGTCGACCAGCATCCGCACCCACTTTGGATCTCCGGTCGCTTCGTACCCGTAATAAAATCCCTTCAGGAGCTGCGCCGTGTTCCATGCGAGTTCTTCGCCCATTTCCGTATCGCAATAGCGATTCCGCGCGCGAGTGAGAATGTTCTGCTCCCACCTGCGTCTCCAGTCCGCAAGCTTGCTACTGCCCATTTTCAGCAGGTGGCTGACGCCATCCTCGCCATAAGCTGGACCGAATTGGCCGGTGGCGGGATGCAGGTTGCATACGATCACGAGCAGAATAGTTGGGGCAAGAATCTGGGCGATCGATCCGGAGACCCCGCAGAGCATTCCACATCTCACGCCTCCCACTTCGCCCCCTCGCCATCCCATCTCTGCCTCGCTGCTCTTAAGGCCCGGCGAACAACTCATTGGAGTAGCCCGAGAGCCGATAGGCCATGAGACCAAGCCATTCATGAGCGGCGATATCGAGGCGCCGCAAATTGTCGGTAGCTGTTGGCGCTGGCCGCCAAAATTCAGACCAACCGCGTGTCCGCGAACCAACCGGAAAGGCGACAACCTTGAATCCGGCCTTTCGGAAAGCTCCCATGGCGCGGGGCATATGGTAGGAGGAGGTCACCAACAGAAATCGAGCTTCTGGCGTCGGATGAATTAAACCGGCAGTGAAGCGCGCGTTCTGTTCCGTCGTTTGCGAATGTTCCTCGATCAGGATCCGCTCAGGGGCGATCCCAAACGAGATAAAGTACTGCTTGGCGATTCCCGCCTCGCTCGGGCCGGGTGTCGAGGGATCCGTGCCCCCGGAGAAAATGATCCGAGCCTCAGGGTAGCGACGGGCCAGGTCGGGGACCACGGCCATTGGCTCGGTATCCTCTTCGAGATAGATCGTGCTCAGATAGCCATGGGTGGTGGTGTCGTACGATCCGCCGAGGACGATGATGCCATCGGGGCGCTGGGTCGGGAAGCCGGTATCCGGGAAGCGCTGCTCCAACGGGGTCAACAGCATGTTTCCGAGTGGCGACAGCGTACAGCCTGCGAGCGCAACCAATGTGACCGCTGCGATGGCCGCGCCGGATCGCCGGCGAAGGAGCAACATGACAAGGCCGAGCACTGCTAGCGCTGCGATCACATTCGATGGCACGGAGAGGAAGTTCATCAATTTCGACAATGCCGCCGGCATCGCGAGATCCTTTTCAGCTGCTTGCGTACGTAGCCACCCAAGAAGTGAAGCTAGATCGACGAACTCCTCTCGCGTGCACAGGCCTTCAGAGCGGCCAGACGGCGCGGCCCGCAACGTATCACCAAGTGCGATCGCGAGCGATGTGGTTCGTGCCTTGAGTCTGCGTGTCCAGCCCCCGGCAGAGCGTTCGGCACGCAAATTGGCCCGCGATTCTCCTTCCCGATTGATCGCCCAATATGTTCCCCGTTGCACGCCATTCAAGCCATCCTACCTGAGCCGCGCACATTTCAACCAGTCCGCGGACGGAAGCAGACGCAACAGCGCGCTTCTTTCCTGCTGAGTGGTCGCCCAAAAAAGGGAAAGTGTCCCATAAATACAGAGAGATACGATGCACAAAATCCCTAAGGTGCCGAGATTGTTTGCGTACCGACGAAAATAGAACAGGACGACAAATTGAACCGAGGCACAAATCAGAGGTCGCAAAAAGCCGTGAGAGAAAAGCTCCCGGGACGAAAACTTAAGCATGCGGGTGATAGTAAACACGAACGGCGGAACCATTAACATCTGAGGCACCAAGGCAGCAAACGCAGCACCGTTAATGCCGTAAGCAGGAACAAGCACCAAGTTTGAGAGGAGCGTGAGACCTGATGAGGCAAATACAAAAGCCGCTGGCACCCAGGCTTTACCCACGCCCAAAGAAGTCACGGTGGCTACGCCGCTGATGGCGCTAAAGAACGTGGCAGCTCCCAGTACGCGGAGAACGACAGCTCCTTGCTCGGCATATTCGTTACCAAGCCATACCTGGAGAATTGGTCCTGGCAAGGTGAGCAGAATAACAGTGAAAGGCAAGGTGATGAGCGTTAGGATTTTGGTCGATCGAAGATATAGCTCGTGCACTTTGTCGTGAGCGCCCATCGAGTGCAGTTCACTCGTGAAAGGGAATACTACAGAAGTTATATTCGCCGCGCTGGCAGCCGCTTTGTCGGAAATCAAAGAAGGCAGTGTATAAAACGTAATCGCGGCCAGCGGCAGATAGTAGGCCAATATAAAACGATCGACCCTGGCGACGATCAGAGAAAATAGCGCGGATAAAAACAGCGGAAGGGAAAAACTGAATAGCTTGCGGAAAGCGGACGAGCTAAAGCTCGGCAAAAAGCTCAAACCCGGTATGAAGCTTCGGCTGGCAAACGCAAAAGCCCCCACCGCTAAAAGATTTGATGCAAGAATAACGATAAGAACGGCCCTAATTGAATATCCGCAAGCGAGCACCACAATCGGTCCAAGACACCTCACTGCACCAACGATGACGTTGATGGCATTAAAGATTTCAAATCGCTGCAACGCGATGGGGAGGGCCGAGATCGCTTCCAGGAGCATCGCGGTGAACAGGCCGAAGGCGGCCACATAAATCGCAAAGCCGGCTACGGCATCGACGTCTGGTCCACCACGAAAAAAAAACCTACTAATGAGTTCTCTTGGTGCGATTAATACAATGAGGCCCACTAAGCCCGCTACTAGACACGTGGCCCATGCCGTCTGGAATAGTTGACCGATCGCCTGGACTTCGCCCTTCCAATAGAGCTCGGATACATATTTGGTCAGCGCACGCCCGACTCCGAGGTTCAGCAGACCCGCAAAACCCGCGATAACTTGAACGAGAGCCACTATGCCAAAGAGCTCGGGGCCAAGGTGATGAACGATATAAGGCGCGGTGGCAAATGTCAGTACCAGAATCAAACCTTGCCCGACGTAGTTTAAAATCGTGTTGCTGAAAAACTGCCGACTCACACTGCCGTCTCGCGCCGAGGCGTCCGCCAGGGACGCAGGTGTGCTGGCAATCTGCAACCGGGGCAAGCTCACTGAATTGACCTGTCCAAAATTTCCAGAACGGCTCTCTCACTCTGCGATTGTTTTTGTATCTCTCCGCAAACCAGTTGCTCACTGATATTAGCGTTCCCGATTGGTCGCAAAATCGCTTAGCGCGTCTTCTAAAACGGACTCGAAGCTCGTCACCGCCCGGTCCCAGGTAAACTGTTGAATATGGAAATGACCCTGCCGCGCTAATCGCAACCTCAGTTCCTGGTTCTCCAGCATGTTAACAATGTTCGCGGCCAAGGCATCAGGATCCTTCGGCGGGCTCAAAAGGGCCGTTTCCCCCTGACGTGCATATTCGCGATGTCCTCCAATATCCGTTGCAGCCAATGCCGAGCCGCACTGGAGTGCCTCAGCGGGCGGAAGCGGCCATCCTTCTGTCCAGCTCGGGGCCAAAAAGATTGCAGCTCGGTTGTAAATCTCGCGCAGCTTCGCTTGAGCCGGATTATGATAGTACTCGGCCCAGCTCGGTAGGCCCGCAGGAGGCGGGAAGATTCCAAAAATAATAGCCTTCAGACCTGGCACCCTTCTTTTTGCCTTATGGAGAGCGCTAAGGCCGTCAGAGGACCCTTTCCAATCCGATTTGTGATAGAGCATTGCAACCGTATGCGGATCGCGCTCTCCAGGTGCAACGTCCAATCCGAATGCCCGAAAGTTCAGACCATTGGGGATGTACCGGGCCGATTCTCCAAGCCTTTGCGCGACCTCCTCAAGCCATCGGGAAATAACCACTTTTTGGAGAGGAAGTTTCCAGGTGGCCATGACATCCGCTTCGGATCCACACCAAGTTTCCAGATGCTGGATCAGATAGGCGTGGGCACCAGGATAGGTCGCGACCCACTTCGCTGTGTACCAGTACGTAGCCACCCAAACATCTGATGCCGGCATGTAACAAGGATGGGGGGTCCGAGCGCAAATAAGCTCCACCCCTGGCCTAATATCAAACCACTTGTTTGGGCGGTAGTCTCCGGTGATTCTGCGACGCTGGTAGCCGAGCCAACGCCGTCCACGGCCGACGAGGTTAGTACGCAATTCTTCGATTTCTTCCAAGGTGAGGATGCAGGGGTGGACTAATCTAACTTTCCAGCCTCGCTGTGCCAGACCATTGGCATACTCATACGCCACTTTAAAGCCGCCGATGGGCGCGCTTCCGCCCCCCGGTAAAAGGAAGGTAACCGTCCTTGCTCTGGGTTCTGCCTTATGCTCAGGCATAATTTCTCCAACCTAATTTATTTTGCCAAGCGCGGGCATTGTGACTGGCGCAGTCTGTGTTGCGCGCGACTTCAGGGTTCACGGACGACCATCCTTCTTCATTCGGGTCTTGTAATATTCTTAGTGATTGAATTTGGGGGCAGCCTGTTTCGCCTTTCATTCCGGCCAATAGTCCATCCAAGGCAGCCTTGAAATTCTTTGGTGAACGGGCAAAGAAATACTCGACAGCGTCAATGCGGTCCCACGAAATCTCGCCAGATGACGATCATAGATGCCGTGATAGTGGTCCCACTTTGTGAGCAAGCCGACCGTCGTGACTGTAGAAGATTTGCGCCATGTCGGCGCCGGTTGGCGCTCCAGGGACGGAGTGACCCGTTTGACATACGGCCAGATGACCTCGGGCGACGGCGCGAGATGGCCGAGTCCGATCCTAGCAAGTGCCCGACGACAGTTATGGACAACGATATCCTGGAGCGTCACGGGTTTCCCTTATGCACATCGACATTTTATGGCCTGAAAAATAGGAATCAAGCCGGTAATTTAAATGGTTAATATGGTCATTAACAGATAGCATCGTGGCGGTCGAATAAATATTCATGTAATTGCTTGCGAATGACGCAAACCCGGCGACTTAATTAAATGCTAATTTCGTTCGTCTGCCCGACGTGACGGTGGGTGAATTAAACTACCGCGCGCGAGGTACTAAAATATGGGCTGCCACCGACCGCGAATGGACTCGCCCTCGGGTTGCTAAGCCAGGCCGACCGAATTCTCGTTGCCGGGACCCTTGGGGTTGAGACTCTTGCGGTTTATGCGGTGTCTGCGGTTTGCTTTCCACCCGCTTAGAATTACTCGCGCTTGCACTCGCGGTCCGCAAGCCCGCGGGTTCTCATGTTAGCGCTTTTTGATGTCCCCGAACCCGCGTCCAGTAGCGAAAAATGCGCTAGCGCACGGCGATCATTGATTTCGGAAAACCCATGAGCCGTTCGAAAGAAATATCCGCATCGGGAAACAGGAAATGCATTTGTCTCTTATCGATCATGCATGCACTTTGGACTTGTCTAACGGCCTTGCCCACGTCGGGCTGCCGTTCCCAAAACCCGCAGCGTCGTCTCATGATGATGCGATAGCGCCAGGATTCGGGTAACCAGTGGAAGCACATGAATCTCGCGTGTGGCTCAATCGGAAACCAGAAGTAAGGCGTCTGAACGAAATAGCGGGGGGCCAACCTGCGGACCTCTTCGGCCATCGCGACCATGTCGTTCCACTTGCCGACATGCTCAATCACTGAATTGGAATGCACAATATCGAAACTATTGTCTGCGAACTGATCCAGGCGCCGAGCGTCGCCCACCACGGCTTCAAATCCCGGCATTTTCACTGGGGCGACGGTCCGATTGACAGAGCAAACGCTCACTCTGGTCCAATCCAATCCCTTTCCGTAGCGGGACCAATATTCCTCCGATCCGCCCAGATCCAAAATTCGACACGACTGATTCTTCTTAAGGGTTTCCGAAACAATTTTGGCAAAAAGCCCGAATCGACGCTCGCGAAATCGGTTATCCAACCCATCGGGACGAAGGTTCTTGGTCGAATAGATCACGGCCTTCTCCGCTCATCTCGTGATCGAGTTTCGCATCCGCGAAGCTCCATGAAATTCTAGCACTTCCTCGTGCCATTCACTAGCGCAATGCAAGGCATCGGCGGCGGCCGTGGCTTGGCCCCGGGGGTCAGGCCAGCCTATCGGCTAACCCAAGTCGAGCCGTCAGCATGGAATCTCCCTTCAGCATTTTGGCCCGCCGACCGGCGCGCAAGCCGTATCGTGGGCGGCGGGACTCGTTTACCGATCGCGAGGTGCCGCGCTGGATTGGCCGTACTATTTGTGCAATATTCCGACGGATCTCACGACTTTTGGGACAAGGTCGAATTGTAGGGGGCAAGCGGCCGGGAAGCAGCGTCGCTTCCCACAAACGGCGGCTCCGCCGGTCATGGGAGACGCTCGAATGCATCCGTCGTGGGGAAACGAGCGTCATGAGTTTCGCCCTGAGCCACGCGTCATCACTTTCGCGATCGAAGGACCCATCGAGCGCGAGGTCCCGGCCCGGCGCCGATCCGACCGAGGGCGGCCTTATAGGTCGCACCGCTCGTCTGTTCGGCGCTCTTCGCTTTGGCCTAACAGCTTTCGCTTGCTTTGTCGCATTGCCAAGCGTCGCCCTCTCGCATGCCAAAGACGCCACGGCAACTGCCTCGTCAAACGCTCGGACCTGCTCATCCATCACGTATGCAGCTCCTTCTGGTCCGAGGAACAATATCACTTATGTCCTCGACAAGCCTTATGTTTGCGGACAGTTCGCAAACGGTGACTGGTTCGTTGTTCCCGATCAGGCCGGTGGAGCCGTCGTCGTCACAGCCATTACGCCTGACTATTCAAACCTCATGAATGGTTGGGACACAAATCCCGACATAAGAGGTCACTACTACCAATCATGGGATCACCGTCTCGGCTATTTCCGTGAACCACCAACATTGCCTTACGCTGCGCCGGCCGGTACATCGATCATCAAGGTGGTGAGCATGGCGGACTGCGCCGCGACGACGTGCGAGCAGTTCGGCGCCGTACTGACGGTGCTAGAAGAGATGCCTGCGAGTCCGCAGACAACGTTTCGACCGCCTGCGAACGGCACCATCAAGCCATTGTTTTCGACAGACTTGCTCCACCCAGCTGCTCTGCCGTCATATCCGTCGACATGTTGTCCGAGCAGAATCAATGCTGCGATGGCGCTTGCGCGAAGCAAGGGGTTTCGCAACAACTACAGCCCGGACACGGTGTGGGGGTACTACATGATCCCTGCAGATAACGTCGGCTATCAGAGGGCCTGGGGCGGCGATATGTGGCTCTCGGATCTTGAGGTTCTCGGGTATCTCATGCTCGATGACGCACCCATCGCCAAGCTGCCGGTCCTAGTCGCCTATGTTCAGCAAGGTATCGACATCTGGGGAGCACACAGAAACGGCGGTGCCAGCTGGAACCGGGGCGGCGGCGGCAACGGTGCAGGTGCTTTGACCACCTACGTCTTCGCTGCGGCCATGCTTGACGAGCCGGGCATGTTGGCGGATCTCAAAGCCGCGGATATGAACGACTTTCTCGAGGGTCTGAGCTTCTATCTGGGGCGCAACGGTGTCGCATTGTACGGCGCGAACCGCGACACGATCGACGCGTACTGGGGCGGGGTATCAACCGGAGACGCCAGCACCAGGGACATGCGGGATCCCCACGGATACATTGATGGAGGACCAATTCCCGGAGGGGGGTACGAAGCAAATTTGGCTAATCAGGTATCATACTTATCGCTTCTTCTCAGAGCATTGCCGGCCTTCCGGAACGCTTGGCCGACCACCAACAGCAATCTGTCCGCCATTGTCGGTTTCGGGAAGCGCTACCATGATCACAAGACGCTCACCTTGCCGGATCCTTGCGCGCCCGCGGTCGGAACGTATAAGCGTGACTATGGACCGAGCGGTTCGGTCTCAGAGGGATTCGCGGACTGCATTCCGGGCAACGGCCGATTCCCTTCCCTCGACCGATCTAATATCGCCAATCGTGTCAGCAGCTTCTTGACGCTGTTGTACCAATATGTCGATCGGCGCCTGCCATGACCGACACCGCCTCGCGGTGACCGTTGCTGGGCGTTCGCCAACGTCGTCGGAACGTGTCGTCGCGAGTCGCTTGACCATTGGCTCGGGCGCGCAAAGGCGAAGAGTTCATTTCTTCGAATCGTCATCCCGCTCTATCTTTTTGTTTGAGCATGATCTCCGCGCAAACGCGTTCCGCGTTTGTCGCGAGGAAAAACCGGCACCCACTTTTCCGGATCATGCTCACATCTAGCCAGCGGCGGCGAGCCTTAAGCCGCCATTTAGGCAGCGAGGCCTTGCGTGCGGTGATCTCCTCGTCGGTATCGCCGCATATGCCATCGAGAACGAGGGCGAGTAGAAAAGGCTTCTCCTCAGGACGAGCCCCCCGGCACCAGCATATCCTGCCAAATCCCACGAGTATCAATCACCGCCAGGTGACGCCGTTCGGCTAACGGAATCATTTTGAAATGGTCGTGGTCGACGAGCACGACTGCGAGTTCGCAGGTCCGAATCGCCTCATCAAGGTCTGTTAGCTCGGCTCCATACTCCGCAATTTGTGAAGGCAGCTTGCGGATGTATGGCTCGACAATCTTGATGCGTGAACCGTAACGACGAGCAAGCTGGTGCGCGACTTCCAATGCGGGGCTCTCTCGCAGATCATCGACGTTTGCCTTGAAGGCCAAGCCGCAACAAGCGACATTGGCATAGGGATGTTCTTCGATCAGTGCGGTCGCCCGTTCAACTGTCCAAGCAATCTTCGAATCGTTCACTTCGCGACTTGTTTTGACTAGACGCGCGAGATCAGGTGCCGAATCGACAATGAACCAGGGATCGATTGCGATGCAGTGACCACCGACTCCCGGGCCGGGGCGCAAGACATTGACGCGAGGATGTCGATTCGCCAGATCGATGACTTCCCACACGTTAATCCCATAACGATGGCAGATCAAAGAGAGCTCGTTTGCAAATGCGATATTGGTATCGCGGAACGCGTTTTCGGTCAGCTTGACCATCTCGGCTGCACGCGCAGTTGTCGCGATGCACGCGCCTCGAACGAAAGTCTTGTAAAAACGCTGCGCTCGTCGGGCGCAGTGTGACGTTATGCCTCCGATACAACGGTCGTTGTGGACCAACTCAGAGAGAATGCGTCCGGGCAAGACCCGCTCGGGGCAGTAAGCGACCGAAATGCCGTGTTCAGATCCATCGGCCATTCCCACCCTCAGATCGGGACGAACATGCGCGATCTTCTTTGCTATCTCTTCCGTCGTTCCGATCGGAACTGTCGACTCCAAAATTACCAGGTTGCCGGCGCGCAGCACTCCGGCAATGCTGTCGACAGCTTTCATGACGCTTTCTAGGTCGGCACGCTTTTCCTCGTCGATCGGAGTCGGCACGGCGATAATAAATACGTCTGCCGCCTCGGGCTCCGTTGCGACCTTGAGTGACCCCGAAGACACAACCTTCTGGACGAGACCTTCAAGGTCAGGCTCCGCAATGTGAATAGCGCCGGAAGCAACTGTTTTAACGACGCGTTCGTTGACGTCGACCCCGACAACCCGCATTCCGCGGCTGGCAATGACGGCAGCCGTGGGCAACCCGATATACCCCAGCCCGATCACAACAACGTTCTGGAACTCAGGCATCTAGCATCACCTTTACGATTCGCTCACTTGCATGGCCGTCTCCGAACGGGTTGTGTGCGCGTGACATTTCCCAATAGTGCTTCGGGTCGTCGAGCAACAAAAATGTCTCCGCAACGATCCGATCGCGATCTGTTCCCACCAGACGCGCCGTGCCGGCGAGCACGCCTTCCGGCCGCTCGGTAGTGTCGCGCATGACCAGGACCGGCTTTCCGAGCGAAGGCCCTTCCTCCTGGATACCGCCCGAATCGGTCAGAACGATATGCGCAAGCGACAGCAAGCCTACAAAGTCAACGTATTGCTGAGGGGCCATGATTTCCGCGCGCGGGTGCCCGGCCAAACGAGCATGCAAAACATCCCGCACATTCGGATTGAGATGCATCGGCAGAACAATCATTGCGTCCTCCCGCTGGAGAATCTGCAGGAGCGCATCGGCAATCCGATCCATTCCGTCGCCAAAGTTTTCGCGCCGGTGCGTGGTCACCAGAATGATGCGACGGTTTCCCTGACGCCTTTTGAGGTCATCCCAGCGGCAGGCAAGTGCAGGATCGGACTCGATCAATTCCCTGGTAGCCAATAACGCATCGACGATCGTGTTACCGGTCACATGCACCCTCTCACAGGGCACATTTTCCCTTTGCAGAACTTCCGCAGCAAGTTTGGTCGGAGCAAAGTGCTGATCTGCAATCGATCCGACAATCTTGCGGTTCACCTCCTCGGGCCAGGGAGCATATATGTTGCCACTACGAAGACCTGCTTCCACATGCGACACCGGGATGCGCCGGTAGTAGGCCGCAAGAGACCCGACCATTGCCGTGGCGGTGTCACCCTGAACGACCACTCTGTCCGGACGTATCCGGTCGAGCGCTTCGCCCACCGTGAGCAGGATCCGGGCGCTGAGCTTGTCCAGGGATTGATTTTTCTCCATCAGGTCAAGATCGATATCGGGCACGATATTCACGAGTTTGAGAACCTGATCCAGCATCTCGCGATGCTGGGCAGTAACGCATACGTTCACGTTGATCGCATCTTGGGCCTGTAGTTCTTTCACGACCGGAAAAAGCTTGATAGCTTCCGGCCGCGTTCCGAACAAAACAAAAATTCGCTTCGACACCCGCGGCAGCCTCCTCAGCCGGACCGAGACAGCCAGCGAAGGCCAACGCTATATTGATCTAGAATGCCACGAATAAGTATCCCGGCGAAAAGGGTATTCGTCTTGACATATCGCCACCACATGCGACGCGGCTCCTGGTAAACGCGATATAGCCATTCGAGCCCCATCGACTGCATGATTGGGGGAGCTCGCCGCACATAACCTGCGATCACGTCAAGCGACCCTCCGACGCCCATGATAAACGGCACATCTAGGCGGTCTCGGTAGGCAGAAAGGAAGCGTTCCTTGCGAGGTGTCGGCATCGCAATGAACAGGCAATCCGCTTTGCTCTTGATAATCTGCTCGACGACCTGGGCCTCCAGATCCGGACGAAAATAGCCGTCCGTCAATCCCGCAAGTCGTATCGATGGGAAATGAGCGACAATGACGTCTGCAGCCCGACTTAGAACATCCGGGGTAGCGCCAAGAAGGAACGGGCGGAACCCGTCCCTGGCACACACGGTCAGAATCTCCCAGAACAGGTCTATGCCGGCAACGCGCTCCTTTACCGGAATTCCGAACAACCGCAGGGCAAGAACGATGCCCATACCGTCAATCCCGATGACGTCGCTTCCCATCACATCGGAACGGAGGATCCGATCCGAACGCATATTTACGAACTTGGCGACGTTCAGGGCCACATGCTGCAAACGTCCTCGGTCGCGCATTGCCACCCGGGCACGCTCGACGGTTTCAGCCATCGTCAAAACATCGACGGAACATCCCAGCAAATCTGCACGCATGCCAGGCTCCTAAAAACCAAATTAAATGCCGATCATTTTGCCAGGACGATAAAACTTCCGACCACATAAAATATCGCAACCTTATTTATTTAATTATAATATTATATTGTCAATAGGGCTGATAATCTCTCGGTTAGAATTAATGGGCAAATAAACCATGGTCGCTTGCTGGCATCGCAGATATGAAACCGGAAAAACCGCTAATTTCAGTCATTATCCCTCATCTCAATCAACCCGACGGACTGGAAGCCTGCCTCGGCAGCCTCTATTCGCAGACCCTCGAGCGCTCCGCATTTGAGGTCATCGTCGTCGATAACGGCTCAACCTCGCTTCCTCGGGCCGTAGTCGAGCGATACCCGGGAACACTGTTACTGGAAGAATTAAAACCTGGACCCGGTCCAGCGCGCAATCGCGGCGCTGAAGCGGCGAGAGCTGACATTGTTGCATTCACGGATGCCGACTGCCGGGTGCATCCAGACTGGCTCAACCGCGCCCTGCGTACGCTCCAAGGCGCGCCGCCGCGGACAATTCTGGGCGGCGATGTTCAGATCTGGCACGAACCCAATGCGGCGATTACTGCTCTCGAAGCGTATGAGAGTGTGTTTGCGTATCGCTTCAAGCTTTACATCGAGCAACATGGCTTCTGCGGGACAGGCAATTTAGTCGTACGCAGATCGGATTTCGATAATGTTGGCCCGTTTCGGGGGATCGACGTAGCCGAGGACATTGAATGGGGTCGGCGCGCGTGCGCTTCAGGCTGCACTTTCCGGTATGTTTCCGGGATGATCGTGTTTCACCCCGCACGGCGATCGCTTCGAGAATTATTGGTCAAATGGGATCGTCACATACAGCATGCCGTGAATGCGGGAAGCAAGAACGCAGCGTGGCAAGCGCGATGGATGTTTCGTGCCTTGGCGATCCTGCTTTCGCCGGTTGTCGACTGGAGCAAGGTCATCACCAGCGATCGCATCCGTGGAGTGTTGCCACGCGTCAAAGCAATAATCGTACTTGTAGCGGTACGTTGGTATCGCGCGTACAAGATGGTTTTTCTGTTGATATCGCCCAGACGAGTCCGGTGGAATCGGGATTTAACGGCCGATGCCTATAATGACACACCATGAGACTAGGTGATTTTTTGGCATCGCTCCATGAACATCTGATTGTGGGTCAATTCTGGACAGTCGGAACGCTGGCCGAATGACCACAGGATCCATCCCAATTCGTAGCTACGACATTCGAGACGAAGTTCAAGTTCGGACGGATCGACCAAAACCGCCTCACGGCGCAGCATGGAATTTCGAAGAGCACGAACCACTCGCCACTTCTTCGTGTGCAGCTCGCCTTTTCGTACTTGTGACCGAATGGTCAAATGCAGATGGGGTACGAGCATGGGGGTAGCCAGCTGATTTTGGCCAAAAACCCAATTAAATCCCTTGATAATAGCGCTTCGCGCTTCAAAGACCCCGTGCCGCTCTGCAAGCTCGAGGAATGCCGGAGCCATGCCGTACTGATGGACCGAATAGACCTCGTAAAAATCGAGAACCTGTCCGCGTGCAGCGTCGAAAAACCACGGCCACTCGCCATTGGGACCTTGCCGTTCAATCAGTTTCCGAGAGCACGTATTCGCAATTTGAATGGCCCGATCATCGTTCATCAGCTCACCATAAGCGTAGCAGGCGAGCAGCAGATAGGTTTGCGTCGCAAAAGATGCGTACCGCCGCCGTGGACCGAAGGCCGCGTCGAAAAATAACCCGGATGGAGAATAATACCGATCGAGCAGAAATGCGAATAGTCCAGTCGCTATCGGAGACCATTTTTTTCGATCGACCTTGGCCTGGCCAACGACGCCGACTACGATCATGCCAAGGTCTTGAGCGCGGAAGGACCGCCACTGGTTCCTGTCGGAAAGCATCCCATCGATATGACGGAGGACGTCGTCAGGAAGCGCCAATCCGAGCTCTGCGCCCGCCCATAGCGCGACACCCAAGGCATATTTGGATACAGGCAGTGTCAGGAGATGGCGGACGTTTTGCTGAAAGGTCTCCGATAGATTGATGTTTCGCGGAACGCGCCGCACCCGAGCCATCCCCAGGAGCACATTAAGCGTATAAAATACGTCACTTGGGGGCACAGATTCATTCGGCTGGCTTCTGTTATCCAAGTGATAGATATGAGACCATCGGCCGAACTCCGGAAGCCACAATCGGTCCAGTCCCTTCAGAGCATAATCCACGAGAGGTGAATTTTCTGACGTCGAAATATCTCGATTGTTCATCAGATGTCCGCTGAAACCCAACTGTCACATTTACGCCGGCTATCTCGCGATGCGATTATTTAGCCAAGTCGGCTGAAAAGGCAAATGTGCAGGGTTAAGTATCAATGTTAGTTAAGTGACAGCCGTGAAGCCGAGTTCGAAGGCCGTCGCAGCGTGCTAGCGATTCACGTCCACACCTGCCTCTGCTACCTCACGTTTCATCGAGGCAGATGGAGAATCCTCAATCGAATATTGGTAAATATCGTTTGATTTAATGGCACCAATATTAGAATATCGCACTTGGCGACAGGTTTTTAGCGGGGTGTTATTTGATATGATTAAATCTGCGATTCAAAGGATAGACGCACTATTTTTTGGCGGCATGATTCGAACCGTTCAGCGCGAGAATTACGTAAACAAATCTTTAAGACCCTTAAATGCTAATCTTGATCATAGATTCATTGCTTATTACGAAAAGAATTACTCAAACTTGCTATCGGAGCTCTGCGATAAGTATGGCTCCGATAAAGGTGAGATTGCAAAATCTGGACATCCATACCTGTGGCCATCGCATACATATGCTGACTTCTATTCGAGACTTTATGATCATTGTCGGATTGATGTGAAAAGAGTTTTTGAGTGCGGGCTTGGCACTAACAATCCAAATTTATCATCAAGTATGGGCATCAGCGGTAAGCCAGGCGCAAGCTTGCGAGTGTGGCGGGATTATTTTCCAAATGCCCAGGTTTTTGGCGCAGATATCGACAGAGATATTTTATTTGAAGAAGAGCGTATCAGGACTCTCTACGTTGACCAAACTAATCCAAAATCTATTGGCGAGTTTTGGACTAATGTTGGGCTAAGCGACTTTGATTTTATGATAGATGATGGTCTGCATGTTTTTGAGGCGGGCACCTGTTTATTTGAAAACTCAATCTCGAAGCTATCAAAGCGGGGAATCTACATTATTGAAGATGTTAGTTTGCCTGATTTGACAAAGTACAAATCATACTTTGACAATAAAAAATATCAAGTCGACTATGTAATTTTGGTCGGACCTCGTAACTTGGGTTTGTATTCAAATAATCTTGTTGTTGTAAGGCGAGCTTAATGAGGCGCCCTTTCGTGTGCTATACAAAGCTTTCATCGGAAACCCTTCGATGGACGCATTCTTTGCCCGAGAGTTGGTACGCCGGTAGTGCCGCGGAACCCCTTTCCCGTTGCGGGCTTCCTGCGACAGCTTTCGTTTGATCGACATCATTAACGGATGTCACTGTCGAGAAAATTGGAGCCCTGAGTGACCGACTCAGACCATTTTCGCGTGGCGATTCTGATCGTCAGTTTTCGCAATCCGCAGGATGTGCAAGCGTGCCTGACAGCCCTCTCCCGTTCGACGGCGGAACCTCGCTTCGACATTTTCGTGTGCGAAAACGGCGGGAGTGAATCGTTTCACGAGCTATGCGACACATTGATGGGCCCACAAGGACCGTGCATCACCGTTTCGGACGACTTACCGGTTTCGCGTGTCTCCGCTTCGGCGCGGCTAATGGAGGTCAAGTGCCTCGCGCTCAAAGACCATCCCTCGCGGGTATGGATCGGCTGTGCCGCGCAGAATCTTGGCTACGCAGGCGGCGTCAATGTCTGGATCGATCGATTGCTAACGATCTCGGGCTGGGAGGGAATCTGGATTCTCAATCCGGACGCCGAACCTGAACCCGGCGCGTTGCGGGCCCTGGTTGAGCGCGCCGTTGCAGGCAACAAAGGCATGGTGGGCAGCACCATCGTGCCGTCCGCTAACCGCAGTTACGTTCACTGCCGCGCCGGCCATCGCTGGCGCAAGCTGCGGACCAACCTTGCCCTTATCGGCCTTGGGGAGCCAGTCAATAGACCCATCGATCTCCAGGCGATCGAGGCCGCTCTCGATTGCATCGCCGGTGGATCGATGTATGTCACGCGAGCATGTCTCGAGAAAACCGGTCCGATGGATGAGCGATTTTTTTTGTTTTACGAGGATGCGGACTGGTCCATCCGGGCAAAGAAGCATGGTTTGGGCTACGCGCGTGACTCTATCGTAGCGCACAGGGGAGGCACAACGATCGGATCGGCCCGACTGCGCGCTGAAAGATCCCGGCTTTCAGTGTATCTCGAAAGCCGAAATCACCTCCACTTCGTTCGCATGCATTGGCACCGGTATTTGCCCGTTGCGATCTTTCTGGGGTGCGTATACGCAACCATCTATCTCTTTGCCCTTGCTCCAAAAAATTTCAAGACTGCCATGGATGGACTATGGGCCGGAATAAAGGGGGAAACAGGCCCGCCGACCTTCTACGACTGAATAGGAACTGACATCGACGGGGGCTCATCACCGGATGATGGCCTAAATTACTTCAGGCGCGCGGCGATGCGACTGACCAGCTCTACCCTCAGCGGCCGCTCCCGGTTGGTAGATTCAGAGCGGCTGGACGTGGATGCCTGCAGCCTGTTTGGTGAATATCGACCGCAATGCTTTCGTCTGCGGCGCAGTGTACCCCATCCATTGATATGCGCCGTTGAACTTCAGGAAGAATTCAATCGGACCATCGGATGGATCGACCTTGATCCGACCCCGCAAAAGCTCGGAGCTTGTCGTATCGACCTCCTCTGCAGTAATCGAATATACAGTTTCATAACCGGCTGCACGGCACATCGCGACCGTGGACGCATCATGATCCCCGTAGGGAAACGAAAACTCGCGAATTTCCCGTCCGCTCAGCTCGGCCAATCGATGGCGCGAGTCCTCGATTTCCCTTCGCGCCTGCGTTGTATCTATTTCCAACATTGACGGATGAGTTATACTGTGTGACCCGAGCGAGACCAGCGAAGCACTTAGCGCGTTCAACTGCTCGGACGACATGACAACTTCCGTCAGCTCCGGATTTACAACCGCTGCGAGTTCACTCTTTTCCATTACCCAACCCGGAGTTCGCCCAATCCAGCCAACCGGAACGAATATCGTTGAGTGAAACGAATGCCTAGCGAGTTCAGGAAGGGCATTTTCGAGAATGCTGGTGAAGGCATCATCAAAGGTGATTGCAACACATTTTCTTCCTGAAGGGAGCTCCCCTCGGTGCGACGCCGGCAGTATCCTCGCTCGGCGATGGAGAGTGTCCATTTGGCGGGCAAAGCCAGGCCGATATTCAGGTGATACCCCATGATAGTAAAGGATAGTAAGCCGCTGGGCGGACGGCCGTCCTGCGAGGCGAAGCGAGTAGCGAATAATGGCTCGCATAGCGAAATAGACTAAGCTAATGGCGATTTTTAAGTCTCGTCTAAATTCGGGCGTTCTCATTGTTGCTACACAATATTTTTGGCTCGCAAAAATTTATATCATCAAGCTTTAAACTGTGGTCTGCATGAAGCCATACCATGGCGCTATCCTGTCGGATATATGGTAACCATTTAATCGTCCGCCATGCAAGGGAATAGAAGATATTTTGGAGGGCCTTTCCACGCCTTCCGATCGGATTTATCTGTTCATTCCACGGTTGCCGATTTACTACATGATATATTTAATTTAATAATGGAACACATTGTGATTATTCGCGCCGGGGCAGAGTACCGCCGCCTTCGAGAGCGGCATGCGCTTTGGCGGGAGTGAAAGAATGCGGCCTTTGGACTCCTACCTCAAACATTTGTTCGTCATCGCTGGGACCCGTCGGGAGGAAATCTGTGTCTTTGACGGAAACTTTGCCAAATCATTCAGAGCAGAACCGCGTCGACCCCTGTGGGGCGCTGACCGGACACGAGCGGGCGCAGTTGCTCAAGTGGAACGACACGCACGCGGATTTCCCGCAGGTCTGCACGCACGAGCTATTCGAGCTTCAAGTCGACCGCAATCCCGAAGCCGTTGCCGTCGTATTCGGGAAACGCCAACTCAGCTACCGAGAGCTGAACGAGCGAGCGAACAGGGTGGCGCACCACCTTCGTGGGCGCGGCGTGAGGCCCAACGCGCTGGTGGGTGTTTGCCTCGAACGCTCGCCGGAAATGGTCGTGGCATTGTTGGCCGTCTGGAAGGCCGGAGGTGCATACGTGCCCCTTGACCCGGCCTATCCGAAGGAGCGGCTGTCGTTCATGATCGAGGACGCGCAGCCGCTTGTGCTCCTGACCGAGGAGAAGTGCCTCCCGCTTCTATCTACATCCCGCGCCGACGTGGTCTGCCTGGATACCGACTGGCCGATGCTTAGTCGGGAGACCGGCGACAATCCGGCGCCGATCGCCGGTCCCTCAAACCTCGCCTACGTCATGTACACGTCGGGCTCCACCGGCAAGCCGAAAGGCGCCATGATTCTTCGTCGTGGCCTGGTCAATTACCTGTGGTGGGCGATCAGAACCTACGCCGTCGAGCCCGGTTATTCCGTTCCAGTTCACACATCCATCTCTTTCGATCTAACGGTCACGAGCCTTTACACGACCCTGCTGGGTGGCGGCAAAGTCGAGCTGTTGCCGGAGGGCGTCGGCGCACAGAACCTGTTGGCCGCCCTTCTGCGTGCTGGAGGGCGTGGTCTCGTCAAGATCACACCGGCTCACCTCGAGCTGCTCAGCGCGCAGATTGGCCCCGACCAGGCTGCGGGCGCAGCTAGGGCCTTGGTGATCGGTGGCGAAAACCTCCTTGCCGAAACCCTTCGGCTGTGGCGTGACCACGCTCCCTCGACGCGTTTGTTCAATGAGTACGGTCCAACAGAAACGGTCGTAGGCTGCTGCGTCCACGAGGTGCAGGCCGCGGACCCGCGCAGCGGGTCTGTATCCATCGGGCGGCCGATCGCGAACATGCAGTTGTATGTCCTCGACGAGAACATGCGCCCGGTGGCGCCCGGAGTAATTGGCGAGTTATTCATCGGCGGGGCCGGCGTGGGGCTCGGTTACTTGAATCGAGCCGAGCTCACTGCTGAGCGGTTCCTGCCGGACCGGTTCAGCGGCGTGAGCGGCGCGCGCTTGTACAAAAGCGGAGACTTGGCCCGGTATCGCAGTGACGGCACGCTGGAGTACCTGGGCCGTGCCGATGACCAGGTCAAGATTCGCGGCTATCGCATCGAACTTGGCGAGATCGAAGCGACGCTTGTTGCGGAACCGAATGTGCAGGCGTGCGCCGTCCTGGCGCGCGAGGACGAGCCAGGAAACAGGCAGCTCGTGGGGTACGCCGTAAGGCCCTGCCAGCTCCATCCAAAGCGAATGCCGGCGAAGGCGGGCCGCCCCGGACCGAGACGGAGAAGGCGGTCGCAGCGATCTGGGGCGAGCTACTGCGCGTGGATGGGATCGGGATCGACGATGATTTTTTCGATCTGGGGGGCAGTCAATGACTGCTGTCGGGCTTGTCGCCCGGCTTCGTGCGGCCTTCGATGTCAATGTCGAACTCGCAACTTTGTTCGAACGGCCTACGATCGTTGGGCTTTCGGAAGCGATCGACGTGCTCGTCCTGACAAACCACCAGTTCACTTCGAAATCTTCCTCTGGCGCGCGTGAGGAATTCGATCTGTGATGGATACTGCGACGCTTCTCTCGATCCTTCGTGCCCGGGACGTCAGGCTGTGGATCGAGGACGCACAGCTCAAATGCAGTGCTCCGGTCGGTGCGCTCGACGCAGGGCTGCGGGAGGCGCTGGCCAGCCGGAAGCAAGAGATCATGCCCTTCCTGCGGCAGGCGGAGGCGCTGAAGAACGGTCCGGCCTCGATCGTGCCGATCAAGCCCGAGGGGGGCAGATCACCGATTTTCGCCGTGTCCGGCCATGGTGGCGACGTCTTCTGCTTGCTACCATTGGCACGTCACCTTCACGCGGAGCAGCCCGTGATCGGAGTCCAGCCACCAGGCCTGGACGACACCGAGCCAATTAAGTCCCTCGAGGCGCTAGCACGTTACGAAATCGAGCAGATACGCCGCTACCGACCCCAAGGGCCGTACCTGATTGCAGGGCATTGCGCGGGGGGAACGCTCGCTTTCGAGGTGGCGCAACAACTCGTCGCAGCAGGCCAAGAGGTCGCTCTGCTAGCGCTCATCGGGAGTCCGTTTCCCACCAGGTTCGCGCGGGCGTCACTGATGTGGCTCCGCCTTTCCGGCTACGCGAAGGCGCTTACACCCGGCGCGTTCACACGCAGGCTGCAGCTGCGCCTCGAACGACAAAGGGCCCAAGCGGCCATCGGCTCCGCCGCACTGACCGCGAGGCTACGGGTGGAAGGCGCTACCGTTGCTGCCGTCCGCAGCTACACGCCGCGACCCTACCCGGGCCAGATCGACCTGTTCGTCACGGCCGACACGTGGCATCGATCCCACCTATGGAGAGCATTCGCTGGAACGCTACGCGAGCACCACCTTGAGGACTTCGAGGTGAACGATCTGTTGCTTGGACCGAATGTGAGCATCCTCGCTGCGTCACTTCAAGGGAGGCTCAATCAGCTTCGGACCGCAGACGGCGCAAATCTCGCGCAAGACGTCGATTGAGATCAGAAGCTATTCCACCACCGTTTAAAGCGGCCTTGTGCTCAGCGGTGAGGGCGAGTCCAGTCTCAGGGCATGATCGTAGCCGAGGGCTACGATGCAGGCGTTGATGGAGGGTGCTATGAACGAGACGCCAAATAGCGGCCATCAATGTTGGACTCAGAGTGAGGAGTGCGCGCTCCGGGGCATGGCGACCAGTGAATCCGATTGATGGCGACCACCATTTCCGATCGATGACGACCACCTGTTCCGGTCGATGGCGACCAGGGCAACAGGGCTGTGGACGGGCGTGATGAACGCCGTTGGGTGATCCGCGAATCAGCCGGACCTCGCTCCTTTTTCCAGAGGAGCGGGAATGGCCCAA